>UEXL01000058.1_pt1 | contig 60060 bp, 77 predicted proteins | sample 1796671 | NCBI WGS metagenome assembly UEXL01 (sample SAMEA4772471, study PRJEB27181) | metagenome | reverse complement strand
GTACTTGCCTGTCGCTCTATCTTCGGCGTCTGCTTGGGTGTTTAACCTATCATACTCTGCACGCTTTTGTTCCCTTACGTGGCAGTCGAGTTACGCCCATTTCTGCTTTTACGTTTTCTACTGCTTGTACTTTGGGTCGGGCGCAGGTGTTGTTGTAGAATCAGGCACGTTAAAGATTGAAACTGGCGAGCTTACTTGTGTTCTTGGTTTTGGTTTACGTCTCCCCGTCGCTGCTTCGTCTGCTTCTGTGTCTGCTGCTAGCTCGTCTGTTTCTATTGCGGAAGCAGGCGCAACTTTAGGAATTGATACCCCAAAAAGCTCAGGAAATAATTCTTGAAAATTTGTTCCCGCATATTCTTGCGCTCCTATTTTTGCTCCCGCTAGTACTTCTTCTACGTTCCACCCTTTTTCTGTTGCGTAGTTAAAAGCACTTAATATGCCCGCATATTCCGGAGTGGATTTAAAGTCTGGGCTACCCATCTTCTGGAATAACCTACCTATACTTTTACCCATCTCTGTAGGAGATTCTTCACTATATACCCCAACGTACCGACTAAAAGCTTCTAAGCGATCCGTGTTAACAAAACGCTTGTCTACTTCTACATCTAGTTCAAAGACATCAGTAGAATTCTCAGCTAACCAATTTAATTGTCTTTCACTGCCAGATGGTAACTTTGCGTATTCTGCCGCTGCTTTTGGCCCTAATAGTTTAGTTATTACTTCTTCTGCAACCCTATCATTGTACTCATTAGCAGCCTCTAGTAGCTTAGACATGTCAGCAGTAGCCAGTTCTTCAGCGGAAGCTTGAGAAGCAGCGACAACACCTTGCGGGTCCGGTATAGGGTTAATATTTTCTGTTCCTACGTCCGTCTCTACTTCTGCTTCTACCCCTGCTTCCGCAGCACGTATACTGCGCGCTTGTTCTATTATGCCGTCTTGGTAACGTTGCTTGATGCTGTCTACTAAGTTATCAAACCGCGCAATAGTTTCAGGGTCTGCTATATCCTTAAGGTAAGTAGCAGCTTCGTCAATAATTTTTTGTTGTTTATCGGTACGTAAAGGCTTTCCCGCAGCTTTTTGAATTTGCTCGCTCGCAGGGATATTTGATTGCTCAGTTCTTCTTGCGTCTATATCTGCGTTAGTAGTGGCTTGACTAGTAGCAGTTTCATACGCAAGATTAAACAACCCCTCATTAGGATCAGCTGTCTTGGTTCCTTTTAGAAAATAAGACACCGCTTTCTTAGGCGCGCCTTTTAAGTTTTTTGCCGCATTATTTTTTCGCAAGGCAGAAATACGGCCCAAGAAGCTGCGTGACAGGGGTGTTTCTCTATTTGCTTCCTGTATGTCTGCAAACCCAGCTTCGGGTGCTGGCGGAGCACCGGGCTTTTTCATTAGCTGCTTTATTTCAAAATCAGTTAAGTCTTGTCTCTTAGCGCGGTCTATTATATTTCTGGCGGTTCGCAGTCTATATACTGTTGCGTCGTATTCTGCCTTAGTTTTACCTTGCGCCGCTAACTCGTCCGCTTGTTCTTCCGGAGTTAACGTGTTCATTTTCTTTACGAAGGCAACTTCTTCTTTGTCACCCCACGCTTTCAGAGCAGCTTGTATTTCTTCGTCTGTAAGTTCACCTTCATCTACAATTACTACGTCTTCGTTAGCATTTTTTGAGGCTCCAGCAGTACCTTCTGGGGGAAGTGGTACTGAATTTATATTGTCGGCTAGCTCATTCAGGTAAGCTATCTTTGCTTTCTGGTCGCCAAGTAACTTAAACCTCTGCGCTCCTTCAGCTATTGCACCTACCGGCGCACCGACCGCACCCTCCAATGTACTTGCTGTTACTACACCACGCCCTGTAGGCACGTCAAAGCCTTCTCGTTGCAACGCTACGTTACGGGTAAACTGTTCTTGGCCGCCCTGTAGAGCTTCAGGTATGGCTTCTGTGACGGCTGCACGAGATACTTCACCTAGGGTACTGCGTTCACTAGCGTCTAGTAAGGCGCGTGGCGCGCTATCTAAAGCTTCTTCTATAACTTCTTCAGGCGCTTCTTTAGCCAGTTTACGACGCACCATGCCAGAGAATATGCTTTTCTCTAGACCAAACCGCGAAGCAAGGCCCCCGAGGAATCCACCAAAGGCAATGTTGTCTAAGTTTTCGCCACTGTATGCTTGTGCCTCTTTAGCAGCTTCTTTAGCTTGATCTTCCGGCACCCCTGACCCTACTAATTCTTGAAGAACAGCATCGTACGCAGCGTCTTTAGTAATACCAACTCCGGTTAATACACCTAACCCAGTAGCTGTAGCAGCGGCAGGTGCGCCCACTACGGTGCCTAACAAACCACCAAGTATTACTGGTGCAGAGGTGCCGAAGGCATTAGATATGAGGTCTACTGGTGCAACGGACAACGCTTGGAGGGCCGCTTTAATTTGGTCTGCAACACCTTTATCTTCGGCCTGCTGCATTATGCGAGCTACTTCTTGTTGATCCCGTTTAGATTGAGCAGAGAGGAGGCTATCAAGTTCATCTTCAACACCGCTTAGCGTTTGGGATACCGGGTTGTCTGCACCAAACACATCAGTTAAAATCGCGTGCCAGTAACTGCACCTTTTGCTAACTGCGTAGGAACATCTAGGGCTTGCCTAAAGAAACCCGAGTCGGCGTCAGGCAGCGGTTGAGTAGGATCAACCGGAGGAGGCGTGTAGGCAGGGGCTGGTGGGGCAAACCCTGTGTCCAGATCAAGAGCTATTTGAGCAAAACGTTTTGCATGCAGTACATAAGACTGGCACTTTATCTTTGTTAAAAGCCTGTAGTGCTAAATCTAAATCAGACATAGCTAAACCTTATTGTTGTCCTATATACGTTTCTAGCTCCGACCTTACATCAGCCCCTTCTTGCACCATCCGTTTTGGGCTCAAAGATACGTGCTCCACTTCCTCTTCAAATAATTTATTAGCCCTATCTTTTATCTGTTCCGCAGTAGCGCCTCTACCCAATTCGTCTCTGGCTCGCGTATTAAGTATCGCTCTCATAGGCGTCGCATAAAGCACAGCAGACTCTCTAAGCCTGCTGTCTGCTTCGTCGGTTCTTCCAGCTTGTCTTAGCTCTTCAATTTCTTTCTGCACTACTGGGATATTTTTGTAATACGCGCCCATAGCGTCTCTATAGCTTTTTCATTCTCAATTTGCGTTTTCTTAAGACCAAAGTCACGCTCGCTAATTTGATCCGCTCTTCTTAGTTGTTCAAGAGCTATGATTTGCTTGTCCATTGCATCGTCGGCTGCGTTCATAGCAGTGGTAGCGATGGCTAAGTTCTGCCCCATGCTACCGCCACGCGCTTGGCTAAACGCTTTTAAGAAGCTAGACAAGGCACGTACTGGGCTTTCCCTTTTCTCCATAAGCCGTTGTATTTCGCTTTCAAAACGGCTCATGTTTTGTGGAGTAGGATTACTAGCAACAGTGCTAGCTAGCTGTGTAGCGGCCACTTCACCATCTTGCTCAGCAGCAGGAGCAGCAATGCCAGTAGCAGGGGCAGCTTGTGCTCCTTCTATAGCCCTACGTAAGTTCGGATCAGCTACAGCCTCGACACCTTTCATAGGATCATACGCAGGCTCTGCTGAAGCTGATGTAATTACATCTGTTGCTGTTGCTTCTTCATCAGATTCTAATCCAGACAACGGGTCCGGACCCACAAGTCCTGTAAGCACTGTGTCCTTAACTTCTTCTAAATCCTCACCTAGTCCAATAGAAGTAAGAGCTTTTTCTATGTCGGGCGTAGGTAGTTTTGCTGCTGAACCAGCTAAAAAAGATGCAAGCATGGGGTGTTTTACGACATAAGGCACAAGCTTAGTTAGTGCTTTAACCCCTAAACCCGCAGCCCAGCCTCCCACTGGAATTGCCATCATTAAAGTAGAAATTGCCGTTCCGGGGTTTTCTTTAATTCTTCTAACAAGCTCATAACCCAACCCATCGTTTCCTGCAAACTCGTTAATAAATTCACCTTCATCTATGCTTTGGTTAGCCCTTTCCCGGTAATCTATTTCTTCTTGTGAACGTCCACTAAAAGTATTTCTAAGGGCGCCCATTAATCCGGTTTTATTTTCCGCAGGCATAGTTTGTTCGTCTATCCCAGATGCAATACCTTCCTCTTCTGAAGGCATACTGAAAGTACTTCTAAGGGCATCCATTATTCCGGTTTTATTTTCGGCGTTTAGCCTGCGTTGCGCTGCGTTTAATTGCTCAGTTACGTTGGCGTCCCCAGCGTCTATCAATCCTTGTTGGAACTCAGACACCGTATTGGGATTTCTTGTTGGCGCAAGACTAGCAATGCCTTCCATCAGGGCGTCTCTAGTGGGTCTGTCGCCTAGGTTACTACCGGGCATTTGCCTGCCAACTCTAGCCATACGTCCTACTATACCTTCCTCGGGCATAGCATTTTGCAAAGTTTCTGCAATGCCCGTTCTGCGGCGCTCTGTAGCCTCTTCGTTTGCCCCCGCTGCTCCTTGTGAGACAGGGCCGAGTTCAGACATTCTGTCTTGTAGTAACCCCATAGCACCGCTAGGTAAGGCACTAAGCACCTCGTTTTGCCCACGAGCTACAGGACTATCTAGCATATCAACTACAGCATCTCTAACAGGTCTGTCGCCTAAGTTGCTACCCGGCATATTTCGGCCTACTTCAGCCATGCGCTCTACTACACCTTTGTTAGCTTGAGGGGTAGCTTGATTATCTAGCATTTCACCTATTGCAGCTGTTTGTTCTGGAGTTAAGTTTGCTTTGTACTCTGCACCTGCGCCTATTGAGTCTAAATATGCTTCAATCTCTCCCCCAGTTGCGTAGCCAACAATACCACCCATAGCCATACCACCACTACGGGGTGCTACAAAGCCTTTAGTACTGTCAATATACTGCATAACTTTAGCGTGCTCATTCCCCATGTCCCGTATCAAGGCTTGCAGTAGCTGTTGAGATTGGGCCTTGTCTTGTGGGGTTGTGGCGGCTGCTAGGCCCGCCTGTAGGGCTGTGTATTGTTCAGCAAACTGCTTTATCTGCTCGTCACCCACCGCAGATGGGGGCACTGCCCCCAAAGTAGGAGTAGGACCACCTTCCGCATAACCGATAATGCCGCCGTTAGCCATACGGGCCATATTATTAGCTCTTTGTCCGGCTATACCAGCTAGTGCCTGTTTCTGACGCGCTTGAGCCTGTTTTTCTTGCATGACTCTGGCTTGCATTTTTTGCGCTATTTCTTGGCGTACATTGTTTTCTGTTTCTTTTTCATTCTGGCTGATAATAGTATTTGGGTCGGGCGCAGGAGCCATCATCGTATTTAACTGGTTCCTAGCCTTAGCGTCCCGTGCTTTTAGTTCGGACGCTAGCAAATCAACTATACCCCTAGGTTGTTGAGGAGGGGCCATCATTGCATTTTCAACTTCTTGATTTATATTTACATTTTGCATTGTTCTGCCCCGTTACCCAACTAGGTTAAATCTTTCAAGTAAGTCCAAAATGCTTCCGGCTCCCCCAGCAAAAGATTGTAAACCAGTTGGTTGTGAATACTGGTACGACTGCGTTGATATAGGCAAACCTTGTAGCAGGGACTGCGCATACTGTACTTGTTTGTACGGATAGTCTCGTTCTTGCTCAAACTGCGCTATATCAGCCGCTATGCCTTGGCCTTCGATAGCTCGTTGCTCTGCACCGCCCAATTGTTGCGCTCGTAAGGCGTCTAAACCGTATGCACGCTCTTTGTTAAACTGGTTCTGGGCTTGTTCAAAAGCTGTTTGGTAACCCTGTCCCGTAATACCCGCCATGCGGTCTAGCAACCCACGCTGCAATTCAGCTTCTGCAACACCCTGACGGGACCCACCGTAGGCACCTCCTTTACCGTACTGGCTTTGAAGTTTTTGAGCAGCAATCTGGGCTTGGCGGTTCGCCGCATCGTACTGAGGCTGAAGTGCGCCCTGTAGGTAAGGCGTCATGTACTGCTGCATTACGTCCCCAGAAGCAGGTGTATAGGCCCCCATTTGCCCGTCTACAGCCTGTTGAGCTGTAGGTGGGGTGTACCCTGCACCTGTAAAAGACCCCGCCGTACTAGCTTGAGGTAGCCCTAAGTTAGCAAGTCCTGAAAAAGCTTGACTCTGTAAGTTCGACGCTCCCGCAGTTAGAGGTCCCCCGTACTCCTGATAGGGCAAGTTAGAAAGTGCCATACCCTTCCCGAGCATTTCAGACACATACGGCCCCGCGTAAGGAGAAAGGGAAGACTCAATACCCGTGAAATTAGGATTTGACATAATTTTTACCTACGCTAAGTATTTGTTAGGGTCGATTTGACGCCCCTGATTTGGGTTGCCGGTACGATCTGTACGCACCCTGTCCATCATGCTGTATAAATTTTTTGCACCCGCATCAGAATTGCCGTTACCTAAATGACTTACTACATCAGCCGGTATCACAAATTCACCATCACTTAAAGCAGCGGGTTGATTATTGTCAATTGTAGCAGGTATTTGATCTGACATACCATCTGTGGCCCCGCCTAGGTAATAGCCTTGGCCTTGGGCCATACCACCCGTCGCTAAGTCTACAGCATCGAGAACCTGCCCCCCTGCCGCAAACTCATAAGACAACAATGCGTTTATGGCGTCTACAGAAGCATTAAGCCCGGTAGCTATTTGTTCTACAGTAAAGCCGCTATCTGCAAGCGCTTTTAAGTCGGCCTGAGTAACTTCTTTCTCTGTGCCGACAGTAAAACCTCGATTTCCAGTTAAATAGTCGCGCACTGCATTTTCTATTGCTACTGTAGAAGTAGTCTCGTTACCCTCAGTATATGTACTGCTACCCGGAGTGCCGGTAGTAGTAGTAGTGGTGGTTGGGTCTAATATGTTACTTAGAATCTCAGGAGTTGTACTAAACGCTCCAGCTATGTCTGCTAGAGAAAAGTTATTGTCTAAAGCACTCTGTATATCTGCTGCTGTAACTGTTTTAGGCTCTAATCCGTAGCCTAACCCTTGTAAATAGCTGTTAACAGGGGTGTCTGGTATTGTAGTTTCACTACTTGTTGTTGAGGCCCCCGCAGTATATGTACTAGTTGGATCAAGCGAGGTGGTGACTGTAGAAGTTGGGTCTAATATGTTATTAAGGATGCTTTCGGTAGTATTAAAGGCTCCAGCTATATCTGCTAGAGAAAATCCCTGCCCCAAAGTGCTCTGTATATCTGCTGATGTAACTGCCTTAGGTGCTAGTCCGTAGCCTAACCCTTGTAAATAGCTGTTTAGTTTGTTTTGGAATACTGTATTTACAACATCTGAAGTAGATTCACCCGCAGTAAACGTACTAGTTGGGTCGATAGATGCTGTTGTAGTTGTGGAAGTAGGGTTTAGCACTTGATTTAGAATCTCAGGAGTTGTACCAAACGCACTGGCTACATCTGCCAAAGAGTAACCTTCACCAACGGCACTCTGTATATCTGCTGATGTAACTGTCTTAGGTTCTAATCCGTAACCTAACCCTTGTAAATAGCTGTTTAGTTCGTTTTGGAATACTGTATTTACAATGTCTGAAGTAGATTCACCCGCAGTAAACGTACTAGTTGGGTCGATAGATGCTGTTGTAGTTGTGGAAGTAGGGTTTAGCACCTGATTTAAAATATCAGGAGTTGTACTAAACGCACCTGCTATATCTGCTAAAGAGTAACCCTCACTAACAGCACTTTGTATGTCTGCGGCTGTAACTGTCTTAGGTTCTAGCCCGTATCCTAACCCTTGCAAATAGCTGTTTAGCTCATTTTGGAATACTGTATTTACAACATCTGAAGTAGATTCACCCGCAGTAAACGTACTAGTTGGATCAATAGACGCTGTTGTAGTTGTGGAAGTAGGGTCTAGTACCTGATTTAGAATCTCAGAAGTTGTACCAAAGGCTCCAGCTATGTCTGCCAAAGAGTAACCTTCACTAACAGCACTCTGTATATCTGCTGCTGTAACTGTTTTAGGTTCTAATCCGTAGCCTAACCCTTGCAAATAGCTGTTTAGTTCGTTTTGGAACACTGTATCTGCACTGCCCACAACCTCTCCAAAGCCGGGGCCTACAGTATTGCTAACGTACCCGCTGCCGCCGAGAGTAAAGTCTGTTCCCGTACTTGTAAGTGCGCTAGTATCCAAACCAGCAATTCCTTCGGTATCAGCCGCAGGTGCGATTGCCGGTAACCCCACACCCTGCATAACAGCGCTTTCTCCAGTAGGCACATACTGTACATCTGTAAAGTATCTACGCCCCATAGAACCGGGGCGACGCTCTGTTTGATCAAAAGCACCGGGTAGCAGGCTGCGCTGTGCAGTGTAGTCGGGGATTCCACCTTGGTAGCCAGCAGGCTGTTGTTCATCGTTGTCTAGTAGCCCGAATAGTCCACCCACAGCACTGGTAAGCAAAGCACCGGCGTTATCACCCACGAACTGACTTAACTTGCCACGCACGCCTGTGTTGCTCCCAGTGTTTGTAAAATCTACTCCGGTTAAGTCTGTTATTTCTTGATTGGTCATGTACCCGCCGGTGTTAAATCTCTTCACTCGCCTACCCTCTATTTCGTCTTCGTCGTCGGTGACGCGAAAAGGTTGTGCTAAACTATCCGCAAAATCGTACAAATAATCAATATCTACAAGTGGCCCCGGCCCCCAGATACGGTGCGAGTACCCCAGAAGGCGTACCACCGCCACCCCGCCACCCCGCCGCCACCGCCACCGCCTAAAGTTGTAGTTAGTTTAGGCGCAGCTCCTCCTCTTAGCGTACCTTCGTACGTTGAAAACTTATCAGTTTGGCCTTCTAGACTTCCTTTTAACGTACCTGCTTCAACTCCTCCAGATGTTTCAGTTTGGCCCCCTAGACTTCCTTTTAACGTACCTGCTTCAACTCCTCCAGATGTTTCAGTTTGGCCCCCTAGACTTCCTCTTAACGCACCTGCTTCAACTCCTCCAGATGTTTCAGTTTGGCCTTTTAAACTACCTGTTAAGTCCCCTACCCCAAACCCTTCAAATGTTTCGGTTTGTCCTTTTAAACTACCTGTTAAGTCCCCTACCCCAAACCCTTCAGATGTTTCGGCTTGTCCTTTTAAACTACCTGTTAGTGCCCCACTTGTGTCGGTTTTTAAAGCAGATTCTCCAGCTAAAGCCGTGCTTAGTATGTCGTTAAGAGTGCTACTCGACGTAGTTTCTGACCCTAAAAGTACACTTAGCGCATCGTTAACAGTGTTACTCGACGTAGTTTCTGACCCTAAAAGTACACTTAGCGCATCGTTAACAGTCTTAATGTTTTCAAACTGCTCCCCCGGTGTGTAACCTAGCGTGGGTGCAACTCTATTTGTAACAGTCTCGGTATCTATAGGTGTAAATTTAATCTCAGGCGCAGCATCAGTTGCTAATTGAGGACCCACAGCTGGCCCTACATCGCCGCTTATTGTAATTGCATCCAGTGCGTTAACAGCAGCATCAGTTGCTAATTGAGGACCCACAGCTGGCTCTACATTGCCGCTTAGCGCAATTGCATCCAGCGGCGTTACATCAGCAGGCCTTATCAGCAGCTTAGCGGATCATCAGCAGCGGCCTTATCACAGCGGCCTTATCAGCAGCGGCCAGCATCCGCAGCATTATCAGCAGCGGCCTTATCAGCAGCGGCCTTATCAGCAGCGGCCTTATCAGCAGCGGCCTTATCAGCAGCGGCCTTATCAGCAGCGGCCTTATCAGCAGCGGCCTTATCAGCAGCATCATAGCGGCCTCAGCACCTTATCGGTATTTCGTTATCCTTCCCAACATTTTATAGCCTCCGACACCATTTTCGGTATTTCTTATCCGTCCCTGTAACATTTAACGCTCCAGTTGCATTGGCAATGTCAACTATACCTCCGGAGGTAATTATATCGCCCACTCCCACTGCGGGTATTTCTGATCCCAACATTTTTAGAGGCCCAAGTGTAGTTTCGGCTATTTCTGACCGTCCCAACGTTTTAAGGCGCAGTGGTTGCGGCTATTTCTGATCCGTCCCAACAGTTTAATTTCTTGGGGGTAATAACTGTGCTTGTCACGTCCCCACACCCGCAAAAGTACTTGCCCCGCGTTTTCATACCCTGTCGGGCATATTTTGAGTTGTTGGTTAAAATTGGGTATGCCTAAACTTTGCGCCTAAGTTTCGTTGCTCTTACAGTGGTAGCGCGTCTTAGAATCTTTAGCAAAGTATCGGCCTTACCCCCAACGCTTCATAATTAGCTCGGGCTACCTGTAATGCCTCTTGCGCCTCGCGCTGACCTGTTGTAGCTGTTGCAGCGCTCTCATTGAATACGCGCCAGAAGTCTTGCATACCGCTCCTTGAACCGGGGTGCCCTTGTAGTTGGTTTAAACGTTAATGCTTGAAATGCGGTTTGCGCTGCGTCGCCTTATGTGCTTCCTCTGCTTCCCAAGTACCGTCAGGTGTCTCAGCAACTTTGCGCCATAGCTGCTTGGGCATAGCAAGGGTCCCATTCCAAAATATCCGTTAGCCTTGATGCGGTTTAAAATCGCCGGCAGCCTGTCCGGGTAGCCCAAGTCATTTTTGAGCGTCTGGGTCTCCATCATCGGTATGTTTGGTATTACCAAAAATAAGTCGGAATCTTGAAGGGGCTAACAGCCTCATAATTCATAAAGCTAGGCTTCTTGCGCAGCTTTGATCGCCGCACCGGTGAAAGCTCTTGACTAATATAGCCATAATGGCATTTTGATGCAGCTGGAAAGCGCTTTCGGGCGTCATTGGTGGCATCTCCATACTATTATCGAAGAAGCCTAGAGAGTCGAAACAGCGTAAGAAATTAAAGCGACTGCTAAAGTCCCTAACCCAAAGTTAGCGACCTGTTTTGCTGGACTTTTGCAGCGAGTTCAGGATGTCAACCTAGACTTGGATGTTGCCCGCCCTTGCGGAGCATTGGTAACTAGGGAATTGCCTCTTCTGTTAGATTTTTTAACCATACTAAACCTACGGTGTCGGCAGCGTTTCAGGCAACGCTGAAACAAAAACTACGGTTAATAAGGTGGACGGCACGGCAGGGCGGGGACTTGCAGCCGCCTGATAATCAATTGTTATGCCTGTATCGTCTGTTGCCCACATAAGTTCTATATACTGCCCTGCTGTTACGTCTATGGTAAAGCTATACTCAAAGTCATCTACCCCACCAGACCCGGCTACGACGTGCATTCTAGCAGTATTTGCTATGTCTACACCGCTTCTGCGTACCCAGAAGGACAGCTCTTTAGAGTTAGCATTAGTACTGGTCAACTCTACCGAAAGTTCAAAGTTATAAACCCCTGAGTAAAGTGGAGTTATTCTCGTCTTCGGTGTTCCTGTTATGCTTATGGCCTCGCCTAAATACGTGTTTTCAAACTGCAATGCGTACGCTGTATCTACAAGAGCGGCATTCTGGTCTGTAGTAGAAAAGAACTTAGCGTTTGGAGACTCTACAAATCGCCCGCCCTGCTCCCCGAATACGTTGTTAACAGCGTTTGCTAGTAAGTTAAAAAACAGGCGTAGTATGTTGTTCAGGTCGTCCAGATACTGCTTAAGCGGTCCCGCCTTGGGTATAGGCAGTGCAGGTGCTTGAACCTTCTGTACGAGCCTTTCTTGTGCCACTAGCCCCTCCTACCATCAGGGCGCATATCCAGTCGTGGTATACCTAACTTCCAAGCCACACCCAGCTCAGTGGACTCAAGCTTAAACGCCATCTGCCTACCACGTACTCGTACAAAGACTTGCCCTGTAAACTGCTCAATAGGCACTGTGGCTGAACGAGTTACCGTAGCACTGCTGTTGCCCCCTTCTGATAGCGGGTTGTTATACCCAGAACCAGAGTTCTCCATTGGAGATAGAGTCATAGTAGCCGCAGGGCTATCAGCCGTAGAACCCTCAAACGTTACGTCAGGTAACATCCGCTTAACAAACATAAACTTATCGCCGTCGTCCAAGTCAAACTCAGAGGACAAGAGAGTTGCTGTAATGGCACTTGCTGTTGCCCCTTCTTGGCTGTCGTAACCCACTTCGTGGTTAACCAAGTTGTTGCTGTACGTAGCGGCCATAGGGTTTTCCCGTAGGTCAGCATCGATCCAAGCACTGCGTGCAAGCGTGCCGTAGTACCAAACGTCTTGTAGGTAGTTGTACACCACGTAACGGTCATTCTGCGTTACCCCCGCAGAACAATAGAACCACCAAATCTCATCGAACCGCTCGTTAGTACCTGCAACAACTTGGTCGTACTGAGAGAAGTTAAAGTCGTTAAATACAAAGCTTCTAACCGAACAAGGTAACGTCTTAACCGTACCGTCGTAGCTGTAGAACTTATCTGTGCCCATCCAATAGGCAATGTTGCCTGAGTAAACCGCTGCGTTAGTACTGGCTATCGTAATGTTGTCGCCTAGTAATTGCGCACCCCACACCTCTGGAGCACCTAGATACTGCAAGCCGTAGAGGGCCGTATCGGTCCAAATCAGTACTTCCTGACGCGCTTGTATAGCAGTTACGATCTCACTACCACGTGACAGGCGTAGGCTACCGGCTTGGTTAGTAGCCGCAGGCGTCCAGTTAGCTACATCTTCTTGGTCAGACCAACGGATAAGCATGGGGTCCAGCGTGCTAGTACCCAGATCGTTTGCGCCAAAGCAGAATGCAAACCGAAAGATATCAGACACAAACGCCTTGTTGACTATAGTAGGAACGTCTGACGCACCGCCTAACGAGGTAACGTACACAGCACGGGTAGTTACCCCGTTGCTCGCATCCCAGTAGAAAAGCTCACCGCCACGATAGGTAAAGAACAGGTCCTCACCGAAGTTAGCCTGACTCCAAAGCCGCATAGGAGCAAGTGTAGAACCGCTGTTACCCCATGTATTCGCCCCCCAAGTACCCGCACTCCACCCAGTAAAAGGCACTGCAATCTCGTTGCCTGTATTTATCTGGTAAGTCGCAGTAACAGTACCGCCACCTGTGGCGCTAGACGATGCGTTGGCAGCAGCAGTTATGTTGTAGGAGTCTGCGTTAATCCGGCTTATCTGAAACTCACCATTTAGAGTAAGCCCCCCAACTGCTGAAGCCCCGCTAAACGTAACGAAGTCACCCTGAAGCGCACCGTGGGCAACATCCGCAACAAGAACCGTTGCAGAGCCTGAAGTAGTGGTAAACGGGTTAGTCAGAGTAGCCGTGGCACGGATGGGGGTAATGTCGAAGTACTCACCACCACGCTCGATGTAGTACTTGAGGTTAGTACCTACAGATACAAGATTTTGTTGCTGTAAAGTGGTCCAATTAAGCATGGACCGGCAAATACCAAGGAAAGTTGTAGCAGATAAGCGAACCCACCCGCCAATCTTCTGAGGCATACCCCGTCTGAAACGCACTTTATCGGTTTCGTACCAACCACCTTCAGCAGCGTAGCGAGTATTCTCGCGGTCAACTCCGGGTTTGAATTGTAGTTTCTGTAACGGCATTTTCTAACCTCATAGCGCATATTCGCCACTGGCGACCATATCTGCTAGCTCCAAAGCACGGCCACCCACTTGCTTGGCCCATTTACTGTCTAAAAATTCGGTGCTGGCTTCTTTGTAGCTAGCTGCTTCCATCGCAGCCAATGCGCGTCGAAAACCACGCAAACGCGTAGCTCCGAGGTTAAAACTGATGTCAATCATAGCATCTTTTCGTACATCATCAAGGTCATTAAACCACGGGTATTCTGAGGCCAACTCTTTGATTACTCTTGCAATATCGTTTTCAAGAAGCATATCAACTTCTTCTTGAGACAATCCTATCCCCCCATTGGGGTCTACATTCCTGCCAACACCCACCGTCCAGTATCCGGCAGAGCATTTATAAGCTACATGGCGACCATTGGTAACTACTTCACCCTCGTGGCGCTTTAACATCTCAAGAAGCTTTTGCATTTTATTTTTTTCCATTGCTGCCGCCGAAGAAATAAGCAGATATTCCTGATACCAATCCGCCCAGATATCCAAGAATTAAATTCACGACACCATCATCGTTAGCGTCAGGAGGCTGTATTGTGACCATGAAGACGTACCCAAGAAAACCGATTAGCGCAACCATAGCAAATATCTTTGGAACAGGATCATCGCCAAAGGTCTTTCTTGCGTCCTTCCTGTCTTCAACTTCGGTCTTGAAAGACTCTAAGTCGATTTCCATCTCTCTAATTTTGGTCTTGAAGTCTTGATCAGCTTCTCTTACCAATACAGCTTTTTCAGGCTGCGTCTCTAAAATTTCTTCTATTTTCTCGGCACTTGCTTCCGGCACACCCATCTTGGACGCCACCATTTTGACCGCCATTCCGGCGAGGGGGCCGCCCGCAGCTTCAGCAACAGTGGGTGCTAGGGACTTAAGTAACTTGCCGATTTTAATCATGCGTCAGAGTTTTCTTCTTCGACAATAGCGTCAATCGTGTCACAAACATCCGGTACGACTACGCCCGTAGTGGCAGACAGTGCGCCTCGTCCTACGGCTCTCATGCCTTTATATAGACCGGAGCAATAAACTTCTTTGTTTGCTTTGACTTGCTCTACCGTAGTACAAGAAGCCATGAGCAGGGCTACACTAAATATCAACGCCAGTTTTGCCATTTTTCTGGTCCTCTAAGAACTTAGTTAAACGGGCTTTATACCCGTCCATGAAATGATCTGAGATGCGGTCTTTTATACCCCGATCTTTCTTGCGAAGGTATGAAGAGGGGTTGATATAGTCCACGCCGCCATTTGAGAAGTACAGCATATCTTGAGATTTGCTAGGTCCGTAACAAAGACGGGGAATCCTAGCCACAGCATCGCTGCCGTTGACACAAGAGATTTGATTATCAAGAGTCATCGGCTTTTTGAAGCCTTTAAAGAAAGTATTAGGCTTTCCAAAGGTAATTAAGTTTATGTTGTCGTGCTTACCATTCAACATGGAGGCAGATAGCTCTGCTAGCGCACCACCGAGGCTATGGCCGCAGATCAAAGTACGCTTCTTAGGGTCTATGTGTTTCTTAACTTCTTTCCAGACTGACTTGTGGGCCATAGCAAACCCGCCGTGGCACATTCTACCGGCGTAAGGCACCGGCACAACCAAAGCATCGGTTAGCCAATCCCTGCCCTGCTGTGTGCCTCTGAAAGCTATGATGTCTATGGACTTTCGTTTTGCTACATATACAGTAGTCGATGTCCATTTACTTTCAATTTTGATGGCGTCTTTATTGTTTTCTTTGTAGGCATTCATTGCCCAACTTACAGCCATATTCAACAAAACGGGGTCGAGTTTCATTTGTCAGCCTTACCCTCTAGGCGCTTAAATATGGCGCCGAGCATTTCTTTAATCTCTCGGATGTCTTCGCGGTAATCTTCTTTTGCTACGTATTTTTGTGGTATAGATTTCATGTCTGCATCTATGCGGTCTAACAGTACAAAAACTCGATTAACCATCCAGCCGCCAGTAAATCCCACTAAAGCTACGCCGACGTTAAAAATTACTTGGTATTCCATTTACTTAACCACCACATTAATAATTAGCATTGCTGCAACAAAAAGCGCTGAAAAAGTGCCTACAATCGCCACAATATCGATCATTGCCGCTCTGGACTGCGCTTTTTCTCTAGCTTGGGCGATACGCCTATTTCGTATCTTTGTTCTTTCACGAAGCATGTCGTGCCAAAGATTTGCGTTGCCCGTCCAGTAAAATAAATCTTTTAGTTCTTTCTCCAGTTGTTGAGCCTTTTTCTTTTGGAGTGTTATCTCAAGAGCCTGACTCTCAACAGACTTACCACCAAACAGTTTTTCTATTTTGCTCGGGTTAGTAGCTTTTTGCTCTAAAACACTGACCTCTTCCCGCGCATCCCAGAACTTACTCAAAGCTCTGGTCATATCGCCTAATTCGCGGCCTTCATTGACCGCTGTCTTCATAAAACGATACGCTGAGGCGCATATCTGTACTGCTGCTACTATCTCTGCCGCCATTAGTAAATCCTTATGCCGTCTTGCGTAGGGTCTACCAGTGTTGGCTTGCAGTAAGCTGAGATCGGACTAGATGTGCTGGGCGACGTGTTTCGTCTTAATCTGTTTGCAAAATAATTGCAACGGTTCAAGTCATAGAAACACATAGCCTGATCACACGTTTCAGACTCTTGGTCTCCTCCGATAATTAAGATCAACACAAACACATGAGTCACTTGTCATACTCTTGCCCTATGGCTCTACCGGCCAGTCAGAGTCTTCTAAGCTTGGAAAGTTTTCATGTGCCGTAATGTCCCTAAGAGCCTGTCTATAGGTAGCCATCTCGGTAGACATAGTAACGTCAGACATACCTGTCCAATCGGTCTCGGCTAGTTTGGTATTTCTAGTAGTTCTAACACCCGCCGCCGCAGTTGCATCAAGCTGTGCTTGGTACGCTGCCTCATGCTCTGCTTTAGTAGTAGTAACACCATCTTCTGTAGTGTCGGCAAACATATCTGTCTCAACGTAAGCCTCTACCCAGTTACCGTTAGCGTCCTGCACTGCGCCGTTGCGACCTACTTGCTTATAGGCTGCGCTTGGCTCGGGCTTAGGTGCTGCGAGCACAGGGTCTATGCCTAAAAACTCGCAAGTGTCTGCATCCCATACTCGTGGTAGAGATGTGTTGCTGTGCATTCTTCTGACTTCGCCTTGAGTTTTGACTTCGCCAGTTGATTGAATACGATACTCCATAATAGTTTCCTTATGCTATTGCTAAAAAGATATAAGAGCCGCCACTGGCGTTAAGACCAGCAGGAGCAGATGATGTTACTGTAAATCCACTAGATAGCGGGTCGATGTAATCTGTGTTCGTGACCTCTGCGGCTGAAGAGTTAATCAGTAGATATGGGTCGTTACCTGCTACGATTCCTCTCTCGCTGTCCCACACATACCAATCGCCAGTAGAGTCTGTACGCTTAATAAGAATGAATCTAGCACCTGCGCTAAAGCCGCAGTCTACATTTAAGTCAGAACCTGTACCTGTGTAGCTTCCTACTTTGCTTACTCCTGCTACTGAGGCGAAGAGGTAATTTATAAAAGTATCACCGCTGCCGTTAACTGCTGCTTGTGAGCCAAGAGAAAAAACACTACTAGTAGGAGCCACTGTGGTTGAGTCATTCCCAAATATTTGTTCAGCAGAGCCGGTTACAAAGGCGTTTGTTCCGTTTAGATACAAATACTTAGTAGAATCAGCCGCAGAGTAAACGTACCAATTTTTAACCGCATTACGCTTCTTCACAATCATTAACTCAGGCACAACACCAAGATTATGAGGTACGGTTCTGACTGCCCCATCACCACTATAAGCAACCACATCCATGAAGCCTGTGGCTCTCTTAAATTGCCATGCAAGCATATTAATATTTACTTCATTCATATTTCCAGAAGTGTAATTTACGGTAAAATCTGGGAAATTTTTTAAAACCAATACCACTCACCGTGCTTGCTTCTGCGGCACTGCTAAAAGTAGCTAACCCATTAACAGAAGATGAGGTAGAACTAGACTCATAACCTCTTAAAGAATCAAAAACAGGAGCTGAAACTGTACTTGCTCCAGCATTAAAAGCCCCATAGGTTCTATTCCAGTGAATATGCAAATCTGTTTTCCAAGATTTTCCTGAATCAATTTCTCTGTCAGTAGTAGACCCATTACCAGTATAAGTGACAGTTTGAAAAACCTCAGTCCCCGCTTCAGGAGTCTTCATTGGTCTGCGGATGGCTATGTAAATCATAGTCCCACCGCTTTCGTTTATTTGTATCTGAGAAACATTAACTTTAAAGCCTGTTGCTTGAAGGTCAACACCCCAAAGATTTGCATAACCAGATTCAGCACCACTAGCATTAGGAACTAATACAGCAGCCTCATCGCCTACAGGCATACCACGCATAGCATCCATTAAAACCCAATTGCCGCCGTTTGAAGTATTTCTAATTAACAACCATTGCGGCTCAAAACCACAATCAATAGTTGGCCCATCCGCAGAGCCATTACCCGTATAACTCCCACACTTAATAATATTCTCGTCACCATCGTCTCCAAAGCCTCCTGCGTCTGAGGCGAATAGGTAGGCTACAAATGTGTCGGTATTGCCATTAGTACCATTATAAGTACCTACCGAAAAAACGCTATCAGTTGGGTTAGCTCCCCAAAAAAAATCTGTATCGTAACCAGTAAGCCCCGCATCGCCATTGGAAAGATTCAAAGCTACCCCTAAAGAACCTGAATTAGCGTCTACCCAATCTTTACTATAAACCCACCAGCCGCCTGTTCCGTTTGTCTTTTTAATAATCATTATTCTTGGGACTGCGCCAAGATTATGAGAAACAGTACGCTCAGAACCTGTACCTGTATAAGTCACAACATCAAAGAACTTCTCAGCCTTGCGGAATGTCCAAGCAACTTGAGATGCAGTATTGGCATTAACAAGAGTATTGCTTGAAAAAAGCAAAGCCATCAGAAGCAGGTGTAAGTAGTGTCGTTGTAGTTCCTGACGCCGAAGTTAAATCTGTTGAAAGGTACTGATTTGTCGCAATATCGGTTGTAACAAGAAAATGGTTTAATGAACCGCTACGACGCTTAGTCCAAACCAACCCGCCTTCACCCGCTAAATCAATACCATTAGTAATGGTCTGTGTAGACCCATTACCTGTATAAACATTAGTCGAGAAGACATCCTCAACGTACAGAGACTCACCTGCATTGCCTGCGGCTGCTTGTAATAATTTTTTATTACTTGGCATTTTAAATCCTCTACGCTAGAGCGAGTCCGGCAACAAAGCCATACCAAATAGTGCCACCGTCACAGGTAATAAAGACGAGAACGTCAGTACCAGATGTGGTGAGTGTAGGAGCAGTAGCGGAAGGCCAATCAACCGATGAAGGCCAGTTTTGTGCTGCCGAGCCACCGTTGACTAACTTAAGACTAAAGCTGCAAAGCTCATCACTTGCAGTCGGATTAGAGAACGTCCAAGTCGTAGCACCAGTGGTTGTGGCTGTTACTGAGTTACCTGCTGTTAGGTCAATCGTCTTAGCACCTGTAGTGTTTCCCAGTGCGTTAGTAATCTCGCCATAGTCTTTTAGGTTAATCGCTGAGACTGTTTGGTCTGCGCCTGTTACTGCGCCGGCAAGAGTCATTCCTGTAATTGTTGGAGCTGTGCCTAACACAACCGCGCCTGTTCCAGTTTTTGATGTAACTCCTGTACCGCCGTTAGCGACAGGGAGTGTGCCTGTAACTTGAGATGTTAAATTTACTCCTGTCAAAGCACCGCCAAGAGTAAGGTTTCCAGAGCTAGTAACCGTGCCAGACAGAGAGATACCGTTAACTGTGCCGGTACCGCCTACGCTAGTAACCGATCCGCCTGTTTCAGTAGGGTTAGCATTAAATACCGCAGCTCCGGAACCCGCACCGTCTGTGACGACCATAACCTTAGAGCCATTAGCCACGTTAACCGTAGCGCCTGAACCCTGCTTGATCGTGATGATCTGACTGCCTGTAGTGGCGTTCTCAATCAACCACACTTTAGAGACAGTATTTGGACCAAGCGTCACCTCACGAGTAGCCGTAAGAGAACCCGCCGAAGTAATCTTTAGGTAGAACCCGCGAGTCGCGTCTGCCGTAGCGTCAGGCATAGTGAAGGTCTGGTTAGCATCAGCAGAAAGTTGCTTAGTGCCGTAGCTAAAACCGTCGGTAATCAGCTCTAGGTTAGTGTTGGTACTAGTGCCCCAAGTGCCGTCTTCATCACCGGTTGTAATTTCTTTTAACCGGAGGTTATTTACATAAGTAGCCATTTAGTTGTCTCCAGTCCTTATGTTAAGGTGCTGCCACCGGCAGCGGGAATAGTGGTTGCGTAAATCTTTGTATTCTGGCGCAAATTTAATGTTTCCCCGCAGTCAGCACAAGTATCGGCAGTTAGCTCCGCTTCGTCAAGATCGTATCCGCAACTACCGCATACCACTTCAACTTCGTGCTTTGGGTCAATGCTATCGCCGTTATTTGCGGCTTCGTTTATTGTTTTCATGCTGCTATGTCCGTCCAATTAGGTGTTTGAGTGATAGGGGCTATGTCGCTCCAGCTAGGGTCACCGCCCGGAATTATCTGGCTCCAGACCAATACCGTTCCTACTTCACCCGTGGCCTGTACGCCAACGGCGTTAACTACGGCAGTGCCTGTTTCTTCGGTCGCGCCTAACGCTGTAGTGCCCTGCACGCCCGTTACATTGACGTTCTGTTGCAGTAGGACCGTAATGTTGCCCAGTGCTGCTGTGGCTTGTAGGCCACTCGCATTGAGGGACGAATCCCCTACTATTGCTACATTGCCCGCTGTACTTGTAGCCGAGACGCCTGTAACTAAAACATTGGTGATTGTTACGGGGCCTGCAACCCCTAAAGCCGTAGTACCTGCAACCCCAGTAACAGAGAAGATTGCGTTACCAACTACAGTTGCTGTGCCTACCTCACCAGTAGCTGCGTTGCCAAGAGCGTTTATCGCTCCATCGGCGTTTACTGCAATGTTGCCCAGTGCCGCTGTGGCTTGTACACCGGTAACCGAGACTCCTGTGCCTTCTTGGACTGTAACCGAGCCTAGTTCACCTGTGGCCTGTATGCCTAGAGACTGACCCCAAGAGCCTTGCCCCCAGACTCCGCGACCCCAACCGCCCAAAAGAACCGTTGCATCAAACCTAAGCGTGCCTAGCTCACCTGTGGCGCTAAGCCCTGTAACCGAAACACTTTGGCTAATTATAGCTTCAGCAGTCCCTAACGCCGTGGTTCCTGCAACCCCTGTGACTGCGACAACTGCGTTGCCTACTACGCCTACGGTTCCTAGTTCACCTGTAGCAACCGGCAGGGCATTACCTTCGCCCCACGAATCCGTCCCCCAAGTGCTGAATCCCCAACCGGAGAGTGGGACCGTAACGTCAGCCATTTACTAGGCAATCCGAATAATCGCGTTGCTCGCGTCAGCCGCAGGGAAGACAATAGTAAAATCTCCCGCAGTTGAGGTCTTATCCGAACCAAAATCTAGTACTGCTACCGCAGGATTAGTGCCACCGTTCGCCAAATAAATAAGCGCACCACGAGCAGTAATAGTTGCGGTAGAGAACGTCAGGTCAGCAAAGTCTAAGAACGCCGTAGTGCCGCTCGAAGCAGGGTTTGCTGAGATAGTCAACGTGCCGCCGCCTGCACTGTAGCCGGTGCCTGAGACTTCGTTTGTCGCTGAATACGCAGTAGTAGTCGCACCTAGCGTAGCTGACGACGTGTACAGAGCCAGTTTAAAGACCTGCGACGTGCCACTGCTGAAGTCAAAGTCTCCGTCAAGAATTTGACTTTGAATGATGTTGCCATAGCCTGTGTAATAGCCATTTGTGTTTCCTCTTAAATTAACGCGGTTCTATTCTAAGTTGACCAGAGCGGTACATATCTTCCCGCATCTTTCCGTCGCCCAAGTTCTTCAATAACGCTATAGCGTCGACATACATCTTTTGATATAGGGCAACCATATCAGGTTCACCCTTAATAAAGCGTATTGCTTCGACCAAAGCCCCATTTAACAGCGCAGAATCAAACTCATCGCCAAGCCACGTAGTACCAGCAGTCACAATAGTCTGAGGGTAGTAGCCGTAATGTAACTCTACCTCGTAGGCTGCATCAGGTGTTGGGCCTATGATAAACGCAGTATCGTCAAAGATTCCGTAGTGTACGGGCGTACCTGTACTTGTTGGTCCGGGATACGCCTCACGAATGAAGTTAACGTCTTTATTCAACAAGTACGTGTAGTTACCTTGAGCATCAATAACCGCCAAAGAAAACGTATACAAGAAATCTGTCGGGTATATCAGGTACTTATTACCTATACTTAAGTTACCCGTCTGGTTTCGACGTAACGCAGGAATCTGAACAGTGTTGTATATCTTTTGTTCAGCCTGTTGAGTAAACATAGCAAGTTGATCGTCCGTAAACGACTGCTCGCAAATGTCCTCAATGTTTGTCTTTAGCTCGGTGTAATTCACCTGCTACTCCTTAAGCCATTGGGCCTCGGGCCATAGTGCCCTTGGTGGCTGCACCTACGCCGCGAACTTTAACGCCACTAGTCTTCATGTCTTTAGGCGGTTGGTTGCACGTATCTACTTTGTACATTGTAGGCTCATTCGGAAACTCGATGACCTTGGGTACTTTTACGTTTGACCTAGCTTTATTTTTCATTCCTGTCTCCTAGCTTATGGTTACTGTAACTTGCCCTACAGCACCTACGGCTTCCAAATTGTCTGGTGTAAGTCCAAAGGGATCGGTTAATCCTACTGGGTCCCAACCCCACTGTATGTCTCTGCTTGCTACCAATTCCGCTGAATCAGGTCTTGGGTTACGTATAGCTTGCGGGTCTTCTACTGGAACCGTGCCTAGCATAAGCTGAGGCTGATCTGGGTTCCAACATTCAGGACACGCCTTAATGTTAGTCTTGTTTCCTTTAACAATTAGCTCTTTAAGCTGCGGTAATCTGTACTGGAAGCCACATACATCGCATATAGCGATTGCCTTTTGTCCAGACGCATACTTGTAACTCATGCTACCTCACGCCATGTATACGCGGCACTAAGCTAAGCGTTGCTTTTCCCTATCTTCACCCGCTGCTAACTCAAACTGGCGCTCATATTCGCCCTGTAGCATAGGTATTCTAGGCATCAACTCTGGGTCTTTCTGCGCTATATAATACGCAAGCCCTGCAACGAGGCAGGGCAAGAAACGGAAATTAACGTCGGCAGTATTAACGCCTGTTCCTGAATCCTGTATTCGGCGCATACGCCAGTACTTAAGCACGTAGTAAGGCACACCTACCGGCCCTTGGTCCGGCACAGGCCACACAGTAACCGAGGGGTTAGCTTGCCCACGGTCCACATAAAGTTGTATAGGGCGGCCCTGAGAGAGCTTATTAGGGATACTTGAATAGGTAGAGACGCTAATACGCGTGATGTTTAGATCAGACTGAGTAGTTACGCTACCGTCGCCTGTGCGTACAACGTGCTCTAAGAGGTCTATTGTGTCGGCAGGCAGCGCGTATGTGGCTGTACCCGCTACGAGGTTTAGTGTGCCTTCCTCGATAGTCCACATGTTGATGCCACGGTTCTGCCACTCAATAGTCAACAAATTCATAGACCTACGAGCAGTTCGCAGATCATAACCAGAACGCATTTCTCTACCAGCACGCTCCCACGCTTCTTCCGCAATCTCGGTGAAGTCCATGTTGAATGTAGCTGTGCCAGATGTCGCCATTATTTGCCCCAACTTTCCCGCGCTTTCTTCTGCGCAGCTTTAGATAAATCTTTGTAATGAAATAACTTTGCGGACTTAGCTGACATCGTTTTACCTGTCATTATAGTCCCGTCGGGGTGTTTATGCGTGCCCCCTCGGTGCGTTTTACCGTCTTTAAAATAGTGGTTTACACCCTTAGCCATTATTTCTTTTTCCTTTTCAAAGGTTTAACCCTTTTGGGTTTCCCTGCCGGTTGCCCTAGACGCTTCTTCTGCGCTATACGGGACTTTTCTCTGCCGCTGTCATCTCACCAGAGGTCTTAGGCGTTTTACTAGAGACCCGCTTTGTGGGCCTACAGTACGGGGTTCCCCGCTTATCGCCCTTTTTACGTCCACAAGCCTTGCCTGTCTTGACGTCTTTCCAGTCCTCTTTGAACCACCGCTTTAGGGCTTTGCCCTTTTCCGTCTTACGAACGGCCACTAGCTTTCTTCTTTCTGCACTTGGCGATAGCGCCCGAGGCATACGCAGATGGGAAGACTTTGTACGATGCCTTAACCTTGCGGTAGCAATCGTCTTTGACCGTGCCGCCCTTCTTAAACGTAATGGGCTTCATTTTGCCCATGCCTCGGCACTTCATCATACCATTCGGCCTTTAGTTCGACCTCGGATAGCCATTCCATCCCCAACACAGCCACCAGCTTTGTACTTCATAACCTTGCCGCCCATGTTCATCTCGCCTTTGCCGTCAGCCGCGTAGAACGGGACGCTCTCTCCGTTCTTTTCTACCATTTTCAGCTTGCCGCCCACGTTGTACTTCATAACCTTTTTATCCGCTTTCATGTAATCTTCTCCTACCGTTTGTGGGATGCCCGCTTTCTTGGCGAACTTAGGATTATTCGCCACCGCCGCCATTAAGTTATGCTGGGCTTTACTTTTGCTAGGCATTACCACTTAACCTTGTCAGCCCAGTAAGCTGCGCTCATTTTGCCCTTGGCAATGTTCTTACCGTGACGAGCCTTAAACGACTTGCGCTTAGCCTTCATCCGTGCGGATTCGCCTTTCTTGGGTTTACCAGCAGTGCTTGCGCCTTTTTCGCCAAAACGAATTATTTTCTCCTTCCCATTCTCACAAGCCTTTACAATGTGGGACTTCTTAGCATGGGACGGAGTTCGTCTTGGCTTATTACAAGCCATCGCTTTTTTATCTACTTGCTTAGCCATATTGCTTGTTCACAGTAAATATAAAAGTATAGGTATCTCCAGCACTTGGAGCTACTGTAGTTGCTACTATGTCGCCAGTTTTACCAGCTCCAGCGTTGTTGGGTATGCCCGTAAAGTCAGAGAAATCGTACTCCTCCGTCCAGTTTACGGGTAGGTCAAAGATAAGAACGTTAGCATTTGCCTTCCATTCTAGTTTGACCCCTACTCCAACACCTACGTATACAAGCTTTGCCAAAACAGCGCCAGTACAGGCCCTACGGCTTACCGGATCAACCGATAATGTAGAGACATCAACCATTGTGCTAGTTACTACGTCGGTATTCCCTACAACCGCAGTAACCTTAATGATCGCCTGCTTGCTGCCATCTTGGATTATTTGAGTCGATACTGTATCAGCCATTTCCCTCTCCTATTTTTAAGGTTAATAACCCAATTTAGGCGAGATTAATGTTTTGTTGGTACAGAACAGTCGCTCTGATTTCACCGGCGTCAGTAGCTCCGGTGGTAGTCCAAGTCAGTTTTTTATCCGCAGTTCCAGTATCTGCCCAAGCAAGGGCACCACCAGCTTGCGTAGTGGGGTACTTTCGACCCGCACCAGAAGCAACCGTAATGCTATAAGCGTTAATAAACGTAGCGTTACCGCCAACAGTATCGCCAATACTCAGTACCGCTGTTGCGTTACCCACAGCTGTGGGGCAATCTAGTACAATATCAATAATTTGAGAGTTGGCTGGAATAACTACAGTAGTAGCGTTCGCAGCAGAAGCTCCAGACGCAAGCGCAGTGCCAGTTGAGAACGTCTGAGCCATAGTTACTTGGCCCGTGTTCTTTACGTCCTTACCGAGAGTTGTTCCGGTAGTATTGGAGATAGTGCCCGCTTTAACTGGGCCAGAGAAAGTTGTAGTACCCATCGGTAGTTCCTCACATGCGAGTTAGTTTTAGGTATATCTGTCTGCATGTCGTCAGCCGGGACTGTCAGATATACCGGATGGCCCCGGATTTAGGTAAGTATATAACACTTATTTATCTAACGCACAAACAAAAAAAAAGCCCGTCGGTTAGGACGGGTCAAGTCTCAGGGGAGCGTTATAGAGCAATATAACACTAAATTTAAGACAAAAGAAAGGGGGCCGAAGCCCCCCAATCTAGCACCTTTTGCTTATTAAGCGCCGGGTGAACCGAAGATGCCCAGTGGGTCAGATACGCCGAAGCTGTATCGCTCACGAGCCTTATATCGGCTGTTACCTGTGTCAAAGTCTGCATCCATGCTAGTTGCCATAGATGAACGGACAAAGTGCTTCAGGCCATTCGGGATGTCAGTCATCAAGAACCAAGCATTGGTATCAGTCAGGTAGTTATTAACTTTATAACCACCGGGGATTGAACCGTTGTTGTTCAGTGCGTTGATGTCGTTATCCGCTGTATTCACACGAAGATCAGTATCCAACAGGCGAGTAGCAACGAATTGCAGTGCCGGTGGGATAACAAGAGTCTTAGGCTTAGCAGCAATAAGCAGGCCGCGCTCATCAGTCCAACCAGCAATCTGAATAACAGCAGCTTCGAGTGAAGCCTCGTTAAGGTCAGCAGCAACAGCAGGACGGTTTGAGTTTACACCACCAGATACGAGAGGGTGAGCAGTTGAACAGAGAGTCTGTCCATCACCGTACGTAGTACCAGCAGCAAACGCGTTATTTAGGATGCTAGCACCCTTAGTTTGCTTAGTGTACGCCATAGCGCGGGCAAGTGCCTTTGTATAGCGTGAAGAGAGTGAATCGTAGAGATTATCTTCGATTGCTTCTTCAGTAAGCGAGAAACCCATTGCAACTGTCTCGTGAGTGTAACGAGCAGTCCAAGCTTCTTGCGCGTTGTCATACTCGATTGCAGAACCTTCACCCTTAACAGGTGCGGCACTGAAACCAGACAACTTAGTTTCTTCCTCGAAAGACCTATCCGAAGATTCAGTCTCGAAGATTTCAGCAGCTTCGTCACCATACTTAGCGTATTCGAGGCCGAATAGGGCGTTTAGACCCGGTAGTAGCTCCTTAAGGAGTTGCGCTCTTGAAATAGCCATTTGCTAGTCTCCTTATACGCCAGTTGTGTTGTTGTACTGATGCAGATTAATCTTTACGACAATCTCCACAAAAGTATCAGCAGCAGTTTTAGTTTCGTCTATTGTGTCAATAACTCGCACAACCAGACCCGCTGTTGTAGCTTCTGAACCCGCTAGTACTGATGCACCAGAGTTTCCAGTAGCTGTGTCGCCTGTACCCACTAAGACAGACATGTTAGCACCTACAGCAGCACGGGCCGCCGAAGACATGCTGCTGTCAGCAGCAGTTACAGCAACTTTAAACGCTGCTAGTGGGTCGTCAACTACGATAGCAAAAGCTTCTGTAACGCTAGTGCCGGGGTAATACTGGTCCGGTGTGAACTGGTCCAGTGAATTGACATACTGGACACCCATAAAGACGCCCGCAGGGGAACCTGTAGTGGTACCAGTAAACTTCTCACATGTGCCTGCCGCTACGATTTTTACCAAATCACCTGCAAAGATAGCCGTGTTGTAGGTGCTCGCTATAGGAATAAGGCGAGTTTGACCTGCATAAGGCATACCGTCTACACGGTTAATTGGCTGAAAGCCGTAGGGAGCACTGACTGTTGGATAAGCCATTATAAATCACTCCTAAAAATAAGTTAATTTCCTTTGCCGAAAGTAACCTTTGTCTTCCTATCGTTAAATATAGGCATACGAGGGTCGTTTTCACGCATCAGACTTTGATCGACAGATCGCATTTGAGATTCCGTTAAGTTTTCGTAGTACTCAGTGCGTTCTTCGACTAGTTCTATTGGGGCCTTACACAGCATTAACCCACCAACAATGACATTATCTTTGAACCGTGCGTCGGCAACGGCGTCACTAAATATCTCGGGGTGGTCTTCTGCGCGTACTGGCTCCCAACCTTCACGTAACTTTGAGGATACATTAGTAGAATCAGGTTGACCCATAGTGCTTACACGAACCCAGTGAAACTTGTACCCCTCTTGAGGAATGGGATCAGGCAACACTGTTGGCCTACTCCACGCCTTTTTACGTACAGTTTTATCACGGGTTTCGAGTTCTCTATTCTGTCTATTCTGACTCATTGTTGTTTCCTCATTAATTCAGCAGCCTGTTTGGCGTAAGTTTCCAGTGGGACTCCAAGTTTTTTTGCGATAGCTATTTGTGACTGCGTTAGCCTAATTTTTTTAGGCGCTGTGCTCCGCGTAGCGGGTGCAACCACATTGCTAGATTTTTGCTTTGGTGCCTCTGGTTCATCCTCTATCCCATCATCAAATTGATCGGGAAATACTTGTTGCATACGAGTGTTAATTTTCTCGTAGTAAGTATCAGTTTTGGGGTCTATCCCCCTCTTTTGTTAACTTGTTATGCAACCCCAATGCAAAGGCAGTCATTTCGTCGTCTGAGCCGAACCACGGATTATTATCGCGCCACGCTTCTGCTCTTTCGTCTCGCTGCACTTGAGGCTGGGGTGCCTCTACCTGCTTTTGTACAGGAGTAGTTGTTGATTGTAAAGGTTGAATCTGCTTGGGTTTTAACCCGTTAACTTTTTCTAAACGTATTTGAGCAGTGTTAAGCGAAGTCTGAGCCTCTAAGATTTTATCTGGCTCTCCAGACTCATACGCCTCCTTGTACTGGCGTTGGGCCAAAGCCATCTCGCCATTAACTTGCTTTTTAGCAGATTCAATCAGCGTATTATGGCTTTGGTCTACCGAACCTTTTAGCTTTTCGTTCTCTGCCATCAAGTTTTTAGTGTACGTTTCGAGAGCTTCTCGCTCACGCTGGGCTTCCTCTTTAGCTCTACGCTCGTCGTGGTAGCCCTTACTAAAGTGTTTGATACGGTTTTTAACTTTGTCAGAGTAGTTTTCTAGTTCTTCGTTAGTAACTTCCTCTGGTGGTGGAGACGCTTTTCGCCCGCGATCAGCTTCTGGGGTATCGTCCTCTACCTCAATTTCTACTTCACCCGCTTGGATAATGTTCTTATCTTTAGCGGGCTTTATGTCTTCTCGACCCACAGCACCTGCTACTTCGAGGGGCGCGTCTTCTTCCACAACATCTACTTCAACCTCTTGAGTTGCTTCATCTTTATCAGGATCGGGAAACTCAAATTCTACATTTTCTCTAGGCATGGTTTACTCCTTATGCACGCGAAACAGCTCGCGGATCGTCTACAACGGCCTCAATAGAGTCGTCATTCATTAAGCGAAATTCCTGATTCCCCACCTTAAAACGCGTGCCGGTGTTGGCTCGGAACATCACGTGGTCACCTACTTTGCACCAAGGCCCAGTAGGAAAACGCTCTTTATCGCTGTATGCTTGCTCGCCCATATCAAGCACAGACCCCACAGTAGACAGGATATATTCCTCTCGACGGGTAGATTCTGCCTTGAGAAGCCCGCTTTCCCCGAAAGTATCTTCGACGTTAGGCAGGGCAATAAGCACCCTATACCCCACAGGCTTAGGAATAGAGGCTTCTAACTCTGCCTCTTTTACCGCTTCTACTTCGATACGCTCGCTTCTTTTTCGTTCTAATGCAGTCATTGCGGGGGTCGTTTCGGCAACAGCGTCTACCCCACTAACGGTTACTGTTTCAGTCATCTTCGTCATCCATATAGTTACGCGAAAGGTCACCTACTTCTCTTAATGCAGCGTTTAGACCTCGAATAACGCCACATACCTCCTTATACTCGGCAAAGTCTTTAGGACCCCCCGAGGTTAAGAATTCTTCGCTAGAGCCTTTAAGCTCTGTTAATTTTTCGTTCAGCACGTCAAAGACGGTTGTAGCCAACGGATCACCTCCTTATTGGGGCCTTTGCCCCTCCTTTCTAGCTTTAGCTAAATCTAGTATAGCTTTCGCCTCGTCCAAATCGTTCTTAGCTTGCGCTTGTTCGTTCTGCGCTGCTATACGGCTCGCTTCAATAGTAGCGGTGGTTTGGGCTTTTTCTGCATCAAGCTGTAGTTTTGCCGCGCCAAGTTGCGTATCTGCTTGATCTTTCTGGGCTTTACGCTGCTGTTCAGCTTGCTTGAGTTGTAGTTCCGCTTGCTGCATTTGAAAAGCAGGGTCTTGCTGTTGCGCTTGCGCTTGTGCTTGCGCTGCTTGTTGCTGTTTTTGTTGCGTAAGTTGCACGCCCGCTTTTGCCATAGTTTGAGAAAGAAGCTTTTCTATCTCATCTGGCATTTCCTCGCCGGGCGCTGGTAATTGTGCTCCAAGTTTTGCCTCTACTTGCTGTCTATAACTAAACCCTATGTGCTCGGCAATGTGAGCTTGCAAAGCAGCAACGACTTGTTGCGCTGCGGGGCTTTGCCCAATAAATGCTGCAATCTGCGGGTCTTGCATAAACGCTTGGTGGGTAGCGATGTGCGCGTCGTGGTCTTGGTAAATAAACGCATTGATCGGTTTACCGATTATAACGTTCATGTTTTCGCTGACCGGATCGACAGGCGTAGCATCGTCCTCAGTAGGCACAAGTTTGTCCGCGTTCTTAATGCCTAAGACCTCGATCATTTGGCGATGGAGCTGGGGCAAGTCGTATATCTGTGGAGCGGCCTGCGCCATTTGCATAACAGTCTGATACTGCACAACGCGTTGTGCCATCGTGCTGCTATTAGGATCACTGACGGGAATAACTTCCACCATAGCGTAATCGTCGCGTCTTGCGCGAGGTTCACCACGGTCAGGCACATACATATACTCTTCGGGGGCGTACTCAGCGATGATCTTCCTTAGGAGTTTAAACTCCTGCTTCATCGAGTAATGAACACGGGATTGCACCGCAGCCATTGGTTTGAGCGTACGCTCTAGTAGCGCAAGAGTAGTTCCAACAGGAGCATTAGCACTCATGTCGGATATGTTCATGTCTGAGATAGCCCCTAAACGACGGCCTTCTTCAGTAATTTGTTTGAGTAAAGCAAAAAGAGTTTGGCTGGGTTCTTTATAGGGCATCGGCATAATGTTGTCGCGGATGCTGCCAGAAGGCACGTCTACATCACGAAACTCACCGGGACCAATTGGTGTGTCATCGCCCTTAACGCGTAGTCCCCGAGATTTAAGGCCGCCGGGTAGATTGGATAGCGTTCCAGCGTCAACTAATTGACGGATTAAACTAGTTCCAGCGCGAGCGTAGCCACCAATAATGTGGATTAAACCAAGGCCATAGAAACCAAATCCGGGGACATAGGCGTAATGGACAAAATGTTGACGCTTGAGCGTCAAAGAATCGTCGGGGTTCCAGTTACGGCGTATGGCTAATACCTTGCCCGTACCCTTCTCAAGCGTTACTACATAAGGCTTTGCGACTTGCATGGAGTCTTCGCCATCTGCCCCGTCTACACCGTCAATATTCAGGTCAGCGTGCACTTCAAGCACGGTATAGCGGTCATCAGAAGTTAAAGAAACGCCTGATTGCTCTGCTTTAGCCTCTTCAACATCGGAGAAAAACGACACAGGGTCACCTAGCTCTACTTCTCGATAGAACCCAGCAGCCTGTAGCTTAACCATCTCGTTTTTCGTTTTACGCATGACATGAGTAACACGCTCTGCGGACTCAATATTAGAGGCACCGTAGGGGACAATCACGTCTTCAGCAGGGATATATAGGGCAATTTGACGCCCCAAGCTAGGGTCAAAATAAACTTTCTTAAACGCCGAACCAGCTAAACCTAGTGAGTACAGTAGTCGCTCATGCTCGGGGCGGTACTCGACCATAACCTCAGTCAGTTCGTAATTCATATCTGTCTTAACACGTAAGGCAGCGTCTTCTTTATCCTTGGTAATTTCTCCTAGAACCTTAGTCTTTACAGGACCGGCAGCAGGAAAAGTCTCGCTCATGGCCTCCGCTTGGAACCGGATAGCAGCTTCTGCTAGGACGTTAGAGTACACACCACAGGCGTTTTCCCAAGGCTCAGTACGCTCCTCGTACTTCATGCCCAGCACGTCAAGGCCCGCAACATAACTATCTGCCCAGTCACTTCGAGCTGCCATATCACCTTCTACGGCCTCACACAGATCACCAGAAATCTCTTCCAGTTGATTGTCTTCTAAGTAATCGGCCAAGTTCGCATCGAACGGGGCGGCGTCAATCTCTGTGGTTTCTTCGCCAAAACTAATCTCTACACTACCGTCCTCAAGCTCTACCATCACGGGCAGGTCTTCGTCAGTAGCAATAGCCATTTCTATTACAGCATCCGGCTCGCCCATTTCTTCTATGCCCTCGGGCATCTCGTATAAACCTTTTTCAATAGCCATTAGTAATACCCGCCGTTACGCCTTCTAAACATAGGGTCTTCTTCCCTTTCGTCTGAAGGTAATCGAATGAACCCGCCTTTTCTGAACCGCGCTAACGCAAGAGACACTGAGTCAACGTAGTCATCGTGTTCCCCTGCGGGGAAGCTAGCAACCTCGTCAATGACTTCTTCTGCCCAAGACCTGTTTGGTGCCCACACTATGCCAGACGCAAACATATCCGATACCGCGTTCAATCTTGTAATCTTGTCGTTACCCTTTGTGGGGGTAAACTCCTGCGCTGGTATGCCCATCGCCCGCATCTCGTAAATAAGAGGAGACCCCGAAGCTTTTTTCTCAATAATCAAAGAATCTGGCTGCCACTCGTCATACTGCTCTACAGTTGCTCTTTTGAGCGTAGGAAACTCCATTCTATCCCGAAAAGCGTTTAAAAGTATCAAGTTAGCTTGTTCTACTCCGTCTTCATCTGCGTGGTAAAACACCCCCCACGTAGTACATGCAGAGTAATCCGCCCTATTTGTCTTCTCAAACGCCGTATCCCACGCCTGTACAATGAAAGTCACTGGTGGAGGGTCATTTTCTTCCCATTCTCGCCACCATTCACGCTTCACAATAGCCGAAGACTCTGATGTCGGCTGTTGTTGGTACTGCGCCATCCATTTACTGTTGGGTAGTTCTTCTTTTAGCGCCGCAAGTTCTGCTGGAGGCCAGAACTCAGGCCATAACGCGTTACCTGACGGCATAATTGCCGGAAATTCAATAACTTCCCACTCTTCCCCACCCCTTTGGGCCGAAGATTTCAATACCTTAGATGTAAGATCACGTAATGACCACCTTGTCATTACTATAACTATAGCTCCACCCGGTTGTAGACGCTGCCGAGGGCCTGATGTGTACCACTCGTAGGTCTTGTCGTAAATATCCGGGTTTATTTCGGCTAGTGCTGCCTCTTGTTCCGAGTGCGGGTCGTCAATAATGAGCAAATCCGCACCTTTACCAGTAACCGCACCGCCTACACCTATCGCAAAGTAGTCACCACCCCTGCTTGTGTTCCATCTTCCCGCCGCTTTAGAGTCACTTTGCAAGGTTAACTCAGGAAATATACTCTGGTAGTTGTCTGTATCTACTAAATTACGTACTTTTCGACCGAAACCTACCGCTAGCTCAGCAGTGTGTGACGTTTGAATAATCTTTTTATGGGGGAATTGACCCAAAAACCACGCAGGCAATAGATAACTAGCAAACTCAGATTTAGTGTGACGAGGAGGCATATTAACAATAAGCCGCTTACAATCCCCACTAGCCACACGCTCGAACGCTTCAGCCATAATCGCATGGTGTTTCCCCGATATAAACGTAGGCCAAACTGCATTTACAAAATCTATAAACTTTGTTTGCGCTCGCCTTTGTTTCTTAAGCTTGGATAACTGCTCAAGTTCTGCTAGTACCAACTCTTGCTCTGCTTGTGAGAGTAAAGGTAATACTTTAGGTATGTCTTGAAGAGATATGTTATCAAATGGCGATGTCTGATTCGACATTTAAGTCCTCATCTTCATCTTCATCATTATCTATGTCCACTACACCTAGAAGGTCGTCTAACTCTTCTTCCGACGCCCCGCTTGGGGGCATTACATCTACTACGGTAGCATTAAGCAAAGTCTTTATACGATCTTTGATTGCCTTCTCTAAGTCGTCAGGACTCTTATAATTTATCGTTACTTCGCTACGTTCGGTAAAAATACCTATATCACTGTGCTTGCCCAGCAGCTCAAGTGCTTTCAGCTCGTACCTTGGGTCGCCACAGTCAGCGATTTCCATGAGTTTATTTGTAATAGCAGCGCGGGACTGAACCGCATCCATAGCAAGCTGCTGCCCGTACGTACGCAGGAAAGCCGCAGCAGCAAAGGCGGTAGTTTGGTTTGTGAGATTAGATGGCTTTTTGGCTTGGGCGACGGCTTGCAAAAGTTCTTTTTCTCGTGCTGCATCACCTTCGGTTATATCAAGTGAGGCACCGAGTGCTTCTTGTAACTCTGCTGTATTGCCGGCGACAGCCATCTCGTCTAAGAGAGTTTTTGGCTCCTCTTCAGACAGGTCGTAGGGGACCTTGTGGTCCTTTGTTGGCTCCACTTGTACAGTAGGCATAGCTTTTCGCAGGTAATAATACCGGGTTTCGCGGAGTGTAAACCAGATACTTTGGTACATGCAAGCCTCACAAGGAAAAGAAGGAAAAAACGGGCAAATGAAGGAAAGAAAGAGGAAAAATAAAAAGTCTCCCAATTGATAGAACTTTACCTCCCAATTGATAGAACTTTACCTCCCAATTGATAGAACTTTACCTCCCAATTGGGGGGGTGTTTCTGTGTGAGAAGGTGTGCGAGCTAGCCGGGTATAGAAAAGAGGGGTGGGGTAAGTTATTGATTTAATTAAAGAAAGTAAGTAGGAATTGTCAGGGCGTGGTATCAATCTGTGCATATTATTATGTATATAGCGCCGCTAGCTTTGCTATAGATAAGGGGCATAGGGGGCGTAGGGGGCTTTTGCTTGCATATACTAAAGTATGGGGTACTATAAACCCATGTCGCGCCACTAATGACGCGGCTGCAAGGTACGGAATCCGTACTTTGGTAATCAATACTTAATAGGTGAAATATTATGTCAGAAAATACTAAAGCAGCACTAGAAGAAGCGATCCGCGAAGCGGCCGAGTCACAATGCGCGGCCGATACTGCGAAGAAACACGGTGAGTCCTTAGTCGGCGCGACTGGTACGAAGTATCAAGCGGCAGCCGATCTAATTACTGCTATCGCACCGGCCTTCCCATTGGTAGCGGCGAATGCGACACTTGGCGGAGTCGGCAAGTTTCTCGAGAAGTATGCGGGCAATTCATTATGGCCGACAACTGAGCAGGCAGTAGCGGCTTACTCGACTGCCATTGAAATGAACAATACGCTGCGTGAGGTTCACAAGTCTTCTGGCGAACCCTGCGGCGAATTGAAGACATTCAAAATTAGGTTCGCGGAGTGCATGCCGACTTACAATAAGAATGACAAGAATTTCAAAGCGGCCGCAAAAGAGAAGGCTATCGAGATGGGATTAGATCAGAAGGGCAGCATATTGAATCCTTGCTTCGATCCCATGACCAAAGCGAAAGCCGAAGCGAAAGCCGAAAAGGCCAACAATGATAAGAAGGCCCGACAGGAATACAAGGATTTGCCCGCTGGTGCGCAAATCAGAGTAGACTTGCAAGCAGTGATTAATCGGGTTATTGGTTATCTGCCTGCTTTAGAAGACGCGGCAGGTGTTGCCGATGTTGAATTGAATCCTGCTCACATCAAGTCGCTTGAGAAGATGAAAACGCGTTTATCTAACGCGCTTGCTACAATGGAATCTGAATCTATTTGGTCAGACGATTTCGCGGATTACAAGTCGAAGTAATCCCTCGCAGTACACTAGGCCGACCCAGTTAATTCTGGGTCGGCCTTTTTTTGTGCCTGTAATTCCTGCATCGAAATCAGCCAGAACCTCTGATGACAGTAGTGGAAGCTTGCTGCCGGCGGGGCGGGTGATGACAGTAACTATGGAGTTGCTGCGCCATGCATATACTAAAGAAGGGTGATGACAGTAACTATGGAGTTGCTGCGCCAGCCTAATGTTATGCAAGGTACGGATTCCGTACGTTGTAATGTTACGTTTCACTCCTAATGTTATGTTTAATGTTATGCGCTAAGGCTTTGATACGTCAGCATAAAGAGCCTTTTGTGTAATGTTATGCAGAAAAAAGTACTTTCAGTATTTTATCCCCTTCTCTTACCTCCCTTCGCGCAGTGAATAAATTTCGCTATAGGGGTATGTTTTTCTCTAAAACTCATAACACCATAACATTATACATACAACAGCTCCACACCCCGCATGTTCTCTATATTGTTACGCGCAACCTAATGTTATGCGCCTCGTAACATTACCCCCTATTTTTATAACAATGTAACATTACATTTACCCCTATTGACAAAGTAGGCTAATTGTGGTACAATATGTATGTAGGTTGGAAGTTTAGGTTCAATTTACAGGGTACGGATTCCGTACCTTACATAACATTACCAAGGAGAACGACATGAACAAAGCCATTTGGAAATTGCACGTTGAGTGCAAGGAGAGCGGGGGTGAGCGTTATATCGCTTCATTCGACACAAGGGAGGAAGCGGTACGGTTTTTCGCCAGTACCAGAAAGAATCTGGCTCTTGTATTCAAGGAGCCAATAGTATGTTGGCTGTACCAGTACGAAGAGCAGCTAACCGATAGAGTGCGCGTCAGCGGAGGAAACCGACATGATTAGAATTGTACTTGATAAGAATACTCGGGTAGCGCGAGTACTCAGAAAGATATGGCCTCGCATTGATTCGAGACTGCTAGGAAACTGGCAGATGGAGGACGCTAGGGTGCAGAACGATTACACCACTTACGTCATGTTTGTAGGGTTTAGGTTCTTGGAGAATCCGTATGCCTAGGTGCATTAAATGTAACAAACCCTATTCACCTGCCCGTAGGTTGTTGGGCAGACTGACTTGTCTAGTATGTGGAGAGTCCGCAGCAAGCGAGGTGAAGCACACAGTCGCCCCGCTCAACAAGAGCAACTATATGCTTATGTCGCGGGAAGACCTCAAGCAGTTAAACCCTAAGAGAACCACTTAAACCACAAGGTACGGAATCCGTACCTAACCAAGGAGCGAGGATGAATAAGCAAGAAGAATTTCGAGAGCACTACAACACGCACGACCCGCACAACGAGCACGTGTGGGCAAACAATAAGCCTTGGTGGTTACGTCCACTGCAAGTAGTAGGCTTTGTAGCTACGGGCGTAGGGCTAACACTCTGCCTTTACTACGCAACACTAATTTTATTCTTACTATAGGAGAACGACCAATGAGCATAAAAGAAATGGAAGCAGAACTGGAAGCAACGCGGCAGAAGATTGCCGAACAGCTATCCCTAGTAGGCAAGAGCATACAGTCGATAGACCCAACACTGTACGACAAGGAGCGGGAGCTAGAGCAAGCCGTTATCAACGCACAAGTAACACTGCAAGACTTACTCGCAGAGTATAAAGACTAACCCACAAGGTACGGATTCCGTACCTAACCAAGGAGAACGACATGTTTGGAAATATAACAGACCTACCAACCCTATTCTCGTATGCCGAAGCACTTGAGCATTACGAGTCGATCACCCCGATCAGGGGCAGCGAGAACCTGCGACCGATCTGCACCACACACAATGGCAGACGCAAGAAGCACATGCAGATCATCAAGACCACATACCCCAAAGCACTAGGCGTGGCAGCAACACCCCAAGGTGCTATCGATGCGGTGGCTTGTAGGTTGTATGACACTGACGTGATTACTTTCGTGTCGAACGGCGACATCATCATAGACAACGGAGGTTACGCAAGTAATACCACGCATAGCTTTATCGTAGGCATATTGACTTACGCCTACCGCACTCACCCCTTGCTTGCGTATTCCAAAGCAGGCAGTACTGTCATCGAGGTGTTCCCGCCCCAAGGTAAAAGGCTCGTAGTCATGAGAGACAAGCCAGTAACCCTACGCAAGGTAGAGAATATACATGGAGTGGCTTACGACTTTACCGCAGACGTTGACGTCCAGAAAGGCTACTACCTCAAGCGCAAGGTCATGGGTGAGAAGCGCAAGGAGGTGGATAAGTTTCGCAAGTTCGCCCTTGCTTGCGCCAAGATGATCGACCCCGAGCAGTACAGGCTTGGCAAGGTCTCACTGAGACCTCTACCGGCTGAAGACATCTACGCCTACATGGTAGACCAAGACCAGTGGAACGACGCCTTCGAGGCACTGATCTACACCACAATAAACTCAGAGTACGACTACTACACGAGGCAACGTAACTACTCAGTAGACCTATCCAGACTCAGGCGGCTGATGGACGACGTGCTTAAGTATGTGCACTGCGAGGAATTGTTCGAGGCACGCGATACCAACAACCCTCTATCTAACGATAACGCCAAGTACATGCAAGGCGGGGAGAACATCGTCGTATGAAAACTCTAATGAAAGCTAAGACTCAAGTCCCTGTATCTACTGGAGAAATAGTAAGAGACCAACGCGGCTGGCGCTACTACGTCTCACACATTCACAACAACAAGATAGCAGTGGTGTCTATGGACGAGCGCAAGATACACATGACAGCTCCCCCCGAGCAGTTCGGCTGCTACTTGACAAAGTAAGCTAATTGTGGTACAATATGTATGTAAGTTAGTAAATCAAACCTTTAACCAACAAGGTACGGATTCCGTACCTAACCAACGAAGAGAACGTAACTATGAACGAAGTAAACGAAGTAAACGAAGTAAAAACTGTAAGTCTGCAACAAGCGATAGCCCTGATCGTCAACAACCCCAAAGTACGCTTTATGCTACGCGGGGAACCGGGAGTTGGTAAGACTAGTATTGCTGAAGAAATAGCAAGGATCACAAGGCTAGCCCTATCCATGCTCGATGTACCCAACCTCGATCTTGGCGATGTATGTATGCCGGTGATCGACCATGAGTCTAAGGTGACGAGGTACTACCCCAACGCGAGGTTCGGTATACACACAGGCGACCCTGTTGTGATGTGCTTCGATGAGTTTACCAAAGGTGCCGAGCCAGTGAAGAATATGCTTCACCCTGCGCTAGAAGTCTTTAAGCCTAGACTAGGTGACCTATCTATCCCTGAAGGCAGCTTCATCTATCTGACCGGTAACCTCGATACGGATGGCGTAGGCGATGGTCTCGCGCAGCACACTAGGCAACGTGTCGTTGAGTTGATTGTCCGCAAGCCCAACGCGACCGAGTGGTTGAAGTGGGCAGCAGCGAATGGTATTCACCCTGTCGTGATGGCGTGGGTGGACAGATACCCGCAAGCCCTAGCCTCGTATGTGGATGGCACTAAGAATGAGTTTATATTCCATCCATCCAACCCGCAGGACAATGTGGTTTCCCCGCGTACACTGGAGATTTCTTCCAACATCATTTGGAACATCGACAAGTACGACGAAGATACTCTTGACGCTGCGCTAACAGGCACAGCCGGTAGTGCGTACGCAGCGAGCCAAATATCTTTTATCCGATTCCAAGAGTCACTGCCCTCAGTTAGGTCTGTCGTGCAGAACCCAACCACTACCGAGGTTCCAAGCGACCCCGGTGCTCGCGCAGTAATGACGTTCGGACTACTGGAGCATGTGGAGAAGGATACTCTGACTCCGATACTGCAATACCTGCGTCGTATGGAGGAAGAGTGGCAGGTGGTGTTCTGTGTAGCATTGGCTAGGCACGCGAACAAGAACATAGCGTTCAACAACCGAGAGTTCTCACTCTGGGCAGCTGACAACGAAGACTTACTGTGAGGTACGGAATCCGTACCCTAGGAGAACAACATGGATACAGAACGTAAATTCAAAGCAATCAAGATCGGGCTTATGCGGTGTGAGCCGTTCGGGCTGTTGCGTGGTGTTGCCATGCACGGTAAGACTCATCTGACTACTGACATACCCACAGCAATGACAGACGGACGGGACTGTTGGTACAACCCTGAGTTCTTATTCAAGCGAATAAGTAATGGGGATAAGGGTGTCGCCTACGTCATGGTACACGAGTGGCTGCACAAGGCAGGTATGCACATGGTGACTTACATGGTTCTAGCCAAGCGCAATCCTCGGATAGCCAACATGGCGATGGACTATTGGAACAATGATCGCATCGAGTTGGCAGACCCCGACCATAAGTTTACTGCAATGCCTGAGGACGAGAACGGCAAGCCTATAGGTCTGCACGACATCAAGTATCGAGGGTGGACAATCAAGAGGATATTCAACGACCTACTTGAGAATCAGCAAGACCCTGATGATGACGGCGGCAACAAAGGCGGGGGCGAAGGTGACGGTGACGCAGGGTTTGACGGTCACGATTGGGAGGGAGCCGAGAAGCTCACCGAGGAGGAAGCCAAGCAGGTCAAGCAAGATGTTACCGAAGCTATCCGACAAGGTATCCATGCAGGTAGTAGAGCAGGGGCAGGAGGCTTAAAGGATGCCCTTGGACTGGGCGAACTGGTCACACCCAAGGTGGATTGGCGTGACGCACTACGGATGTTTATGAACTCAACGTGTCGCAAGAAGGAACGCAGCACATGGCGTAGACCTAACCGTAGGTATCTGCATCAAGACATCATTATGCCTACGCTAGAAGGTAATGGTGTGAATGAGATCGCGGTGTGCCGAGACTCCTCATACTCTATGCACTACGACAACAGGCTCAACAAAGTAACGAGTGAACTGGTGAGTCTTGTAAAGGCATTGCACATCGACAAGATACATCTGATTGATTGGGATGGTGCAGTGGAGTATCGAGGGGTGTTTACCAGTGACCAACTGAAAGACGCTCCCGAGGTTAAGAATGTAGTGGGAGGTGGAGGCACTGACCCTTCGTGTGTCTCTGACTACTTAAGCAGCAACAACATCAAGCCAGACTGTGTGGTAATGCTGACTGATGGTGAGATCAACAACTGGGGGAATTGGATGGCTCCAGTTCTGTGGGCAATAACGAACGACAACAACATAACCGCCCCTATGGGCAAGACAATCAACATTGACTAGGTACGGAATCCGTACCTTTGGAGAACGATAATGAGTGTAATAGCAAATAGTGCAGTACTGGTACGTTTAAATATCAGCGTATGGGGAGCAAGCAAACGCAACAAAGACCTAGAGAATGAGGTCGCTAGGGGTAAGAACGCAGACCCAAAGGCAATGCGTATGTACGACAACCTGATGGTGGGTTCAACTGGGCACAAGGACGTACAGAAGCATGCCGCTAACGTCCGACTGTGGCATACCAACATGACTCTACCTTGGGACGAGCGAGGCTACAGGCTTTGTCCTACTAGTCTATTCCTAGACTACAAGTCGCAACACAACCTCAAGAAGGCAGCGTTTGATTCTATGTTGGATACCTTTCGGGTTAAGTACTTTAGCTACCGCGAGACAGCTAGGCAGTATCGAGGTGACATGTTCAACGAGAATGACTACCCCCCAGTAGGAGAAGTAATGAGTAAGTTTGCATGGAACTTTGTAGTAGCACCGGTTCCTGAGAGCGGTCACCTGTGCATAGACCTACCAGAGCAGGAGATGCAAGAGCTTCGACAGTCTTGTGATGAGGAAGTCGAACGCAAGGTAGCAGAGGCAGCCAAGGAAAATGAGAAGCGGCTACTAAAGGAGCTGCAAGGTATAAGTGCAAAGTGTACGGACACTGGAGACGATGACGAGGACGATAAGAAGCGGTGGCATGACACGTTTGTTACCAACCCCATTGACTTGTGCCGAATACTTAAGCACATGAACTTGTCTAACGATCTCAAGGTTGAGGAAGCACGACAACGCCTTGAAGATGTTATGGCAGGTAAAACAAAAGAGATGTTCAAAGACTCCCCAACTATCCGACAGGAAGTGAAGGACGAGGTGGACTCAATAATTAAATCTTACGATTGGTAAGGTCTCACTGAGACCTTAAGGAGAACAACATGATTGAAGCAGTATATGACACCAACAGGTACAGAACGAGAAGAGAGCTAGAAGAGATAAAAGAAGGTGAGGTTAAACACTTCGCCAACATGCCAAGAAATGTTTTCCATAATTCGCGAATCATCGGCGACCTAGTAATGAAAGCCGACGTCTGGAATATGCACGACTTGCTTTTACATATTAGCGAACGGTATCCGCATTACACATTCTTAACTATGGGCACGGTTGACGCTCACGAAACGCTGTGGGCATCTGAAGTAGGGGTGTACGAGGGGCAAGAGCCGTTAGGCAGAATAGAAAGTCGAAAAAGTGAGGGAATTATTTTTCACAACAACAGAATACAACAGGAGGTTAAGAGAGGTAACGGAAAGAAAACGACTAAGCTGAACGTCGCTAAAAGTATATTCGCTAAATACTTTTATGGTATTACTACGAACGAGCGCATGGAGGTAGTAGCGTATGAGGTAAACCACAAACTTAACCACACTTTGTATACACTACGTGGCGGACAGAGATTAGCCGAGCAGGCGGTGCAAACTTTTGTTCGCGACAACCTAGACAACCAATTTCTAATAGACGCACTCCAAGTTATGGGGGGCACAGACCTTGTGCAGAAATATCAAGAGGTAACGCATGAGATAGGATTGGTAGACACAATCGAAAAGGTTAAGTCTAAAGATGGAGGTTACTACGTGCTGCTAGAGAACGAGGAGTACTTTACATGGCGAAATGGTATGAGTACGCCTAAACGTCTTAGTCGAGAGACAATGCCCCAAGATTTGAAATTGGCTTTGGGTATGCTAAAACTAGCCGAAGACGACACGTTCCTAGCAGGAGCGGGTTTCAAACTAGACCAAAATAAATTCTTTATACGAGACGAGGTGCAACTTGAATTCGATAGCTGAAAGAACCAACAAAGGTAGGGGCAAACAAAAAGAACCTACTCTAGTACATGTAAACGTTCGACTACCTGAGTACGTAGTAGCACACTTTAAGTTACACGAAAACTATACTAGCGTGATGCGAACGGTGCTAACTCAGTATGTAGACAACAAGAGAGAACGACACAACTAAGGTACGGATTCCGTACCTTACCAAAGACTTACCCCGCCTTAGTGCGGGGTTTTTTTGCCTTTACAAAGTCCAATCTTTACGCTACTCTTCTTGTATGGCTTTAACTCCCGAAAAGAAAGTTAAGAACAATGTGGTGCGTTTACTTAAAGAACGCGGCGCATATTATTTTTTCCCTGCTAGCTATGGCATGGGACGCAGCGGAGTGCCCGACATAGTGTGCTGCCTACATGGGCACTTCATCGGCATCGAGTGCAAGGCAGGTAAGAACAAAGCTACAGAACTACAACTCAGAGAGCTAACTGCTATTAGAGAGGCAGAAGGCACAACTTTTATAATCAACGAAGAGAACATTGGAGTACTCGCAGAGTACTTAAAATCCTATGGACATACTAACAATAGACTTTGAAACCTACTACGCTAAAGATTACGGTCTTAGGAAACTGACTACTGAAGAATATATAAGAGACCCACGCTTTGAAGTTATTGGTGTGGCTATTAAAAAAAAATTGGGGCAGAACTATCATCAGGAAAAGCTAATGCGCCAGTCTGGTTTTCGGGCAGCAAAAAACAAACCGCTAAATTTTTAGCCCAATTTGATTGGGATAACTCTATTGCGCTTGCACACAACGCTATGTTCGATATGTCTATACTCAACTGGCATTTTGGCATCAAACCTAAAAAGATAGCCGACACTCTAGCTATGGCGCGGGCAATACACTCTATAGAAGTAGGTGGAAGCCTCGCCGCTTTATCTGAGTACTATGAGCTAGGTGCAAAAGGGCACTGAAGTACACGATGCAATCGGTAAGAAACGTTTAGACTTTACTGCGGAAGAGCTTGAGGCGTACGGCGGATACTGTATCCAAGACGCTGAACTTACGTATAAACTTTTTCAAGTCCTCAATAAAGATTTTCCTAACTTTGAATTAGCCCTCATAGATTTAACTATACGTATGTTTAGTGAGCCTGCGCTAGTACTGGATAAAGAAATACTTGCCGGGCATTTAAAGCAGATTAAGCATACTAAAGAAGCACTTATGGATAAGGTGGCTCACGAAAAAACAAAGCTAACGAGCAACCCCCAATTTGCTGAGCTACTGCGCAGCTATGGTATAGAACCCCCACTTAAAATAAGCCCCGCAACAGGCAAAGAGACTTATGCGTTTGCTAAAAGCGATGAAGCATTCAAGGCGTTACAAGAACATAGAAACCCCGAAGTGCAGGCGTTAGTAGCTGCTCGACTAGGGGTTAGGTCTACCATCGAAGAGACCCGCACACAACGCTTTATAGACATAGCAAACCGTGGCACGCTACCTATACCCTTGCGCTATTACGCTGCTCACACCGGACGGTGGGGTGGGGATGACAAAATCAATATGCAGAACCTGCCCCGAGGCTCACAGCTTAAGAAAGCAATGTGCGCTCCAGATGGGTATAAGTTCATAGACTGCGACTTGTCTCAGATTGAAGCACGTACGCTAGCATGGTTAGCGGAAGAGACAGACTTAGTTGAGGCATTCGACAGAGGCGATGATGTGTATAAGATTATGGCGTCCGCTATTTATGATAAGCCTGAGTCAGAAATAACTAAAGAGGAACGATTTGTAGGTAAGACTACGATACTAGGAGCAGGCTATGGTATGGGTCACGTTAAGTTTCGCGCTCAGTTAGCTACTTTCAACGTAGAGCTATCGGAGGAAGAGTGCGACAGAATTATTCGTGTGTATAGAGAGACTTACCCACGCATCCCTGCTCTGTGGAGAGCGGCTAACAAGGCGCTAAAGACCATGATGAAAGACAAAGTAGAGAAACTAGGCAAAGAAGGCATCCTTACTGTGGAAGGCAGTACCGGTATACGCCTGCCTAATAAGTTGTACATAAAGTATCCTAACTTACGTACTCAAGCCGCAGAGGAAGAGGGCGGGTATGATGAAACGGTTTACGATACCCGCAAGGGTAGGGCTATAATCCCCAACCGCATTTACGGCGGTAAAGTTATTGAGAATGTTTGCCAAGCGTTAGCAAGAATTGTTATAGGTGAGCAACTCTTAAGGGTAGCTAAGAAATACAAAGTAGTAATGACTGTGCATGACGCTATTGGATGTATTGTTCCAGAAGACGAAGTGAAAGAAGGAATGCTTGCAGTAGAAAAAGTTATGAAGATTAGACCTAAGTGGGCACCTGACTTACCTCTTGATTGCGAGGGCGGTTGGGGCAGATCATACGGAGAGTGTTAGTAATACCCCAGTGGGCGGTGGGTAGCTTCATAATGGTTAAAAACACCCACAGTATGCAACGTACAACACCTATTAGACTCCTTTTTAGGAGGATCGTTCTCTTTGTTGGGGTGTGCATACCGGCTAGCCCACGCTACGGGCCTTTTTATTTAGGAGAATGGTGATGGACAATAGAGACAGAGTAATGGTTGAGTTAGACGCGTACCTTGATACTTTAGAAGAAGATTACGTAGACCCTGCCGAGCGTAAGCGAGAGATGGCGGAACGTGCGGCGGATGAAGCTATGTCTACGTGGGCTGAGGAATAAAGGATATGACAACTAAACAAGATTTACTCAAACTTGTAGAGACTTTAGATGCCGAGATAGAAGAGAATACCAAGGCGCTAAAACCACCTACTCTGAAAGACAGGATAAAAAAGTTAATAGCTTACGAGATAAAAGCATTTAAGCTGACTAAAGCACAAAAGAAAAGGCAACACGCCTTATGGAAAAAAGAACTGGAAGAACTACCTAAAGTACGTGCCGCACGCAAGACTAAGGCTAAGAAGCTACGGGCTAGAAAGAAAAGAGTGTTAAAAGCTCTTAGCGTTTGGATAGACGCAGGGGATGTAATAGGGAGCTACGAGAGATGTACAAAGAACTAGAACAGAAGTGTGGTAAGTGCAAGCAGAAAATGTTGGAAGTCCTTGGTTACGTAGAGAAAATAGAAGAAGAGCACCCACAAGCCTACCGCAAGGGTTGGTATTGCCCGTGGTGTAGGAACTGGGAAGAAGCAATACTTAGAGAAAGAGCGGTAGAATGATATGAAAATTGGAGACGTTGAGTACGCATGGACTAAAGTTGATATGCCCGAAGGCTTGGAACCTGTACCTTTGAGCGAGCTTAAGTCAAATTTTAAGTTAGTAGAGCCAAACACAGTGATATTGGGCGGTTTGATGCTTGTAAAAAAGAAAAAGAAAACCAAATGAAAATAACAATAGAGGTTGACGGCACCGATGCCGAAGAACTTATCGCGTTAATACAACGTGTTACTGATGCGGTGGAGAAGCTAGAAGACCTCCTTAAGGAGTTTGAAGATGAGTAGCTTTACCGACCCAATGGCTGCGCTAGAAGAAGCGGAGTACTTAGCTAAAGAAGAAAAACGCACAATGTGTGTTGTCGAAGTCGAACCCAACATGATTGTTGTCGTGCCGAAAGCAGAAGCCCTTGGCATGGGTAAAATAATATTGGAAACCTGTGTACCTTTTGAAGAAAACTTTAATGTTTACGACTAATACGTGGAGATAGGATGAAAAATGAGAAGCTAGTTATGTCGGCTGTCGCAATGATTTTATTTGCGATTAGTATGTTTTTTATTTGGGCGCATTTCGTGCCAGAGCCTGTCACTACTCCAGAAGTAGTAGAGGAACCCATACCAGATGTAATTATCAAAGTGGACAACGTGGGATGCCACATAGCAGAAGTACCTGTAATAACTTATTACGTTGCAACAGACACGGCCCGCGTTACTATTGAATGCGATAGCGACATCTTGTTTAACTATTTACCTGCCATAATAGATGAGGCTGATTAAAATGTACGAATACAAAGCAACAATAATTAGAGTCGTCGATGGAGATACAGTAGATGTTGATATTGATCTTGGGTTTGACTGTTGGGTTCGTAATCAGCGCATTCGTTTATTTGGAATTGATACACCCGAATGTAGAACTAGAAATAAGGCTGAAAAGGCCCACGGAATGCTTGCCAAAAAATACGTTCAAGCGGCTCTCAAGTTGGGAGGAGTTTATGCGCTCCGAACAAGAGAGAAGGGAAAGTTTGGAAGGTACTTGGGTGAAATCAAAGTCGGGCGGACGACCATTAATAAACTACTCATCAAAGAAAAGTTGGCTGTCGCGTACACCGGGCAGAATAAAAAAGACATAGCTGCTGCACAAGAAGCTAATCGTTTAGCACTAATAGAAGAAGGGAAGCTGTAATGAATAAAACACAAATGGCAACGTTGGTTTGGGAAGAAGAGTATGGCGAAGGTAGTGTGGAGCTAGTAGAAGAATTTATTGAGGAAAATACAATTACTCAGCTAGACGCCTTGCAAGATTGGATTGATGCGCTAACTAATCTTTATAACGAAACCTTAGAAACTTTTGAAACAAAACATTAGGAAAATTATGACAGCTTGGTCTTATAGTAGCGTAAATACATTTAAGCAATGCCCTAAAAAATACTACCATTTAAAAGTTGCTAAGGATGTAAAAGACAGGGGTAATGCAGCTACTGCGTACGGTAGTAGAGTGCATAGTGCTGCTGAAAAATATATAAGGGATGGAAAACCGCTGGAGCGCGAGTATAAATTTTTGCAAGGTACGCTAGACGCTTTTAATAGCATAGAAGGTGACAAGCATTGCGAAATTAGGCTTGGAGTGTCCAAAGATGGTGAAGCTTTTAAACCCGCAAAATTTTTTGGGGGCGACGTTTGGTACAGGGGTATAGCAGACCTACTTATAATAAACGAAGACAAAGCTTACCTCATCGACTATAAGACTAGCAAAACCGCAAACTATGCGGACACTAAGCAGCTAGATTTGCTTGCAGGGGCTGTGTTTATAAATTACCCCGAAGTAAAAAAGATTAAGTCTGCGTTGTCGTTTGTTGTGTGTAACGGTTTTGTAACTAAAGAGCATACTGTAGATATGTACAAATCTTACATTGGCACATTCGACGAAGCTTTAGAACAGATAGAAGTAGCTACTACAGCAGACGTATGGAACGCCAAAGACGGGCCTCTGTGTGCGTACTGCCCGGTTACTAGCTGCGAGCACAATAGGAAATGATGATGAGCTACAACTACGTTATATTGGTAGAGGTGGATGAAACGACTTATGTGGACGGGAACTACCACGACGAACAACTGGCGATAGATGTTTTTGAACATTGGGCAGAAACCTACCCAAACCTTGAATTTGAATTAGCGGAACTTGTTGGTCCGAGTAGTTTTCCAATACCCGATGAACTCTTTATGGCTAAAAATAAAGTTATCTTAGAATTTGCTAACAGTTTAGCTGAGATTACAAGTAGTGAAAGCTACAAGAAAACATTACATTAAATATAGAGGAAGCCGTCATGGTTGCTAAGAAACGAGATTACAAAGCCGAGTACGCTAAGTACCAAGGCACTGAAGAACAAAAAAAGAAACGTGCGCAACGCAACAAAGCTAGACGTAAGGCAATGCGAGAAGGGAAAGTTTCTAAAGGTGATGGCAAGGATGTAGCCCACAGGAAAGCAATGGATAAGGGCGGCAAGAACTCTGATGGTACTAGAGTAGAGACAGCTAGCCGCAACCGATCTTTTAAGCGGGACTCTAAAGGCAACCTTGTATCTGAAACCAGTAAAAGGGAACGAAAAAGTAAACAAAGGGGGTAAGCTATGCAAGCTATGGCAAAGGCAATAAAAGCCAAAGTTAATTATTATGTGCAGAAAGCTCTTAAGTATTTTAGTAAGAGCAAAGCTGTAGTTCCGGTGAAGCGACGCAAGAAATATACAAAGGGCAGGGGCAAAACAATAAAACAGACCCTTGCCAACTTGGATAGAAATTTTAAAGAGATGTCCCGTGCTACAGGTGAGCGATCATGGGATAGCAAAGCAAATACCAATGCTCTTAAAAAGCTAGGTGTCTTTGTGGCTCCTACTGCAATGACTGTAAGGGACTTGGTAGAGACCCGAGTAGAAGTGCCAGAAAAATTTCCGGGGATTATGTTTGTTGCTACAAATATGGTTTTCCCCGACAACAGCGACGATAAAGTATTTCCTAATTTTTTCTACGCTACAAAATACGAAAGTTCTCCTCTTCATGTGGAGCCTACAAAAGACATTGTTTATAAAATAGGATTGAGCGTGCCTCTTGGTCCTGAAAAAACTAAGAATAAAAAAAATGAAGTAGATAAAAATTACTGGTTGTATTTTTATGTAGCAGTAAATTCAGAAGGCGAAGTGAAAACTTTGCGTTGGGTATCAGATGCCTTGGTGACAATACCCCACAAAAAGAAACCGGGTAACGTTGGCGGTAATAAAACATGCTTCACCCGAAAAACTTGGCAGCATCCTGACATACTTAATGATGAGTTTACAGTTAAAGATGTCGGTACAGAAGCTGCGCATGTAGGTATTTTTTGCGCGTGTTTTAATTTTTGGAATAATCGTGACAAGATGTGGACAGTACAAACAAAAAAGAATGACTCACGCATGAGTTTTTGCATAGACACCAGAGACACAAAACACTACTTCAAAGACAGAGAATACGCTACTACGTTGAGTGGAAACAGAAAGAAAATAATACATTTTGTAGAAGAGCACACTCGCCTTACTCCAAAAGGCAATGTTGTAGTGCGAGAACATATACGCGGCGAACGCAAGTTTGTTTGGAACGGTTACCAATGCAATGTGAAAGCACCGAAATTTAATAACGTTATTCACATGCAGGGATTTGACGTGCCTTCGTTTGAGGTTGAAGAAGATGACCCGTTAATAAACGAATCAATGGACATGGACGACTTAGCCCATGAGCTAACTCCTTACCTCGACCAAGAACAAGAAAACATATACGAAAAGAGATAAACAGTGAAAGTAATAGACAATAAAGCCCTAGTGTTAAAAACAAAACGTCCTCATTTAATTACCGAGCAGGTAGACGACTATAAAATACTCAATGAAGTAGATGGAGTTTACAAGATAGCCGTGCCTTGGAGGCTGCACGAAGCCCAAGTACTTGCGGGTTTAAGAGTAAAAGAAGTACCGTCTCCTATGACCCGTGACTATTCGTACACTGGAAAGTATGAACCGTTCGACCACCAAAAAGAAACGTCGTCTTTCCTAACATTACATAAAAAAGCTTTTTGTTTTAACGAACAAGGCACCGGCAAAACAGCGTCTGTAATATGGGCAGTAGATTACTTGATGCAGCAAGACAAAGTTAAACGTGTCTTAGTTATATGCCCTCTGTCTATTATGAAATCTGCATGGCAAGAAGATTTGTTTAAGTTTGCTATGCACCGTAGTTGTTCTGTAGCGTATGGAACTTCTGAGCAACGGAAGAAAATACTAAATGCAGGTGCTGAGTTTGTTGTTATAAATTTTGATGGGGTAGCTGTAGTTAAGGACGAAATTATTAACGGAGGCTTTGACGTAATTGTAGTGGATGAAGCTAACGCCTACAAAAACACACAGACTAACCGATGGAAAACTTTGCGCGACATCACGGCGGATACTACTTGGCTTTGGATGCTTACTGGTACTCCCGCAGCACAATCACCTGTAGATGCTTTTGGTTTGGCTAAGCTAGTTAACGCAAAGAACGCACCTAAGTACTACGGGCAGTTTAGAGACAAGGTAATGCACAAAGTTTCTCAGTTTACGTGGCGTCCCAAACCAGAAGCGAACGAAGTAGTGCATGAAGTGTTGCAACCCGCTATTAGGTTTGAGAAAGACCAGTGTTTAGATTTGCCTTCTGTTACTTACGTAGATCGAGAAGCGCCACTTACTAAACAGCAAGCTTCGTACTATAAAAGGCTAAAGGATCGCATGACTATGGAAGCTGATGGAGAGCAAGTCACTTCTGTTAACGCTGCCACTAACTTAAACAAGCTATTGCAAATATCAGGGGGTGCGGTCTACACGGACGATAAAGAAGTCATTGAGTTTGACGTAAGTAACCGTTTGAATGTTATTAAGGAAGTAATAGACGAGTCTTCTCACAAAGTACTTGTCTTTGTGCCCTTTACACACACTATAGAATTACTAAATGAGTTCTTAGTTAAAAGTAAAACCCCCTGCAAAATAATATCAGGTAAGGTTCCTGTGAACAAACGGAGTGAAATAATTAAAGACTTTCAAGAAACAGATAAGATTCAAGTGCTTATCATACAGCCACAAGCAGCGTCACATGGTCTAACTTTAACCGCAGCTAATACTATTATTTGGTACGCTCCTGTTACTAGCGTAGAGACTTACTTGCAAGCTAATGCGCGGATTGACAGACCGGGGCAACACAACCCCATGACTATTGTCCATATACGGGGCAGTGAAGTTGAGACTCGGCTCTACACTATGCTGCGCTCTAAGGTAGACCACCACACTAAAATAATTGATTTGTATAAACAAGAATTAAGTACTTGACACTGTAAAGAGTATTGGTAAACTACTTCTCCCTACAAGAAAGGAGGAGCAATGAAACCGACAGCCGACAAACTAACTGGCATCTATATTAAGATGCGCGAAGCTATAAAAGTTAAAGAAGAAGAGATAAAAGAAATAAAAGCGCAGCAAGATAAGATTACTCAGCAGATGCTAGAACTCTGCGATGAACAGAATCTAGACAGCGTAAAAACTCCCGCAGGAACTATTTCACGTAGAGTACATACTAGCTACTGGCCTAGTGATTGGGACAAGATGCACAAGTTTCTCAAAGACAATGATGCACTTCATTTACTTGAAAAGCGTATGCACAGCACGAACATGCGAGAGTTTTTAGAAACTAATCCTGATATAGCACCTCCGGGGCTACAAACAAACCGTAAGTACACTATAACTGTACTTAAACCGCGCAAAGCATGAAGAGGTTAAGAACTCAGGACGGGTGTTTTGTACACCCACACACCTATGAACCTTTGAAGTCTGTGGAAGTTGTTATAACAAACAGCGGTACGCTATCTAGAAACTATTACAAAGACAACAGCTTAACGTGCTGGTCTTTTGATTGTGATTTTCCAGCAACGTTAGTACCTGCTAGCAACATACAGGCTAAACGATGCATGGATTGCCCCCAAAGTATAAAAACTGGTAGGGGTGTAGGAGGGGCATTGTGTAAGTACTTCACGAACATTGAAGTTGCCTTTCTTGAAACAGATTTTCTTTATGAGCTTAGATTAAATGCGTTAAGTTTATTCTCAAAAGAAGACAGCAGGATGAGCCTATATAAGTATATAGAACATCTTGAGCGTAACCGAGAGCACGTCGGCAATGTGCTAACCGAAATATATTTTGTACCGCATAGGAATTCTTACAAGATGTATTTTAAACCGGTTCGACCTCTTGCAGAGGAAGAGCTTGCAAACATACAACAGCTTTTAAACAAAGCTGAAAACGAAAAACTAAACCCTTTTAAGGAGCAAGAAATGTCTAACATATCTCACATTATCCGCGACGTAGCTGCGCGTTACCCTCGTTTAGACAAGCCGTACAGGTTTGATAACAAAGCGGGTGCAAATGGCAAGAGCGTCCCGTGTGATCCAACAGAAGACGGTGCAAAGTACGAACTAGATTTTGTAATGAGCAGCGAGAAAGCTAAAGAGCTGTACAAAATCATGCAAGGCTCATATACCAACGCGCCGGGGCGTGATAAGTCTTGGCCCAAGAAACTTGAGATGCCTTTTAAACAGCTAGAGGACGGAAGTTTTGTGGGTAAGGCTAGCTTCAAAGCTGCGTATAGTGGTAATCCGACTTCGCCTCCCGATCAATTTGATGCTAAGAACAAGAAGCTAGACGAAGGCTTCATGTTAACTACTGGTAGCACAGTAAACATAGCAGTAGAGCTTATACCTTACAAAATGGCAGCGACTGGTGTATCGCTAAGACTACGCGGTGTGCAGGTGCTTAAGTATTTACCTTATAAGCCCCCATCGCCTTTCGGAGAAGAAGACGGTTTCAGTGCGGATGCAGAGTCAGACAGTCCATTCCAGACAGAAGATTCAGATAGCATGTTTGAGTCTGAAGTTTCCACCGATTCTCCTGACGCTTTCGACGCTGAAGAAGAAGAAGTTTAAGAACCAGTTAAGCGTAAGAAAAAAACTGAAACTCCTAACGACGACGATGATGATATAGAAGATATTATTTCATCATGGGGAAGTGACGATTAATGAGCTATGGCTATACGACACGCATCGATAGTCTAAACCAAAAAGCTGACCAATCTCTTCTGGGGGTTCGTCTTGGTAGGGTGTGCATCGATAATGATGTATCAGTTACTGAGATGGCCTCCCAGTTGGGGGTTAGTAGGCAGACTATCTATAACTGGTTTGTGGGTTTCCACGAGCCTAACAACGAAATTACAGTTTACATAGAAGCACTGATAAGCGAGTACAAATAATGCAAGCTTTTGACCTCATAGATTACGTCGTCCCTAGGGGTGGCATATACAATGTGGTCGGCATGAAAGACGGTAGGCCCATACCAAAGTTTACCGATAGTCTAGAAGTAGCATATACAATAGCTGATGAATTCTCTGAACAAGGCATGGATGTATTCTTTGCCCTAGGGAAGCTAAAAGAAAAAGGTAATAGGAAGATAGAAAATGTAGAGTCTCTGGGTGCTGTGTGGCTCGATATAGACTGCGGAGGAAACAAAGCAGAAGAAATAGAGCCATCCACAGGGTTACCAAAGGGCTACGCTAGCCAAGCAGAAGGTGCTAAGGCGCTTAAAGCTTTTTGTGCTACCGTCGATCTGCCGGAACCTACAATAGTAAACTCTGGTTACGGTTTGCATGTCTATTGGGCTTTTACTGAAGAGGTGCCTACAGAGCAATGGTTGCCTATAGCTAAACGGCTAGAAGAAGTATGTGTTACTCAAAAATTTTGTGCTGACCCTAATGTATTCGATCCTTCTCGCATACTGCGAGTGCCGGGCACCTACAACCAAAAGAAGGATGACCCTAAGTTAGTAAAGATAATTAATCCTGCGCCTGCACGGCACGCGCCTAATGATATACGTGCTCTGCTAGGAGTAGACCCTAACGCGGTCATAGTAAAGAAAAGTAGTAAACCAATATTAGATGTGTTGGAAAAACTACTCGACGAAAATAAAGACTATAAGTTTTCTAAGATAGTGGGCAGAGACACACCTTGCTTGCAGCTTAAAGACAGCTTAATTAATAGGGCAACTTTATCTGAGCCTCGTTGGTTTAATGCTCTTTCTGTAGCTAAATTTTGTGCGGATGGTAGCAAGGCAATTCACACCATATCTCAGGGCCACCCAGACTATGACTTTCATGCAGTAGAAAGGAAAATAGTAGGAATAAAAGGTCCACACTCTTGTGAAGAATTTGAAAAAAACAACCCCACAGGGTGCGAAGGTTGTCCACATAAGAAAAGTAAAGAAGTAAAAGGCCCTTACAGCTTAGGTAAAGTTATAAAGAGGTCTACCTCTAGCCCTATAAATAAGTTTGAACCCTATTTTAGGGGTAAGACAGGGGGTGTATACAAGATGGACGGTGAAGACCCTAAGCTTGTATATGAGCACGACTTGTATATACAAAAACAAATGTGGGATGACGAGCAAGGTTTCGTGTCTGTGTTTGTATTCCACTCTCCGCATGACGGAGTACGAGAGTTCACTATACCTAACGAAAGTTTAGAAAAAAGATTACTACTTAAAACTCTTGCGCATAACGGAGTAGTAGCAGGCACTGCAAACGCGGCGCTACTACATGATTACGTAACGCGGGTTATTCAAATACTACAAACACAGAAAAAGGCAGACATCATGCGATTGCAATTCGGTTGGGCTGACAATGATACGAAATTTATTGTTGGAGAAAGAGAGATAACTGTAGACGGGGTATATCACACACCGGCCTCTACAGTAACCAGAGCGTACGCACCCTATTTTGAGCCTAGAGGCACGCTAGAAAAATGGAGTGAAGTATTTAATTTGTATAACCGAGAGGGCATGGAGGTTCAAGCCTTCGCTGCGTTGTCAGGGTTTGGCTCTCCTCTTTTACAACTAACAGGTCAGAAAGGCGCGATTATAAGCTTGGTACATAAAAATGCCGGTACTGGTAAGACGACAGTATTACGCATGGCAAACAGTGTATTTGGCAACCCTGAAAAATTATTGGGTAGCCCTAAAGACACAGCAGTAGCGCGTGTAAACAAACTCGGCATACTAAACAACATAGTAAACACTGTGGACGAGCTTAGTAACATGGACTCAGACCATATAAGCGATTATGCTTATGAAGTATCTCAAGGTAAGGGTAAAGATAAAGGCACGCAAACAGCCAATGCTAACCGCAAGAACGATACTACATGGCGAAACATAACCCTAAGTACTTCTAACTCTCCCTTTTATCAAAAACTATATGTGGGTAAAAGCCTACCTGACGGCGAGTTGATGAGAATCATAGAGTTTTACGTGGGGTATGTAGACCCGGACACTATCTCTACAGAAGAAGGTAAGGAAATGTTTGATCATCAATTAATGGAAAACTATGGTCATGCAATTGTTCCTTTCATGCAGTACGTGTTAGCTAACCCCGAATCAGTTAAGAACGATGTACTAGCGATACAGAAAAAAATTGATAAAGAACTACGTTTAACCTCCCGAGAGCGAAACTGGTCAGCAATCGTTGCGGCTAATATAGCAGGGGGTATTATCGCTACCAAGCTGGGTATTATAAAATTTGATATGCGGCGCATATACAGCAAAGCTGCTGAAATAATAAAGCAATTAAGAAAAGATACTGTTGCCCCGCTAGACAGTTATGTATCTATCCTAGGGGCGTTTGTATCAAGTAACTTAAACGGTTTACTCGACGTTGATGACGGCGTAGACCAGCGCACTTCAAAAGCTAAGGTTCCTAATCTAGAGCCTAGGTACGGAAAGCTAGTGATGAGGCACGAAGGTGACACTCAAAGACTTTTTATACCTGTAAAAGAATTGCGTAACGAACTTAATAAAGACAGCACGGACTACAATTCTTTCTTGGAAGATTTGAAAACTAGAGGGATATACTTAGATACTGTTAACAAGCGAATGTCAAAAGGTATGGCTATAGTCTCACCTGCTTGCCAGCGTTGCGCTATGTTTGATGCGGCACACCCTGAGTTTATCGACATGACTAGAATTGTAGATAAAGCGAAAGACGATGCAGATAGAGAAGGTGGAGTACCAGATCAACTGGAAGAAGTTTAAAAAAGGTTGGTCTTTTTTTATACCCTGTCTTAAACCCGCAGAAGCTAAGAGCATTTTATTAGCTGAAACTAAACGGCTTAAGTACAGGGTAGTTACTAAAGTAACTATAGAAGACGGAGTGCGGGGCATTCGGGTATGGAAAGTCTAGAGTGCCCCGTAGTAGTCAACGTCTTCCAAACGATCAAACAGAGGAGTAAGGTTTTGGAAGAAACTCTTGTTGAAGCGGATACCTGAAACATACTCTTGCTCTTGTGAGGCACGAGACTTGAACGACCGTTTCAACGTGTCCTGAGTCATGAGACCGGGGTAACGTTGCATGAATTCATATATCTTCATCTCCGTTTCCTCAAACAAATCAGAGTCACCTGTAGTTAACGCTAAGTAACGTCTCTTGAGTAAGTTGGACCTAGCACGCAGCACCTGCCCCTCGTACTGTTTAGCCAAAGCTCGGGTTTCATAAAGGCTGGACACGTTAGCAGGAGCAAATCCTAACGCTTGGTTAGCTAAGTTCCAAGCAGATATATCTGTATCTATCGGACGTCCGTCTATTGTAGTAGCACCTTCTCGCGCAAAGCGCATAGTCTTTGCACCGTTACGAAGCCAGCTTGGCGCTAGTGCCTCAAACCCTCTCTGGTACTCCCCGTCAGCAATTAACCCTAGCTTATAAGGCGAATCAAGAACGTAGTTACCCAGAGGACCAAAAGCTTGGAGTGCCATAGACTGAAGATACCCATACTTTTCTATCTCGTAAGGGTCTTCTCTAAATAACATACCGTTTGCAACGCTGGCTCTGTTAGATATTTCTAGGTTAGTGTAATAGTTAAGAGGGCCTTTAGTTACTGACTCCGGCATGATTAACATCATTTCGCGGCGTAGGTTAAACGGCTCTTCCTCGTCGTCCAACAAACTGTTTACCATATTTGTTAAGACTGATATAGCTCCAAAGAAAGGCAAACCAAACGCACCGGCTATGGCATAACTCATACCGAACGTATACGCTAGCTGCCTAAAAGCTTCTCTACGTGTTCTGTCGGGAGCACCTTTTATGGAGTCTACAAAGGCTTGTGCTGTCACGTAAGCACTGTTCCATATAAACCCTTTAAACGTCCACATCACACGCCCAATGTCTCCCTGCATCCATTTAGGAGCGGTAGACGACATACCCGAAGTGTTTACATCTTTTACTACTCGCATGGCGTATTCAGCAGCAGCCTCTGGAGTCATACCGCCTTCCAACGCTAGATCAAATGCAGCTATGCTAGTAACCGTACGGTTGTAACGCTCTGTACGTTCAATAGGCGCGGACAGGAAGTTTAAGATTTTTGCTGTATAGCCATTATATTCTGCTGTAGATTCACGAGCGCCTTCCAGTATTTCTCTTACTTGCGTGTGGCGCAGCTGCCCGTGGTCTCTGAGTGTTTCAAACAGAAGCTTATACTTGCCTCCCTTATAACCGGCTGTTGCCCACCTAGGCACACCTTCGGTTTTCATTATGTCTAGCACACCCGTGCGAATTGCTGTAGTCATAGCCGCCATAGCTTTAGGGCCGCCATACTTACCAGAAAGAATTGGGAAGGCAAGAAGAGGTAGTGAGCTGATGTTTACAAGCCCCGAAGAGATGTTACCCGTCATAAACATAAGGTAACTACCCGTGGTAGACATCCTTGCAATGTCGCCAAAGGTAGGATTTACTGTACGTTCTTCTCTAGCAACAATACTTTGCGCAGCGGCCCCTACGTCTTTTCGGCCCGACTTTTCGCCTTGGTCCTTTATCTCGTTAAAAGCGCTTTTTATTTTACCGTTGTACTTAACGTCCGCCATCTTACGCGCCCACTTAACCATAGTGTCGCCGTAGGCTCGGACTAAATCTTCAGAAGCACCGGGAACATCTTTTGCTTTTATAAAACTTTTTGCTATAGAAGACTCAGGGAACATATCAAGATAAGTTGAGTACACCGTCTCAGCTTGTTTTTCTGCTTGAGTAAAATTTAAACCTTGCTCTAATCCGTCTTTTTTAACCGCTGCCATTAAGTCTGCAACAAAACCTTGAGCGGGCATTGTTTTTTGTGTAGCTCTTCTAATACTGTTTAGGAAAGTGTATTCGCCAGCTTGCAGTTTACCCTGCGCTTCTTTAGCGTCACTACCGTCCTCTGAAATATCTTGGTCTACAGCACTTTGCAAATCTGAACGGAGAGTCAACCCTAACGCTTGTATTTCCATGTCCCTTTCGCGTTTTGTTTCAAACGCACGAGATGTCCACTTCTTAGTGTTTGGGTCTATGTAATTTAATACAAACTCTCCGTACCTGCGGAAAGGCACATACCCTGCTATAGGAGGCTCTTCATCAAATTTCTTTGCTACTTGTGCTCTTAGGTCTTTATTTTGTATTTCGTTTAGTATTTCTGTTTTGTACTCCACATACATAGCATCAAAATCGTTACGCATAATTTTGTATACGTTTTGTACTTCCTCTGGCAACTTGTCATATATGCCTTTGAGTCTTTCTAATTCTGCTACTTGCTTAGGTTTGAGCTTATTATTTTTCTCAAAGTTTGGATCAAGTATATCAACTCGCGCAAGTCTAGCTTCGATAGCCATTGTAGCCATAGCACGCATTTGAGTTTTAAATTTTGCTAACACCGCCATCATTGCGTTATATTTTTTGTTTGCTTCTTCTATTCTTTGTTCTTGATAGCCCTGACGAAGCTCCACTGCATCTATAAGTTTCTTTATCGAAGTCAACGTAGTGCCGTACATTTGCATAAGGTTGTCTAAGCGTAAAGAACCCATAGCAAAGGTTAGAAGTGCGGGAGCGTCTAGCAACTTATCTATAATTTTCTGTGCTTTGCCGGGTGTAAAGTCTGATAAGCTTTCCATCGTTTCTTTAGCTGCAACGTCAGGACTTTCATTAGCATAGAAAACTTTTGCTAGCGGAGGGGGTTCTCTAGAAGGATCAAGACTTAGTATCCCGTCAATAAACTCTAAGGATACTTTATATGCGTTTGTGGTTTCTTTTAGGGTAACACCAAACAGACGTGCGATTGAATCTAATATATTCTTCCAAAGGTTTTTGCCCTTCGGAGGTTTAATAGCCTTTAAAAGATTTTGAAACTCAGAATTATTTATTAGTTCAGATGTAAACTCATCGAGGTTAGTACCCCCATAAGAATCGCCCATTTGATCTTTTATCATAGAAAAGAATTTAAAAAACTCTTGAGCAGCTTCAGAATTAGGATCGTTTAACCTACGTGCCAACGCCGCGTGTGCTAGCTCGTGGAAGAACACACCTGTAGTTAACCCTCCGTCGGGGTCAAGTGTTATTGTGTTAGTTCCCGAATCGTATTTACCGGGGCGTGGACCTTCAACCGGACCTATTTCTATTTTAGTAGCACTAGCTGCCCTACGCATCTGACGCACAATAGGTCGTAGTTCTTTAGGTAGGGTTTCTAAGAGCCTCTCTATAGTGCGGTTTAAATTGCCTGACTCTGCAATAGCAACAACATCAGGGTTTATGTCTGCACCTTTGTATTTAGTTTCAGCTTCTGGAGTAGTGATACCCTGCGCTTCTATTTGAGCAGCAATGTCTTCCGAAGTTATGTTTTCAAAGTCAGTTTCAGCTTGCTCTGCTAGCCTTTGAGTTTCTGCTTGTACCTTACTATCATACTCTGCACGCTTTTTGTTCCTTACGTGGCAGTCGAGTTACGCCCATTTCTGCTTTACGTTTTCTACTGCTTGTACTTTTGGGTCGGGCGCAGGTGTTGTTGTAGAATCAGGCACGTTAAAGATTGAAACTGGCGAGCTTACTGTTCTTGGTTTTGGTTTGGTTTACGTTTACGTATTTCCTCATTTTCCAATGCCGCTATATTTAAGGCAGTTAGTGCTTCGTCTGCCGCTAAGTCTGCTACTTCTGCCTTTAGGGCTTCTAAGTCCGTCTCTACTTCTGCTTCTACCCCTGCTTCCGCAGCACGTATACTGCGCGCTTGTTCTATTATGCCGTCTTGGTAACGTTGCTTGATGCTGTCTACTAAGTTATCAAACCGCGCAATAGTTTCAGGGTCTGCTATATCCTTAAGGTAGCAGCTTCGTCAATAATTTTGTTGTTTATCGGTACGTAAAGGCTTTCCCGCAGCTTTTTGAATTTGCTCGCTCGCAGGGATATTTGATTGCTCAGTTCTTCTTGCGTCTATATCTGCGTTAGTAGTGGCTTGACTAGTAGCAGTTTCATACGCAAGATTAAACAACCCTCATTAGGATCAGCTGTCTTGGTTCCTTTTAGAAAATAAGACACCGCTTTCTTAGGCGCGCCTTTTAAGTTTTTGCCGCATTATTTTTCGCAAGGCAGAAATACGGCCCAAGAAGCTGCGTGACAGGGTGTTCTCTATTTGCTTCCTGTATGTCTGCAAACCCAGCTTCGG
>UEXL01000051.1_pt1 | contig 61801 bp, 85 predicted proteins | sample 1796671 | NCBI WGS metagenome assembly UEXL01 (sample SAMEA4772471, study PRJEB27181) | metagenome | reverse complement strand
GGCACGGTAATCCGCAACCCGGATACCCTGGACGTGACCTTTGTGCTCACCGATGGCAAGGGGCGCTTCACCGTGCACTATCAAGGGATACTGCCGGACCTGTTCCGCGAAGGGCAGGGTATTGGTGCCAACGGCACGCTGATCAGCCAGACCCGCTTTGAAGCCGAGGAAGTTTTGGCCAAGCATGATGAAACTTATATGCCACCGGAGGTACAGGATGCGCTGGAAAAAGCGGGTCATCCGGGTGCCCAAAAACCAGAAGGCAAGGCTCAGCCGCAAAGCGGGCCCGCCGGGTTTCTAGCGGTGGTAGGCGAGGCCGGTCTGGCGGCGGCCGGTATTAATCCCTCTTGCTCAACCCTGGTTTCGGCCCTACATTCGCGGTTATCGGCGCCGCTTCCGGTGCCCCCGTTTTTCAGGGCTTTTCATGAGTCAGGTCATCATTCTGGTAGACGATCCCGCCGACTGGGCCGCCTACTATCCCGCCCGTCATCTCCTTTCTGCCAAGGACTACCTGCAAGCGCAGCAGCCGGTCTGCCGACAAAAAGTGCAGGTGATCAACCTGTGCCGCAGCTATAAATACCTGAGCCCGGGGTATTACTGCTCGTTGCTGGCGGAAGCTCGTGGGCAGCGGGTGCTGCCGTCTGTGCGCACGGTGAATGACCTGAGTCGCAAGGCGCTTTATGGCCTGCATTTTGGTCAGTTCGAAGCGGCGCTGGACAAGGCCATGAAACGCAAGGGCGGTAGTGGTGATCATTTCAGTCTGCTGTTGTTTTCGGTCATACCGAACAGGAAGGCCTGGCCGACCTGGGCCGACAGATTTTCGACCAGCTGCCGTGCCCGTTGCTGAAGGTGGATTTCCGCCGCCGGGAGCAGTGGGGTATTGAGGCGCTGAAACCGCTGACCTTGAAGCAGCTGCAAGGGGCGCAGGAGGATGCGTTTGCCCGTGCTCTTGAGCAGTTTAATGCCCGGGTGTGGCGTAATCCCCGTCGTCGTCGCAGTGATCGCTACGAGCTGGCGATGTTGGTTAACGAGGAAGAGGTTCTGCCGCCCAGCAACAAGATGGCCCTAAAGCGGTTTGTTCGTGCTGGTAGGCAACTGGGTATCAAGGTGGATCTGGTCGGCCGCGATGCCTATACGCGTCTGGGTGAATACGATGGCCTGTTTATCCGTGAGACCACCGCACTGGATCATCACACATACCAGTTCGCCCGCAAGGCGGAGCAGGAAGGGATGGTGGTGATGGATGATCCGGGTTCCATCCTGCGCTGCACCAACAAGATATATCTGGCGGAGTTGATGCAGGCCAACAATGTGCCGGTGCCGCCGACGGCGTTTGTGTTCAGTGACGATGATGCCCAGATTGACTCGCTGATTGCAGAATTGAATCTACCCATGGTGCTGAAAATTCCGGACGGCAGTTTTTCTCGGGGCATTAGCAAAGTCGCGACCCGCGAAGCGTTGACGGAGGCCTTGCGAGGTTACCTTAAGCAATCCTCTGTGGTGTTGGCCCAGGCCTTCATGTACACCGATTACGATTGGCGCATTGGGGTGCTCAATCATCGGCCGTTGTTTGCCTGCCAGTATTTTATGAGCAAGGGCCACTGGCAGATTTATCATCACCAGAGCAGCGGCAAAACCGCGTCGGGTAACAGTCGTACCCTGCCGGTGCAGGAGGTGCCCCCCAAGGTGCTAAAAGCCGCCTTGAAGGCCGCTAAGCTCATGGGTAATGGCCTCTATGGGGTGGATTTGAAACAGTCCGGTGAGGAGGTGGTCGTGATTGAAGTCAACGATAACCCCAATATTGATGCCGGGGTGGAAGATGCCTGGTTAGGCGAAGACTTGTATCGGCAAGTGATGCTGGAATTTTTGCGGCGTTTGGAGGCTAAGCGAATCGGTTTGCCAGCGTGATCTTTTAAAGCGTTATTCAGGGGCGCCTTAAGGCTGTTGAAGGTCCGGTGACATGCCGGGAGTATCTTCTGCGGAGCGCTTTTCGTTTCCTCGCCAGCTCTGGTGGCCATACCGACGTAACCACGTTAGTAGTGTCGAGCGGCCTATGAATACCATAGCGATCCTCAGTCTGTTTAAAGGCCAGAGTGTCATTACGCTGCGTCGCTTAACTCGTTAATTCATCACGTTCTCTCATAATAAGGGCGGGAACGAGTCAACTTTATTCAGGCCGGGTCATTTACCACAAAAAAGCCCGGCTACGATAAATGCCGGGCTTTTCTGGTGAGGGCTAGAAAACGCTTTTGGCGTTGTCAGCCATTACTGCACAAGGTTGAACTTAGTCTTGCCATTTGCGTAACACCAGGCTGGCATTGGTGCCACCGAAACCAAAGCTGTTGCTCAGTACGGTGGTGGGGCCGCTATCTTTGCCTTTCACGAGTACCGGCATGCCTTCGGCTTTTTCATCCAGTGTTTGAATATTGGCACTGATGGCAGTGAAGTCGTTCTGCATCATCAGCATGCAGTAAATCGCTTCCTGCACCCCGGCTGCGCCCAGGCTGTGGCCGGACAGGCTCTTGGTGGAGCCTATCGAGGGGCACTGATCTGCAAACACTTCGCGGATAGCTTTCAGCTCGGCCACGTCTCCCACGGGTGTGCTGGTGCCGTGGGCGTTGATGTAATCAATGGAACCCTCCACCGTGGCCAGTGCTTGACGCATGCAGCGTGCCGCGCCTTCGCCATTGGGAGCGACCATGTCATGGCCATCGCTGGTGGCGCCGTAGCCCAGCACTTCCGCATAAATGGTCGCGCCACGGGCCTTGGCGTGCTCCAGTTCTTCCACTACCACCATACCGCCGCCGCCGGCGATCACGAAGCCGTCACGGGTGGCATCGTAGGCGCGGGACGCCTGTTCGGGAGTGTCGTTGTACTTGCTGGACAGGGCACCCATACCATCAAACAAGCAGCTCAGGGTCCAGTGTTCTTCTTCGCCACCGCCGGCAAATACCACATCCTGTTTGCCCAGTTGAATCTGCTCTACGGCGTTGCCAATACAGTGGGCGCTGGTCGCACAGGCAGAAGCGATGGAGTAGTTCACCCCTTTGATCTTAAACGGTGTGGCCAGGCATGCCGAGACGGTTGAGGCCATCACCCGGGGCACCATGTAGGGGCCAACCCGCTTTACGCCGCGGTTGCGGGCGATGTCGGCGGCTTCCACCTGATTAAAGGAGGAATGGCCACCGGAGCCGGCGATCAGGCCGGTGCGCTCATTGCTGACCTGTTCGTCGCTGAGCCCGGAGTCAGTAATCGCATTCTGCATAGCCACGTAGGCATAGGCGGCCGCATCACCCATGAAGCGGCGTGGCTTACGGTCGATAAAATCATCAAGCTGGATGTCGGGAGTGCCCGCTATTTGGCTGCGCATGCCGATTTCCTTGTATTGCTCTTTTAAAGCGAATACCGGAACGGCCTTCACGCAATGAACGGGTGACGCTGTCAGCGTCGTTGCCTAGACAGGAAACTATGCCCATCCCTGTGATTACTACGCGGCGCATGAATCGCTCCTAAAAAACCATCGGTAGAAGTGAACAAGCCAACTTTCAGATCGTCGGCCTGATAGATGTCTTTTCCGTCCACGGATACGGTGGCATCCGCCAAGCCCAGTACCAGCTTGCGGGAAATGACCCGTTTCAGGTCGATTCGATAAGTCAGCTTCTTGGCGGTTGGCAAAACCTGGCCGGAAAACTTCACGTTACCCACGCCCAGTGCACGGCCTCGGCCCGGGTTACCTACCCAGCCCAGGAAAAAACCGAGCAGCTGCCAGGTGGCATCCAGGCCCAAGCAACCGGGCATCACCGGGTCGCTTTCAAAATGGCAATCAAAGAACCAAAGGTCTGGGTGGATATCGAGTTCGGCGATGATTTCCCCTTTGCCGTATTTGCCACCCTGGTCGCTGATATGGGTGATACGGTCCATCATCAGCATGTTGGGTAAAGGCAGTCGCGCATTACCGGGACCAAAGAGTTCCCCGTGCGCGCAGGCGAGAAGATCCTCGCGGGTATAAGAAGATTTCTGTGTTGTCGTAGTGCTCAAAGTCTTACTCCATGCAGGCCAGGGCGACGCATTTTGAGTATATGGATTATTTGTGACGTTTTATCTTCAGCGCGGTGACACACTGTCATGTTCCAGCTGATAGTAGCAAAGCAAAGTGAAAGCATACGAATAGCAACCGTCTCAAAATATGTCTTGGCATCGTTTTACCGAAAATGACCGATGAACGGAGCCTGATCACGGCTGTCTAGTCTCGTTGAGGGGATCGTTTCATTGCGGCAGAGCCACGGACTTGCAATTGCCGGACCATCTACCGATGCTATGCGCGCCGGATCGCGCCAAAGCAGCGTCCGGCCGCCCTTTGACCAGTCAGAATCGCATGTTGTTCATCCAGTCCTGTATCTAGTCGTATAAGTAAGGAGCTCTCGTGGCGGCAGAAATCGGGCATCTCTCCTGTGGTTGGCACTGGCCGCAGCATTGTGTCTATCAGTGTTCCCGCTGATTGGCGTTTACCGCAACCTGCCTGCTTGGCAGTGGTACGCCCGACCGTTGGCCTGGATCCAATGGCTGGCAATGACCGTCGCCATGGTGGCGCTGGGCTATTGCTTCTATATCAATGATTTCTCGGTGACCTATGTGGCCGGGCACAGCAACTCGGCATTGCCGCTGGCGTACCGGTTGTCCGCCATCTGGGGTGGCCATGAAGGCTCCCTGTTGCTGTGGGGCTGGATGCTGTCTGGCTGGGCGGCCATGGTCGGGCTGCTGAGTCGCAGTGTGCCGTTGCCGATGGTAGCTCGGGTGCTGTCTGTCATGGGCATGATTGCCGTGGGCTTTATGTTGTTCATGCTGCTCACCTCCAACCCCTTTGACCGCAACCTGCCCTGGTTCCCGCTAGATGGCGCCGACCTGAACCCGCTGCTGCAGGATCCCGGGCTGATCATTCACCCGCCCATGCTTTATATGGGCTATGTGGGTTTCTCCGTGGCGTTCGCCTTTGCCGTGGCGGGTTGCTGATGGGCAACCTGGATCCGGCCTGGGCCCGCTGGGCGCGGCCGTGGACCACGGTGGCGTGGAGCTTCCTGACGGTGGGCATCGCGCTGGGCTCCTGGTGGGCCTACTACGAGTTGGGCTGGGGCGGCTGGTGGTTCTGGGACCCGGTGGAAAACGCTTCGCTGTTGCCATGGCTGTCGGGTACCGCGCTGATTCACTCTCTGGCGGTGAGTGAAAAGCGCAACATGTTCCGTGCCTGGACGGTGTTGCTGGCGATCATTACCTTTTCCTGAGCCTGCTGGGGACCTTCCTGGTGCGCTCCGGGGTGCTGACGTCTGTGCATGCCTTTGCCAATGACCCGGCCCGGGGGCCTTTATCCTCGGTTTCCTGATTGTGGTCGCCGGTGGGGCGTTGATTCTGTTTAGCCTGCGGGCGTCGGCGTTGCGCAGCAATACCGGGTTCAAGCCGGTATCCCGGGAAGCCTTCCTGTTGGGTAATAACCTGATTCTGCTAACGGCCACCTCCGTGGTGCTGATGGGACGCTGTTTCCGTTGATCGGCGAAGCGCTGGACATGAAAATCTCCATCCGCAGCCCGTATTTCAATGGTTTCTTTGTGCCGTTGGCGTTTGTGCTGATTCTATTGATGGTGCCGGGGGTGTTCAGCAACTGGAAACGCCAGGACGGCAATACCTTGCTCAAGCGCATGGCGTTGCTGGCACCTGCTGCGATCATTGCCGGCTGGTTTGGCTCCCGCCTGCCAGACCCAAGCCCCTGGCAGGCGTGTTGGCCATCATGCTGGCGTTGTTCCTGGTGTTTGCCCACGTGGACGATGTGGTCCGCCGGGCCCGTGCCTACAAGCAAGGTTTGTCACCGGTTTGGGTAAGCTGGGTCGCGGTTACTGGGGCATGGTGTTGGCCCATTGCGGCCTGGCGGTGTTGATCGCCGGCATTACGCTGGTGAGCTTCCATGAAGTGGAGCGCGATATTCGTATGGCGCCGGGTGATACTGCTGAATGGGGCATTACACCTTTGTGTTCGACAGCCTGGATGAATACCGCGGCCCCAACTTCGATTCCACCCGTGGTCATTTCCACGTGAGCCATGACGGTGACCCGGTGGCGGTGATGCACCCGGAAAAACGCACCTATCACGCCAGTGGCCAGGTGATGACAGAAGCGGCGATTGATGCCGGTTTCTGGCGCGACCTTTATGTGGCTCTGGGTGAGCCGCTGGACAACAGCAATGCCTGGGCGGTGCGCATTTACTTCAAACCGGGCATTCGCTGGATCTGGCTGGCGCATTGATTATGGCCCTTGGTGGCGCATTGGCGTTGACGGACAAACGTTATCGTCGCAACCGTTTTGCACCAACGACGCAGGAGCGGCCAATGAAAGCTAATTCTCCCTGGGTGTTTTGCCCTGGTCGGGTTTGTGCTGCTGGCGGTGCTGTTGGCCAGTGGCTGGGCCGAGATCCGCAGGAGCTGCCTTCTGCGCTGGTGGGCAAACCGGTGCCGTCATTTTCCTGCCGTCGCTGCTGACCGAAGAAACCTACACGGAAGACTCTCTGAAAGGGCGCTGGCAGTTATTGAATGTGTGGGCCACCTGGTGCCCGACCTGCCATGTGGAGCATCCTTATTTGCTGGAACTGGCGGCACAAGGTGTGGCCATTTCCGGGTTGAACTACAAGGACGAGCTGCCGGCTGCCCGCAGTACCTGGCCAATCTGGGTAATCCCTTTACCCATGTGATTGTGGATGCTGACGGTCAGCTGGGGCTGGACCTGGGCGTCTACGGCGCGCCGGAAACCTTCCTGATCAACCCGGCCGGTGAGATCGTGTGCGCCATGCGGGTGATTTGAATGCCCGTGTCTGGGAAGAAAAATTTGTGCCTTTATTGCCCAGGCGCCAGCGCCGGGGCAGGGTGAGGGAGGATAAGAATGCTGCGTATTGTGTTTCTGCTGATGCTGTCCATGCCGGCTTTGCCGCCATTGATGTTTATCAGTTCGATAATGAACAGCAGGAGCAGCGTTTTCGTATCCTGTCTGAAGAACTGCGTTGCCCGAAATGCCAGAACCAGAGCATCGCGGATTCCGATGCCGGTATTGCCCAGGATATGCGAACGCGAGTGCATACCATGATCCTGGAAGGCAAAAGCGATGAGGACATCGTTGACTATTTTGTCTCCGTTATGGTGATTTTGTCAGCTATCGTCCGCCAGTGAATGCCGGCACGTCCATTCTGTGGCTAGGGCCCATTGTGTTGTTACTGGGGGCGGCGTATTGATCGTTTTGTTGCTGCGTAACGCCAGCCGTAAAGCGTCAGCAGAAGATCAGACAGCGCAGGATAAAGAACCGGAAGAGGGCACGAAATGATGTTGTGGGTGATGGCGCTGGTTCTGTATTGGTGATGGCCGCCGTGCTGTGGATGATGTGGCGTCGTGAAGGCCGCAAGGCCGGCAAGAACATGTCGGGAGCCTTGGGCATCCCGTTGGTGATGGTGGTTCTGGCTGGTGCGGGCTACGGGCTGATCGGCCTTAACGAACATACCCCTACCTGGTTGGAGCATAAGCAGAATACGGTGACGTGGCCCGGCAGATTATTGCTGGCCAGCCGCCGGAGAAGGCGGCCTCGGAAGTGCCCGCCGGCGCCTGGTGCGGGTGCTGCAGTCCGAACTCTCGCAAGCGCCCTCGCCGTGGGCTGGTATGCCTTGGGTGCACTGTATGATCAGCTGGGCGCGCCGGTGCAGACCGAAGAAGCGGCTCGCAAGGCCTGCAGCTGAACCCGGACGATGCCGCCATGCACCTGTTGCTGGCTCGGGCCTTGATCGAAAAGAATGAAGCACGGCTGACCGATCCGGCTCTGGAGGAAATTCGCTGGGTGCTGGATCGTGAACCGAATCACGATGGTGCCTGGATGTTGCTGGCCATGTCAGCAGATCGGGCCGGGCGTTATGCGCTGTCGGAACAGGCCTGGGCGTCCCTGCTGTCGCGGCACAGCGAGGGTGAAACCGCAGACTTGCTGCAGCGGGGCCTGGAACGGGCCCGGGAACAGAAGCAGCGGGAAGGCGTTTTGCCAACCTTGCGGCTACGGTCAGCGGTGAAGGCCTGCCGGCTGGTGGCACCTTGTTTGTGTTCTGCGCAAGGCCGGCAGTGCCGGCCAGCCGCTGGCTGCGCAGCGCAAAGTGGTCCGCATTTCCCGATCACGGTGTCGCTGACCGCAGCCAACTGGCTGCAGAGCTACCCGGGCGAGCAGGCCGACCTGGTCATTGGTGCCCGCTATACGCCGGCACCGGGTGCCTCGGTGGATCAGGCGGCGATTACCGCCGTACCGGTTTCGTTACAACTTCCTCAGGCGCAGCCTGCAACGCTCAATTTGTCCCGCCAATAGGGGGCTTGCAACAGGGGCTGCTACCTAAGTAGCAGCCCCTGTCCCTTGTGATGAAGAAGGCCTCAAGGTAAAGTTGCACCCCTTCGGAGGCTGGGTTCCTCTGATTTGTACACCCATACGCTTGGAAATTACGCCAGTTTACGCCGTCTGTGGCGGGCATTATGCCCTCTTCGATGGGGTGGCCGTGGGCCGTATCCAGAGCCGCCAAAGCGCGTGGCCATGGCGATGGGGGTGAATAAATCAGAGGTACTTTGTACCTCTTCTGACGACAGTAAGATGGAGAATCCTATGCGTGTCATCCTGCTTGGTGCCCCCGGTGCGGGCAAGGGCACCCAGGCGCAGTTCATCAAGGAACAGTTCAATATTCCTCAGATTTCCACCGGTGACATGCTGCGCGCTGCGGTTAAAGCAGGCACTCCACTGGGCCTGGAAGCCAAGAAAGTGATGGATGCGGGTGGTTTGGTCTCCGACGATATCATTCTTGGTTTGGTGAAAGAGCGTATTACGGAAGACGATTGTGCCAACGGGTTCCTGTTCGACGGCTTCCCCCGCACCATCCCCAGGCGCAATCACTGGTGGAGCAGGGCGTCGATATCGACTTTGTGGTGGAAATCGACGTGGATGATGAAGAGATCATCGAGCGTTTGAGCGGTCGCCGTGTTCACCCGGCTTCCGGCCGTGTACCACACCAAGTACAACCCGCCGAAAGTGGAAGGTAAAGACGACGAAACCGGTGATGAGCTGGTTCAGCGTGATGACGACCAGGAAGAGACCGTACGCAAGCGTCTCGAGGTGTATCAAGCGCAGACTCGTCCCCTGGTAGATTTCTATCAGGACCTGGCCAAGAACACAGAGGCAAAAGCGCCTGGCTATGTGCGCGTTGCTGGCGTGGGTTCCGTGGATGATATTCGCGACCGGGTTCTGTCTGCTCTGAAGGGCTGATGAGTACGCCTCAACCGCGCCGACTCGGCGGCGGTAGTAAAAAACGGGAAGCCTTGTAGGCTTCCCGTTTTTTTTGGTTCATCGCGCACTGTGTAGAGCGCTCGCCGCCGAATGCCAGGCGGGAAAGCCATACAGACAAAACCCTGGCAGCCCCCCCCGTTGTAAGAACATAGCAAAGCGGGTAACGCACGTAGTGCCGTGCGGCTCAAAGGGGGAGCAAAGCGCGTCATTACTGTTGAGGGACGGCTCTCGTTAAGCAATGGGGTTGCCAGCAGCGGGCTGGCTCCTTCCGCAGATAAAGCCGGCCACTGGAGGTTAAATTGCCCCCAGATACTGAAAGGCCTGATGCCCTGGAGGGCTGGACGAACTGGGGAACCTGTGAAAACGCCCCGCAGCGTTTTTTCTGTGGGAAGTGATGCTTGCATCACGAATAGCGCCGATGGATTGCACGCTCCTTCATGATGCCAGCATCGCTTCCCACATTCGTGTGGACGTTTTCAGGGGCTCCTTGGCAGCAAAGTTCGCTAATCAATCGCCGACCAAACATTGTGCAGGCAATTTTCGACGCCCGTTTTTCGTCAAGCAACAGGTGCTTGGCGTTAGGCTCTCTGAGCACAATTCTGTGGCAAACACACTACGGGCATATCATCCCCTCAAATCCGCGACACTCCTTTAGTAATAAACGGTGCTCTATCCGAGATCGATTCCCGTCTTTCTGATAGCAACGCTGTAACGCTTCTACACAATTACAGGAGTTTGGCTAACAAAAGTGCTCAAGGCAGGGTGTCTGGTTGCCGCTTTCCCCCACGCCTCTTTCTATATATAGAAGTCAGCTGTAGAGAATTAGCGCTTTCTCTCCATATATGGGGGCTGTCATGCATTGCCCTTACGTACTGGTGCGGGGATGCGGAGCGTGGGAAGAAAATAGAGTAAACCGTTTTTTTACCCAAAAAAACGGCAAAAAAGAAGCGTGCTAAAGGAAAGAGGCGTTGGCCAAATGAGGCATAACGCTGCTGAAAAAATTAAAAGAAGAAGTCGAAAAAAGAAAAGAAATAAAATAGGTCCCTTGCAGGCACAGTGAAAAATTCAGAAAATTAAAAACCAATTGGTCAAATAATGTACCAACTGATTTTTTTTTATGCTATTTTTCCACTTGTCGCAGTATTGATGACAACGCCATAGCTGAGGAGATCAATCATGGCTCGAGCAAAGAAAGCCGCCGCAAAAAAAACTGCGGCTCGTAAGCCAGCAGCGAAGAAAGCCGCCGTTGCAAAAGCGCCGGCCGTTCCCAAGTCCGTCACTAACGCAGAATCCAAGGTAAAACTGCAGGATAAAGCGGTAGTTCAGGCGGAAAAGAAAGTTACTCAATCCCAAACCAAACTTGATGAGCATCGTGCCAAGATCGACGCTGAGAACGCCAAGCTGTCGAAACTGCGTGCGGATGTTGCTGCCAAGCGTGAAAAAGCGCAGAAGACTTCCACTGCCGCTGCCAAGCGCGCCGTTGAAACGGCACGTGGTCGCATGAACACTGCGCGCCTGAAGCTTCAGGATATCCGTGGCGAAGCGAAACTGATTCGTGCCGAGATCCAGGCCGCGAAGAAGGTTGTTGCCCGTGAAGTGAAAAAAATGCGCACAGCAGAGCGCAACCTGAAAGCTAAATTGCGTGATCACGAACGCAAGCTGGCTAAAAAGCCAAGGCTGAGCAGAAGAAAGCCGAGCAGAAAGCGAAAGCGGCTGCTCGTAAAGCAGCGGCCAAGGCCAAGAGTGTTGCCAAGAAAGCGGCCGGCCGTAAGCCCAAAGCGGCAGCTAAAAAGCAGCAACCAAAAAGCCTGCAACCAAAAAGCCTGCAACCAAGAAGGCGCCAGCCAAAAAAGCGGCTAGCAAGAAAAAACCTGCAGCTAAAAAGGCGGCTACTCGTAAAGCGCCGGCCAAGAAAGCAGCTCGCAAGCGCGCTCCGGCCAAGAAAGCCTCTTCCTGATCTCAGGAACTGCTTGAAGGCTAAAAGCCCCGCTCTGCGGGGCTTTTTTTATGTCTCCTCGCAACGCGGCGTGATCCTTGTCGACGGGCCAGACGCACCTATTCAGGCTCATACAGATCACATTCGACACACCAAAACTGAGCGCGGCGAGAACCCGGTTCTGTTTTCTCCGCATGTGTTATCCACGCTGGCCCCTTCGTGTGCAGCAGCGCCTGTTACAGGCTGTCGGAGTGGCATGGTTAGGAGCAAGCGCCAGGATGAGGGGAGGGGGCAGGGGAACAGGAAGAATAGATTCTTAAAAGTAGTTGATAATGATTCGCGTTAGGTTTAGCATCCTTTCCAGAGATTGAGGAAAGGCGACTTATGTACGTATGCATTTGTAAGGGCATTACTGACAACCATATACGGGAAGCGGCCGATTCTGGCTGCGACAGCCTGCGTGATCTTCGTCGGGAACTTGGGGTTGGAAGTCAGTGTGGTAAATGTGCCCGTCACGCCCGCCAAATTTTGCGTGAAACCCGTAGCGCAAACGAGGCGACCTCTTTCTCGAACTCTTCTACTGCCGGTGAGGCGGTTGTTTTCTGGCCACAAACCGCATAAACAATCGTTCTCATTTGCATAAGCGCTTGTATTTGAAGCGCTTTTTCTGTTCTGTCTTGTCTCTGTCACACACTTCCTGAACAATGGGTTCCTACCCCAAGTTCATGTGACGGAGATACCCCCAATGAAAGGCGACGCCAAAGCGCTTGAGTTCCTCAACCGTGCACTCGGCAATGAGCTGGTTGCCATCAACCAGTACTTCCTCCACGCCAAGATGTACCAGGATTGGGGCCTGCAGGCACTCTATGCCAAGGAATATCACGAATCCATCGACGAGATGAAGCATGCCGACATGCTGGTCGAGCGTATTCTGTTCTTGAAAGGCATTCCCAACCTTCAGGATCTGGGCAAGCTGATGATTGGTGAGAACACCAAGGAAATGCTGGAGTGCGACCTCAAGCTGGAGCAGATGGCTGTGCCGGATCTGCGTGAAGGCATTGCTTACTGCGAATCCATCCAGGATTACATCAGCCGTAACCTGCTCAAGGACATCCTTGAATCCGAGGAAGAGCACATCGATTGGCTGGAGACTCAGCTCGGTTTATCGATAAAGTCGGCCTGGAAAATTACATGCAAAAACAAATGGCTGCTGCAGAAGGCTGATTGCCGAACTTTTAACCGATCTGCGCTTGACTCACCGCGGGGCTTTGGGAATAATGCGCAGCCTCTCGCGGCGTTACAGCAACGAGATTCGCACCGGTAGCTCAGCTGGATAGAGCAACTGGCTACGAACCAGTAGGTCGGGGGTTCGACTCCCTCCCGGTGCACCATACGAATAAGAAAGGCTCCCAATCGGGGCCTTTTTTTTGCCGCTCTGCGGCCGCTGCACGCTTCACGCCGCATGCAACAGGCTATGGGCTTGGCTGGCTCAATGCTGTCCGAGAATGTAACGACCTTTCAGTATTCCCGACGCCGTGTTGCACCTCATTCTATAGCGATATTTTTTACTCTACGGCCTGGATAAATTTGTCCTGCGCGCCGTCTATTGATCAAAAGCATCACCCATTCCACGCATGCCTCATTGCGGATTGTCGACAATCTGTCTACATTGCCCTTTAACCCGCGAGCAAACCGGCTCACAAGGCCACCATGATGCCCGCCCAAACGGCGGCGCCTCCGCTCTCGCACGCGGTGACTGAATCCGCTTTTGGAACCAAAAGGAGTGTTCCATGAACGCTATGATGGCTCAGGGTGTCGAACTCATGCTTGTTGGCATGGGTGTTGTGTTTGTTTTTCTGATTGTGCTCGTGGCGGTCACTACCGCCATGTCGGCGCTGGTGCGAAAATTCGGTCGTGAGCCACAGGCTTCGACAGCACAACCGGTGCCCTCTCTCCCGCAGGACTTGCCGCCACCGGCGATTATCAAGGCCATTGAAAAAGCGGTGCAGCAGCACCGTCAGTCTTCCTGTCATAGATACCGGATTATTCCATGAGTGACCTGAAACCGTTGGGCATTACCGATGTGGTGCTGCGCGACGCCCACCAGTCCCTGTTTGCCACCCGCATGCGTCTGGATGACATGTTGCCGATTGCGGCGGAACTTGATGATATTGGCTTCTGGTCGCTGGAATCATGGGGCGGCGCCACCTTTGACGCCTGCATCCGCTACCTGGGGAAGACCCGTGGCAACGCATCCGTGAATTGAAGCAAGCCATGCCGAAAACACCGCAGCAAATGTTGCTGCGTGGGCAAAACCTGCTGGGCTATCGCCATTACGCGGATGACGTGGTGGACGCTTTTGTGGAACGTGGAGCCGAAAACGGCGTGGATGTGTTTCGAGTTTTCGATGCCATGAATGACATGCGCAACATTGAGCGGGCCATCGCCGCCGTGGTGAAACAGGGCAAGCATGCTCAGGGCACCATTGCGTACACGGTCAGCCCGGTGCACACCATGGACATGTGGGTGGAGCAGGGCAAAGTGATCGAACAGATGGGCGCCCATTCTGTTGCCATTAAAGACATGGCTGGCCTGTTGCGTCCTGGTGTGGCGTTCGAGCTGGTGACGCGCCTTAAAGCGTCCTTGAGTATTCCTGTGCACATGCAGTCCCATGCCACAACGGGCCTGTCCACCGCTACCGCGTTGAAAGCGGCAGAAGCGGGCATCGACAACGTGGACACCGCTATTTCGTCCATGTCGATGACCTACGGCCACAGCCCTACGGAATCGGTGGTTGCCATGCTGGAAGGCACGGACCGGGATACCGGGTTGGACATCAAAAAGCTTAACCACATCGCCGGTTATTTTCGTGAGGTGCGCAAAAAGTACGCCGCCTTCGAGGGCAGCCTGCGCGGCGTGGACGCACGCATCCTGGTGGCGCAGGTGCCCGGCGGCATGCTCACCAACATGGAAAGCCAGCTGAAAGAGCAAGGCGCGGCAGACCGTTTTGATGAAGTGCTGCAGGAAATCCCCGGCGTCCGTGAAGATCTCGGTTTTATTCCTCTGGTAACGCCCACCTCGCAAATTGTTGGCACCCAGGCGGTGTTGAACGTGCTGTCCGGTGAACGCTATAAAGTGCTCAGCAAGGAAACTCGCGGCATTCTGCGAGGCGAATACGGCGCTGCCCCGGCCCCCTATAATGCCGAGCTACAGAAACGGGCTCTGGACGGTGATGAGCCGGTTACCTGTCGCCCGGGGATTTGCTCGACAACGAAATGGACAGCCTACGTGATGAAGTGCTGGCTCTGGCAAAGGACAAGGGCATGGCACTGGCGGAAGGGGATCGGTTAACCGATGACGTGCTCACCTATGCGTTGTTCCCGCAAATCGGACAACGGTTTCTGGAACACCGGGGCGATGCCTCGGCGTTTGAAGCGGCACCGGGCGAAGGTCAAAACACCGGCAGCGGCGAAACCCAGTCAGAAGGGGTTTATACCGTTGACGTGGATGGCCAGCAGTACACCGTGAAGGTTAACGAAGGCGGTGATGTCACCGACCTGCGCGCTGTGGGCGACACCTCTGCTGCCACATCGTCAGCACCGTCTTCGGGTAACCCGGCCAACAGCGTGCCGATTCCCGCGCCGTTGGCGGGCAATATTTTCCAGGTATTGGTGAAGCCCGGCGACCGGGTTAGCGAAGGCCAGAAAATCATGGTGCTGGAAGCCATGAAGATGGAAACCGATGTGTCCAGCACCGCTGCTGGCGTAGTGACGGAGATCGCAGTAAAGAAGGCGATGCCGTGACCGTGGGGCAAACCCTGCTCAGCGTGGAGCCCGCCAATGGATAAGCTGCAAACCCTCTGGCACAGCACCGGGCTGTTTCACATGAGTGGTGGCCAGCTGGTCATGCTACTGGTCTGCTTGGGCCTGTTGTGGCTGGCGATTCACAAGAAATTCGAGCCGCTGTTGTTGCTGCCCATCGGCTTTGGAGGCCTGCTGGCCAACATTCCCATGGCCGGCTTGGCGGAATCGGCCATCAGTCAGGCGCTGCATTTTGGCTCTACAGAGCTGCTGGCTTCCATGGGCCAAGTGTTGGGCATGGATGCAGGGGCAGGGCGTGAGGCGCTTTATACGGCCGCTCAGGCGGCAGGCCCAGCAGTGCAAGACCAGCTGCATTATCTGGCGGGCAACGCCAACTATGGCGACGGGATTCTCTATCTTATTTATACCGTTGGCCTGACCACGGGGATCTTCCCGCTGCTGATTTTTATGGGCGTGGGCGCCATGACGGATTTTGGTCCGTTGCTGGCCAATCCGCGCACCCTGTTACTGGGCGCAGCCGCGCAATTCGGCATCTTCGCCGCCCTGCTCGGGGCGCTGGCACTGAATTTCCTGGGCATGGAGTTTTCCCTGTCCGATGCTGCAGCCATTGGCATTATCGGCGGCGCAGACGGTCCCACTTCCATCTATGTCACCACTAAGCTGGCCCCGCATCTGCTCGGTGCCATCGCGGTGGCAGCTTATTCCTACATGGCGCTGGTGCCGATTATTCAGCCACCCATCATTCGGGCGCTGACCTCGGAAAAAGAACGTCAGATCAAAATGGAACAACTGCGCCCGGTGAGCCAGGTGGAAAAAATCCTGTTCCCGATCCTCTTGCTGGTTCTGGTGGCGCTGGTGTTACCCGATGCCGCGCCACTGCTGGGCATGTTCTGCCTGGGTAACCTGATGAAAGAATCCGGGGTGGTGAACCGGTTGGTGGACACCACCAGCAATGCCCTGATCAATGTGGTCACCATCATGCTGGGGCTGGCCGTGGGCGCGAAACTCAGCGCCGACCAATTCTTGGTGATGGAAACCCTGGGTATCCTGGCCCTGGGCCTGGTGGCGTTCATGATTGGCACCGCCACCGGCGTGTTGATGGCCAAGCTGCTCAACCGCGTCAGCCGTCATCCGGTCAATCCCATCATTGGCGCCGCCGGCGTGTCCGCCGTGCCCATGGCGGCACGGGTGGCCAACAAGGTCGGGCTGGACGCCAACCCCCCATAACTTCCTGCTTATGCACGCCATGGGCCCCAATGTGGCCGGCGTCATCGGCTCCGCAGTGGCCGCCGGTGTTCTGCTTAACTTCGCCGGCTGATCTTCCCCCCCGCGTGGCGTCCGCGCCACGCGCTTCTTTCCTCTCCAATCCCATTGTAGGAGCACCTCTTGAGGTGCGAACCGCGCGAAGCGCGAAGAAAAGGATCCGACGGATCATCGGTAGAGTCAGAGATCCTGCCGGTTCTTCTGTTGTCGCAATAGGCGGCAAGGTGCAAAGCGGCCTTCGTTCGTGCCCTGGAAGAGAACGCCTACAAGTGCCAAGTAGGCATCTGGAAACGGGAGGGCCTTTGCTGCCATCGGGAACCCACACGGCTATAGTACGTCGAAGACGCAACACTTAGCCGGAGCCGCCTTTTGCCACTGACGTTACAAACCCTCACTGCAAAGCTTTATCAGATCCGCCATGTCTGGGCGCTGATCAGCTTTTCGCTGGGCCTGAGCAGCTATTTCCTGGTGGAACGCCAACCTTGGCTGGCGGCGGTGCTGACCGGGTTGCTGGTGTTCAGCTGGCTCTTGCTACTCACCGAGGGGATTTGGCAGAACAAGGTGATCGGCACCCGCTTTGATGGCTTACCCCAGGGCATGCTCAAGTTGGTGTTGCAGGCCGTGCACCAGGAGGCGTTCTTTTTCAGCCTGCCGTTTGTGCTGCTGCAATGGTCTGGCGGCGCGGAATATATTTTCTTCACCACTCTGGTAGTCAGTGCGGCGGCCATCAGCATCATCGACCCGGTCTATTTCTGGCTGTCCCGGCACCGGGCGTTGTATTTCGGCTTTCACGCCTGGGCGTTGTTTGTGGCGTTGTTGGTGTTGTTGCCGTTGATCTTTCACTGGAGTACGGATTCCGCGCTGGCTTGGGCCGGCTGGCTTACCGCGTTGTTTGCGTTGCCCAGCTTCTGGCGATTTGGTGGGCCGCGAAAATGGTTTCGTTGGCTCGGGCTGATCCTGGTCTCGTGCCTGATCGCGTTGTCCCCACGCTGGCTGGCCCCGCTGGTGCCACCGCTGACGTTGTCTCTGCAAGAACGGGCCGTTGCGTTGTCATTCAATCGCGCCGAGCGCAAGCCGCTGGTGAGTGGCGAGGTGTTCAGTGCCGATGAAGTGGCAGGGGGGCTGTATGCCTACACGGCTATCAAGGCGCCGCTGGGGCTGGGCCAGGAGGTGTATCACTACTGGTTTCACGATGGCGAACAGGTAGATCGGATTCCCTTGAAGGTCTCCGGTGGCCGTGAATCCGGTTTCCGCACCTGGTCCCATAAGCGCCATATTCCTGTGCCATCAGAAGGACGCTGGCGAGTAGAAGTACGTACCGGGGATAACCAGATCATCGGTGTGATGCGGTTTTATATCGAACCGTGATAGCAGAGCGACTGAGCCTGTCTCGCGCCGTTGTGGGAGCGGTGGTTCCACCGCGAATCGGCTTTATCGATGGCCTCCCGGCTTACCGGGAGCAGCCGTTCCCGTTATCGCTACCCCTGAGTGCTGCCATGCTCAACAGAACGCGCGATAGCTTTGTAGGATATGGCTTACAGAAAAAGCTAAACGGTTGATATAGAGTGATTTTCTGAACGGGGGAATATCGGTGGAAGTCAGGAAATAGGCCGCTTTTTCGAGTTTTGTCAGGCGAGAAGGGTTCTTGTTTTTACTGTAAGAGGCTGATTAAACTTCGTTTTCCTGCGTCTCCCCCGAAAGTCATAAAAGAATTATGTCGAAGAAAGATATGTCGAATCGTTCGACTGAATACGCTGTTAAGCCTCATTTGGAGACCTTGTGCCAAAGTACAGAAGCATCTTTGACGCTCCCCCTGAGGTAATAAACCGCTATTACAGACGGAAGTGGACGCGAAAGTACTGGCCTCCCGTTGAAGCCGCAACACGGCGATACTCCAGGGTCACTTTGACCTTCCGGGAAAGGAAGAAGAATAAAGTTTTGAAGGCCACCCTTGAGACGTTCAAGAGAGAGGCCGAGCGAGCAAACAGTAAGGGGAACGAGTGCACACAGGCGCTTATGAATATGGGGCTGTTTTACCTATTGGCCGAGAACGATATTCAGGCTGTCAAAATTGATGCTCTAACCCACCCTGATGAATGGAAAAGGAAGTTGTCACTGAGGATTATTCTGCTCACCATTTATGAATGGGACATGGGGGGAAAGTCGCAGGAAAGAATCTCAAGACCTTGCTATCTCGCTCTTCGGTACCCGAAGAAGTACAGAATGAGTTATTCGAATCACTGAGGACGCTGAAGAAGGCACAGCGTAAAGCAGCGAAAATACTTCATCAGCCAAGGAATTCTGTTATTGCTCATCGGGATGCCAATGCATTGGCTCAAGTCGAAACTATCGAAAGTTTGAATGCCAAGGAAGTATTCGGTGCCGCAGAGGACTTTTATACGTCTTCAGAACGATTCATGGGTGCATTCTCAAAAGTGCTTTTGCAAGCAGGCAGCTTACACGGCTTGTTTGCTTTTATGCTCAATAAAAAGAAGGCTTAACAAGGCGCTGCACTCGGACAAATTCTCCGCTGCGCTCCAAATTTGCCGGTGAGCGCGGCGTTAATGTCTGGAAGGGGGGGGGCATATGGAGAAATTGAAATTGCGCTACTGTAAAAAATTATTTTTGGCCACACTATGCTCTATTCTTTCACTTCCTGCTTTTTCGGCGAGCTATCCTTGCTATCAAGTCATCTCTGATTTTGAAAATGCTCGAAATGGGCATCGAACACCTGAAATAATCAGCAGGATCTCTGCCATGTCAAAGTATATGGAAGAAGACGATGAGATGGCTTCGAGAATAATTCGTATGGCGAGGCGCTATTATGGAGGTGACGCCTCGAATGAAGAGGTAAAGAGGTTTGGCGCAAAAGTCGGCCCAGCCATGATGAAGGTTTGCAAATCTAATCCGAGCATGGAAGTTAAGGATGCGATGATTAAAGGCGCGGAAGTTCTTGCTGGATACTCCAGTCCGTCCAGCACTGAATACAGGACGGAGCAATTCAGAACCGGGAAAAGTGCTGTTTCTACGCTATATATCTGCGTTGTGGTTGGTGATAAAGAGGGTTTTGCCGATGATAGTTTTACGATACTTTCCACGGCTAGAAGGGTGATGGAGATCGATGCGGAGCTATCCGGAGACCTTCTTCATGATGCGTTTACATGGTATCAGAACGAGAAAGACTCTATGGACCTCTACGGCATGTGGAATGGCATGTGCGAGACCCCAATGGATAATCTAAGAAAAATGGGAAGGTAACATTATCAAGGCCGAGCACGCGACAAGCGCGTGTCGGCAGCGATATGAGTGGAGAGCCATGCGCCTGCGCGAGTTAAATGAAATGGGCGGGGCCAGAATTGAAGAGGCCCTAAGGGCTGCTTCAGTGTTCTTTGGCTATTGGTTTTTTGCCAAAACACTTGTTCGGATAATTGATGCTTGGGGACCGGCGTGGTGGATAAATTACGTCGTACCTTTCGTGGTAAGCGATTGGAGCTGGGGCGCATACGTGGTTTTTGGTTTCTCTCCGGTACTGCTGGGGTTCTTGGGGTTTGTCATTTATCGCCCCCGTAATTCTTGGGCGAGCTGGTCATTTGCTCCAGTAGGAATGATTTTTTGGTTAGCTGCGCTGTGGTTCATATAACAAGCCAAGGCAGTGGGACAAATTTTGCTTCGCTGCGCTCAAAACGCAAAATCTGCCCCTGCTTGGGGCGTTAAAGTCAGCTTCCCTATAAGCTCGCACCTTCTCAAAACCTAAACCGCACCTTCCCAACGGCACCAACAACACCGCCGCGCCAATCAACGCCGCCGCTGCCCCCAGCAACCCGGGCGCAAAACTGCCGCTACTTTCCAGCAACCGCGCCGTCACCACCGGCCCCAGTATCTGCCCGACGCCATAGCAGGCGGTCAGTGCGCCCAGGGCGGCGCTGGCGGCGTGGGGGGCGAGTTGGCGGCCGCAGTACATGCTCAGGGCGACCACGGCGGTAAAGGTGCCGCCCACCAGCAGGCCACTGATGACCAGCCCGGTGAGGCCCGGTAGCCAGGCGGGGGCGCTGACGCCCACTGCCTGCACCAGCAGCGCGGCCATGAGCGCGTTGCGTTCGCTGGTGTGGCTGGCGAGTTTGCCCCACAGCAGGTTGGCGGGCACGGCGGCCAGGCCCACGGCCAGCCAGGTATAGAAGGCGGCGCTGTCCAGGCCCGGCAGTTGCGCTTTGGCGATTACCGGCAGGTAGGTGGTGCTGGTGATGTAGCCGAAGCCGGCCAGGGTGTAGCTGGCGATCAGAAAGCCCAGGGCCGAGCGGTTCACCGGCGCGCGTTCGTGCTGGCTGTGTTTGGCGTGGGGCAGGGCGGGATGCGGCGCAGCAGTGGCAGCATGATCAGGGCCAGGGCGCCGCAGGCCAGCCACATGGTGGCGTAGCTGCCGTGCAGGCTTTCAATAAAGGCAACGGTGAGGGCGGCGATGCTGATGCCCAGGCCGATGCCGGCATAGTGAATATTGCCCAGCCGGGCACGCAGATGATTGGGCATGGCGCCCAGTACCAGCGCGGAGCCGTTGACCATAATGATGGCGCTGGCCACACCGGCCAAAACCGGTTGATGGCCCAGGGCGTGAAGGTGGTGCTCAGCCCCATAAGGATGCTGGTGACTACGCTTACCCACAGTGCCAGCCAGAACGCCGTGCGTGCCCGGTGGCCGGCACCGCCATGGCGAGCATGGCGCCGGCCAGGTAGCCCCCATAGTTGATCGCCGCCAGGTAACCGCCGCTGACGGCGGTGAGCATTGTCTCGGCAATCATGTCGGGCAGGGCCGGGGTGAACAGGAAGCGGCCAATGCCCAGGGCAATAACCAGACTGAAGGCGCCGGCTATCGCGGTGAGCAGGTGATCTCTTTCGGTGGTCGTCACGCAGTGTCTCGCAGGCAATCAAATGGGAAGGCGAAGTCGGGAAAACCAATATAGGGCGACGTGCCGGGTCTCTCCGATAATCCAGCGCGCAGCCTAACAGGCCATGGCGTTTTCGGCTTCATCTTCGAATGATGTTCATTATTCACCGCAGTGATAAATGCGGCTTTGGTCGCAAAGGCTCCCAGGCAGTGCGTGGTTTTTTCACCAGGACGGGGCAAAGCGCGGGGGTTGTGGGCGGAAAGCGCTGTTGCAGCAAAGAGGTGATGCATTTTGGTGAGCCGGGCTGATTCACAACGGTGCTGGCTGGGCAATAAGCGGGCGCGGGAAATTGGGGTGGCGATTGACTTTACCGTTAAGTTGATGAAAACCAAGGTATTTAAAAACTGGCACAGCATTTGCCTTATGACAGGGTAAGCACAGTGGCAATGCTGTGCAGGACAACCATCTTCGTGGCCAACGGCGGTCACGTGCAGATTCGAGCAAAGGCGCTCAGAGGACCCGGCCAACGAAGGCGGGGGGCTTTGAGCGCTTTTTTTATGCCTGAAAAAAACGGGCAGACGAGGGAAGGATGATGAACGGTTTCAAACGAACATTTTGTGGCGTGCTGGCCGCGATGACACTGGGCCTGTCGGCTACCTCCGTGGCGGATGATGCTGTGGGCTGGCCTGAGAAGGCGGATCTCAAGTTCGGCTTTATCAAACTTACCGACATGGCCCCGCTGGCCATTGCTTACGAGAAAGGCTATTTCGAGGAAGAAGGCCTGTTTGTGACCCTGGAAGCCCAGGCCAACTGGAAAGTCCTGCTGGACCGGGTCATTGACGGTCAGCTGGATGGCGCGCACATGCTGGCTGGCCAGCCGCTGGGGGCGACCATTGGCTACGGCACCGAAGCCCACATTATTACCGCATTCAGCATGGACCTGAACGGCAACGGCATCACCGTTTCCAATGCGGTGTGGGAAGAAATGAAGAAGAACATTCCGGTCGAGAACGGCAAACCGGTGCACCCGATCAAGGCGGACGCCCTCAAGCCGGTGGTGGAGAAGTACAAGGCGGAAGGCAAGTCTTTCAACATGGGCATGGTGTTCCCGGTATCCACCCACAACTACGAGCTGCGTTACTGGCTGGCCGCCGGTGGCCTGAACCCGTTACTACGCGCCGCACAAGGGCGACACCAGCGGCCAGCTGCAGGCGGACGTGCTGCTGTCGGTAACGCCGCCGCAAATGCCCGCCACCCTGGAAGCCGGCACCATTACGGTTACTGCGTGGGTGAGCCCTGGAACCAGCAAGCGGTGTTCAAGGGTATCGGTGTGCCGGTGATTACCGACTGGAAAACAACCCGGAAAAAGTATTCGGTGTGAGCAAGGGCTGGGCCGACAAGTATCCCAACACCCATATTCGTGTGGTGAAGGCGATGATCCGTGCGGCCAAGTGGCTGGATGAAAACGACAACGCCAACCGCCCGGAAGCGGTGAAGATCCTGTCCCAGCCGAACTATGTGGGCGCGGACTATGACGTGATCGCCAACTCCATGACTGGCACCTTCGAATACGAAAAGGTGATAAGCGTGAGGTTCCGGACTTCAACGTGTTCTTCCGTTACAACGCCACCTATCCATTCTACTCCGATGCGATCTGGTACCTGACGCAAATGCGTCGCTGGGGCCAGATCAGCGATACCAAGCCGGACAGCTGGTACATGGATATCGCCAAGAAAGTGTATCGCCCGGACATCTATGCCCAGGCGGCCCTGATTGCTGAAGGCAAGATCCCGGCTGATGAGTTCCCCGACTTCGCCACGGAAGACGGCTTCAAGCCGCCGCAAAAGGCTTTATCGACAACATCACTTACGACGGTCGCAAGCCTAACGAATACCTGAAGAAATTCCCGATTGGCCTGAAAGAGGCTGACGCGCTTTAAGGGGGCGCTCCCCTGAGGAGAAGCAATCATGGTGACCCTGACATTCCCGACCTGGATGGAACCCTACCGCGCCTGGCCACCGGCAAGATGACCGGTGAGCAGTGGCAGGCACTGCTGCGACAGTTGATCTGGCCGGTAATGGGCATTGCCGCCTTCCTGTTGCTATGGCAACTGGCGGCCCAGCGTATCGATACCTCGCTGGGACAGTTCCCGGGGCCAGCCGATGTCTGGGAGCAGGCCGGTTCACTGGTCGATGAGCATCAGGCGTCTCGAGCGAAGGAAGCGGCGTTTCATGAACGCCAGGAAAAATACATCGCCTCGCGGCTGCAGCAGCAGCCGGAGTGGGAGCCGGTCCACCGGGATTACACGGGGCCCGACCTTCTTTGATCAGATCGGCACCAGCCTGATCACGGTAATGAGCGGTTTCCTGCTGGCATCTGTGATTGCGATTCCGTTGGGTATCGTTATCGGCCTGAGCAGCACGGTGCATGCGGCGGTGAACCCGCTGATTCAGTTGTTCAAGCCGGTGTCGCCGCTGGCCTGGTTGCCACTGGTGACCATGGTGGTGAGTGCGGTGTACGTGACTGACGATCCGCTGGTGGCCAAGTCCTTCCTCACCTCCATGTTCACCGTGACGCTGTGCTGTCTGTGGCCAACGCTGATGAACACGGCGGTGGGTGTGACGTCGGTGAGCCAGGATCTGACCAATGTCTCCAAGGTGCTACGTCTTAACGCTGAGCCATGTGCGCAAGATCGTACTGCCTTCCGCGCTGCCGATGATGTTCACCGGCCTGCGCCTGAGTCTGGGATTGCCTGGATGGTGCTGATCGCCGCCGAAATGCTGGCGCAGAACCCGGGGCTGGGGAAATTCGTCTGGGATGAATTCCAGAACGGCAGCTCCCAGTCTTTGGGCCGGATCATGGTGGCGGTGATCGTGATTGGTCTGATCGGTTTCCTGCTGGATCGCCTGATGCTCATGCTGCAGCGCGCTCTGGTGTGGGACAAATCTTCGGTACAGCGTTAAGCCATCAGGTGAGGAGAAAAACATGAAAGCATTACTGGAACTCTCCAATGTCGGCATGAAATTCGATACGCCAAAGGCCAGTTCGAAGCGCTGAAAGATGTGAATCTGAAAATTGAGTCCGGCGAATTCGTCTCTGATCGGTCACTCTGGATGCGGTAAATCCACCGTGCTCAATATCGTGGCGGGCCTGCTTCAGGCCACCGATGGTGGGGTCATTCTCGACAAGCATGAGGTGACCGAGCCAGGTCCGGAACGTGCCGTGGTGTTCAGAACCATTCGCTGCTGCCCTGGCTGACCTCGTTCGAAAATGTGGAGCTGGCGGTCAAGCAGGTCTTCAAGAAGACCAAGAGCAAAGCGGAAATTCGTGACTGGGTGGAGCATAACCTGGAGCTGGTGCACATGGCGCACGCCATGCACAAGAAACCGGATGAAATTTCCGGTGGCATGAAACAGCGTGTCGCGCGCTGGCCATGCAGCCCCAGGTGCTGCTGATGGATGAGCCTTCGGTGCTCTCGACGCGCTGACCCGCGCTCACCTGCAGGATTCCCTGATGGAGATCCATGCCCAACTGGGCACCACGGTGATCATGATTACCCACGATGTGGATGAGGCCGTACTGCTGTCCGACCGCATTGTGATGATGACCAATGGTCCTCCGCCACCATCGGCGAGATTCTGGATGTGAAGGTCCCACGTCCACGGGACCGCCTGGCCCTGGCGGATGACCCCACCTTTGTTCGTTGTCGTCAGCAGGTGCTTCAGTTCCTGTATGAGAAACAGCGCAAGGTGGAGCCGCTGCCAAAGCGTGACAGCACTAAAGCTGAAGCGAACCGCAAGCGGGCCTGATTTAAACGCATAAAACCTGGATTAACCCTTCCGCTTTTTCGCGCACCGAAAAGCGGGAACAGGGAAGGTGCGCCCTGAATTTACGACGTTAACTTTTTTAATTTTGGGAAGTGTTGAGGAAACGATGATGAAATATTCTGCCATTGCTGCCGGTGTCCTTCTGTCCACGCTGGGCTTTACGGGGACAGCCAACGCGGAAGACGATGCCTTTATTACCGCACTGAAAGACGGCACACCGCTGCTGAACATGCGCCTGCGTTATGAAGACGTGGACAGTGATGCCTTTACCGAAGACGGCCAGGCGCTAACCCTGCGTACCCGTTTGGGTTACCAGAGTGGCAAGCTCCACGGCTTTGATGTGATGGGGGGAGTTTGAAGATACCCGCATCGTGGGCCAGGTGGACAACTATGCGCCGCAGCAGGCCGGTTACCCGGTCATTGCAGATCCGGAAGTCACCGAGCTGAACCGCGCCGCCATTCGTTATACCGGCAGCCATGCCCTGGAAGGCCTGGTGGCGACTTACGGTCGCCAGCGGATCATCTACGACAACGCCCGTTTTGTGGGGAACGTGGGCTGGCGCCAGGATGAACAGACCTTTGATGGTGCGCGGATTGATTACGGCATCAGTGATTTCAGTGTCTCTGCGGCCCATCTGACCCAGGTGAACGGCATTACGCCGGGGTTTGATGCCAATGTGACCAACAATCTTTTCAATGCCAGCTGGGCGGGCATGCCGGGTGGCTCGCTAACCGCGTACGCCTACTTGCTGGAAACCGATAACGTAACCGACTCGCAGAACGATACCTACGGTGTGCGTTATGCCGGTGCTTTCGATCTGGATGCGGTAAAGCTGTTGCTCACGCTGGAAGGGGCTCAGCAGGAAGTGGAAGCCGGTGATACCGACTATTACTTTGCCGAGCTGGGCGCAGAGGTGGCCGGAGTAACGGTAAAAGTGGCACAGGAAGTGCTTGGTTCAGATGACGGCCTGGTGGCTTTCCAGACACCGTTGGCGACCAAGCATGCCTTCAACGGGTGGGCGGACCAGTTCCTGGCCACGCCGGCTGATGGCCTGGAAGACAGCTTCGTGAGCGTGGGCGGCAAGCTGGCCGGGTTCAAGCTGGCGGCGGTCTACCACGACTTCCAGTCCAATGAAGGCAGCACGGATTACGGCACGGAAACCGACCTGCTGGTGGCTCGCCCCATCGGTAAGCACTATGTGGTTGGCCTGAAGTATGCGCAGTACAGCGCCGACGACTTCAAGGATGACACCAGCAAGTACTGGGCCTGGGGTGAGATTAAATTCTGATCACATTTTGGTGCCGAAAGGTGCGTCGCCTTGGTGCACTTTTTCGGTGCTGGATCAGAGGGAAACGAAACACATTGAAAATCATCAGGTTAGGGATGTGATGACTGGCACAACCGTTGCAAAACAACCCGTAACGACAACGATTCCGGATGCGCCTGACATTATGGCTCTGAAAATCATGCTGGTAGATGACCAGCCACCCGCGCCGCGATTCTCGAGCGGGCCCTGATCGATGAGGGCCACGAGATCCTGTGCCGTCTGACCAGTGCTGCCGGGCTGGCGGAGAAGGTGCATTCCAGCAACCCGGATGTGGTGATTGTCGACATGGACGCGCCGACCGGGACACCCTGGAAAGCATGGCACTGGTGCAGCGGGATATGCCGCGGCCCATGGTCATGTTCTGCAACCAGGACGACGAAGATCTGATGGTGGCGGCCCTGCGTGCGGCGTCAGTGCCTATGTGGCCGGGGAAACCGACCTGGCCCGGGTGCGCGGCGTGATGCGCGTGGCCACCGCCCGTTTCCGGGAATACCAGGCGCTGCGCGAAGAGCTGGAAGAAACCCGTGAAGCGCTGGCTGAGCGGAAGATCATCGAGCGGGCCAAGGGTTGCTGATGCAGCGTCGCCGGCTCAATGAACAGGATGCCTACAGCACCCTGCGTCGCCAGGCCATGAACAGCGGGCAGCCGTTGATTCAGGTGGCCCGGTCGGTGCTGGATTATGCCGAAATGCTCAAGGCGCAAGGGTGAAACGCCAGATGCCTGAGGCCGGAAGCCCGACGAAAAAGCAGGAGACAAGATGCGACGAGTGATGCCATTGATGAAGGCGCGCAGCCTGATCGAGACACCGGAGAAGACGGTGAGCCGGGCACATGCTGTAGAGGGCGTTAGGTCGGTTCGCCGTCAGGCGTCCAGCATTCGCCGTCCGGCTTGCGGAGCAAACCCCATGAAAGTGCGTATCGGCTATATGCCGCTGACAGACAGCTTGCCGCTGGCGGTGGCCCAGGAAGCGGGCTTCTTCGCCGCCGAAGGGCTGGATGTGGAGCTGCAACCGGAGTGGAGCTGGGCCAGCCTGCGCGATCGGCTGCTGGTGGGGCAACTGGATGCGGCGCCGATGTTGGCGCCGATGCTGTTGTCCACGTCGCTGGGGCTGGGCTGCATCAAGAAGCCCCTCGCCACGGCATTTTCCATGGGGCTGAACGGTAATGGTGTGACCGTTTCGCCGATGTTGTTTCAGGGTTGTGCGCCTTGTCGGAAGGGCCCACGCCCAACGACATCGCCGTGCCATGAACAAGCTGGTGGCGGCTCGTGCTTCCAGCGGTGAAGCGCCGCTGGTGCTGGCGGTGGTGTTTCCGTTTTCCTGCCATGCCTATCAATTGCGCCACTGGCTGAGTGTCGCCGGGCTGGATCCGGATCACGATGTGAAGCTGGTGGTGCTGCCGCCTTCGCAAATGGTGGATCACCTGCGCATGGGCCACATTGATGGCTTCTGTGTGGGCGAACCCTGGAATAGTTTGGCGGCGCTGACCGGTGCCGGGCACTGTATTTTGTCCGGTTATCAGATTTGGGAAAACGCGCCGGAGAAGGTGCTGGCGGTGTCCCGTGACTGGGTGGCACGTCATCCGGATACCTCACCGCGCATTGCTGCGGGCGCTGTATAAGGCGGCCTGCCATGCGGATGAGAATCTGGTGGAGAGCTTGTCGTTACTGGCCCATCCGGCGTGGCTGGATGTGCCGGCAGAAATCATTCGCGCACCGTTCAGCCAGCGCTTGCCCGGTGGCTGACCGGGCAACCGTTTCCGGCTCATCACTTCCATGTGTTTGCCGGTTTTCACGCCAACTTTCCGTGGCGTTCCGACGCCGTTTTCTGTTGCAGGAAATGCAGCGCTGGCGACAGTGTTCGCTGGAAGAAACCAGACCTTTGCGGCCCAGTGCTACCGCACGGATCTGTTCCGCGATGCGGTGGCCGATCTCACCAGCTTGCCGCTCATGGACAGCAAACCGGACGAACGCCATGCGGGCCACTGGCAATTGCCCGGCGAGCCGACCCCCCTGGAGCTGGGGCCGGACCGGTTGTTGAAAGTCATTGAGGCGGAGGCGTCGGGGAACGACCTTGCCCTCGTCCTTTCGTAGGGACGTCGCTTGCGGCGCGATAGCCAAAACGAGTTCGAGAAGGTTTCGAAGATCCTGAAACCGGGCCAGCGTTCGCTCCTCGTATCTTTCCCGTCACTGCGAGCGAGGCTCCCAACGGCTAAACCCTTTACAGTCTTTGGTTTCGGCACAGCGAGCAGGGCGTTTAAACCGCCTCGCGCAACTGTTTGGCCGCATTGACCATGTTGGCCAGCGCGCACGGGTTTCTTCCCATTTACGGGTTTTCAGGCCGCAGTCCGGGTTTACCCATAGCCGTTCCTTGGGCAGTCGCTCGGCGGCTTTTTCCATCAGCTGTACCATCCATTCCACGTCGGGTTCGTTGGGCGAGTGAATATCGTAGACGCCCGGGCCAATGTCGTTCGGGTAGTGGAAATCCCGGAAGGCATCCAGCAGTTCCATGTTGGAGCGGGAGGTTTCGATGGTAATCACATCTGCATCCAGCGCGGCGATGGCTTCGATGATGTCGTTGAATTCCGAGTAGCACATGTGGGTGTGAATCTGGGTGTCGTCGTCCACGCCCACGGTGGCCAGGCGGAAACAATCCACGGCCCAGTCCAGATACTGTGCCCACTCTGCCTTGCGCAACGGCAAGCCTTCGCGCAGGGCGGGTTCGTCAATCTGGATCACCTTGATGCCGGCTTTTTCCAGGTCCTGCACTTCATCGCGCAGGGCCAGGGCGATCTGGCGACAGGTGTCGGCGCGGGGCTGGTCATCGCGCACGAAGGACCACTGCAGAATGGTCACCGGCCCGGTGAGCATGCCTTTCACCGGCTTGTCGGTGAGGGACTGGGCGTAACGGGCCCACGCCACGGTCATGGCATGGGGGCGCTGCACGTCGCCGAAGATGATCGGTGGTTTTACGCAGCGTGAGCCATAGCTCTGTACCCAGCCGAAGCGGGTGAAGGCGAAACCGTCCAGCAGTTCACCGAAGTATTCCACCATGTCATTGCGCTCGGCTTCGCCGTGCACCAGCACATCCAGTTCCACTCTTCCTGGTAGCGAATGCAGCGGGCAATTTCTTGCTGCATCTGCTGGTGGTAGTCGGCATCGATCAGCTTGCCGGCTTTCCAGTCCCGGCGAGCGGTGCGAATTTCCCGGGTCTGCGGGAAGAGCCGATGGTGGTGGTGGGGAAGGCGGGCAGCTGCAGCGCCTGTTGCTGCCTGGCAATACGGGCGGCAAACGGGCTGTGGCGGTCGCGGGAACCTGGCTGGCGCGGCCAGGCGCTTGGCCACTACCGGGTTATGAATCCGCGAGGACAAGCCGCGGGCTTGCAGGGCTGCGCGCTGGGTGTGCAGGCCGGCATTGACGCTGCTGTCGCCATCGCAGGGCGCCGCCCAGCAGCGCCAGCTCCTGCAGTTTCTGTTTGGCAAAGCTCAGCCAGCTTTTCAGTTCGCTATCGAGCTTGTCTTCCTGATCCAGATCCACCGGGCTGTGCAGCAGGGAACAGGACGGCGCCAGCCAGAGGCGATCGCCCAGTTCGTTGCGCAGGAAATCAGGCATCCAGGGCGGCATCCAGATCGGTGCGCCAGATGTTGCGGCCATTGATGTAGCCCAGCGACAGCACCTTGTCGCCGAGCCGCGGCACAACCTGACCCAGATCATCGTTGCCGCGTACCCGATCCAGGTGCAGGCCATCCACGGGCAGTTCCAGCGCGGTGAACAGATTGTTTTCCAGGCCGCCGAAGTAGGTGGCCAGCAGCAGCTTGCACTCACTGGCGGCGGCGAGCTGGTCGTAGACACGCAGGTAGCTGCGCTGCCAGCTGTCGGGCAGGTCCAGCACCAGAATCGGTTCATCAATCTGTACCCATTGCACGCCCTGGTCGGCGAGGCGTTGAAGGATGTCGCGGTAGACCGGGATCAGCTGATCCAGCAGCGCCAGCTTGGCGCTGTCGTCGGCACTGGTAAAGGCATCGCCCTTGCTCAGGTACAGATAGGTGAGCGGGCCGGGGATCACCGGTTTCGGGGCGTGGCCCTGGGCTTTGGCTTCTTCCACCTGCTCGAACAGACTTTCCCGGGCAATGCGGAAGGTCTGGTCCGCCAGCTCCGGGACGATGTAGTGGTAGTTGGTATCAAACCACTTGGTCATTTCGCAGGCTGCCGCCGGTGCCGCTGGGGGCCCGGCCACGGGCCATGCGGAACAGGGTGTCCAGGCTTACCGGTTGGTCGTTGTCTTGCTGGAAGCGGTTGGGTACCACGCCCAGCAGGCAGGAAAATTCCAGAATCTGGTCGTACCAGGCGAAATCGCCCACCGGCATCAGGTCCAGGCCGGCATCGGCCTGCAGCGCCCAGTGGCGCTCGCGCAGGCTCTTGCCCACGTGTTCCAGTTCGGTCTGTTGCAGATCGCCGGCCCAGTAGGCTTCCACGGCTTGCTTCAACTCACGGCGGGCACCAATGCGGGAAAGCCGAGGTTGTGGAGGGTGGTCATGATGACATCCTTGGTTTGCTTGTACGCAACAGGTCTGCACGAGGACACACCGGGGTGGGTCCATGCAGGATCGATGGGGCTATTGTGTGCGCGATGCCAATTGAGGCAAAATCAAATAACTAATTTTATCTATGAGGTTTTCTCATGTTGGAGGTTCGGCACCTGACCACCCTGCTGGCCATTGAAGAGGCGGGTTCATTGATGGAAGCGGCGGAGCGGCTGCATGTGACCCAGTCGGCCCTGTCTCACCAGCTCAAGGATCTGGAGGGCGGCTGGGCGCAGCCTTGTTGGTCCGGCGCACGCGACCGGTGCGATTCACGACTGCCGGTTTGCGGGTATTGGCGCTGGCACGGGAGGTACTGCCCAGAGTGCAGCAAACCGAAAGGGAGCTGAAACGGCTGGCGGCAGGCCAGACCGGGCGGCTGCACATCGCCATTGAGTGCCACTCCTGTTTTCAGTGGCTGATGCCGGCCCTGGATGCGTTTCGCGAACACTGGCCGGAGGTGGAGCTGGACCTGTCCGCGGCCTTCAGCTTTGCGCCGTTGCCGGCGCTGGTGCGTGGTGACCTGGATATGGTGATCACCTCCGACCCGGTGGAAAACGAGGCGGTGAAATACCTGCCCCTGTTTCGCTACGAGCTGGTGCTGGCGGTGTCGCGGCAATCGCCGCTGGCGGCGCAAGTGGATTGACCCGGAAGACTTCGCTGACCAGACCCTGATTACCTACCCGGTGGAGCGGGAACGACTGGATGTGTTCACCGCCTTCCTGGACCCGGCCAACGCCGAACCCGCGGCCATCCGCACCGCCGAGCTCACCCCCATGACCGCACAACTGGTGGCGGCAGGCCGGGCGTGGCGGCGTTACCCAACTGGGCGCTCACCGAATACACCGAGCACGACCTGCTGAAAACCGTGCGGCTGGGCGAGAAGGGGTGTGGCGCACGCTCTATGCGGCCGTGCGGGTGGAGGACGATCAGACGCCTTATGTGCAGGAGTTCTGGGAGACTGCCAAGGAGTTGTGTTTCAAGACCTTGAGCGGAGTGCGGGCGGTTAAAGGCAGTTAATCCGTTCCTGTAGAGCTATGCTTGCATGGCGAACACGGCGCCAAGCATAGCTCCTACAATCCATGGAAATGTCGGTTGGTTAATAGCGAATAGCGTCGCTTGCGGCGCGATTTTCCTCAGGTTTGGGTGCTGTGGCCTGCCGGTGGCAGCGCCACCAATTGAGCCACAGACAAAATCAACGTGGCAGCCAGCAGTAGTAGTGACATGGGCTGCTGAAACTCTGGATGTCCGGCCAGGAAAAAGCCGCTGTGAATCGCTACCGTCAGCAGCCCAGCCCGGCCAGAAACTGGTGGCTCAGGCGTTGCCTGGACTGCGGGTGGCGACTTGCAGGAAAGCCAGTAATGCCAGGGCGATGATGGGCAGGTTCAGTATCAGGTTGAGCTGGTTGCCGCCGGGCAGATGGAAAAGATTCCACTCATGCCAGTAGGCGGCATCGATCTGATGGGTGAGCAGGACGGCGATAACGCCCAGGAAAAGCCCTTCAGGTCGGGTTTCATGGCATGTCTCCAGTGTCACTGCCATGAAACCCGTTATGGTTGGGTAACGCCATTACGTCTCAGGTAAGGGCCACTATTCCCGTCCCGATACTGAATCTGCAAGCCTTTAAGGAAATTGCGCAGAATCTGGTCTTTGCATTCCCGGTAGTGCTTGTGGCCGGGTTTGCGGAAGAAGGCGCTGAGTTCGTGTTTGCTCATGCGGAAGTTGGCCAGCTCGAGCACTTCCAGCACGTCTTCGGCCTGCAGGTTCAGGGCGATTTTCAGTTTCATGAAAATCATGTTGTTGGTGAGGCGGCTTTCCGGTTCCGGTTGCTGCCCGGGTTTCTTGCCGCGCAGTGCATTGATCAGGCCGTTGAGAAAAATGGCCAGGGTGCGATCGGTGCATTTCTGGAAGGCCGGGTCGTCGTCCTTTTTCAGCCAGTCGCTGATCTGTTCCCGGGTGACGGTTTCGCCGGCTTCGGCGAAGACGCCGATCATGCGAGTGTCGTCGAAATCGAAGATATACCGGGTGCGGCGAAGGACGTCGTTATTGAGCATGCGGGACCTGTGGTGAGAGAAACGGGAGGCGTGGCCGCCATGGTTCAATGTAATAGTACAGGGAACCGATGGCGGGAACACGCCTGCATGTCCGTCGAGGCCTCAGGGGGTGAAGATTTTCAGCCCCACAATGCCGGCCAGAATCAGCCCGAGGCACAGTAACCGCGGGACGTTAACCGCATCCTGGAACAGCACAATGCCCAGCAGCACGGTGCCGATAGTGCCGATGCCGGTCCACACCGCGTAGGCGGTGCCCACGGGCAAGGTCTGCATGGCTTTGGCCAATAGCCAGAAGCTGGCGATCATGCCGATGAGGGTAAGCAGTGAGGAAGCGGGCGGGTGAAGCCGTGGCTGGCTTCAGTCCCAGTGCCCAGCCGGTTTCGATAATGCCTGCGAGTATAACCAGGGCCCATGCCATGACGTGTCTCCTGTCATGGGGTCGTCCCCGTTATGTGATTGATGCGATGGCGGTGAATGCCGGGGTCGTCCCCGGCATCCATTGGTGAGTGTATAGCTCAGACCCATTGGCGGAATCAGGGTTCCTGTGGGGCGAGAATTTTTCTATGCGCTCGGGGTCGTGGCAGAGCGTGAGCAGGGCGTCCTGGAAGGGGCGCTGGGCTTCTTCGCTGAAATGTTGCTGTGCCCATTGAGCGAGGCGTTGCTGGTAGTGGAAGTAGGGGCAGTCTTCCACCGGTGTGGTGTTGAGGTTGGCGAATAGCGGTGCGGTGATTTCCCGGGGTTGCTCGCCGGTAGGGGGCGCGATGGTGACGGTTTCGGCCACGGCATCCGGATAGTTCGGGTGGCTGATTACCCATTTTTCCGAAGCCATGTAGCTGGCCGGCATGGCCATGTGGAAACCGATGTGGGAGGCGCCGGGCAGCGTGAATTCGCCTTGTGCGTTGCTGGTGGCGGTGCGGGCGTTCGCCTGTGCTTCTTCGGGGGCGGTGATCAGGCTGATAGTGGCGCCGTTGACGGGCGCGCCGGTATCGCCATCGATGATGGTGCCACTGACGGGTTGGGCATCCCACAGGCGCTGAATAGTGGGGATGCAGCCGATCAGTAGTAGGGCAGGCTGGCTCCTGTCAGGGCTGTAGCGAACGACCTTTTGTGTGATGACATGGTTACGGTACGGCCTTTATCAGTGTGTCGAGGAAGGTATCTGTTTGCTCTGGAAAATAGCCGCTGGCCAGGCCCAGCAGGATAAGCGCCCACAGGCTGCGCCCAGCAGGATCCAGATACCGTTGGCCAGCGTCAGCCGGTTATTCAGAAGGCCGTGTTCATCCCCTGGGACAGGTTGATGGCTTTGTGCCTTGAGCATCACTGCCCAAGTGACGGGTAGAAGCGCCAGTGAAATCAGGTCCAGAATGCCAAAGGTTTCCATGTTGGCGGCGGCCCGGTCAGATACGGTGCTGATCAGGTAGGAGAGAATATAGAGGGTGGCCATGGGGGTGACCGGTAACGGTTTGGCCTTGCCTTCGTTTTCGCTGTTGATGGTTTTCAGCAATGAGGCGAAGAAAAAAATGCTGAACAAGGCACGTCCAACCGGTTGTATTTCTTTCTGCCGGATGTCTTTTTGGCTCTGCCAGTTCTTGAAATTCCAGTAGACGTCATAGATGCCCAGGGTGGCCCAGAAAAGCAGATTGAATTTCCAGGGAGCGATAACATAGAGCGCCAGCCCGGAATTTTCTGATTCGGGTGTGATGATTTCACTGGCCGGCGCCTGATACAGGTTGGATTCCATTCGCTGTTCCCCGCATCGGCGCTTGCCGATGGTATTTTTGGATAATGCTGGCTGTGATTACGCCAGTTCTTATAGGGTGTGGTGCTTAATGCACTGTTGTAATAGCGGCGTCCCCGGTGACTTCTTCCCCCAGCCAGGCCGGTTTTTCAAAGGGCGTTGTTTCGCTGGGCAATTCGATTTCTGCCACCACCAGACCATCGTTGTCACCGTGAAACACATCGATTTCCCAGCACAGCTCACCTTGTGGCAGGCGGTAACGGGTCTTGTCGATGACGCCGGCACCGCACAGCTCGGTGAGCATCTGCTGGGCGTCTGCTAACGGAATGGGGTATTCGAATTCGCTGCGGGTAGCGCCCACGGTTTTACCCTTGATGGTCAGCCAGGCGGTGTCGCCGGTGGTGCGCAATACGCACGGTGGCGTTCTTGTCGTGGCTCAGATAGCCCTGGGTAAGCCGTTCCCCGGCCAGGGTATCGATGGTTATGTCACTGACTTTAAACTTGCGCTCAATTTCCGTTGCCATGGCTGCTGCCTGATTAGTTGTCTAATGCATGGCAAGCGTAACACTGGCCAATAGCACTTCCCCATCATTTGTCGCCAAGCGGTTCATGTTGACGGTGATTCATTGATGAGGGCTATGCCGAATTATTCAGGTCTATGCCCAGTTGATCAAAGCTGATATCAAAACCCAGTGCCTGGTAGCCGTCGATGATCTCGGCAGGCAGATAAAACCGGCTCGTCCATAAAGAAGTACTGTGACACCCCGATGCCGTAACGGTAATGCGTTTCCCACATGCTGTTATGCGGAGCCGGGTTATCCGCGTTGGGGTTATCCAGGGCCGTCAGTTGTGGCGCCAGACGCTGCAGTTTGTAGAGCAGCTTTTCAAAGTGGTCCCGGTGGCTGGCGGTGTGGTCCAGCTGGCTGGACAGAATCCAGCGATTTTCCTGGCGCAGGGCCTCGGGGACAGCGTCGCTGTAGCTGTCGCCTTCGTGCCAGTAATCGTCAGCGCTTTGGCCCAGTAACAGATCCAGCTGGCGGGATCGTGGTCGAAGCCGAAAACGGCAAAATAGACGTGGTGCTCCATTATGGCTGACCCGGGCGCAGGGCGCGGTTGCGCAGCAGCTGATCTACCGGAAAGCCCTTGTCGTCGGCCACCTGTACCAGTGCCTGGTACTGGTCATCGTTGAGTTCCGGCTGGCGCGCCAGTATCCACAGATATTCGCGGCTGGGTTCGCCGATCACCACGGTCTGGTAGTCCTTGTCCAGGGCGATTATCCAGTAATTGCCTTCGGTAATGGTGGGATCAGTTTCGATACCCAGTTATCAAAGCGCACTTTCAGCTTGGCATTGCCGGAATCGGGGACGACCCGAGCGGTGCCCTCGGCTTCACTGGGTTCGTCGCCTTCGCGCTGGCAACGGTTTACCACCTTCAGGGTGCCATCGTCATTCAGGCTGTAGGTGGCGGTGGAATCGTAGCAGCCGCGCTGAAACCATTGCGGCAGGCGGGCGATTTCATACCAGGTGCCCGCATAGCGCTGCAGGTCCACCTGATCCACCGTGGCCAGAGGTTTGTCGCCGCCACAGGCGGCCAGTACCCCGCTGATCAGCACGATAGACAGGAATCGGGTGGCACGGGCAGTGTGGGTTACGAACATCAATGTCTCCTCTGGGGTGGAACTAGGGAGCCTCTGAATAACTCCTTGCGTACTCAGCGTGGCCTGAAGCGTGCAGCTGTTGAGTCTTGCCTTGACGGACAGGGTGGTCCCCTTTCCTAGAGGCAAGGCACAGCAGATGTGCGCTTCAGGCCGCGCCCTTCGGGTCTTCAGGCTGGCCCGCACTCGTTGTTGCGTTTTTCGATGGATGGACATACACCTTCAAAACGCGCCTAGATTGCGATCCATCCTGAAAGACTGAGCATGCAAGGAGTTATTCAGAGGCCCCTAGCTACAGGCTATCGGCTTCTTGCCGGTGATCAAGCCCGTTTTGAACTGTCGTGCTATACTTCGGCGCTGTTTTAGGGAGCCCGATTTGAGCCAGCCATCCACCCATTCTGACGCCGAAACCGCCCCCGGCTTGTGCTCGAGCAGCTCAGCTGTGAGCGCGATGATCGGCTGTTGTTCAGTGGTTTGAGCCTGACCGCATCGGCCGGTGAAATCTGGCAGATTACCGGTGCCAACGGGGCCGGCAAAACCACGTTGTTACGCATTCTGGTGGGGCTGCATGGCTTCTACGAGGGCGTACGCCAGTGGTGGCAGCCTCAATGGCAACAGGAATTACTCTACCTGGGCCACCAGCCAGGGGTGCGTGAAGAGCTGAGCCCGCTGGAAAACCTGCGGTACGCCGGTGCGCTAAGCCAGCAGGCGGTGACCCCATGGCGGCGCTGGCAGCGGTGGGGTTGCGCGGTTTTGAAGACGTGCCGGCGGCGCACCTGTCCGCCGGGCAAAAGCGTCGCATTGCGCTGGCGCGCCTGTGGCTGGAGCACAAGGCGGTGTGGGTGCTCGATGAGCCCTATACCGCCATCGATCAGGATGGCGTGGCGGCACTGGATCAACAGATCCAGCAGGCGGCTGAGGCTGGCGCCTTGGTGATTTATACCTCCCACCACCAGGTTGGCGATGGCGTGCGGCGGCTGCATCTGGACCAAGGGCAGGCCTATGTTCAGGAGGGGGTGTTGGCATGAGCGTGTTTCGTGCGGCCCTGTTCCGGGAATTATTGGTGCTGTGGCGCAGCCCGGCAGAAATCATTAACCCGCTGTTTTTCTTCGTCATGGTGATCAGCCTGTTTCCGCTGGCAATTTCGCCGAAACCGGAACTGCTGGTGCTGGTGGCCCCGGCGTACTTTGGGTGGCGGCGTTGCTGGCGGTGATGCTGTCGTTGGATGGGTTGTTCCGCCGTGACCAGGAAAGTGGGTGCTGGAATTGTTGCTCACCGCGCCGGTGATGGCGGTGGTGCCGGTGAGTGCCAAGCTGCTGGCGCACTGGTTGCTGACCGGCCTGCCCTTGGTGCTGATTTCTCCGGTGCTGGCGCACATGCTGCAGCTGCCCGATGCGGTGCTGGGTACGGTGATGCTGAGCTTGTTGCTGGGGACCCCAGCGCTGACCATTATCGGCGCCATCGGTGCGGCACTGACGGTGGGGTTGAATCGCGGCGGTATTCTGTTGGCGGTGCTGGTGTTGCCGCTGTACATTCCGGTGCTGATTTTTGGTGCCGGGGCGGTCAGTGCAGCGGTGGATGGTGGCGCGGTGAATGGCATTCTGGCGATTCTCGGGGCCTTGCTGGCACTAACGGTGAGTCTGGGCCCGCTGGCGGTGGCCGCCGGCCTGAAAATCAGTTCAGGGAATTAAGCGCCGCTTTCCCCGGTGGGAACGCGGCTTGTATTGATGGTAGGTGACGCAATGGTTTGGCAAACGATAAAGCGCTGGTACCACATGCTCGGTTCGCCGCGCTATTTCTATAGGTTCAGTTCTGCGCTATTGCCGTGGCTGACGCCCATTGCGTTGCTGGTGTTTACCGTGGGCATTGTCTGGGGGCTGGCGTTTGCCCCAGTGATTATCAGCAGGGCAACAGTTACCGGATCATCTTTATTCATGTGCCTGCGTCCAGCGGTGCGCTGATGGGCTACATGGCCATGGGCGTGGCAGGCCTGGTGGCGGTGGTCTGGCGCATGAAGATGGCGGAAGTGATGATGAAGGCCATCGCCCCTTTCGGCGCGGCGTTGGCGGCCATTTCCCTGGCCACTGGGGCGCTGTGGGGCAAGCCCACCTGGGGCACCTACTGGCAGTGGGATGCCCGCATGACCTCCATGCTGATTCTGCTGTTCATGTATGTGGGCGTGATTGCCCTGCAGAACGTGATCCGTGACCCGCGCCAGGCCGCCCGTGCCGCGGGGCTGTTGGCCATGGTGGGGGTGATCAATGTGATCATCGTGAAATATTCGGTGGAATGGGTGCAGACCCTGCACCAAGGCTCCACCCTGAAACTGGTGGGCGAATCCACCATCAACCCGGCCATGAAATACCCGCTGCTGATCAGCATGCTGGGGACCTGGCTGCTGTATGCGGTCAATGTATTGATGCGTGCGCGCACCGAAGTGGTGTGGCGTGAGCGGCGCAGCAAGTGGGTACGAAAGTTGGTGAAGAGGAGGGCATTAACGTGTATTTTGATAGCCTTGCCGATTTCCTGGCCATGGGAAAACACGGTTTTTATGTCTGGAGCGCCTACGGAATCAGCGCGCTCCTGATTGGTGCCAGCATGGTGCTGGCGATGCGCGGGCAGGGACAGGTGCGCCAAACGTTGGCGCGGCAATTGCGTCTTGAGGCTCTTGCCAAAGAGCAGGCTCAAGAAAAGCAGCGTCGCCAGCAACACACAGAGCAGAAACCTGAGGTAGATGATGAATCCGGTACGTAAGCAGCGTCTTTTGGTGGTACTTGCCGTTCTGGTCGGGCTGGGTATCGCCTGCGGCCTGATGTTTTATGCGCTGCGTCAGAACATCAACCTGTTCTATACCCCCAGCAAATTGCTGCCGGAAGCGCCGCTGGATGCGCAGATGCGCGTGGGTGGTCTGGTGGAGCCTGGCACGGTAATTCGCAACCCGGATACCCTGGACGTTACGTTCGGGCTCACCGATGGCAAGGGGCGCTTCACGGTGCATTATCAGGGCATCCTGCCGGACCTGTTCCGCGAAGGGCAGGGCATTGTGGCCAATGGCACCCTGGTGAGCCGGAGCCGGTTTGAAGCCGAGGAAGTGCTGGCCAAACACGACGAAACCTACATGCCACCAGAAGTGCAGGATGCGCTGGAAAAAGCCGGCCACCCCGGTGCCAGCAAGGCTGACGCCAAGGGCAATGATAAAGGCTACGCACCTGCCGGGTATTAGCGAAACCAAGCCGGGTTTCACACAGTGAAATCCGGCAACGAACGGTCGTCACGGCCGTTCGTCATTCTTGTATTAATCCCCTTGATTTTTTCTTGCTGACAACCCAGCTCCGGCCCTACATTTGCGCTTATCCGGCCCCGCTTCGGGCGCCGACTTTGTTCAGGGCTTTTCATGAGTCAGGTCATCATTCTGGTAGACGATCCCGCCGACTGGGCCGCCTACTATCCCGCCCGTCATCTCCTTTCTGCCAAGGATTACCTGCAAGCGCAGCAGCCTGTCTGTACCGACAAAAAAGTGCAGGTGATCAACCTGTGCCGCAGCTATAAATACCTGAGCCCTGGCTATTATTGCTCGCTGCTGGCGGAGGCTCGGGGGCAGCGCGTGCTGCCTTCCGTGCGCACGGTGAATGACCTGAGCCGCAAGGCGCTTTATGGCCTGCATTTTGGTCAGTTCGAAGCGGCTCTGGACAAGGCCATGAAACGCAAGGGCGGTAGTGGTGATCATTTCAGTCTGCTGCTGTTTTTCGGCCACACCGAACAGGAAGGCCTGGCCGACCTGGGCCGACAGATTTTCGACCAGCTGCCATGTCCGTTGCTGAAGGTGGATTTCCGCCGCCGTGAGCAGTGGGCTATCGAGGCGTTGAAACCACTGACCCTGAAACAGCTGAAAGGGGCAGAGGAGGATGCGTTTGCCCGCGCTCTGGAGCAGTTCAATGCCCGGGTGTGGCGCAACCCCCGTCGGCGTCGTGGCGACCGCTACGAGCTGGCCATGCTGGTCAATGAGGAAGAGGCGTTGCCGCCGAGCAACAAGACGGCCCTGAAGCGGTTTGTTCGTGCTGGCCGGCAATTGGGTATCAAGGTCGACCTGGTAGGTCGCGATGCCTATACGCGTCTTGGCGAATACGATGGTCTGTTTATCCGTGAGACCACTGCGCTGGATCACCACACCTACCAGTTTGCCCGCAAGGCGGAGCAGGAAGGCATGGTGGTGATCGACGACCCGGGTTCGATTCTGCGCTGCACGAACAAGATATATTTGGCGGAGTTGATGCACGCGAATAACGTTCCTGTGCCGCCGACTGCGTTTGTGTTCAGCGACGATGACGCCCAGATTGACCAGCTGGTTGAGGAACTGAAACTGCCCATGGTGCTGAAAATTCCGGATGGCAGTTTTTCCCGGGGGATCAGCAAGGTGGCTACTCGCGAAGCGCTGGCTGAGGCGTTGCGTGGTTACCTGAAACAGTCCTCCGTGGTGTTGGCGCAGGCGTTCATGTACACCGATTACGATTGGCGCATCGGTGTGTTGAACCACCGCCCGTTGTTTGCTTGCCAGTATTTCATGAGCAAGGGGCACTGGCAGATTTACCATCATCAGAGCAGCGGTAAAACGGCATCCGGCAATAGCCGGACGTTGCCAGTGCAAGAGGTGCCGCCCAAGGTGCTGAAAGCTGCCTTGAAAGCCGCCCGGCTGATGGGCAACGGTTTGTATGGCGTGGACCTGAAGCAATCCGGCGACGATGTGGTCGTCATTGAAGTGAACGACAACCCCAATATCGATGCCGGGGTGGAAGATGCCTGGCTGGGCGAAGATCTGTATCGCCAGGTGATGCTGGAATTCCTGCGACGTCTGGAAGCCAAGCGCATCGGGCTGCCGGTGTGAGAGTCAGTGACGAGAAGCGAGGTACGAGTCGCGAAAAGTCCATTTGGTTAGCGATTTTCGTGACTCGCCGTCCCTTTGAGGCTCGTCCGGCGCTTTCTTGTTGAACACTCCGTGACATCCCCGGTTACCCGCATGAATTGCCTTTGCGTCCGCCTTGCTGTCTGATCGGGAAAAAGCACAGGGATTCTGCATGCAACTTCTTGGTTTATTACGGCGCGAGCTGCGCAGCGAATGCCGCCAGTGGGTGGCCGACGGGGATATCAGCGAGGAACAGGGTAACCGGATTCTGGCTCGCTATGACACCCGCCTGGACGACGATGCGGATAGCTCGCTGGCTTACAAGGTGCTGGTCACCGTGGCGATGTTGTTCGTGGGCCTGGCGATACTGTTGTTGGTGTCCGCCAATTGGGAAGAAATTCCCCGTGCGGTACGCATGCTGGGACTGATCGCCACCACCATTACGCTGAACCTGATCGGCATCCGGGGTTATCTGAAGCAGGGGGAGGGTAGCGGTTGGTTGTTTCTTGGCGGGATCAGCTACGGCGCCTCCATCATGTTGATCGCGCAGATTTATCACTTGGGCGAACACTTTCCCGATGGCCTGTTCTACTGGGCGTTGGGGGTAGCGCCCATGGCCTGGCTGGTACGCAGCCGGTTGTTGGCGCTGTTGATGTTGGCCGTGGCGTTTCTGTGGATGGGAGCGCAAGGTCAATACACGCCGCCCTGGGCCATGGTGCTGTTTCTGGGCGTGGCGGGAGCCATTGCCCTGCGGGCGCATTCCGGAGGCTTGTTGCTGGTCGTCATTGCGGTATTGGTGAGCTGGCTGAACTTGCTGCTCGGTTGGGTGTACGGTGACGGCTGGGGCCCGGATTTTGAAGCCGGCCACCTGTCCCTGAATATGGGCTTGCTGGCGTTACTGTATGCATTCAGTCACCGGGCGTCGCAAAGCGAGGCTCATTATCTGCGACGTTCAGGCAGCCTGGTGGGGTTGTGGTCACTGCGTGGCTATTTACTGTTGCTGCTGATGTTCTCATTCAGGGAATTTTCCGAAGGGTATCTGCATGAGCTGGTGGGGCTGGCGGATCCGGGGTTGTGGGCCGGGTTGCTGGCGGCACTGTTGGCGTCTGTGTGGGTGGTCGTTCGTCGTTTGGGGTCCAGTGGCCCCCGCCTGCTGGTGATGCTGTTGCCCTTTTTGCTGCTGGGTATTCATGCCTTTGGGGGGGGACTGAAGCGGCGCGTGGGGATGCGGCATGGCTGTTTGTGGTGGCGGTGAATCTGCTGGCGTTGTTGTCCGCGATTGTGTTGATTCAGGAAGGTCTCAAGCGCGGGCTGACCCAATACTTCTATAGCGGCATTGTGTTGATGTTGCTGCTGGCGTTGATGCGTTATCTGGATCTGTTCGGGGACTATCTGGGGCCGCGGCCATGTTTCTGGTGGCCGCAGCTGTGCTATACGGCGCTGCCCGCTTCTGGCGCCGACAACAGAACCAGCAGGCGGCAAGCAAGGCAACTATCACCGGGAAGGGGCAATCATGAAGCGCTGTCATGTGATGGGGCTGATGGTGGCCCTTGGATTACAGGTTGCGGTGATGGCGGGGGTGTTCCTCGGTGGGGTCTACCCGCTGTGGTTCGGTGAAGAAATTCGACTGGAAACCCAGCCGGTGGATCCGCGAGATCTGTTTCGCGGCAATTATGCCCGCCTGGGTTATGCTTTCAATAACGTGGAAATACCCGGTTTGCGGCCGGGCGATGTGGTGTATTTGCCTCTGGAAAAGCAGCCGGACGAAGCGCTGTGGCGGGGCGGTGAGCCCCAGGCCTCTGAGCCGGAAATTGGGTTGTACCTGCGTGGCCGAGTGTCGGGCCAGCCTTGGAGCGCAGGCAATACCGTGAAGTATGGCATCGAGGCGTTGTTCGCGCCTAAAGAGAAAGCTCTGGCGCTGGAAAGACAGCTGCGCGATAACGCGGTCGCAGTGGTGCGTGTGGCACCCAACGGCAAAGCGGCCTTGGTGACGGTGGAGGCAAAGGCCGTTGATAACTGACAGTTGAAAGTGGACAGCTACGCGCATCCGCACATAGTCGTTTAAAAGCAAAGAGGCCGCACCCAATATCTGGGTGCGGCCTCTTTCTTAATGCCTCCTGCCTGGCTGCCCATGCAGGTATATCACTGGCGCTGTTACTGTCCGCTCATGACCTTCTGGATAAAGCCGGATTCTTTTTCGATGGTTTGGGCGAAGGGTGCCAAGGCGTGCATTCGCTCAATGTGTGCGGCCAGATTCGGGTAGGTGGCTGCGTCTACCTGTTCGTCGCCATGGCGGAAGTTCACCATCTGGCTGGCCAGAGCAATATCGGCAATGGTCATGCTGTCGCCGACCAAAAATTCGCGACCGTCCAGGGTCTTTTCCAGATAAGCGAATAGCGGCGGGATAGTGGTAGTCAGGGCATGCTGGACTTTCTCTTCATCACATTCCTTGCCGAGCAGGCGCATGACCACGCGGTTACGGAACACTGCAAAGGTGCAGCGCATGGCCAGATCGTAATCGATGAAACGCTCAAACCAGATGGTCTGGCCCATTTCCATGGCGTCGCTGGGGTAGAGAGCCGGTTCCGGGTGGGTCTTTTCCATCCAGGCACAAATCGCCGCTGAGTCAGCCAGGAATTGCCCATTCACTTCCAGCGCGGGGATGCGCTTCATGGGGCTGATTTTGTCGTAGTCTTCTGGCGGATTGTTGGGGTCGACATGAACGGATTCGAATTCAATGCCTTTCAGTGCCAGGGCAACCCGGGTCTTGCGGACGAAAGGTGACAGGGCGGCCCCGTACAGCTTGATGGACATGCGTTTCTCCCGATAGGTGAGTGTTTTTTCGCCGATTTGATGGAATCGGCATGGTTATAGCGCGTCATTACTAGAGCAGCATGACTTTTTCGGGTCAATGGCGGTCTGCGACAAAATTTTTCCTTGACGATAGCCCTCAGATACCTATTCTACGCGCCGCTTTGACGTACCAAGTCAAGCCCGGGTCCCCTTCGTCTAGTGGCCCAGGACACCGCCCTTTCACGGCGGTAACAGGGGTTCGACTCCCCTAGGGGACGCCACTAATTCGCTAGCGATTAGCTGGCAAGTAGTTAAGCGGGAATAGCTCAGCTGGTAGAGCACGACCTTGCCAAGGTCGGGGTCGCGAGTTCGAATCTCGTTTCCCGCTCCAAATAAGAAAGGGACCCAATCGGGTCCCTTTTTAATTGCGGTTTTGCGGCCGCAACAGGCAACACGCGGCACGCTTGACCCTTCGTCGTCCGAAATTCCGCCCACAGTTTGCTTTCGCTTCGGTGCTCCGTACACTAAGGCTTGACCCAAAGTGAAGAGACTATGGCGCGCCTACACCCGCGATTGCTGGAAGCCCTCAACCTGTTACCGCAGGATAAACCCGTTCATTTGCTGACGCGGCACTCCGTGCGCGAACTAGCCAAAAACGGTTTTGCGGATTACCGCCTGCCCCTGACGCCGGAAGGCATCGATATGGCCAGAGAATGGGGTGGTCAGCTGGCGCGTCCGGTGGATGCTTTTTCTCCAGCCCGGTGGGGCGTTGTGTGAATACCGCCAAGGCCATGGCCGAAGGCGCCTGCAAAGCCGGTTTGCTTAAGACGATTCCCGAGATTACCACCGACACCACCCTGGTGGAGCCCGGCTGTTACGTAGAAGACCTGAACGAAGTCGGGCCCACGTTTTGAAAATGGGCGCGTTCAAATTCTCAATCAACATTTGCAGCAACCCTTTGACGGGATGCTGTCGCCGGCTGAAGGCCGCGCCAAGCTGGCGCGCTACCTGAGCGAGCGTGAACCGGCGCCGGGCCACCTGAATGTGCACGTGACCCACGACACCATCCTTGCCGTGTTGGTGGCCGAACTCCATGGGCACCGGCGGATTACCGAGGATGACTGGCCCTGGATGATGGAGGGCTGTGGCTGTGGTTCAGTGGTGGCCAGCTTCACTGGATATGGCGGGGCGATCATGGCCACCGTACCTTGGGCGATTGAACGCCCTGACTGCCTTTTTCTCCGTTTACCGACTTAAGACGAGGTGTGCCTTGTCCGCGCTGACAATTCGCAATCTGACCAAAACCTATGCCAATGGCGTGCAGGCGCTGCGTGGCATTGATCTGGAGGTAAAGAAGGGCGACTTCTTTGCCTTGCTGGGCCCCAACGGCGCCGGCAAATCCACCACCATTGGCGTGATCAGTTCGCTGGTAAACAAGACGGCGGGATGTCAGCATTTTTGGCTATTCCCTGGATACCCAGCGGTCTCTGGCCAAGAAGCAGATTGGTGTGGTGCCCCAGGAATTCAATTTCAACCAGTTCGAGAAAGTGTTCGATATCGTGGTGACCCAGGCCGGCTTCTACGGTATTCCCGCACCGCTGGCCCGCGAACGGGCGGAGAAATACCTGCGCCAGCTGGGCCTGTGGGACAAGCGGGATCAGCAGTCGCGGACCTTGTCCGGGGGCATGAAACGCCGATTAATGATCGCCCGTGCCCTGGTCCATGAACCTGAATTGCTGATTCTGGATGAGCCTACCGCGGTGTGGACATCGAGCTGCGTCGCTCCATGTGGGATTTTCTCACCAACCTGAATGAGCAGGGCATAACCATCATTTTGACCACTCACTATCTGGAAGAGGCGGAGTCCCTGTGTCGGCATATCGCCATTATTGATCACGGCATGATCGCGGAAAATACCGACATGAAATCCCTGCTGGAACAGCTGCAGGTGGAGACCTTCATTCTTGATCTGGCTCGGCCAGTGACGGAAGCACCGCAGCTGGAAGGTTTCGAGGTATGGCTTCGCGATGCCAAGACCCTGGAAGTGGCGGTGCCGAAAAGCGAAAGCCTCAATACCTTGTTTGCGGAACTGGCGCGGTTGAATTTTGAAGTGATGAGCATGCGCAACAAGGCGAACCGGCTGGAGGAATTGTTTGTGCGACTGGTCGAGCAGAATTTGCCGGGGAGCAGGCATCATGAGTGCACGCGAGCAATGGGTGGCGTTTCTGACTCTGGTGACAAAGGAAATCCGCCGCTTTACCCGTATCTGGCCGCAGACCCTGTTGCCGCCGGCGATTACCATGACGCTGTATTTCGTGATTTTCGGCAACCTTATCGGCAGCCGCATCGGTGAAATGGGCGGCTTCGATTACATGCAGTACATCGTGCCGGGGCTGATCATGATGAGTGTGATCCAGAACAGCTATGGCAACGTGGTCAGCTCGTTCTTTTCCACCAAGTTCCAGCATTCCATCGAGGAAATGCTGGTCTCGCCGATGCCGTCTCACGTGATTCTCAATGGCTACATTGTTGGTGGTATGGTGCGCGGCATGCTGGTGGGGCTGATCGTCAGCTTGCTAAGCCTGTTCTTTACGCACTTGTCCATGCAGCACGTGGTAATCACTGTCACGGTGGTGGTGCTCACGGCGGCGTTATTTGCGCTGGGCGGCTTCATCAACGCCACCTTTGCCACCAAGTTTGATGACATCGCCATTGTGCCCACTTTTATCCTGACGCCGCTGACCTACTTGGGCGGGGTGTTTTATTCCATTGATCTGTTGCCGGAGTTCTGGCGCACCGTGAGCCTGGCGAACCCCATTGTGTATATGGTGAATGCCTTCCGGTACGGCGTGCTGGGCGTGAGCGATGTGAATGTGTACGCCTCGTTGGGCGTCATTCTGGCGTTTGTGATCGCTTTCTACTTATTTGCGCTGTGGTTGCTGCACCGCGGTACCGGTATTCGGCACTAACGAAACCGGTTAAATCCGGCTATGATTAAAGTCAGTCCCATGGACGGGAGTGCCAAGAGGTTATCATGAGCTATCTGAAGGAAACGCCGCTGGGTCGTTCCAGCGAGTATGTTGACGAGTACATGCCTTCGCTGTTGTGTCCGGTACCGCGCTGGGATGCCCGCGAGTCCCTGGAGCTGGAAGACACCACACTGCCTTTCCACGGTACCGATATCTGGAATGCGTATGAATTGTCCTGGCTCAACGAGAAGGGCAAGCCCATCGTGGCCATGTGCGAACTGCGCGTCCCTGTACCACCCCCAATATTGTCGAGTCGAAATCGCTCAAGCTTTACCTGAATTCGTTTGCCAATACCCGCTTTGAAAGCCGCGATGCGGTGCGCGCCGCCATTGAGAAAGATGTGGCTCACACTGTGGGTGGCGATATCGAAGTGCTGTTGCATTCACTGCAAGAGTCCGCCGGTTTTCCCGTGTGGGAAGATCGCGGTGATTGCGTGGACAACATCGACCTGTCCTTCGAGCATTATCAGTACCGCCCGGAGCTGCTGCTGTGCGATCAGGGCTCCGAGCAAACCGGCCAGCTCTATTCTCACCTGCTGCGCAGTCATTGTCCGGTCACCGATCAGCCCGACTGGGCCACCGTGGTGATCCGCTACACCGGCCGCGCCATCAGCCCGGCCAGCTTTTGCGTTATGTGGTGTCGCTGCGTAATCACCAGGGGTTTCACGAACAGATCATCGAACAGATCTTCGTGGATCTGATGGCCCAGTGTTCGCCCCGTCACCTGAGTGTACGGCCGCTTTACCCGTCGGGGCGGCATTGATATCAACCCGTTCCGCTCCAACAGCGAACAAGCCCTGCCCAACCGCCGTACCATTCGTCAGTAAGTGCGTTGTGAAACGTATGCCACCGGTTTTAATTTTTGAAAAAGGAATGTCTGAATGAGTGAAGAGAATAACAGCAATGGTCTGGCGAAACAGGAAGAGCGCAGCCTGGGCCTGGCATGCCACCTGTTGGCGTTTGTGGGTATGGCGCTGCCGTTCGGCAACATTCTTGGCCCGCTGGTAATGTGGCTGATCAAGAAAGACGACAGCGCCTTTGTGGATGACCAGGGCAAGGAAGCCGTGAACTTCAATATCACCATCTCCATCGCCGGCTTTGTCGCCTTTCTGCTCACCTTCGTGGTGATCGGCGCTTTCCTGTTGCCTGTCATCGGGATCTTTTGGCTGGTAATGACCATTGTGGCGGCGGTAAAAGCCAACGGCGGTGAATACTACCGTTACCCGCTGACGATTCGGTTGATCAAATAATAGCTAGAAGCTTTTAGCTGCTAGCTACGAGTAAAAAACGCGCCTTTTGGCGCGTTTTTTTGGAATTGCTGCGCGGGCACTCAATTTGAAGTCTGTCGCTAGCGTTTCTTCGCGTTGCGGCTAGTAGCTCGAAGCTCGTGGCTGCTTTTACGGTCCCAGTGGCCAGCCAAACCCTATCCACACGCCTAACAGCACCGACCAGCCCAGCAGCAGTGTCAGGCTGTAGGGCAGCATTAGGGCAATCAATGTGCCGATGCCCGTTTCCGGTTGATAGCGCCTGGCGAAGCCCAGTACCAGTACGAAGTAGGGCATCAGCGGCGTGATGATATTGGTGCTGGAATCGCCGACCCGGTAGGCCGCTTGGCTGGCTTCGGGGGGAAATGCCCAGCAGCATCAGCATGGGAATGAAGACCGGTGCCAGGATCGACCACTTGGCCGAGGCGCTGCCGATCATCAGGTTGATTAACGCGGTAAGCACGACAAACAGCAGCAACAACACCACTTTCGGTACCGTCAGGGCGCCAAGCCAGGCTGCGCCTTTCACTGCCAGCAGCAGGCCCAGTTGGCTGTAGTTGAACCAGGCGACAAATTGGGCGGCGAAGAACATCAGCACCAGGTACCCGGCCATGGAGGCCATGGTGGTTTCCATAGCAGTAATGATGTCACCACTGTTGCGAAATTGCCCGCTGACCCGGCCGTACACCGCCCCGCAGATCCCCGCAATCAAGGCCACGATGACCACCAGGCCATGAATGAATGGCGAACCCAGCACGCTGCCGGTATCCGGGTGGCGCAACGGCGCATTGCCTGGCAGTACCAGTAGCGCCAGGCCGGCGAGTAGCACCACCAGCGTGAGGCCGGTCCACCGCATGGCGCGGGTGTGAGTTTGGGGCGCGTCCAGTGAGGTGCTTGCAGGCATCGCTGAATGCGCCAGCCGGGGTTCGGTCAGCTTACGGGTAACCAGCGTCACCAGCCCGGTGACCAGAAAAGTGGAGGCGATGATAAACCAGTAATTGCCGGTGGCATCTACAGTGCGCTCCCGGGGCGATGATCTGTGCTGCCTCAGTGGACAGCCCGGCCAGGGTGGCGTCCACCGGGCCGACCAACAGGTTGGCGCTGAAACCGCCGGAGACGGCCGCAAAGGCGGTGGCGATGCCGGCGATAGGAGAGCGCCCAGCCAGTTGAAAGACCAATCCAGCCAACGGTATGAGTACCACATAGCCGGCGTCCACGGTCAGGCTGGAGAGTACCCCGGCAAAGGCAACCGTGAACACCAGGGTGCTACCGGAGGCGCGCCGAACCAAGCTGGCCAGGCTCACGGAAAGTAGCCCGGATTGTTCTGCCACACCTAAGCCCAGCATGGCGACCAGTACCACACCCAGTGGCGCAAAGCTGGTGAAGTTGCCTACCAGGGTGGTGAAGAGATAACGCAGCCCGTCCGCATCCAGTAATGAGCGGGCGGTAATGGTTTCATCGGTGAGTGGGTGAACCGCGGTTACGCCCAGCGCCCCCAGCGCGGCAGTGAGGGGGATCAGCAGCAAGCAGAACCAGACAAACAGCAAAGTGGGGTGGGGTAGTCGATTGCCCAGTTGCTCCAGTCGAGCCAGCCAGCCATGGGTACGGGTCATGGATGTATCCCCCCTCAGAATGAACCCTCTACTTTAGCGATTGGGATCAATCCCGGGCAAGTGGTGGTGGAAAGCCAGGCGCTTGATGCCCGGCGCCTGACATTATCATCCGGGAGCTACCACCTGGGTCTTGAGCCGCAGGGTTGGGGGCAAGCTTTGTAGCGTGTTATTTGTCGCGTGATCCGTGTAGCAGACATAGAGGCAGCAAAAGCGGCACAAAAAAGCCCCGCGTTTGCGGGGCTTTTATATTTGGCGGTGAGGGAGGGATTCGAACCCTCGATACCTTGCGGTATACACACTTTCCAGGCGTGCTCCTTCGGCCACTCGGACACCTCACCAGATTGTCGTCAACAGCGCACTGGGCAACTCTTGAGGGCGCGTAGAGTACCGGAGGGCGCGGCGGGAGGCAAGCGTCCCGCCGCCGGTTGCTCAGGGTTTGAGCAGTGAAAGCAGGGAGCAAGCCTGATCCACGGCCAACCAGCTGACCAGAGCCACCTGAACCAGGAAGAAGCCGAAGCGGATCTGTACCAGCCAATGGTTTACGCCAACCAGATGGATGATGCTTTGAGCTACGCGGGCGGCGACGATCCAGGGCAGGAGGGTATCGCTGAGTGCGGTGTTGCCGAGCCACAGTGCGGTGGCCACCACGACAAGGATAACGCCAAGCAATTCCAGGGTGTTCAGGTAAGCGCGGTGCAGCCGGTTGAGGGGGCAAGCCGGGTTGTAGTGGTAAGGCGGAAACCCGTCGGCTTTGCTTTTGCCGCTCAATACGGCCAGAGAGAGCGGGCGCTGATCAGCAGGATCAGCAGAAACAATGCCCAGCCCGCGTAGGCAAGCAAGTAAAGGTGAGTGTTAATAATGGTGATGTCAGCAGTCATGGAAGTCCGATCCTCGCAAGATAAAGACCTCGATACTCGCAGACCAGAGTGCCATTGGCACTGGCTCCCTGAGCCAAAATCGCAAGGGTGGCTTTTCCCCGGCGCTGCAGGCGTTGCTCGAAGCGGTTGATGTCGTCGGCACTGGCGGTGGCGGTGATATGCATGCCGCTATCCAGAGGCAACAGGTATTTCAGCCCGGTTTCAACGGCAACCACATCGGCCGTTGCACCTGCCTGCCGCGCCAGCAAGGTGGTAAGGCTCCAGCCGGCCAGGGTTAGCAGGGCCGATTGGCTGCCGGCAAAAAAGGTGCCCTTGTCGTTGTGGTTCGGGGCGAGTGGGGCGCTCACCGTCAGCGCCTGACCATCGAATGCCTCAAGCTGAAAATCCAGATGCCGGGTGAGGGAATGGCATCACGTACCTGGTCTGCAAGCGCGGCCAGATCCATCATGGCAATTCGCGGATGAAATCGGCCGGGCTGTCGTCTGGCAGGGATTTAAGGCCACTGGCCGGCGTGCCAAGGTACAGATAGGCGACCACCTGGTCCTTGTCGGCGAAGCCCAGCTGTTGTTTTGCCAGATTAGAGTTGGCCAGTGCACCGGTGCGCCACATGGCGCCGATGCCCAGTTCGTAGGCCGCTAGCATCATGTTTTGAACGGCGGCGCCCACTGCCAGTACCTGTTCCCAGACGGGAACCTTGTGATCTTCGGTGACTTCTGCCACCGCAACGATAATGGTGGGCGCACGCAGGGCTTTGCTGCGGGCCTTGTCTTGGCTGCGGCGGTCAGCGTCGGGCTGCTGTTCCAGCAAATTGGCCACCATGATGTCACCCAGTTGTTCAAGCTGGCGATCCTGCAGCACGATAAAACGCCAGGGCCGCAGCAGGCCGTGATCCGGAGCGCGGATGGCGGCACGCAGCAGTATATCGATCTGCTCGTCGCTGGGGCCCGGGGCTTGCAGGCGTGGTGCAGATACACGGGTGGTCAGGGCGGTGAGGGTGTCCATTCAGGGCTCCTATTACAACGGCGCCATGGTAGCCCGAATTGCAGATGAGTCCCAGTTGCGGGTGTACGGTTTTCCGGTGGCAGGGAATAGTGGACCTTTAGTCATCCCAGTCTTTTTTCTTAGAAGGGAAACCGCTAAGCTTCGCAGAAATCGCGTGAAACCGTTCACATGACTTCCATGACGAAAAAGAAAGCTCGCCGCCCCCAGCTGGGCCCCATGGAGCGGGCGCGCCGTCAGGCAAACTATATCCGGCTATTGGCTTTTCTGGTGGCCGCCATGATTTTGATGGCGGGCCTGAAGCTGAACCTGTTTCCCGAGCTATACATGCTGGGGGTGGCGGGACTGCTCATCTATCCCATGTCCGCCCAGGGGGTGTTGTTCCTGTTCGAAAAGCAGGACCGGCCGACCAAAACCGTTCACCAGTTGTTGATGCAGGCTGACGCCATGGTGATTGGGCTGGTCTGCGCCTTGCTGCATTTTTCGCTGGTTCCGGCCATGGTGCTGCTGATTATCGTGCATGCCAATTCCGTTAGCAGTGGGGGGCTCAAACCCTGGCTGCTGAATGTGTTGATGACCGGGGTTGGTGCCCTGCTGATGGGCTGGGCGCTGGGCTTCCAGGTGCTGGAGCCGGAACAGACGCCGGTGCTGTTGTCGGTTATTTCCATGCTTGGGTTGGGCATTTATGTGGGCGCTTCGTCTGCGTTTGCTCACCTACAGGCGCGCTATTTGAAACAGGCCCAGGAGCTGGTGAGGCGCCAGCAGAAGCAGGCGGTGGACATGTCCCGCAAACTGGCCAAGTACCTGCCGCCCCAGGTGTGGGGGTCCCTTTTTTCCGGCAAGCGCGACGCCAAACTGGAAACCCGGCGCAAACGGCTGACGGTATTCTTTTCCGACATCAAGGGTTTTAGCGCCATTTCCGAAGAGTTGTCGTTGGCCACGCTTACCAAGATGCTCAACACCTACCTGAGCGAGATGACCCGTATTGCCCTGCGCCACGGCGGCACCATCGACAAATTTATTGGCGATGCGGTCATGGTGTTTTTTTGGTGACCCGAAAAGTGAAGGCGCCCAGGAAGATGCGTACCGGTGTGTGTTGATGGCCATCGAGATGCAGGAACAAATGAAACTGTTGCGCCAGCGCTGGCAGCGCGAAGGTATCGACCACAAGCTGGAAATCCGTATTGGCATCAACACAGGTTATGCCACGGTGGGGAACTTCGGCACCGATTCGCGCATGGATTACACCATTCTGGGCACGGATGTGAACCTGGCCAGCCGACTGGAGTCTGCCTGCCGACCGGGCGGGGTGCTGATCTCGGAGGCGACCCAGGCGTTGGTGAATAATCGGATTCAATGCCGCAGCATGGGCGATATTCAGGTGAAGGGATTTAACCGGCCGATACCGGTGTTCGAGGCGTTGGGTGCCAAACGGGATGCGGGGCCAAAGAACCGTTATGTGTCAGCGCAAACCGATGGCTTTGGCATCCACATTGATCTGGAGCGCATCCGTAATTTCGACAAGAACACGATTTTACGCACCTTGGCTCGCTCGGCCACGGACCTGAAACAGGATAAGCCGGTGGCCGTAGATTATGAAGCGGAAGGCTTTAGCCTGCATGTGAAAAGCGACACCCTGAAAAAGCGGGATCGTGAAAAGGTCATAGACATGATGGGCCGCGCCGCGAAAAAAGTGCAGACCGAGGTGCGAGTCTGAGCTACAAGCTTGAAAAGGAAAACCAGGAAAGTTCCTCGGTTTCCCTTTTCAACTTTTCACTTTGAACTTTCAACGGATCTTTCGCGGGCAGGGCGGTCGCCGTGTGGCCGCGCCGCCAACCCGCGTTGCAGCGTGTGGCTTGAAGCTTGTCGCTGCTTTTATCTCCTTGGTGCCGTAGGTCGGCTTAGGCGTAGCCGTAAGCCGACATTCAACTGATGTACTAATTAAGCGGAAACGCCGCCCAGTTGTCTGCCCAGGTTTGCGCGCTGCCTGGGCGCATGGCGCCGAGGTAATCCGCTGCTTCATCCCAGAACTCTCCCTGCGGAATGGCCGTGGCGCCATTGCGGGCCGGAGAGCGTGAGGTGGGCGCAAAATCCGGGTGGCTGGTGCTGGTGGCATCGCGGGTAAGCAGCGGGTCGGTGCCAAATTGGGCGCCCACGGAACGGTTCTGGAAATAACGACGCTCGTCGAAACCGTTGTCATCATCATTGTCCATGTTTTCTGCGTCGAAGAACGTCAGGCCCCGGCTGCCAATTTTGTGCACCATCAGGCTGTTGAACGTGAGTTCGCCTTCCTCAATACGGCGCACGGTCTCGCTGCCTTTCAGGTCGATGGTCTCGCCGGAGAAACCATCAATAATCATGTTATTGAAATGCCCACCAGTGCCGACTTTGAGGGTCATCGCACGGTGGTATTTTTCATGGCTGCGCGGGCTGATCAGGGTCACGTTATACATGACTGGTGCAGAAATGGGCGTGGCATCCGGGTTGGCCTTAAGGTTGTCGCCTTCAAACGCGTTGTCACCCACGTTGGCATGCTGCTGCACCACCAGGAACTGTACCCGCCCGCGCCATCCCATATCCCAGTCCAGTGAGTCATCCGCCGCACCGGTGATAATGATGTGTTTGAGATCCACTGTGCCCCCGAACACTTCGATGCCATCGTCCAGCGCACGGTGTACCTGCACATTGCGAACAATAGTGCTGCTGCCACAGCCGCCCAGGGTCAGGCCGTTCAGCTCATTGTTGGCGTAGACCTCGAAGCCAGCAAATTCGACACGGGTGTATTCCATCACACCGCAGGAGCTGTCCGCATCGCTGCCACCGAACGCGCCGCGGGTATCGCCGTCGGGGATGCCTTCAATGTGTGCGTTGGCCACGTTGACCGGTGCGCTGCCGAGCATCACCACTCCACCCCAGTCACCGGCGGTACGGGTGCCCTCAGGCTGGGTGCTGGTGAAGACAATGGGAGCGGTTTCTGGCCACGGGAGAACAGGGTCGCGTCGCGGGTAATGACCAGGGCGGATCCGGGTTTGCCTTCAATACGAGTGCCTGGCTCGATGGTCAGGCTGCCGCCGGCTTCCACATAGACAATGCCATCCAGTACCCAGGTGGTGCCGGCATGCCAGGTGTTCTGCCCAAACAGAGAGCCTTTGATGGTCTGCTGACCGGCAATTAACTGGCGTACCGGGTTATAGGCAAAATATCCCGTGATGCACAGTACCGCGAGGGCCAGTCCCAGCCAGGCATACATGCCTGACGGTTGGCCGGTGGTTGTGTGTCGGCTGCCCAGGGTTTCCGCAATATCCGGGTTGGTGAGTGTGGTCGGCAAGCTGGCAGAGGGGCGTTTGTGGAGCAACACACCGTCCCGGTTGGCCTCCTGGAGTTTCAGCCCCAGTGCCCGAATTTTTCGGTTGTCACTTTGAATGGCGCGGGTAATGATTTCCGCTCGGTAGACCGGGTCGTTCAACAGCGTGTTGAAATGAACAAACCGCAGACTGCTGTCATTTTCCTGATCAAAGTTTTGTTTAAGCTGCCACAACAATTCGACCAATTGTGCACGCGGTGATGAAACTGCATCGACCATACATCCCCCCAAACGGATATCACGCAATCACCAGAAGGGGGGCAGTGTGTAAAATAAATATGACAGTAGGGTGAAACAAGCTACAAGCTTGGATAGGGACGCGGGGAACGTTCCCGGGTTTTCCTTTTCAACTTTTCACTTTGAACTGGTTTTTCGCGGGCCGGGCGGTCACCGTGTGGCACCGCTTCCAACCCGCGTTGTAGCTTGAGGCTTGCTGCTTGCAGCTGCTTTTATTTCCCCAAAATGGCGTCCGCCCCTTTCTCGGCAATCATCACCGTTGGTGCATTGGTGTTGCCGCCAATCAAGGTCGGCATGATGGAGGCATCGATAACCCGCAGGCCTTCCAGGCCGTGTACGCGCAGTTCCGCGTCTACTACCGCCATGTCATCACTGCCCATTTTGCAGGTGCCCACGGGGTGATAGATGTTGTCGCACTTTTGGCGCAGGAAATCGCGGATTTCTTCATCACTCTGCGTGTCCTTGCCCGGGAAGATTTCTTCACCGCGCCAGTCATTCAGAGCTTGTTGGGCCATGATCGTGCGCAGTGCCTTCACGCCACGAACCATGCCTTCCATGTCGTCCGGGTGCTCCAGGAAGTGGGGATCGATCAGGGCCGGTGAGCGTGGGTTGGCATCACGCAGGGTGATGTTGCCGCGGCTTTTTGGGCGCAGGATACAAACGTGACCGGAGTAGCCATAGCCCATGCTGAACAGGGTATTCAGGCCGTGGTTGTCCAGCTTGGCAGCAGTCAGGTGCAGTTGCAGGTCAGGAATCGTTTCTTCCGGGCGGGATTTAATAAAGCCGCCTGCTTCCGCCACATTGGAGGTGAGCTGACCATTACGGCGGTAGAAGAAATTGAAGATGCCTTTCAAGCCGGTGGTGAGTAGCGCACCGGGCGCCAGGCTAAGGGTGTCCTTGCGCAGGCTCTTGTGTACCACTAGGGCATCCGGGTGATCCTGCAGGTTTTCGCCGACACCGGGCAGGTCATGAACCAGCGGGATGTTGTGTTCGGCCAGCTCGGCAGCCGGGCCCACGCCGGACAGCTTCAGCACTTGCGGCGAATTGATGGCGCCACCGGACAGAATGACTTCGTTATCGGCTTTCAGGGTGCGAATCTGGCCGTTGTGTTCTACTTCCACACCGATGGCACGCTTGCCTTCGAACAGGATGCGATTGACCAGCGCATTGGTGAATACGGTCAGGTTGGGGCGGTCCATCACCGGGTGCAGATAGGCCTTGACACCCCGCAGCGCTCACCGTCCTTCTGGTTAACCTTGTACATGCCCACGCCTTCCTGGACATCATTGTTGAAGTCGTCAGTGGCGGGGTGGCCGGCTTCCACACCGGCCTTGATGAACGCACTGCTCACCGGGTGGGTGAAACGCAGGTCGGCAATGTTCAGCTTGCCGCCGGTGCCATGGAAGGGGCCTTCGCCACCTTCATAATGCTCAGAGCGTTTGAAAACAGGGAGTACGTCGTCAAAGCCCCAGCCCTTGTTGCCCAGGGCCGCCCAGTGGTCGTAGTCCGATTGGTGGCCACGGGTATAGCACATGGCGTTGACGGCGGAGGAGCCGCCCAGGGTCTTCCCGCGAGGAATATAGAGCTGGCGATTATTCAGGGCCTTCTGCGGTACGGTGTAGTAGCGCCAGTTACGCGCGTTGGAACGCATCATCAGAATGATGCCCGCAGGAAGCCGAATGAACAGGCTGTTATCGGCGGGGCCGGCTTCGAGCAGGCATACGCGATTATTCGGATTCTCGGAAAGGCGGTTGGCGAGTACGCAGCCGGCAGAACCGGCGCCGACAATGATGTAATCAAACTGCATGGTGTCTGCCTTCGGCTAATGGCACAGTAAACAGCGTATTTTAGGAATTCGGGCCATGAAAACGAGGTTTGTTTGTGACCGGCGAGTCCAATGTATACCACCTTGGCTGATGCTGTCTTTGGTTCTAATGCCTGCTCTGGCCGTTTCGGCAGCGCCGCAGGGTTGGCGGGGAAGTGGTATTCGAGGGGCATACAAAGTACCGGCAAGTGGATGGTTGCTGGCATGCTCTTGCGCAGGGTACGGCTTCCGGGCTAGTGCGCGAACAAGAGGTGGACCTTAATCAGACACCATGGCTTACCTGGCAATGGCGGGGCGAGGTCACGCCGCGCTGGTCTGATTCCCCGGAGCAAAGTAAAGGGGGGGACGATTTTCAGGCGCGCGTGTACGTGGTGAAAAAAGGCGGGCTGCCTTGGCGGACGCGGGCCATCAACTATGTCTGGTCCCGTGATGCTGAGCCCGGCGCCCATTGGCCCAACCCGTTCGCCAGCCAGGCCGAGATGGTGGTGGTGCAGGGGCCGGGTGGCACCGGCGCCTGGCACCGATTCACGCGCAATGTGCAGGCAGACTTTAAGCGCTTCCATGGCATTGAGGTGGATACAGTGGATGCTGTGGCCATCATGACGGATGGCGATAATACCGGCACCCGGGTGTCGAGCTGTTATCGTTTGCCCGTGTTTCGAGCCGATGCGCCGGATCAGCGAGAGTGAAGAAACGGATAAACGACAAACAAAGGTGGATAAAGGAGTGTAAAGACAGTTGCGGCAATCACCGCGAGCTGTTTATTATTTATTCAATCCGGTGTCTGTGATTAGCCTGTCGAGGCAGGGTTAATCAGAGATAACCGGATAAAGGCGCTGCCATCGTGTTCATGCACAGCCACAGGCCATTCACTTTTCTCCGCCGGTATCTACCGGACGGTGCCCCTGCCTCTCCCTGTTCCTTCCCTTGCTGTCGACTCTTGTGTCGCAGAATCGTCACTACTTCCGTTTATATCTGGCCTGATCACATTGCTGAGGTTGCCCATGAGTGAACGTATTTTGCGATTGGATAAAGCCGGTACACCGGTCGAGTGGCTCGACTGGCAAATGGCTGCCACCCTGTATGCGCGAGGGTTAGTGACCTGGACGCTGGGGGATGTGGTTTACCGGCTGCACGGTGGCACCAGCCGCCTCACCGGCACCCGTTCTTGCCTGTCGCTGCATTCGATCATTGCCTGCGATGGCATGACCCACAACCACAAACGCCTGGCCCCGCCATTGACGAACCGGGCGTTGTTCCGGCGCGACCAGCACCTGTGCCTGTATTGCGGCAAGCCGTTCCCTGAAAACGTGCTCACCCGCGACCACATCGTGCCTACCTCGCGCGGTGGCAGGGACCGCTGGCTGAATGTGGTATCGGCCTGCCGGCGCTGCAATCAGCGCAAGGGCAGCCATAGCCTGGATGATATCGAGATGGAATTGCTGGCGCTGCCGTATGTGCCCAACATGGCCGAATACTTGGCCCTGATTAATAGCCACCGTATTCGCGGCGACCAAATGGCGTTCCTGCGTAGCCAGTTTGGTAAAGAAAGCCGGCTTTTGTAAAACAGAATGTAAAAATGCGCAGGGCTAAATTGGGTTTATTGATCTCGCACAAGTTGCATTCACTATTTTTCACTTTGCCTTGATATAGATTCAGATAGACTGGGATCAAGCACGTTATCGCCCAGGGGACAGTCCATTCGCTACATTATCTTTTTGCTCTGCTTTTTTATTGCTACCGCCGCTGCGGCCGCGGTAGAGAGTCGATCTGAATCCAAAACCGCCGCCTTTTACTACGGCCCTGATATTCCGTGGTCTTCTTTAGCCGTGTACGACTTTCCTGTGGTGGAGCCAGACCAGGCCAGCGGCGTGCCGGAGGCTAATCGGGACGATTCGTTCTATGCCTATGTGAGTTTGGGTGAAGTGCTTGCTCAGCGGCACTATTTTGCCGGCCTGGACAAAGCCTGGTTGTTGGGCAAAAACCCGGATTGGGGCTCGTTCATTCTTGACCAATCGTCCGCTGAGTTGCGCCGTTATTTTATTGATGCGGTGATTGAGCCGCTGTGGAAGCAGGGTTACCGGGGGTTTTTCCTCGACACGCTGGACAGCTATCAGCTGGTGGCGGAAGACGAGACCGCGAGAAAGCGTCAGCGCGAGGGGCTGGCCGCATTGATTAACGCCATTGCCGAGCGTCATCCGCAAGCGGGCTTTATCTTTAACCGTGGTTTCGAACTGATGCCACTGGTGCAGGCGCGGGTGGACGCGGTTGCGGCAGAATCTCTCTATCAGCGCTGGCTGCCGGGTAAAGACCAATATACGGCGGTCCCTGAGTCGGACCGGGAATGGCTGCTGAATCAATTCAAGCAGGTCCGTGAGCGTTATGGCGTCAGCACTATCGCTATCGATTATGCGCCGCCTGCGGAACGGGATCAGGCGCGCAAAATAGCCAGCGACATTGCCCGGCACAACGTGATTCCCTGGGTCACTAATCCGGCGCTGGACATGATGGGCGTGGGTGAACTGGAAATCATGCCGCGTGAGGTGTTGCTGGTGTATGGCGGCAGCGAGGAACGCACCTGGGAGTTGACCGATGCGGTGCGCTACGGGCTGATGCCACTGCAGTTTCAGGGCCTGGTGCCGGATATCCGTGCGATTGATGCGCCCATGCCGGCCGGCACGTTGGCCGGTCGTTATGCGGGCATTGTGATTTGGCTGGAAGATTCGGAAGTGGCCAGCGATGGTTTCGAGGATTGGCTGACTCAGCAGAAAGAGGCTGGCGTGCCTATTTTGATGCTGGGTTATCCCGCTGTGGATCCTCAGGGCCCTCATGCTCAAGATTTCGGTTTTGAATCACGTAATACCCCAGCGAGCCCCCCGCAGATTGTGTCTCAGCACCCGGATATGGGCTTTGAGGTCCCGCTGCCGAAACTGCTGGAGTTATCTTCGCCGCTGGATAACGACAACGCGACGCCCTGGCTGAAATTACGCAGCGAGAACCAGACGTTTACCCCCGCGGCGACAACCCCCTGGGGCGGTTATGCCTTCCAGCCTTTCTGATTCGCTCCGTGTTGCCCGGTGAGGGCGATGGCATGGACCGTTGGGTGTTGAACCCGCTCAGTTTCACCCGCGAAGCACTGCAATTGCCGGTCATGCCTATTCAGACGTGACCACCGAGAACGGACGCCGGCTGCTGTTTGCGCACATGGATGGCGATGGCTTCCCCAGTTTGGCCGAAGTAGAAGGGTACCGGGGCAGGCGGATGCCTTGGTTCTGCTGGATGAAATTCTCGAGAAATTTGATATTCCTACCACCATTTCCGTGATCGAAGGGGAAGTGGCTAGCGATGGGTTGTACCCGAAAATGGCCCCGGAGCTGCAGCGCATTGCCCGGGCCATGTTTGCACTGCCCCATGTGGAAGCCGCGACGCACACCTATTCACACCCTTTCTTCTGGTATGACGCTCAGGAAAATCCGGGCGAGCTGTACGGGCCGGAGGGCCAGCTGCGGTTGCCGATACCGGATTACCGCATGGACCCGGTGCGGGAAGTGGTGGGCTCGGCAAACTATATTGAGCGCGAGCTGTTGCCGCCGGGCAAGAAGACCCGCATGGTGCTGTGGAGCGGTGACACCATTCCTACGCCCGAAGCGCTGAAAGCGGCCCGCGAAGGCGGCCTGTTGAACATGAACGGGAGCGATACGACCATCACCAACAGCCAGCCCACCTGGACGCTGGTGAAAGGTATTGGTATCCCGAAAGGCGATGAATATCAGGTCTATGCGCCTAACCAAAATGAAAATATCTATACCAATGAATGGACCGGCCCTTTCTATGGTTTTGAGCGAGTCATCGAAACCTTCAAGCTGACCGAAAGCCCTCATCGCTTCAAGCCCGTGGATATTTACTACCACACCTATATCGCCAGCAAGAATGCGTCACTGGAGTCCCTGCGGCGGGTATATCAATGGGCCAGTGATCAGCCGTATTTCCCGCTGTTTGCGTCGGACTATAGCCGCAAGGTGCTGGACTTCAATGACATGGTGATTGCCCGCCGGGGCGATCAATGGTGGATTCAGGGCAATGGCCAGCTACGTACGTTACGCTTGCCGGACGAGTTGGCCTTTCCTGCGTTACCAGACAGTGCCGGTGTCGCTGGATACCGCGAAGACAAACCGGGGCGCTATGTGCATTTGAGCGGTGCTGGCGCCCATTGGCGAGGCCAGGCATCCAGCGATAAGGACAACCGGGTGCCCTATTTGCAGCAGGCGAATGGCCGGCTGACGGCTTTTTCCCGCGATGGGCGCCGGCTGCGTTTTTCCCTGGCGGCCATGGCGCCGCTGGGGTTTACATTGGGCAATGCTCGCGGGTGTACGCTGTCTCATCAGGGACAAACACTGAAACCCGTCGGCAGGGAAGGCCGGCTATATCACTACAGGAGTGCGGCGCGTGAGCTCAACGAGCTACGGCTACAATGTCCGCACTGAACGGTT
>UEXL01000002.1_pt1 | contig 63130 bp, 79 predicted proteins | sample 1796671 | NCBI WGS metagenome assembly UEXL01 (sample SAMEA4772471, study PRJEB27181) | metagenome | reverse complement strand
GAACAAATGAATGAAGTGCAGGAGTCAATTGATGACATACAGGGCGTACACCCGTCTAATGCGTCATCAGACCTGACGCTTTATGAGGTTCACACTGATTTAGACATTGAGGGCTTTGAGGACATTGGTATGGACGGTGAGCCTACAGGCTTAAAGCTACCGTACATTGTTACTATCCTTGAGGATACGAACGAAATACTGTCTGTTCGTCGTAATTACCCTGAGAATGATCCTATGAAACGTGCGCAGAAATACTTTGTGCATTACAAGTTTTTGCCCGGTTTGGGTTTTTACGGCTTGGGTCTGACGCATATGATTGGCGGTTTGGCTATGGCGTCAACGTCATTGCTGCGTCAGCTTATTGATGCTGGTACTTTGGCTAACTTGCCAGCGGGTTTTAAGGCCCGTGGTGCGCGTATTCGTGATGAGGATAGCCCGATACAACCGGGAGAGTTCCGCGATATTGACGTAGTTGGTCAGACATTGCAGGCGTCTTTAATGCCATTGCCGTTTAAAGAACCATCTGGCACGTTGTATAACCTTTTAGGTACGCTGGTGGATGCTGGTCGCAGGTTTGCATCTATGGCTGACATGAAGGTTGGTGAGATGAGCGGTGAAACGCCCGTTGGCACCACTATGGCAATTATGGAGCGCGGCACTAAGGTTATGTCCGCTATTCATAAGCGGCTGCATTATTCGCAAAAGATAGAGTTCAAACTTCTGTCTAATATCTTTGCGCAAGACTTACAGCCGTATCCTTATATGGCGTCCAAAGAGTTTGGCCCTGAAGTAAAAGCGCAGGACTTTGATGAGCGCATTGATGTTTTGCCTGTTTCAGACCCGAACATCTTTTCCATGTCTCAGCGCATTGCTTTGGCACAAAGCGAATTGCAGTTGGTGCAGTCTAATCCAGAGATACACGGCGGTCCTATGGGACTTTATCAGGCGTATCGCAAGATGTACGAGGCTTTGGGCGTTACGAACATAGACGCTATTTTGCCCCCACCGCCACCGCCACCCCCGCCTGCTAATGCTGCTAAAGAAAACCAGAATGCGCTTATGGGTATGCCATTACAGGCGTTTCCAGAGCAAGACCATCAGGCTCACATAGAGGCTCATATGGCGGTTATGTCTACACCTGCCATGCAGCTTAACCCTGCGTCTATCGTGGCCTTACAGGGCCACATACAGGAGCATATAGGGCTTATGGCTGAAAAGCAGGCACAGGCACAGGTTATGGAGAGAATACCGCCTGAAGTGCAGCAAAACCCAGAACAAATGCAAATGATGATGCAGCAAATTAAGCCACAGATTGACCAGATAGCTGCGGTTATGATTGCAGACATGGTTGAAAGTATGGCGCAAGCTGTAGAGCCGCCACAGCAGTCTGATCCTTTGGTAGATATACGCAATCAGGAACTTCAGTTAAAAGCGGCTGATATGCAACGTAAGTCTTCAGAGTTTGAGGCAAAGCAAGAGTTAGAGCGTGAGAAAGAAAAGAATGATGTTCTGGTAAATCAGCAGCGCATTGATGTTTCTGAAGCAGCTTTGGACGATAAGACCAGAATTGCAGAGGACAGAATACGGACGCAGCGTGAAATTGCGGTGATGAATGCAACAAAAGCCAATACAGGATAATATCGTAGATTTTCCTGAAATGACTGAAATAGACAGGCAGTTCTTGGAGTTGGAACGCCAAAAGATTTTGATTGCACAACAACGTAAGCAAATAGAAGATAGGAAATGATATGAGTTCATCTGTAAGAGAAAAAATGGCGCAAGTCATTAAAGAGGCAAAGCGTCCACCTGTAATTGTAGCAGAGGTGAAAAATGAAGCCACGCCGCCTATCGCGGAAAAACCTGCCAGCAAGCCCCAAGCGCCAGTTAAAAAGCAGGCCAAGAAAAAGACCAAGGCACCTAAAAACGTATAGCAAAATAGCTAGACCCCAAAAGTTTATGGGAGTTTTGTAGATTTTTTGCCTAAAATACTTGTATATCCCGAACATTTGCATACCATGTGTTCAGGGAGACAAGTATGGACGCTTTACATTTAGCAGAATATATGTTGAAGGAACTACGTGAGCGTAATTCTAGGTTGAAAGACGGAATTGCGGACGGTTCGGCCTCATCTTGGGATGAGTATCGGTATCTGGTAGGCGAAATACGCGGAATGACCTACTGTGAGGATTTACTTAAAACCGCGATGAAAGGCGTAGAATTGGAAGATGAATAAAAAGTTGTATGTTCCAGACCATGTTTTAAAAGCTGCAAAGAAAGAAAAATTATCCAAACCAATAGAAAATGCGTTTAAAGACAACAACGCAAAAGAGGACAATAAAAACGTAGAAGACCCGTCTAACCTTGAGGCTTCTGCACTGGAAAGATTACCGCAGCCTACGGGTTATCGCGTTTTAATCATTCCGTATTACCCTAGCGCCAAAACAAAGGGCGGGTTGTATATTCCAGATCAAACTAGAGAGCGTGAGTCTTTTGCTACTGTATCTGCTTACGTGGTTAAGTTGGGTCCAGACGCTTACAAAGACGAACAAAAGTTCCCTAGTGGTCCCTATTGTCAGGAGAAAAGTTGGGTTCTTATAGGAAGATATGCTGGGAATAGGTTTAAAGTGGATGGTCTTGAGGTCAGAATCATAAATGACGATAATATTATATCCACAATACTTGACCCAACAGATATTTCGTATGTATAGAAGATTATGGAGTTCTAAATAATGTCTATGGTTGAAGAAAACATTAATAGCGAAGAGCTAGAAGGCACAACAGTCGAGTTTGAGGATGACAGCGAAGAGTCCTCATCTGAATCTGTTGTTGTTGCTCCTGAAGAAACAGAAAGAACCCGAACAAAAGTTCGTGATAAGTCTAGCGGCGATGATGAGTTAGAAAGCTACAGTGAAAGCGTTCAAAAGCGTATCAATCAATTAACAGCAAAACGCAAAGCTGCGTCTGAAGAGGCCGAAGCTGCTGTTCAATACGCTCAACAGGTTCATCAAGAAAACCAGCAGATGAAAGCTAGGTTGCAACAGCTAGATCAGGGATACAGGTCTGAGTATGAAGGCCGCGTTGTATCTCAAGAGCAGCAAGCCAAACGTGCTTTGACAGAAGCGCACGAAGCTGGCGATTATGAAAAGGTTGCAGAAGCGCAATCCGCGTTGTCACAAGTTGCCATCGAAAAAGAACGCATTCGTCTGCAAACAGCCAAAGCTCAAAGGGAAGAACAGCAAAGGCAGGCTCAAGCTGAACAACAACAGCAACAACAGCAGTATCAGCAGCAACAACCGCAACGGCAGGCGGCTGACCCTAAGTTGGAAAAGTGGCTTTCTAAAAACGATTGGTTTGAAAAAGACAACGTTATGAAAGCTGCGGCTACTGCCATACACAATCAGATTGTTGGTGAGGAAGGGTTCGACCCTACTACTGACGAATATTATTCTGAAATAGACAAGCGTATCCGCAAGGAAATGCCACATAAGTTTCAGGTGAAACAAAAAAACGCCCAAGTTGTTACACCTGCGTCCAGTAATGGACGGTCATTAAAATCTGGGCGGAAAAATACGGTGGAACTAACGCCGGGGCAAGTCGCATTTGCCAATAAGATGCGGATACCTTTGGAGCTTTATGCAAAAGAAGTTCTAAAAATTGAAAGCAGGAGAGAATAACATGGCAACTAGGTCAGCGCGTGATTCAGAATCACGGGAAAACGCAGAGCGTATTCAGCAATGGCGACCCGGTTCAGCCTTGGACGCACCAGAGCCGCCTATTGGCTTTAAACATAGATGGATTCGTGAATCTGTCTTGGAATACGATGATAAGACTAACGTTCATAAAAAACGGCAAGAGGGATGGGAACTTGTTCGCGCTGAAGAGTACCCAGATTATGTTGGCCCGGTAGTTGATGAAGGAAGAAACGCAGGCACCATTGGTGTTGGCGGTTTAGTTCTGGCCCGAATCCCTGAAGAACTCGTAGAGCAGCGGAACCGCCACTTTAATAATGTGGCACAAAATCAAATGGACGCTGTTGACCGCGATTGGATGCGGGAAAACAACGCTCTTATGCCAAAGATGGCACCACAACGTAAAACCTCTGTGAGCTTTGGCTCAAAAGGTAAATAAGGAGATTAACGATGGCGAATCAAGACGCTGCATTCGGTCTTCGTCCAGTAAAACGAATTGGGGCAACCCCATTCACTGGTGGGCAAAACCGTTATCGTATCGCCGCAAACTACGGTACTTCAATCTTCCAAGGTGACATGGTAGCCCAAGTCACAGGTGGCGGTGTAGAAATACACGCCGATGGCGGAACAGTACCTATTGTTGGCGTGTTCAACGGTTGCAAATACACTGACCCAACTTCGGGTGAGCAAGTATTTAGCAACTTTTATCCCGCAAGCACAAATGCTTCTGATATTATCGCGTTTATCATTGATGACCCTATGGCTGTCTTTGAAATTCAAGCTAATGCAGCATTTCCAATAGCTGACTTGCTTGGCAACTTTGATATTGTTTATACATCTGCTGGTAGCACAAAAAGTGGTATCTCAGGTGCTGAACTAGATGTTGCTACAGGTGCTACCACTGCTGGGTTGCCCTTAAAAGTAATCGACATTTCTGAAGACCCAGAAAATGACGATGTAAGCTCCGCTAATACTAACGTGTATTGCGTCATTCAAAACCATGTCTTCGGTGTCAAAGCCGCAGGTCTAGCGTAAGGAGCTAAACAATGGCAATTTCTCGTTCACAATTAGCTAAAGAGCTAGAGCCGGGGCTAAACGCACTTTTCGGAATGGAATACAACCGTTACGATGATGAGCATGCTGAAATCTTCGACACTGAAACGTCAGATCGTGCGTTTGAGGAAGAGGTGATGCTGTCAGGTTTTGGGAATGCTCCCACAAAAACCGAAGGTGCAGGAGTATCGTTTGATGATGCTAACGAAGCGTACACCGCTCGTTACACCCATGAAACGGTTGCACTGGCATTCGCTCTGACTGAAGAAGCGATTGAAGACAATCTGTATGATCGTCTTGGCGCTCGTTACACAAAAGCTCTTGCCCGTTCTATGGCGCATTCAAAGCAAGTTAAAGCCGCTGCGGTTCTTAACAACGCTTTCAACGCGGCATTCACAGGCGGTGATGGTGTAGAACTTTGTTCGGCGGTTCACCCGTTGGCTCAAGGTGGTACATTCCGTAACGAACCGTCCACTGCTGCTGACCTCAATGAAACTTCGCTAGAAAATGCTCTTATCGACATTTCAGCGTTTGTTGATGAACGGAATATGATTATTGCCCTTCGTGGCACTAAGCTGATTATTCCACCGCAGCTTCAATTCATTGCGGATCGTTTGTTGGAATCGACCTTGCGTCCCGGCACTGCTGACAATGACATTAACGCTACAAAGAACATGGGTATGGTTCCAGAGGGTTATACTGTTAACCACTTCTTGACCGATACTGATGCGTTCTTCCTGAAGACTGACGCGCCAAATGGCTTCAAGCACTTTGAGCGTTCTCCCATGCAAACAAACATGGAAGCAGACTTTGATACAGGCAACATGCGTTTTAAAGCGCGTGAGCGTTATTCATTTGGATTTTCGGACCCACGTTGCGTATTCGGTTCACCCGGAGCGTAACCCGAACAAATGTTTGGTTTTGATTGGGGGCAGCTTATCTGCCCCCTTTCTTTTTTTATATTTTTGTGTATGATTTGATTATTCCTGACAGGCGCAAATAGCGTCTGACTTAACCCACGACAGGAGATAGACATGGGGACTACAACATTTAACGGACCAGTACGGTCTGAAAACGGTTTTGAAACCGTATCTAAAAATGCGACTACTGGCGCTATTACAATTACCAGTGGATCAAAGATGGGTACTGAAGCTGCTGGCGGTGCTGGCATTGAAGGAACTGCTGCTGTTTACATCACGCAAGTAGAACGTTTGAAAAGCGATACTGCAACAAACGTCAATATTGTGAAAACAACTATTATGATTGACCTTACTGGTTTGCGTTCAACTGCGGCTGGTGACATTATTGGTAAAGATGCTTCTGGCGTTGCTTACATTGGTCGCGTTACAACAGCAAATCAGGGTACAGTATTTGGCGTAAGCATGATGTGCCTTGAAACCCCAGCAGGCGGTGATCCAGACATTAATTTGCACTCTGCTACTGAAGCTACAGGTGTTGAAGATACGCCTATTTCTGATTTAACTGAGACTTTGATTATCAACTCTGGTGATTTGGCAGCGGGTAGTTTAGTTGCTGGTGGCGATATTGCAGCAGATCAATATCTTTACTTAACGGCGGGGCCACAACAGATGGCACTTATACAGCAGGTAGATTAGTTATTACGATCACTGGCTATGACGTTGCTTCTTAATATAACATAAGGAGTATCTAATATGGTTGATGCTGTAGCGACACAAACCATTCAGGACGGTCAGAAAATGGTCGTTCAGAAGTTTACCAATGTGTCTGATGGCACTGGCGAAGCTGCTGTAGTGAAAGTAGACGTTAGTGCATTAGCTGCAAATGCCCGTGGTGATGCCTGTACAGGTGTCACCATCGAAAAAAATATGGTGGCAGTGCATTGGAATGAAAGTGCAAATTCTTTTTTAATGCTACTACTAATGTGTTTTGTATTGAGCTTGGCGAAAACCAAAGTGGTCATCACGACTACACAACTTTTGGTGGGCTAACTAACAACGCTGGCACTGGCAAAGATGGGGACGTTTTGTTCACAACTGTAGGTCACACTAGCGCAGATACATATACTATCATTATGTCGATGCGGAAAGAGTATGGCTAAACGTTCGGATAAAATGCCGAAGCGCAATAAAAAAAATTTCCGCTCCACTAAATCTGGAGCGGGAATGACTAAAGCTGGTGTTGCAGCTTATAGACGTAAAAATCCCGGCTCTAAATTAAAAACAGCGGTTACTGGTAAAGTTAAAAAAGGCAGCAAAGATGCCAAGCGGCGTAAGTCTTTTTGCGCCCGTTCTGCTGGACAAATGAAGAAATTTCCAAAGGCGGCTAAAGACCCTAACAGTCGTTTGCGGCAAGCTAGAAAGCGGTGGAAGTGTTAATGAAGCAATTTGTTGTTATTTTTTTTACTGCTGTTGTTACGGGAATTGGCGCTATTTCTTACAGTTGGGCCGCGTGGACAACTGAAACTTTAATTTCTGTGGATAAGAAAACAGAAGTTATAGCAACAGAAATATCTTACATAAAAAAATACATGGAGCGGGACTATGGCTACATCCAGAGGTCAGATGAAACAGCAAGTGTCAAAGCCGCCGAGTAAAAAACCTACAGGCGTTGTCTATCTTAAAAAAGGCGGCAAAGCGTCACCTAAATCTAAAGGCAGTAAAATATGTCCTGCTGGTAAGGCTTGGGCGCAAAGAACTTTTGACACGTATCCATCTGCTTATGCGAATATGGCTGCATCTAAATACTGCAAAGACCCTAATTACGCAAAAGGCGCGAAGGGCAAAAGGAAAAAGAAGAAAGCATAATGGGTGCGCTGAAGGATTGGGTTAATCAAGATTGGGTTAGAATCGGCACTGACGGTTCTATCAAAGGCAAGTGCGGCACATCTAAAGATAAGAAAAACCCTGATAGATGTTTGCCCCGTAGTAAAGCTCAAAGCCTTAGTAAAAAAGAACGGTCAGAAACAGCTAAAAGGAAAAAAGCTGCTGGCAAGAAAGGCCAAACTGTGGTTGCCAATACTAAAAAAGCCAAGGTTCGCACTTTACAAAATGGAGGTGCAGTCGCAGAAACAAAAGCAAAACGTCCATTTAAAGGTAAAAACATACCCGGTACTATGGTCGCAAACGGGTGTGGTGTTGTTATGTCAAACGGCAAAAACTCCAGAAGAAAACGCACCAAACTAACTTAGGAGAATATCATGGCGATGAAGAAAAAAGGCTATCGTAACGGCGGTAAAGTCAAGAAAATGATGAAGGGCGGTGCCGCTGGCGGCATGAAAAAGCCTAAACGCATGATGAAAGGTGGCGCTGCTGGTGGTATGAAAAAGCCCCGTATGATGAAAAAAGGTGGTGCTACTGGTGGAGTAATGACTCTTGCACAACTCCGCAAAGCGGCATCAGAAAAAGGTATGAAGTTAGTAAAAAAATAATGTCATATCTATACAGCAACATACCTTACTTTAAGGCATGGGTTCGCCGTGAATATACTCACAACCATGAGAATTATCACGGCGAATTTCTTCATGCTATGGTCATAGGTGTAACAACAATCCCGAACAGATGTTTGAGTTTCCAAGTTATATTCACTGGAAACGAAGCTGAAGATGCAGAGGAAGACACAGTTCATGGCGGTGCTATGTGGGCAAGAATGCCTATAACTGCACTTGTAGGCGACATACCGTTGGAAGAATGGCCTGAACCAATGCAGACATATGACGCGCAGCCTTGGGACTGTGCATCTCACCATCACTCTGTATTTGTTATGGATCGTGCAACGCCCTGCCCTTGGATGGCAAAAATAGATGGTGAAATGCACCCAGCTAAGTATTTATTTACGGTTGATTACACTAACAGTGAGATTGCAGATGATCCCGCACAACACAAGCAAAGCCACGTTTTGCAGTTGTTAGATGCAGGTGAATGGACAGGCAATATAGTAGCTTTGCCAAATAACCGAGTTCGTGTTACACATCCAGCGTGGTTTGTAACTGGTGAGGGAGCGCCAGATTTCAAACCATCACAGCATATACATTATTCTAAATCTGATTTAGACTACACGCTAGATGTTAACAGGGTTTTCGATAACCTTTATAACGAGGAATGACATGGCAGTATCAGGCTCAACAGATTTTGAATTAGATGTTGCTGAATACATCGAAGAGGCTTTTGAGCGTTGCGGCTTAGAGGCCCGAACTGGATATGACCTGAAAACAGCTAAAAGATCGTTAAATCTTTTGTTTGCGGATTGGGCTAATCGTGGTCTTAATCAATGGACAATTAATCAAAGAACCTTCACTGTAACAAGTGGTGATGGTGAGACAAACCTTGACACTGATGTAATTGATATATTGTCATTAGTGGTTCGCAGGGACGGCACAGATTATTCGTTAAGCAGAATTAGCAGAGATGAATATCTAAGCATTCCAACAAAAACAACTACAGGCCGACCAACGCAGTTTTTCTTAGATAGGCAAATAACGCCCAATTTAAAGTTATGGCCCCTGCCTGATAATAGCACAGATGTAATCGTCTATGATGCTTTGACGCGCATGGATGATGCCGACACTTACATAAACACGGTTGACATGCCATTTCGGTTTTACCCCTGTCTAGCTGCGGGATTGGCGTATTACATTGCTATGAAAAGAGCGCCAGAAAGGTTGCAAATACTTAAACCGATATATGATGAAGAAATTAACAGGGCTATGGACGAAGATAGGGACAGAGCTTCATTTAGGGTTGCGCCAGATTTAAGGAATTATAGGTATGTCTAAATACGCCACAGGAAAATGGGCGTATGGAATATCTGACCGATCTGGATTTAGGTATCGTTTGCGTGATATGCGCAAAGAATGGAATGGTCTTTTAGTTGGCAAAGATGAGTGGGAGCGCAAGCAGCCTCAACTTGAGCCTCTTAGGGTAAGGCCCGACCCACAGGCTTTACGTGATCCAAGGCCGCAACAAAACGAAACAGAAATTAATTCAATACAATATGGTTTTAATCCTGTTGGTTATCGTGGTGATGCTTTAGGTTTTACTGGTAATAGATTAAAAGCTGAAGGGTCTGTAGGCACAGTTACTATTAACGTAAGCCCTAGTCAGGAAGACGTTGCCAATGTCGTAGGTGTTTATGGCACTGGCGCTTTAGGTTCTGTCACCATACCTTCAGCGTCAGCACCAAGATTTGACAGCACATCTATTACACTAGATTCAACAACAGATACTTTTGATGAAGGATAAAACATGTCTTTACAAAGCGTAGGAATAGGAAGCAGTGCAAATGATGGCAATGGGGACACTCTTCGTTCTGGGGCCACTAAAATAAATGCAAACTTCACCGAGATATATGCGGCTCTTGGCAATGGCACCACACTCACAGATATAATTAATTCTAGTGGTATTATTGATGTAAGTTCTGGTGCGAACAAGATTGTTTTTTATTATGCTAATCTAAGCGACTTACCAAGTGCTAGTACCTATCATGGTGCAGTAGCGCATGTTCACGCGACAGGGGGGTTATACTTCGCGCACGGTGGGGTATGGATTAGATTAAATGATGAAACTACTGGTCCTGTAACGAAATACACCGCTGGAACAAACGGTTCAAGTGCCTATACATTCACTGGCCCCGGAGCTACATCTGGCGACAATCCAAACTTCACTTTCTATAAAGGTCATACTTATCTTTTAGATAATACGGCTAATGTAGGCAGTCATCCTTTGCAGATAAGAACTTCAAATGGGGGTTCCGCTTTTACAACAGGCGTTACTGACAACTACAACTCAACGTCAGGACTGACACAGTTTATTGTACCGCATGAGCCTTCTGACACTTCTTTAGTATATCAATGCACCAGCCATAGCAGTATGGTCGGTAACATAACAATAGTGTGACGCTATAGGTAGACAAATGAGTTATACATACACAACGCTAAAAACCGCGATAAAAGATTACACAGAGAATGATGAGACTACTTTCGTCAGGAATCTACCCGTATTTATAAAAAACTCTGAAGAACGGATTTTAAAAAACGTTCAACTTAGTCTTTTTAGAAAAAATGCAACGGGAGTTATGTCAGACACAAGCAAGTATTTAGCCGTTCCATCTGATTTTCTAGCACCGTTTTCTTTGTCATACACTTCAAATAGCGAAGAAATATTTGTTGATTTTAAAGACCCTGACTTTGTTCAATCATTTAATCCAAACCCTGCAACAAAAGGGTTGCCTAGATTTTATGCACAATTTGACGTAGACAATTTTATTTTAGGGCCAAGTCCTAATAGCGATTTTCCAGCGGAATTACACTACTTTTACCGTCCAGCCAGTATAACATCTAGCAGTTTTTCTATAACTCTCTCCAACGTCAGCGGAACATTCACAACTTCGGATACCGTTACAGGTTCAACTAGCTTGCAGTCTTCAAAGGTTAGTTCTGTTACAAACGCGAGTACCTTGAGTGTCGCAATACCCGCAGGAGATTTTGTTGTGGGTGAAACGGTAACAGGAAGTTCTAGTGGAGCTACGGGTACACTGGCAACAATAGGTTCAGACGCAACTGAAACTTGGCTTAGTGAAAACGCAGAAGTTGCTTTGCTTTACGGAAGTTTGATGGAAGCGTATATATTTATGAAGGGTGAACCTGATTTGCAGCAAATATATGAAAAACGTTTTGGGGAAGCGATAATGGGCTTGAAGTCTTTGGGTGAATCAAAAGAAGTTACAGATGATTATCGTACTGGAATGATTATAAGGGCGAAACAGTGATGAATATGCCATTTGAAATGTCTATTGGTAGTGTTGGGGTTAAAACTACTAACAATCGAGGTTTTACCCCTGAAGAAGTTGCGGAATTATGTGTTGATAGGTTGATGCTCGTTTCAAATGACGCACCTCCAGCCATTAAAGATCAAGCCTTGGCTCACAAGGAACGTATGAAGGCTGTAATCGCAGTCTACATGAAACAGGCTATCCAAAGCGATAGAACTACTGTATATAATGCAATCAGTGATGCTGGTCATAAAAAACTAGCAGAATATATAAGGAAAATGTAAATGGCATTCTCAGGAAACTTTATGTGTACCTCTTTCAAAGTTGAAGTTTTGAAGGGTGTCCACAATTTTACCGCTGCATCTAACGTCTTTAAGCTGGCAATGTACACAAACAGCGCAAGTTTCAATGCGGCTACTACTGCGTACACTTCTGGCAATGAGGTTAGCGGCACAAACTACACGGCTAAAGGTAACGCTATAACTACAGTTACTCCTGTCGCTTCTAGCACAACGGCTCTTGTAGACATGAACGATGTTGTGTTTAGCAACGTGACTATCTCTGCTGTTCGCGGCGCATTGATTTTTAACGAAGCAGCTTCGGGTGATCCAACGGTATGTGTGCTTGATTTCGGTGGAGATAAAGCCGCAAGTGCTGGTGACTTTACAGTAGTGATGCCAACCGCAGACGCGAGTAACGCTATTATCCGTATCGCCTAATTGGGGGATAACCCATGCCACTACCTTTTTCTGGCTGGGGCCGTGGTGGTTGGGGTTCTGGTTCTTGGAATAGCTTACAAGTAGGTGTATCCGTTACAGGCGTAGCGGGTACAGGGGCTGTTGGTAGCGTAAGCACTACCAGCGGGGTTACTCAACCTGTCACGGGTGTAGCGGGTACAGGGTCAGTAGGCTCTGTAACGGTTATTGGCGCAGCTAACCTAACGGCTACAGGTCTGACAGGTACAGGGTCAGTAGGGTCAGTGACCACTACGGGCGCAGCTAACGTAGCAGCTACGGGTTTGGCAGGCACAGGTTCAGTAGGGTCAGTGACTACTACAGCCGCAGCTAATATAACAGCTACGGGAGTTAGTGGCACATCTGCGCTTAACACTGTTGTAACTGAGTCTGATGGAAATCTTACGGTACTTGGCCTTAATTCTATTGGATCAGTTGGTGCAACTTCTGTATCATCAAACTCAGCTATTCCTGTAACGGGTGTTTCTGGAACAGGTTCAGTAGGTTCTGCTACATCTAGGGTTGGAATTAACGCCAATATAACAAGCGGTGTGGCAGGTGCTGGCGCTGTTGGCGGCGTTACCATAGACCTAACGGCTAACATACCCGCAACAGGGGTCACAAGTACAGGCGCAGTAGGCAGTATAACTCAAACGAGTTCTGCAAACCAATCAGCAACAGGGGTTGTTGGTACTGGGGCAATAGGTACGACAAGTAATACTAGCAGCGTAAATCAGACTGTAAATGGTGTATCGGGTACAGGTGCTTCTGGTTCGGTAGCGGTAAGCGCCAAGGCTAATCCTACTGCAACAGGAGTATCTGGTACTGGCGCGGTAGGCAGCATAACGCAGACAAGCTCCGCAAATATATCTGTTACAGGAGTATCTGGTACGGGTGGCATTGGCTCAACAACTGTTACAGCGGTATCAAACATTAGTGTTGCTGGTGTAGCAGGAACTGGCGGCGTTGGCTCAACAACTTGTGCCTTTGGTTATGATGTAACGGGTGTTTCTTCTACAGGTTCAGTGGGTTCTGTTACTACAGGTTCAGGCGTTACTCAAAATGTAACAGGCGTATCTGCTGTAGGGGCGGTAGGTAATACATTTGTTTGGAGCAAAATAGTTCCAATACAAAGCCCTGAATGGACGCCTGTATCTCCTAGTTCTACTCCAAACTGGAAAAAGATTGCGTCTTAACAATAGGCGCGGTACAAAGAAAACAACTTATCTGCTTAGGAAACTCACATGGCTAGTACATATGGAAATGATCTTCGGCTAGAAGAGATTGGTGATGGCGAACAATCTGGTACATGGGGCGCTACAACTAATACAAACCTTGAGCTAATTGCAGAGGCTCTTAGTTTTGGCACCGAAGCCATTACTACCAACGCCGATACGCACACCACTACGATTGCAGATGGAGCTACCGATCCGGGTCGCTCTCTGTATTTGAAGTATACAGGAACGCTAGACAGCACCTGCACTATTACAATCGCGCCCAACTCTATTAGCAAGACATGGTACATTGAAAACGGCACAAGCGGCTCTCAAAGTATTATCGTATCGCAAGGCTCTGGGGCTAACGTAACAATTCCAACAGGACAAACCAAGATCGTGTACTCAGACGGTGCAGGCTCTGGCGCAGCTATGGCTGAGATTGGCACTTTGGGCGTTACTAATCTAGCTGTAACTACCAACGCAACTGTTGGTGGCACTCTTGGCGTTACGGGAGTTTTAACAGGTACGTCATTAGATATTAGCGGCAATGTAGATATTGATGGCACTCTTGAAACGGACGCGCTTTCTATTAACAGTACAGCCGTTACGTCCACTGCGGCTGAATTAAATATTCTTGACGGCGTTACAGCTACAACCGCAGAACTCAACATTATGGACGGCGTTACTGCCACCACTGCTGAGTTAAACATTATGGACGGCGTTACGTCTACCACTGCCGAGTTAAACATTCTGGATGGCGTCACAAGCACTGCGGCTGAATTAAACCAACTGGATGCCATTACTCGCGGCAGCATCCTGTACGGCAATTCTTCTGGCGCGACAGCTAGGTTAGCTAAAGGAAGTGCCAATCAATTGTTGCAGTCTGATGGTACTGATATATCTTGGGCTACTGTTTCTGGATCAGACAGTCGGCAATCATATGTTACGAATGCTACTGTTGCCGCTAGAGCGGCAGTATTTCTAAACAATGATGGAACGGTAGATCAAACGGGTAGTTATTCACTTGCAGACAATGACGTTGTAGTCAGCACCTTTAACGACAAACTATGCGGTGCATATGGCGCTCAATATGATGGTCATGCTGGCTCGTCAGCATATAAAGATTCAGGTACTGTTGCAGACCGCAGACACGTAACAATTTACAAATACCGTATTGGAACAAATGCTGCGAATGCAAGGTATGTAGTTTCTGCAGTTGCAGCAGATGGAACAATGACCCACGGCACACCCGCTGCGTTTAACTCTTCAGGACCAATGAATAATTGTAACGTAAAATACAACGCCAACATAGATAGGTTTATTGCTGTTTATGATTATGGTGGCTGGGAAAGTGGTGGTAGTTATGGCGGTATCGCAGTTGCAATAGGTACGTTAAACGCCAGCAACAACACTGTAGCGTGGACGCATACAACTAATCTCGGAAATGCTGGATCAGAAGTTCAGCGCGGCTTTTGTTATGAGGATGGTAATAGCTCTATAGAAACTCCCTCTTTTTCTGTTGCGGACGATGGCTCTCATCTTATGATCCTGCATGGAGGTTCTTATAATAACCAAAGCAACAATTCCACTGGGGAGCTTTCTGTAAAAGCAGTTACTCTTAACGCAGGAAACAACACCGCCTCTGGGGGAAGTTGGTTAGACATACAAGTTTCATCCGGTACAAAATATGATTGGGCGTCCTTATACCCCAAAAGCATTTTTTGGCATCAAAATTCAAGTCAACATATTGTTAATGCCCGCAAGGCTGACGGCTCTGATGGAGAGCAAGACATTTATCTATTTACTGTGAGTGGCACTACACCCACTCAAGTAGGGTACGCTCTTGGGCCTATAGGTTCTGGTGGACACCCTTATGGGGGGCTACAAAGTTTTCCTCAAATTCAATGGTATAATGTGACCAGCACAAAACTTTGGGGCATTGGGGTCAACACATCAGCGGGAGTATATGTTAGTTTTTATGAAATGACTGTTGGAAGTGGAAGTATTTCAAACCTTAAAACCAAGGTTGTCAGACTTGTGGAAACAAAACAAAATGGCGCTAATTTAAGCACTTCTTTAATTGCTACCTATAATGCAATGACAACGGCTGCGGTTAATTTTGATAGTAACGGAACAGCTTATATACTTTATAAAGCGGGAAATACTATGAGTGGCGATAGTGTTCGGAGCAACGTAGCAGTTATAAAAATGATTTACGATGAAACTAATGTTGGAGCGTTAGTTTCCTGCATTCAAAATGAAGTGGCTTCTGACACTACTATTATCTATCCTCAAGGGGGAGATTTTGTAACGTATGACACTGGAAGAAACTTTTTGTTTACACTAGGCACGAATAGATACAACAGCAGTGCTGCTGACTATCAGATAGTTGCTCAAACTATCAATGCAGCAAACAATGGCAGCGGTTTAAATCCTATTGGCATACATGATAGTTCTTCAAGCGCATCAAGTGGAGCCACTATAACGGTTGCACAGGCTGGCAGTGTAGTTTCTGGATTTAGCAGCCTTAATTTGGGTCAATCTCAATTCGGAGGGGGTAAAAGAATAGGATATGCCATAGCTGCAACTAAAGTATTTGTAACCGCTGATGGTAATGGAGGATAAAATATGTATGTACCAGAAACACTTGTTGCTTTTTGGGATTGGCATCCAAGGCACCCTGAATACAACACATTACAAGCAGCTTTTGTGGTTTGGCGTAACTTAAAACTGTGTGAAAGTGATTTTATGGCTTTAAGCGATACGCCAACAATGTCTACGAATTGGGCAACATATCGACAGGCTTTGCGTGATTTGCCATCTAATGCGAATTACCCTGCAAACTTAATCGACCCGACGTTTGTACCGCTAGACCCTAACGGTGAGTAAGGGGCATATATGCCGTTAACAAAGCTACAGTTTAAGCCCGGAATAAACCGAGAAACCACTTCGTATAGCAACGAAGGTGGTTGGTTTGATAGCGACAAAGTTCGTTTTCGTATGGGCTTTCCTGAAAAAATAGGCGGTTGGGTACGTCAGTCTATATATAACTTTCTAGGAACTTGTCGTGCGTTGCATCCTTGGGTAACTTTGTCAGGCGATAAATTAATTGGTGTCGGTACGTCATTTAAATATTATATTAATGAGGGTGGGTCTTATCAAGATATAACTCCTATACGAATTGCTTCTTCTGCTGTCACTTTTGGCGCAGGGGCAGATACATTAAACGGTGCAATAAACGCCTCAACGCCATCTATTATTTTAAACAGCGTGACGGGTTTTCCAACAGGCGGCGGTCTTATTAAGATTGGTACAGAACAAATAAACTATGCAGGTATTACAAGCTCAACATTAACTGGTTGTGTGCGCGGGGTTAATGGAACCACAGCGGCATCCCATTCAAACAGTGCTTCTGTTACTTGTGCAACATTAACTGTGACTGATGCAGACGGACACGGCGCAGTAGAAAATGACTTTGTTACCTTTTCAGGAGCGGCATCCCTTGGTGGGGTAATTACCGCAGCGGTGCTTAACCAAGAGTACCAAGTTGATAAAATTGTTTCTTCTACTGTCTTTCAAATTAAAGCCAGAACAGTTTCTTCTATTTCAAGTATCACGACAACTTCTGGTCTAAACCCTACCTTTGTATTTGCTAACACTAGCGACAGCAGTAACGGTGGCGGTTCTGCTGTAGGTGCGTATCAAATTAACACTGGATTAGACACTACCGTTCAAGGCACTGGTTGGGGAGCGGGTACGTGGAGCCGTGGTACGTGGGGGTCAGCTTCAGACTTAACGGTTTCTGGCGCTACTTTAAGAATTTGGAGCCATGACAACTTTGGTGAAGATTTGTTAATAAATGTTCGTGACGGGGGTATTTATTATTGGAATAAATCTTCAGGACTAAACAACCCCGCTGTTTTGCTTTCTGGTCTAACAAACGCAAACAGAACCCCTACTATAGCCAAGCAAGTACTTGTTTCAGACAAAGATAGACATATTATAGCTTTTGGCTGTGATCCTGAAACAGACATTGGAACACAAGACCCCTTGCTTATTCGTTTTAGCAGTCAAGAAAGCCTGACTGATTGGGCGGCTACCATTACTAACACTGCGGGTGATTTAAGAATTGGCGCGGGTTCAGAAATTATAACCGCCGTTGAAACCAGACAACAGGTTCTAGTATTTACAGACGTATCGCTACATGCCATGCAGTTTCTTGGACCGCCGTTTACGTTTGGTATTAACACAGTTTCAGAAAACATCACTACCGCTGGCCCTTTATGCGCCGTAGCAGTTAATGACAGCGTTTTTTGGATGGGAAGAAAAGAGTTTTATGTTTACGCAGGTGCGGTAAAGAGGCTTCCTTGCACTGTCAGAGATTATGTTTTTTCTGACTTTAATGAAAACCAAATAGAAAAAGTATCTGCGGCAACCAACACGGCTTTTTCGGAAATATGGTGGTTTTACCCCTCTAAAAACAGCGAAGAAAATGATCGTTATGTTGTGTTCAACTATGAGCAGCAAGTATGGTATTATGGCAATCTAAGCCGCACTTGCTGGGTAGATCGTGGTGTTGATGAGCTACCTATAGCCGCAAGCCCTGACCACTATCTTTATGAGCATGAAAGTGGCTTTGACGATGGCAGCACCGCACCAGCAACAGCTTTATTAGCCCACATAGAAAGTAGCCAGATAGATTTAGGTGATGGGGACCAGTTTGCGTTTTTGTCCAGAATTATCCCTGACATAACTTTTCGAGATTCTACAACAAATACTCCTGCTGTTACTTTCACATTAGGGGTTAGAAACTTTCCGGGTGGCAACTACTTGCATACAGATGCTAACTCCGTAGACAAAACTTCTTCTGTTCCTGTTGAGCAGTTTACTAAAGAAATTAGAACGCGCTTACGTGGAAGATCGTTTAATTTAAAAATAGAAAACACTGGAACAGAAACTGCTTGGCGATTAGGTACACCCAGAGTTGAAGTTAGACCTGACGGTAGGCGTTAATGTCTAGGAATTTAGTTCGTCCATTTTTTCCAATTCCGCCGCAGGAATATGATCTTAATTACTTCAATGAAGTTATTCGTTCTTTTTCGGTTTACTTGGATCAAATGCAAAACCCCGGAGAGGGTAGACACACTACTTTAGTTTTAACCGAATTGCCAAGCAACGATTCTGGTTTAGAAGAGGGTTCTATTTTTGTTGTTGACGGTGTTTTAAGGATTCCAGTTGCTTCTAAACCATTCGTAGCTAGTTTTTCGGTGACAGGCTCTGTAGGCTCAGTTACGGTAACGACATGATCTAGGATAAATGTGCGTCCATGATAGACCCTGTAACAGCATTTGCAGCAGCTAACGCCGCCTTTAAGGGCGTTAAAATGTTGGTTGGCGCGGGTCGTGAAATGCAGGACGTTAGCAAACAGTTAGGAATGTGGTACGGCGCAGTCGCAGATATTACACGCGCTGAGTCTCAACGTAAAAACCCCACTTGGCTGGACAAAAAAACACATGGCACTGAAAACATAGAAAAGAAGCAATGGACATTATTGTCCGCAAGAAAACATTAATTGAAAAAGAAAAAGAAATTAAATTCATGCTAGATTATCGTTTTGGATTAGGCACTTACGACGAAATGCTAGGTATGCGTAGGCAAATACGAAAAGAACGGGAAGAAACCATATATGCAGCTATGGAAGCTAAACGCCAACTGGCAAACAATGCAGCCATAGCAGGACTGTCTTTAGGCATAATTAGTGTGCTTGGTGGCGGCATGTATTTAATTGTCCTAGCGACCCAATAATGGATAGCTGGGTTTTATATTTTCTTATTGTTTTTATAAACGGCGATTCATTTATGTTGGAAAACAACCAACGCTTTGAAACAAAAGGCGAATGCTTGATTGAAGGTATGCAAAAAGGGAGTTCTATTGTAGAAAACATAATAATAATGTCAGGAATACCCGCTTCAGGGCAATTCACTTGTAGTAGGGTTGGGGTAGATACATGATGTTAATTGCATCTGCAATTGTAGCTGGTTTAGCTAGTCCTGACTTTGTGACTTGCCAGTTGGCTAAACGCACTAAAATACAAGGTGAAATGGTTTGTATTTACAAAGGGCCAAATAATACGGTAGGTTATCACTATCCGAGTTTTAGTTTTAAGGAGTGTCCAAGACAGTTCCAATGCCGATACTCACCCGATACTAAGCGGCGTCCGACTGTTAAGGAAATAATGGAAGGCTTGCAAGGGGGCTTTGAATGACAAACGCTTTTGAGAAAATACTAGAATACAAAATTTTACCGCGTTTTATGATGTTCACCATGACGATAGTTTATGTTCGGTGCATTGAGTGGGCGCTTACACAACCCGATTTGTCTACACAACAGGCAAGTCTAATTTCTGTTGTCACAGGCGCTATGACAGGCGCATTTGCCGTATGGTTGGGGTCAGAGAAATGATAACACTATTAGGTAGCTTACTAGGATTTGGCAGTTCATTTCTGCCAGAGGTTCTAAATTACTTCAAGGCGAACCAAGCGCAAAAACACCGCATGGAAATGATGCACCTTGAAACAGAACTAGCGCAAAAACGTTCTGAGATGAAGCTAGTTGAGTTGGATAAACAAGCTGACATTGAAGAAACGAAAGGGTTGTATTTACATGACAGTTCTATCGACGCTGGAAGTTTTATCAACGCCTTGCGTGGGTCCGTTCGGCCCGTTATCACTTATATGTTTTTTGCTTTATTCATTGCCACAAAAGTCGTGATTATGGTGAAAGTCACACAAGCTGGCGGCGATTGGATGCAAGCGGTTGAACTTATGTGGGATACAGAAACGGCTGGATTAATGAGCGCAGTGTTGGCTTTTGGTTTGGCAATCGGGCTATATCTAAGTACGCGGGGAAATAATCATGGGCTACAAGTTAAGCAAACGAAGTCTGTCTAGGCTGGAAGGCGTAGATGAAAGACTAATCGGCATTGTGAAATACGCTATTGGCGTTACGAAACAAGACTTCAGTGTAATATGCGGGTTGAGAACAATAGACGAACAACGTGCTTTAGTTGCAAAAGGGGCTTCGCAAACCATGAAGTCAAAACACATTGACGGTAACGCTGTTGATCTTATGGCTTACTGCGATGGTGGCAGATGGGAACTCAACCTATATGATGAAATCGCAGACGCCATGAAAGAAGGCGCAGAGGCCGTGGGCGCAAAGCTGCGCTGGGGCGCTGCGTGGACAATAGATGACCTTGGAGCGTGGGAAGGTAGCGCAGAGAATGCTATGAACAGCTACATAGACATAAGGCGCTCACAGGGTCGCAGACCGTTCATTGACGCGCCACACTTTGAGTTGATGCTGTGACATGCACGTATTCGTTCTTATGGTCTATCTGGGCTATGGGGATGACCGAATCTTGCTGAGTGAGGATATGTACTTCCACCGCGTAGACTTCTGTAACAAGGTAGCAAGTGAAGTCGTTAAAAGGTACAGTACGCACGGAATAGAAGTAGAAGACAGGGTTGTTGCTTACTGTGTGCCAAAATATCTAAATCAGGTTCCTAAAAATGTTTACTAACCCGAACAATTTAGTTTTTTTAAAAAAAACAATAACCCCTACAAATGTTCGGGTTTGTATGCTAGAAAAGCAAACAACTGAGGTTACGACATGATGAATAGCATGCAGAACATGGGCAGATACGGCGATACACGCATGGCGCATGTGGCTCCCGGCGAGATGGTTGTGCCGCGTCAAGTTATGCAGAACAATCCTCAGATGGCACAAGGCATTGCATCTGCAATTAGGTCAGAGGGCGTTGACCCTAGACGCTATATGGTTGGTACACCGCAGAATAGTATAAACCCGAACACAGGTCAGCCAGAGTTTTTCTTGCCGCAGTTGGCTTCTCTTGCTGCAACGGCTCTTGGCAGTAACGCTGTCAAAGGCGCGTTGACGTCTTTGGCAATTCGCAAGCTGCAAGGTAAGAAAGCTGGACTGCGCGAGGCTTTGATCGGTGGCATTCTAGGCGAAGGCATAGGCGGCGCTATGGGTAAGGGTACATCCATAGCTAACCTCTTTGGTGGCGCAGGTGGTGGACCGTCTATGGCGTCTGAAGCAGCGGGAGATTTAGCTGCTGAAGGACTTAGAAAGCAGGAAGCTGTTAACGCTCTAACCAAAAGTGCAGGCAGAGCAGCCACAGATCGTGGATTCACACCCGCGAAAGAACTTGTTCAAACAGCCGCACGGCGCAGCGTAGACCCTGTTAAAACCATACCGCAACGTGTGTTTAAAGAAGACCTAATGGGCATTGGCGAGTTGGGATCGTCTGTATTTCCAAGCCTAAAGGACGAAGGCAACATCCTTGGCAAGCTGTTAAATACCAAAGCAGGTGAAGCACTGGCGTTTGGTCTAGGTGCAGAGCTACTAGCAAAAATGCAAGGTGACGATGATGAAGACGATGGACGCGCTGAAATAATCGCAAGAGCCAATCGTCCATTTGGATTCGGCAGTCCAACATCTATCAATACCATGAGGACATTAGCTGACGGTGGTGAAACAACGCCTGACTATTTCCCACGTAGAAACGGCGGTATTATGCCAAGCGAAGGCTCTGGCACAAAAGACGATGTACCCGCTATGCTAATGGCTGGTGAGTTCGTACTAACGAAAGACGCGATAAAAGGTCTTGGCAACGGCAATCAACGTCAAGGTATTGCTAAAGCATACGATATGCAAAATGCGCTAGAGAAAAAGGCTAGAACATGAGTGAAACCTATGAAACCATTCAGCGCCGTCCAGAATATATTGAGCAGCGTGAACAAGCCTTACTAGATAAAATCTTCGGCACAGAATCGGGCGGTGTTTTCACTGGCGGTCTTGTGGATGCAGAAGCGTATCCAGACCTATTTAAAATACCAGAGTATAAAATTGCACCTGAAACAGATTTAGAACAATCTATCTACAATACGTTTGATACTGACGTAGAGCGTCAGGCATTTATGGATAGGTATCAACCGTATTTTACAGATGCTACAGGAGCAGCCAAATATTTTCCTACTGCATCTAAAACTATGGATACTGGCATTAGCAAGATTGAAGGTGCTTTAGGCACAGAAGATGACGATTACTTTCCGCAAGCCTCAACGTACATTGAAAGCGGTACAGAAGCCTTTGATCCAAAAACTGCTGTTACGGATTATATGAACCCGTACAAGCAAGATGTTATTGACGAGGCAATGAAGCAGATCGACAAGCAAGGCGCACAAGCCATGCAGAAATTAAATGCACAGGCAGTGGGGGCTGGTGCATTTGGCGGATCAAGAGCGGGTGTGCAAGCAGCGGAAACGCAAGGCAATATTCAAGATGCTAGGGCCAGAACCATAGCGAATATGATGGCTCAAGGATACGACAAGTCTTTAGGCGCAGCCATGTCTGGGTTTGAAGCCGAACAAAAGCGCAACTTAGAAGGCGGCAGACTTACAGGCGGATTAGGTCAAACAGTCGGTGGTCTTGGCTCTAAGCTGGTAGACGCTGGATCGTCCTACGGCACATTGGGCGGAACTAGCGCAGATGTTGGTCGGGTTTATAGTGCCATGACCCCCGCAGACATGGGCTTTATGTACGGGCTAGGTCAAACCCAGCGCGACTACGATCAGAGAGTTTTGGATAATAAGCGCAGGGAGAGTATGCGCGGCACTGAGCAAGCGTTGTATCCAATCAACTACGCCTACGGTGCGCTATCAGGAACGCCGTCTGCGGGTGTTGCAAGCCAATACACGACAGCCCCTGCCCAGCCGGGAACCAACCCGTTTATCGCTGGCATAGGCGCGTACACAGCCCTTTCGGGTATTAACCAACAACGTACTTGAGGGCTTTAATATGGCTGACATTTCCGCACCGTATAACGAGATAATCCGCAGGCGTATAGAAGGTGCGGGTGTCCCTCAGACAAAAGGTGGGGCTTTGGCGCAGGGTCTGGGTATGGTCCCTCAAAAAGTTCAAGGTACAACTCTTGAAGAATTACAAAAAAACTCTCTCAACAATGTGTTCGGGTTTCCCGAAATAGGCATGAAAGAAATTTATCAAGCTGGTCTTGGTCTGGGGCAAAAGGTAAACGAAGGCTTGGGAATGGTTAGCAGGCTACCAACAACTGCAACAGAATACTTAACAAGCCCTTCTGCTGCTGCGGAAGCTATAGCGGCTGAAGGTATTACTGATAATAGTATATTTGAAGCTACTGATTTGCCTAACATCACGTTTGAGCGCAAACCCGGTGAATCCCGTGATGACTTTAAAAATAGATTTTTAGAAACAGACCCGAAGTTTAAAAAAGGCAAAACAACAATAAAACCGGGTACAGAGGGCTTACCTAAAAAAAGAATCCCTGTAGATGTTAAAGCTGATCCTCTACAAAACCGTGAACCCAAAACTATGTACGATATGCCATCTGAACCTGTGCCAGATGCAGACCCAGCCGAACAACTGTTCTCGCAAGCCATGTCAGAATACATATCACAGGCGCGGACAGGCGCAGAAGATGACTTGCCAAAAATAGGTGACATTGAAGACTACAAGAAAAAGTTTGCGGAAGCCACTGGCGTTGACATAAGCGGCAAGCCCGACACTAGCCAAGCATTAATGGCTATGGGTCTGTCCATGATGCAGAACCGCGCTGGTAAAGGCTTCAACGTTGGCAGAATGTTAAGTTCTGTGGGCGAAGCTGGCGAGAAAGCCCTGCCTGCACTGACTGCGGCTAAAGCAGAAGCCAGAGCCAATCAGGTTGCAGCGGGTAAATACGCTTTGGACATGGAGTCTAAAGATGAAACCAAGCGTGAAGCAGCTAAAAAAGAAATGTCAGCCTTGGGTCAATATTTTATTTTGCCTAAAGGCGATGGTGTAGCAGGATCGGTTTCATCTATTTTAAACAATAAGGGCAGCTACGAAACAATTAGCAAAGGCGAATTGCAACAGCTTATGAAAAACCCTGAGTTTGCAAGCAAGTACGATGTTTTGCCGGGATCAATGTATAAAGAAATCATAACAGAGGCCATGAAAACGCCTGAAGCAGAAGAAAATTGGCTAACAAAAACTCCAAGGTCGCGTCAGTTAATGGCGGGTATAGATGACCCTATTTTTAACATTGAAGTATTTGTTGGAAAACCGGGCGGAAAGAAAGAAGGTCAAGCTATGGTAGCCGATCAGGGGCAAGTTCAAAACGCTTACCGTGCATTGGCAGCTATGGATCGTGACAACGAACGATTAAAAGAAAAATTTGTAAAGGCTGGTTATCTTGTAAATGAAGCTGGTGCCGTAGATGTTGCGTCTGCAATAATTGACAACACTGATTCATTTCTTTCAGCATTCGGAATAAACTTTAGAGAAGATGCTACAGATATAGAAAAATTAGATTATATTATGCGTGATTTGCAAGCTGGTAATGCTTCTAGGATTCTTGGAGAATCTGGCAAAACAATTTCTGACGGTGATAGGAAATTAGTCAATGAAATTGTAGGAAACAGAACTTTGCTTTCCAACAGAGATGAAATGTCTATGAAGTTAAACAATTTGTTTACAAGTCTTTACACGACAGCAAACAATCAAGTTTTGGACGGATTGGCTAATTTAGATGCTATATCGGGTAAAAATGTTGCTGGATATTTGACGGCTGAAGAGCCATTAACAGAAGAAGAACAAAAAGAATTAAACGTTCTTTTAGGCGGTTCATTGGCTGCACCTAGATATAAAACAGAAACGCCCAGCTTAGGTAGATAAGGTTTAGCAATGAAAGATAGAACAAAGCTGACACTAGCAAGGGCTATTAAATCTAACGCCTTAACAGACCGACAGAAACTAAATGCACTTCGGGCTATTAAAGCAGACGCGCCTGATGAAGATGTTCGTGATCTAATAACCTCACTGTCTTTTAAAAGCATTAGAAGCGGCAATCGTTCCTTAGACGAAATGATTGACCAGAAGTCGGGCAAAGACCGTCAGAACTTTGATTATGCGTCAGGTGCTGATGGTAAGCTACGTGCTTTATTGTCGTTTGGTGAAACATCTGGCGATAAAGAAGCTATTCTTAAAGCAAATGTAGGTGAAGATGGGTTTATTCGGGACGCCGGGGGAAGACTTGCACTTACCGAAGCTGGACAAAAAAAACGTGGCATGGAGTTCACGGGCAAAAATGTTGTCATAGAAGATGAGGGATTTAGCGCCAGAGACTTTTCTGACCTAGCTGGTATGGTTCCAGAAACAGTCGGATCAATAGTTGGTGCAGTTGGCGGTACAATCGCGGGTGGACTTCCCGGCGGTGTAGTGGGGGCTGGTGCAGGTGGCGCAGCAGGACAGGCCATAGAAGAGGCCATAGAGAGCTTGCTGGGCGTACAGACGCAGACAGGTGGTCAGATTGCAAGAGACATAGCTATAGAGGGCGCTATAGGCGCTGGTGGCGAACTGTTGGGCGCGGGTGTATTTCTAGCAGGGCGTAGCGTTATTCGGGGCGGTAAAGCAGTCGGAGGCAAAATAAGCGGTGCGGGTAGAAGCCCCGGCGAAGAGATAGCAGATGAAGCTGTTGATCGTTCGCTTGATATGGTCAGGCGAACAGATGCTGAAGGCAATCGCTTTGGATATGTTCCTAGCGCCGAAGCTATGGGCGCAAACAAAGCTGTGGGTTATGTTCAAAAACTTGCAGAAACCGCGTCCAGAAACAAAGCTAGAATGCAGCGCAACTTAGATGCAGCGTTAAAAGAAAAAGAAGAGTTTTTAAGTGGTTCTAAAAGCGGATTTGGCAGGGTTAGTGAAAATGTTCGGGAAGAGTTTGGGGAAGACATTATGTTTAATTCCCCCGGTGCTTTTCAACGGCTAACAGCAGCGCAAAACAAAGCAAAAAAAGCGCACCTAAAAGCAATGGACGATGAAATAAACGTTATGCGCAGCGCGTTAAAAGATGATTTTGATTTAAACCCAGAAATGATGGGAACAATTGTTCGTACTTTTGGTAGTTTTGAAGACGTATCCAGACAAAACTTTAAACTCATAGATGACAAGCTAGATGAACTTGTGAACGCAGACGGCTTTGGCGGTGTTATTCAGTTTAACGAACAAAACATTACTAGAAGTGGTAACAAGTGGCGTGTATTTGACATTAACAAAAAGACATTATCATCATCTCCTGACTTTGCTGATGATAGCGTTAAAGGAATTTTGGATGATGTGTTTGAACGTTCTCGCGGATTATCCGATGAAGCGGTGTTAGCTGTAAAAGGTTTTGTGGATACATTCGATGACGGCATGTTGAGTTTTGAAAACATGGCTCAACTAAGAAAAACAGTTAATGACAACCTGTTTTTCAACCCTTCCATATCCACTCAAGGCGCAAAAGATTTACGAAGAGTACGCAGAGTATTAGACGATATGCTTGACCCAGCAAACATAACTATTTCTGCACCGTCTTTGCGTGGAACAGATGCGGCGCGTATTTTTGAACAAGCAGAAATATTAAGAAACAAAGCAATATCAGCGTATCGTGACGGCTTCAAAAGATTTGATGAGCTATCTAACATTGGAATTATAAGATCAGTAAATCAACTAAAACAAACAGAAAACAGTGCAGCAAAAATAACTGACAAGTTTTTTGAAAAAGTGGTTCAGCCAGATTCCCCACAAAGATTGCAAACATTTTTTAATGCGGTTGGTGATGCAGATTTAAATATTATCCAAGATGCTATGGGACGCCGCTGGATAGATGACGCACTGCGCGATTCAAAGTTCTACGGTGGCAACCCTGACAACTTCAGTGGCATGTCTTTTAAAAAGAAAATAGATCAGCTTGGCAGTACAGGTAAAGTTTTGTTCGGTAAAGATTGGGATAGGATGCAAAAACTTGCTAATACTATATCCAATACAAGTTTAAAAAACACATCTATAGATGATGTTGTTAGAGCAGCAGAGGCTGGCGGTCCCACAAGCATTGTTGATACGTTACAGAAAGTTTCTGATGCAGCTATAGATTCAAGACGGGCGTTAAAATACAGCGTTCTTAAAGGTCTTCAAGATGGCGATTTGCCATTAGGTCAAGCTGTTGATAGCCTAACTGACCCTAAGTTGATGGACTCAGAGGTTAAAGCAATAATGAGTTTCTTCAGGGATAAACCTGAAATGCTTGATAGAATGAGACAGATATTTGTATCCGACATTCTAAGCTCCGTAGACGAAAAAATACTATCGTCCAAAACAGCTTCAGGCTCTATGATTAAAGCATTGGACAGATATAATCCCAATGTTTTAAAGCGTGTATTGGGTGAGGATCAAGAGAAAGCCTTGCGATCCTTTGCCAAAGATTTAGAAATGTTGGGTGATGTTGGCGCGGAAGGCGCTATCGCGGCGGGTGGATTATGGTCTAAAATAATATCGTCGCCTTTCCAAGCTCTAGGACAGCTAGGAAAGTTCAACATGATAACCAAATTCCTAGCAAGCCCTGCGAATGCAGAACGATATTTAGAAATTAGAAAAGCAACCAGAGGCGACCCCGCTGGTCGTACTCAAGCACTTGCAGCATTTTTAAATGAAGCCGCAGTTAAAGAAGGCGTTGACGTTAATCGTATGGCTGGAATTGCGGGAAGGGCTGCAATGGCAGGGGTTAAAGTAACTGGTGCAGGAATTAAAGGTGTAAGGCGAGTTGTTCCGCAGGCTTTACAAGAACAAGAATTGCAAAAAACACCAGTTCCAAATGTAAAACCAAGTTCTATTAATCAAAATGTCGATATGTTCCGGGGACCAACACGAACAAATGTTCGGCCTGCAAAAAAATTATCGCCAATCGAACAAATACAAAAAAACGCACAACAGATAACACTACGAGAAAGAGCCGCCCAAAACCCTGCGGCGGCGGCTACTTTGCTTGGCGGTTTGGGAAGCGCAGGGCTGCTTTAGTCTTCAAGTTCCATGACAGTAGATGCAGAACCAATGCCGCCTGTACTGGCGGGTCTATAACCACGCTTGGCGTTCTGTATCTGTAAGTAAGCAACATCGATCAGCCTTGAAAGCTGACGCCCCAATGGTCGATCCTCTTGCGCTGCAACGTATTTCAATTTATCGTATGCCTCTGTTGTAAGGCCAACAGACTTGTATTCTTTTGGATTTGGCATAAAGGTTCCTTTCCCAAACATGGCGTCACAAAGACCATATAATCCCAGAAGATTTGGGTCAAGGCCCAAGTACGGTAATAAGAAGGTTGTGGTTCACAACATCAAGTTCGATTCAAAGTGGGAATCAGAACGCTATTTATATCTACACGCACTAGAACGGGCTGGCACCGTCAGGAACTTGGAACTGCAAGTCAGGTTCAATCTGATCGTTAATGACCAGAAGATATGCGCCTATGTTGCCGACTTTAGATACGAACGCGAGAACAAAGATGGCGTGTGGGAACAAATTGTTGAAGACGCAAAAGGCGTAGAAACCCCTGAATTTAAACTAAAAAAGAAGCTGATGAAGGCTTGTTTAGGCATTGAAATATATTTAACCAAAAAAAATAGTTGACACGTATGCCAGCACTTGCTAGGTATTGGGAACTTGTAGCAAAGAAGGAATATACGCATGAACAGTATGGAACTGTTTGAGCGGCGCGACGAACTCAAGTCAGTAATCACTGACCTTCGTGCCGAACTCAAAAACGTAGACGATCAACTATCAGATTTATTTCTGCCATTGGCGCGTGATGCGCTACGGGCAGACGGTAAAGACTTTGGTACTGCACATATTGTCGAGGGCAATGTGGCTATGAAAGTCAACGTTGGTAAAAAGGTCACTTGGGATCAAGACGTACTGCGTGACACATTCAACAGCATGACGCCTGAGAATGCACAGCACTACGCAAAGCTGACCTACGCTGTGGAAGAGCGCAAATATACAACCGCTCCACCCGCAATAAAAGCAACACTAGAAGCCGCCCGTACTACAGAAGTCGGACGCTTTACAGTAGAAGTCGAGGACAAGTAATGGGTTTCCAAATCATCACAGCCGATCAACGGCTATCTGAAAAGAAAGGTCACAAGATTGTGATCTGTGGTCAAAGCGGTGTGGGTAAAACCACACTCGCTAGAACTCTGGGCGAACGCACATTGTTCGTTGACCTAGAAGCTGGTGACTCAGCTATCGAAGGGCATCCTATTGATGTGATGCGTCCGCAGTCATGGCCTGAGTGTCGTGATCTTGCATGCTATCTTGGTGGGCCAAACCCATCACTGGCAGAGGATCAGCCATACAGCCAAGCACACTATGATTTTCTGTGTGCAGAAGAGGGTGATCCAACTGCGCTAGTAGCAAAGTATGACACGCTGTTCGTGGACTCAATCACAGTGGCAGGGCGCTTGTGCTTTTCATGGTGCCAGCAACAACCAGAGTCGCGGTCTGACCGCACAGGTAAACTGGACACACGCGCAGCATACGGTCTGCATGGTCGTGAAATGATGCAGTGGCTAACCCACTTGCAGCACATACGCGAAAAGAATGTGATCTTTGTTGGCATCTTGGATGAAACCACAGATGACTACAGCCGCAAGCAATACAACTTGCAGATCGAAGGTAGCAAGACAGGGCGCGAATTGCCCGGAATTGTTGATGAAGTAATTACAATGGCAATCTTAACAGGTGAAAATGGGCCGTATCGCGCATTTATCTGTCAGCCATTGAATGAATGGGGCTATCCTGCCAAGGATAGGTCTGGTCGATTGGCTACACTTGAGGAACCACACTTGGGTAAACTTATCGACAAAATGAGTTCACAACTTTCAGCAAATGGGAAACCGTTGAATTTTGTAAAACCAGAAACGCAGCAAAGCGAAGGAAATAAAAATGTTTAATCTTAATGAAACACCAGCAGATGATGGCGGCAACCGTGAGTTTTCACTCATTCCAAACGGCGCAATCAGTCGTGCAGTTATCGTTGTGAAAAGCGGCGATATTGAACTGCCTGAGTTTGGTCAAGGCCAGTGGTTCAAACAATCACAAAGCTCCGCCGCAAAGTGGATGGAACTAGAATTTACCTGCATCGGCGGTGAGTTCGACAGACGTAAGTTCTGGTCTAAAATCTTTGTTGATGGCAACAAAATGGGCAAGAGCGGTATGCCGCTGGCTAAAGAAATTGGTCTGCGAACACTGCGTCAGATTGTGGAAAGTGCAAACAATCTAAAGGCCAGCGATATGTCGGACGAAGCCCAACAGCGCAGAAATATCTCTGGCGTGTTTGACTTGAACGCTATGGAGATTTGTGCCAAGATTGGCATCAAGAAAGGCACCAACGGGTATAGCGATCAAAATCAATTGATGGCTGCGTTAACGCCAGATCAAAAGGGGTTTATTGCTACAGCGTCAGCGCCAATGCAATCAACGCCAGCAGCGCAAGCAGGATACCAGCAACCACAGGCACCAGCACCGCAAGCTGGAAGTCCCGTGCCAAGCTGGGCGCAGAGGTAGTAGCGGCAAGGCCATTCCGCGCCTGCTACCAAGGATGGGGGGCCTTGGGCCGTGAACCCCCCAACTTTCTTTTAGCGAAGAGGACAATCAAATGATATTACGCCCCTATCAAGAGGTGGCGATCTCAGACGCATTAAATGCGCTGGACACCCACAAAAATACAATCGTAGTTGCTCCCACAGGCGCAGGCAAAACTATTATGTTGTCTGCGCTCATTGGTAAAAGACACCAAGAGGGCAAACGCATTCTTGTGTTGCAGCACCGCGACGAACTTGTAGCGCAAAACCGCGAAAAGTTTCTAAAGGTAAACCCAAACATATCCACCAGCGTTGTCAATGGCACGATTAAAAAGTGGGACGGTGATACCATATTCTCAATGGTTCAAACCCTGTCACGCGAAAACAATCTGCGCCACAGGCCCAAGTTCGATATGGTTGTTGTAGATGAAAGCCACCATGTAGCCGCTGACACCTATATGCGGATTATCGAAGCGGTAAAAGAAGACAACGAACACGCTGAGATAGTTGGTTTTACAGCCACGCCTAATCGCGGGGATGGTAAGGGTCTGCGCAGTATATTTAATAATTGCTCACACCAGATAGAATTAGCCACGCTGATACGTGAAGGCTTTCTGGTGCCACCGAAGGCTTACGTTGTCGATGTTGGCGTCACAGAGGCTCTGGAAGGGGTCACACGGCGCGGTAATGACTTCGACATGGACGAGGTTGCGCGAATAATGAATAAGCGCGTCATTAACGAGCGTGTGGTCAATGAATGGCAAGACCGCGCAGGTGATCGAAAGACCGTTGTGTTTTGCTCCACAATCAACCACGCACAAGACTTGCTGGATATGTTTATCGAACATGACATAAACGCAGAAATGGTTATCGGTGATACGCCCAAGCCAGAACGCGAACAAATTCTGCATGACCTTGAGTTCGGTGACGTACAAGTTGTGGTAAACGTAGCAGTGCTGACCGAAGGCTTTGATGCACCGCCTGTATCTTGTGTAGTTCTAACCAGACCCTGCTCATTCAAATCAACAATGGTGCAGATGATCGGGCGCGGTCTGCGCATTCTGGACCCAGAGATTTATCCTGACCAGATCAAGAAAGACTGTATCGTGCTAGACTTCGGTAGCAGCATTCTAACGCATGGTGCGTTGGATGAAGCAGCTAACCTAGATGGCAAGCCCAAAAACCCCAACGGGGAAGCGCCAGAAAAGCAATGTCCAGAGTGCGGATTCATTAACCCTCTTAACGTCAGAATGTGCGTTGAGTGTGGCTATGAGTTCCAAAGCCAAGACACAGAAGAATTGGTGGACTTTACGCTAACAGAATACGACCTCATGGAACTATCACCGTTCCTATGGATGGACATATTTGGCAACGGCTCATGCCTGATGGCAATGGGCTTCAATGGCTTTGGCGTAGTCGGCACAGTGGGCGATACATCTATTGGGCTAGTCAAGGCTCAGAACGGGCGAAAGGTGCGCTCAGTTGCCATTGGGGGTAAGGTGCAAGCCATGTCAGCCGCAGATGACTTTATGCGTGAGATTGAAGACAGCAGCGCAGCTAACAAATCTAAACGCTGGCTCAATGAGAGGGCTACAGACAAGCAACGTGACGCCTTACGCAGAGGTGGTGTGCAAGTTAGTGCAATGGATTTCTCATGGACGAAATACAAAGCCGCATGCTGGCTAAATTATCTGTGGAACAAAGAACAAATAGACGCAGCAGTGGAAAGGATAGCTGAATGAAACGGGCAGAAATATTAGATACAGCAAAGCAGTACGTCACCAAAGATCGTGACGCCACGCACGGTGATATGGAAGACAACTTTGATTCCATAGCAGAGTTGTGGCAAATTTACTTTAACAACGAATGGGATTTCACATCTACTGACGTTGCAGTGATGATGACGCTGTTAAAAATAGCGCGGCTTAAATCTAACAAAAGCAATCCTGACAACTGGGTAGACGCATGTGGTTACATGGCCTGTGGCGGCGAGTTGGCTATCAAAAAAGGAAAAGACGATGGCACGGATCGAACTTGAACTAACAGCCATAGTTTACGACAACAGCGAGTTTTCCTGTGAAGAATACAAAATCGTTGCGTTTGTGTCAGATTGGAACGATGGCGAACAAGTTACCGAAGCTGCGGGAAAAGCAGTAAATGACCATATGAATCATTCCAAAAAACTCTGCATCGGTGGCTGCGCAAAAATATTCGTGGACAAAGAAAAAGTAGCAGATGCTATATTTCAAAACCCGGACGCAGATGAGGGGCTATTCGACAAAGCCGCAGAGTTGTTCGGGTTAGAAGAGGGGACAATCCATTGAATTACGAATCAGCAAAAGAACCAATGGAAGAGTTGTCATTCATACTTGGATACTTCGGATGGGGTACGCGGTTCTGCGACCTGACAGAAGAACAAGTCCAAGTGTTGATATTCGCACTGCAAGAATCCAAAAAAATTACGGAGACAGTAAATGTCGGAAACCTTGAAGAATCCTACTATAAGTCAACAGGCAGTTGGCCTTCTACTTCAATCCCATTCTAGGGAACCAGACCCAATAGCCGAACAAATTAAAGAGGCTGTGGATCAGGGGATCGTCAAAGGCGAAAAGAAACGTGAACGGCGTAAGTATATCGGTGCGTCCAGCATCGGTGATGAATGCTCACGCAAAATACAATACCGATACCTCAACAGGCCCATTGATGAAGGCAAAGAATTTACCGCACGAACACTGCGGATATTTCAATTCGGTCATAACATCGAAGACTATGCCGCCAAGTGGATACAGGACGCAGGGTTTGACCTACGCACAGAAGACAAAATGGGTGAACAGTTTGGGTTCTCAATCGCTGACGGTGAAATACGCGGTCACATAGACGGCGTAGTCTGTGATGGCCCCGTAAAAGCGCAGTATCCTATGCTATGGGAATGCAAATCAGCCAATGACAATAAGTTTAGAGCGTTTGAAAAGCACGGCGTTGCTAAGGCAAATCCAGTGTATGCTACCCAAGTGGCACTGTACCAAGCCTACATGGAGTTAACAGAAACACCTTGTTTGTTCACCGTAGTGAATAAAAACACCAGCGAGATATACTATGAAATAATCCCTTTCAATCAAGGGCTTGCGCAGGAAGCCAGCGATAGGGCAGTAAATATCTTGACGGCTGCAAAAGCAAATGACATTCTACCACGCATCGCACAAAGCAAAGATTTCTTTCTTTGCAAGTTCTGTGAGTATCAGGATTCGTGTTGGGGAGAATAATTACAATAGTGGGGCATTCCAAGGCTGATCGGAACACCCCACATTTTGTATCAGGATGAGTGATAAGGACAACATAATGACAATATTACGCTTTGGCAACACAACTAGCCAGCTTACAGAAAAAATTTCTAACCTTGTGCCACGCACAACACAGCTTCAAGATTTGTTCGATACATACCCAAATGGTGTGCGTCACGGCACTACATTTATGATCGGATCGTTTCAAGGCGAAGCAGGTAGTTCGCTGCAAATCAACATAGATATTCATGGCCCCAACTTTATGCGCGGTCAGGATTGGGCCACAGGTGATGGCATCGGGGGTATAACCAAAATCCTAATGGAAGGTCGGGGCTGGACTAGCAGAGAAGTCGCCGCGCACTATCAATCGTTCCTCGGAACGCCACAAGAGACAGCGCCAGAAAACCCAATCAAACCCGAACTTGCTAACAGACCAAGCCCGGAACCAATTCCGCTGCAACAACCCGAACAAGTAGGCGCAAAAAAGGTCTACAATTTAGATACGCCCTACGATGATGAATATACATACACTGACGCTGACGGCGTTGTGCTTGTCACAGTCCGTAAATACGTGGAAGAAAGCGAAGACGGCGAAGTTAAAAAACAATTCCGCCAGTTTATGAATGGGCGCATGGGTCTGCCAGAGCCAAGACCCCTATATAACATCCCGAACATTTTGGATGCAGAAACAGTTATATGGGCGGAAGGCGAGAAATGCGCAGAAGCACTAATCGGGATGGGATTCGCAGCTACCTGTACTATCGGGGGCGCAGGAATGCTATCGGAACGTGTCGCCCATAAGTTTGATTTCTCGCCACTTGAAGGCAAAGACGTAATCCTTTGGCCTGACAACGATAAAGCTGGTCGGGACTTAGCTGCACTTGTAGAACGCCTCGCCAAAGATGCAGGGGCAAAATCAACTCTCATGCTCCGTGCGCCATTCGGAAAACCAGAAAAGTGGGATGCCGCAGACGCATTAGACGAACAATTTGACATTCACAGGTTTATCCGCAGTAGCCAAAGCAAAATCAAAAAGCCAATACACCTGCTGGACGATAGCCTAAACATCGGGACTTACTTTGTAGGTCGCGCACCCGAACAAGAGTACCTAATCAACGGCACAATACCGCTAGGCGTTCCAACTATATTCGCCGCTGCTGGCGATAGCGGTAAAGGCATGATGACCCTAGACCTCGCAATGAAAGTCGCATCGGGCGAACCTATGCAATCAGCTTTCGGGGGAATGGTATCCACATTCGGGGATGCAATCATTCTGTCCGCAGAAGATGATAAAGACGAAATGCACAGGCGGATTGAACGCATGGACCCTATGGGTAAGCGCCGCGAATACCCGAACAATTTAAAAATACTGCCGTTACCAAACCTCGGCGGTGTGTTTCCAATCATGCAAAAAATCGACAATAGCTACGTCATGGGCGAAGAATTTGGACGCATCTACGATCAAATCTTAGAAATGCAGAACCTCGCACTGCTAGTAATTGACCCAATGGCGTCGTTCGTACACGCAGATGTAAACGCTGATCCCGCTGCTGGGGCTGCGTTCATGGGTATGCTTGCGCAAATCTCAACCGAAACAGGCGCTACGGTCATGGTCAATCACCACATGGCTAAAATCAAAGACAACGATCCCGTCACAACACCAGAACAAGCGCGTAATCTCATTCGGGGTACGTCAGCTATCGTTGATGGCGTCCGCTGCGCATTTACCGTGTGGAACGTAGAAGAACGGCTAGGCCGACAACGCTGCAAAGACCTCAACGTAGATTATGCGCGTAACACCGTGTTCGATGGCGCTGTGGTCAAAGCCAACGGGCCAGCTAATCGGGACATACGACACTTTATCCGAAACCCGAACACAGGGCTGTTAGAAGATAGATCAGAAGATATACGCAACTTGGCGCTGTCAGACGCGGTAAGAAACAGACTCCAACACATGTTCGACTTCTTAGCTATGATGGAAAACGATGGTAACGCAGTCACAAAAGGCGGCGCTAATGACGGGGCGTTTGAGGCAATACGAACAAGTTCGTCAGGTGAACCATGCGTGATAGCACTGAAAGTCTGCGGGGAAAGCACAGTTAAAAACACCATAACAGCACTGCAAGAGGCAGGGCGCGTTGATACCTACAGACTAACACAGTCGGGCGCGTCTAAATGGCTAGGCGTCACAGGTGGGCCGTTAAGCCGTGGCGAATATGAAGCCAGAACAGCGCGAGAAAACCTTTGACCTGTATGCCATGATGTGCTAATCCTTGGGAACGGATTTAAATGCGTATTTTAATCCGTTTTGGGAAATAACGCCGTAATTGCACAGGGATATTTTTAAGTACCTGATATTGCTGTGTAAAATTCTTAAATAAGACCCATTTAGCAAAGGATACAAAATGGCAGAAAAAATGTTACACTTCTTTAAAGACAAGCGACCAACGCTAGAAGAAGCGCAAGCGATTGTCGGGGGTCTGGTGGAAATGGTTCCATTAATGAACCCAGAAAAAATGCAACTCATAATTAACGAAGAGGGTCTAATGCACGATCTTCCCGTTAATATTCAAGCCAGCATGATCGCTGGGCGCAGGCTAGTCGGGCCTGCAATCGTCCTAGAAGGGGACGCAATGTGGGACTAGAAACGGGCCTAACACCCGCGCAGGAATCAGAACTAAAGTTCCTGCGCGGCAGAGTCGATAGACTGCAAGACGAAACCTTCAAAAAAAGCCCACTACCCAACGCACAAAACGATCTGTGGGTAGCGCGTACAGAACTAGAAAGATATGTTAGTGATCTAAGATCATGGGGGAAAAAAATATGACAGCACTAGAACAATGGAAAGAACTGGCAAGAGTAGAAAACCTACGGCATCAGCTAGTAGCACAACCAACTCAAGCTATCGTCGGGCGTAACTACGGGGCTAAAGTAGACCTCATGGCCGTGGCCTTCGATGCAGTTAAAACTAGGGACGCTTGGACAATCAAAGACCTAGCCAGAAAAATGCAAATCAAAGACGATGCAGCGCAACAACTACTACGAAGCCTCGTAAAAGAAGGACACCTAACATCAAGGCCAATGCACGGTGAAGCACTGTACGAATGGCCCGATAGAAACCCGTCTAAACCATTGCCGCGATTGGGGAGTCGCTATAGATAATCCCACGCAACATGCTGAAAGTCACAAACCGTGCCCATAATCGGGCGGGGTTTTTCTTTGTCGGGACTCTTCTATCTTATTATCCGCCACATATTTATCAATCAGCAGCAAACAAAACATCGGCAAATCTGATGGACTCACGCCTAACCCGAACAAAAGTTCGACTATTAAATCGCGCAAGTCAGCAGTCGAAAAATTAGCGGGTACTTCGTTAAGAAGCCCCGCCGCAATTCTTTCTAAATCTTCTGGTTGCATCACTTGTCTTTGCTTTTGTTATTGCATCCAACATATTATCAGCATCTTCTACCGCCTGTCTAGCTGAATCAAATTGACTCTTCTCTTTTAAAGCAAAGTCAACAAACCCTTTAATATCATCCCAACAATCCTCATGTTCATAAGCCGTTATTACATGAAGCACAAAAAACTTTATCAAATCTGGGCTGGCTTCATTTGGCAAACCTGTATCAAGTTTCTTCATGGCATTGTGGAAAAACTTCTGTTTTTCTTCTATGTTATTAAACGTCGGCATTTTAACTGTCCTCTTCTCTGTATTCTTTCAAACAAATATCAGCGGCGTTCTTCTGATCTTGCATCGCCGTGATAACCTTCAACCAAGCCTCGGAACACATGTCCTCGCGCCCTACCATGCGCTTTATGTTGCACATCAGTTTGATGTCACGCAGGGTCTTTTCTTCTAGCATCAAATGTATCTCAACATATTTTGACATGATCTGTTGTTCCTTTTCGCTATGAATGATAAACAAAATGTGGGGGCGGTTTGATTTAACCTCGCTGGATCAAATCATGTCATTGCCGCCCCCAACGATACTTACGACATGCTACCCAAGTACCAAGCAACAATCACCAAAGCCAACACAACAGCCGCATAAACGGGCTTCTTAGGCACGTTAAACGCATCCGCAGCCTTTGGTTGCGGAGTCAGTGATAGCTTCGTTGCGCGGGGCTTACGGGGCTTCTTAGGCTTGTCATCGGGGGAAACGTCCCCAAATAACGTCGAGTCCAGATTTTTCTGGAATGGCGTTAAATCCTCAACAGGATTATCCTTCGCATCAACGTTAGCACGTATCCTAGACATTATCTTAGACATTTTAACGTTGACCGACTTTGTAGATCGACCCATAAGCTCACCAATCTCGCTGTGCTTAAATCCCGTTGCCCTATACTCAAGCAACTGGTCAATCTCTTTACCTGTCCACGGCCTCATAGAGCGTTTCGTAGGCGTAAGGTTTCTTTTCTTCTTATCAGCCATTACATTCATCCTTTCAATCGGCTTCAATCTCGCCAGAACCAGAACAGTTCTCGCAAGTCTTCCAAACCCCAAACGGCTCATAAACGCCGTATGAAGTCATCTCAAATTGTTCGTGTTCTACCTCACCCTTACGGTCAGAATGTGAACACTCAGGGCAATCAATCATCATCTGGAACACCCCGCAGCTTAATGACAGGTGGAACATACGACCCGTCCAATATCTTCTGATCTTGATCTTTATGTCGGGCCAACGAATTAACCCCCATGTTGAAAATCAACTCACGGCGCAATTCCTCAACCGCGCTTAACGAATCATCCTCAGTTTCATAAAGATCAATAATCTCGTCTAAACGATCAACAACGTAAGGAATGTGAACAGTATCATCCATTGGACACACGCCAAATGCGAACAAATCCATCAGCTAAACCATCAGCCTCGCGTCTGCTCATCAAAGTAATGCCCAAACGGGACGCAGCAACGTAAATGCTGTTATACGACCCGCTAGGTATATCAACGCAATCGCCCTCATTCATGGACGCAAGCAAAACTTGCCACTTGCCCCTGCCCCTTTTCTTGCCCGAAACAACGTCAGGGATCGGAACCCCAGAATTAATCTTGTACTCCATCATTAGCATCCTCTCTGCTAGTTACATCGCCAAAATGACGAACGTGATTGCTGCAATGGTCAGCAGTACAACTACCGACCACGCCATGTCTTTCAAATCATACTTCACGGGAAAACCCACGAACGCCGCGCTGTGAATCACGACTGAAATTGTTCGGGTCTACAAACGGTGACTTGTCATACGCAACATCGTCATAAACCTCTGCGCACATGGAAAGCGGAATTTCATAAAGCTCAACTTCGTCAGGATACTCAGAGTTGTGACGATAAACATACTTATCATCAGCGCAAACTTCGCTGTAATGAATATCTTGACCCGTGCGCTCTCCCAACGTAACCGCAAGCGTCTTGCGTCCCGCAATGTCTGTTAAACGTATCATGCGCTGGCCCCCTTCGGATCAAAGCGTAGGTGGTGCTTGGTGGCTACACCATCCAAAGCGGCAACAATGCCGTCGCGCCACTTCCTACTTTTGATCGACTCAACATCATCCCTAGACGTATCGTCATGCGCGTTCTGCAAATCAGCCAACAAACTTATCTGAGCGACAGTTAAATCATCTTGACCCCATGACGCCGCAACAGCGTCAGCAACAGCCTGTCCACCGCTTATACCTTGACCCTCAAGATCATCGTCATAATGCTCGTCAGCAATGAACAAGCCAACAGCGCACATCTGACCGTTGAACTCACAGTCATCGTTATACCCACGGTAAACGCAAGCGTCACCATCCATGTCCAATGACGGGCCATCCATGCCCATCAAATGAGCCGAAGCTGCGTCAAATATCTCTTGTAGTCTCATTTGTCATTTTCCTTTTGCTATAAAAGATAACACTATATCTAATCCCAGAAAGTCCTAGTGTCAATAGCAAATGTAAATAAAATAATAGCCATTTTCACGAAAAACCGCCCCATTGATTTCATTGGATAATTTACGGTAAAAAAATCTACGTTAAATTTTACCGCGCTTAACGTAACGTAGAATGTTAAACAATATCAATGAGTTGAGGATTTACGGTAAGCACGGTAAAAACCCGTTTTACCGTAGATTGTTCAATAAAATCAATGCGTTATTTTACGGTAAGCACGGTACCCCCTTTACAGGGGGGTATATATACTACCCCCCCTTGATGTTAATCTAATGCAGCCAATGCCGTGATCAGGACTTGCGCACTTGTGGGATAATGTGCTACTGGTCGGGGACACTACAGCAGGGATTCGCAGCATGCCAAAAGTCGGGGAAAAAAATCCAAACGGGCCATCACTCAAACCGCAGCAGCAAACGTTCCTAAATAACTTCCTGCACAAAGACATGACACAAACAGCAGCAGCCAGAGCCGCAGGATACAAACACCCAAACGTACAAGCCGTGCAACTACTCAACACACCACACGTTCGGGAACGCCTAGAAGAAATGCGCGTCGAACTAGAATCAAAGTATGGAGTCAACATAACCAAATCTGTTCGGGATATGCAGATGCTCCGCGATGAAGCATGGGCCGCAGGTAACTATAGCGCAGCAATCAAAGCAGAAGAACTGCGCCTCAAAGTAACCGGCCTCATGGTCAACCGTAGCCACGTAACACACGAAAAAATAGACAGCATGGATAAAGACGAAATAACTAAAAAGCTGCAAGTCATCATGGATCGGGCTAAAAGCCGAATGATCGATGTAACACCTGAACCAGTAGAACCCGAACACTTAACAGAAATTAGCGAAAAGCCGCACTGATCGGGGCTGGGCTTGGCGGGTAGGGCCGCAGGGCCACCGTCAGGGCGTCCTGAAGGCCCGCAGAGGGCCAAGTCGGGCCTTTCGGGGGTCGGGGTACCCGAAGACTTGTTCGGGTTCTGTAGCCCCCCTCTCACAAACAAGTATTATGTTAAGTCTTTTACCCCCGGTTGCCTGTAATCGGGCCGGGATCGGGCCGGGTCGGGGAACCCGCACAATTGTTCGGGATCGGGGTTCCGGGGAACATGCCGGGTACACTTTGAGTCGCCGGGTAGCGCCGGGGGTCAACCGTTGACAGACCTTGACCCCCGGTAATCACAACCCGAACAATTGTTAGCGTTTGACAAACAGGCCGGGGTCAGGCATCTTGGCGCTGCATTACCTCCTCTTGACTCAACAACTACCCCCGCTTGGCTAGGATTCGCACTGCAACGGCGGGGGTTTTTTTATTTCAACTTTGTTATTTTAATTGTTGACATATGGGATAATGTGGGATACATGTTGTTTGTCTAGTAAATGAAAGGACAGACACATGAGACAAGAAACACAGAAAATCATGTCCGCTTTCTTAAAAGGTGAGAAGGCTTCGGCACAGCGGACTAATACGGACGGCAACACTGTTTGGCTGCACGGTAACAAGATAGCGCACCGCCAACAGGATACTTACGATCATGGACTTGTGCAGTTTACTTTGGCTGGCTGGCCTACAGTAACAACGCGGGAACGTATCAACGGTATGCTTAATGTATTCGGTTATTCAGATTTCAGCATAGGCCAAAAACACACTATGCAATGGCTTTTCCACAACGGAAAGAAAATCCGTAGCGTGGGTGAATATGAAATTATGTCATTGGCTGAACTAGATGAACTTCGGGTGTCGGTGTAAACATGATGCTTTACATGGCCTATGGCATGAATACGAATCGTCGGGCAATGGAAGCACGTTGCCCGTTAGCGAAACCGATGGGCGGGTTCTACCTGCCCGATACTCGGCTAGTCTTTCGGGGCGTTGCTGATATTGTTCGGGATCGGGACAGCATTTGTCCCGTTGCGCTATGGGCCATCACGCCTAGTTGCCTAAAAGCACTGGATCATCTTGAAGGCTATCCAACGCTGTACAATCGGCGGAAGATTAACGGCGGCTGGTTAGTGTATGAAATGAATGACAAAAACTACGTCGGGCCTCCAAGTCAACACTATTTTGACATGATACAGGAAGGGTATCGGGACTTCGGGCTTGATGATTATAACCTAAGAACTGCGGCATATGAGTCAGGTAAAACAGAAGTCGCATAAACTTTTACCCGGTGTTAATTCACCGGGTATTTTTTTGCCCGGAATAGAACCCGAACAATTGTTCGTGTTTACTTACCCGGAGCGCCCGGAGTCGCCCGGCCCGGTTAGATTGTACCGGGTATATTTATTTAAAATACTTGTTGACCTGGGTGTTAACGCATGTTATATAGATGTTAGCAAAAAGGAGAACGCTATGTTTTTAACAATCGAAAACAATTACACCGGCGAGTTACTTTGCAACCGCCGTTTGGGGCCATACGAAAAGCTAGACATTGAAACGTTGGTTTCAAAAGAGATTGACAAGCTATACTGCGGTGAACTTGAACTAGAATATTCAGACAATGTGCCGAATGGTTGCGCAGAGTATTATGCGCAAATCAGAACACGCAAACATGATAGCTTATGCGTATGGACAACGGGTGACTTCTTTTACAAGCGGGAGACAGAATAATGAAGAACATAACGCAACACACTGGACGAATTAAACTGATCGAACGGCTAGACAATTCCTATGCTGGTAATCCTCAATATATATTGGCAATCATGGACAGCCCGAACAAGGATTTAGGATGGACGTTTCGTACACCTAAGAACAGCATGTTAGGTTATGAGGTGGGAAGCTACATCGACAAGGATATTGATGTAACCGTGACTCTAGGAACTCATTATCGTTGCACAACACTAAACAGCATAAGGAAGGCATAATATGTGGAAAGTAACATATGCAGTAGATAGTCTTGACCCTAATCCAACGGTCAAGACGTTCGATGAAGAGTATGAAGCTATTGATTGGCTAGGCGAAGAAATGTCTAGGCGTGTTGACCATGTGGTGCAGCATAGCCCCTATTCAATCAGCGAGTCAGAACTTGTCGGGATGCAAGAGATTGAGGCTAGTCTAGCGCGTATTGATCGGGTTTAACAATCGGGCCTGACCCTTCGGGGTCGGGCCTTCGGGATCGGGTCGGGATCAATCGGGGTCGGGGTATTATATACCTCGGCCCTTTTTTTATCCGCAGCAGCACCACGCACATACAAACCCGAACAATTGTTCGGCTTTCCAACGGCTTGGAAATTGACTGAATGTTTTGAAAACTGACTGACGGTTTAAAAGTTGACCAATGGTAAGTAAATTGACTTATTGTTTTATAAACTGACTGTTAGTCAGTAAATTGACATATTGTTTTAAAAGTTGACCGTCAGTCAGTAAATTGACTAGGCAATCAGTTTTTTGAACTAATGAAAAGTGTGTTCTATTTTTGTTCTTTTGTGTTGGCATTGGATATGGCATTGAATATAGAAATTGACGTACACCCCGAAAATAGAGCCATAGAAGCCCATTAGACGTTTGCCTATGCCTAGGTCATGAAAATGCAAGTTGACGTTTTGTTCTCATTTTAATCACTTGATGTTACAGGTTGAAACATTTCGTGATAATCGTATTGACAGGCAAGTTGAAAATAGGGTTATATATATAAAGAGCGACACGGAATGACCCGTTCGCCTTATAGGAGAGTAAAAAATGCCAGTACAAATCCACACAGAGAACGCCCTGCCATTCGGTTTTGAGCCTGAGTTTTCAGGCAATATCACACAGCATACACAGGCAGACCAATATCAGAGGGATGGTATTGAAGGTTTCACAACGTGCAGCGATTGTGGCGTTGTTAACAGCGAAACCAATTCGCCCATTCTAGTTGATTGCGCCTTTGCGTGGGCGGCGGTTGAAGAGATGTTTGCGAGTAGTGTACGCGGCGGCGCGACTATTCCAGAGCGGTCATCATCGCGCGGCGGTTGCGGTTGCCACGTTCACATGAGTACGCGCCGTTTGCTTAACGTCAAAACAGAGCGCGAGCGCGAGATGTTTTGTCGCGAGAGTATCGCTTACACACAACGCACAGGGCGCATGATTAGCCTTGAAAATAGAACTGAAGACCCAATTACCACTGAGCAATTGCGCGATATTATTATTCGCATGTATGATCAGCAAGATATTATCAATTCGCTGCACCAAAAATCGCGCACAGAGGGACACCCACACTTCAGTCAGTTTATGGGTCATCAAATCACGGCAGGCATGGCGCGCAGAGTAAAGCGCGCAACCGACACAAGCGAAATTGTGCGCGCCATGACCGAATTGCACGGCAAATTTACTAACATCAATTTGCAGAATTTTGAGCAAGGTAAACAGACCATTGAATTTCGGCAGGCAGGCGGCACCACCGAAACAATCAAAATTCAAAAATGGGTGCAATTGCTTTTGAACATTGCACAGCACAGCATTGAGACACGGCACCCACGCCCACAGATGACCACAGTGACCCACACCACACCAAGCACAGGCGCAAGCGCATTTGCCGCACAAGCGCGCCGCATACGCAATGTATATGACATGTTGCGCACAGATCGTGGCGCGACAACGCACGAAATCATACTTGCCACAGGGGTCGCAGAAACAAGTGTACGCCGCATGGTTTCCGAAATCCGCAACCGCATTGGTGACAGCGCGCTTGTGACCCACACACAGCAAGCGCAGGGGCATAGCTATGGCGACGGCACAGATTACACACGTTACCAAATCTTAGAGACATGGGACGAAGTGACAGCGCGCACAGACGTGACACAGGACTTATCAAACCCAAGCATTTGGGCGCGCACCACAGACGACGATTATGACTATTGGTTTGACCGTATCGACACGATAGCGCGCCGCTAAGTATCGCCAGATGTAGACCCGCACAGCGCGGGTCTATTACTGGCAATACCGCCACCACAGCGAAGGGAAACCAAATGCAAAACACCAAACCAAATCGCGCACAGCGCCGCGCCGCGCAATCAAATGGCAAGCCCAAATGCCAAGCATCGCGCCGCTCTTTTGAATTAACTATTCGGCATATTGAAAAGCAATTGCACAGCACAGAGACGCGCCCACAGATAGACGCGCCTAGTCGCGCAACTCGCTTTTCTGGCATCACATAAACCGCGCGACACGCGCCAATCGGAATTGACCGGCCATTGTGCCGGTCTTTTCATGCGCGATGCCAAACCCGAACAATTCTTGACGCTTGCAGGTACCCTATTGATTTTAAACGGTTTATCGGGATCGGGATCGCATAAAGACGGCCCACCCCCTTTTCGGACTAAGAGTCGGACACTAAACCTAACCCTGTTCCCCACGCACGGTTCCCTCAGAAAATTTTTTTATAAAAAAAATAATAATATGCTAAACGCTTGACTCAATCCCATAAACCGGCATACACATGATGTATGGGGGTGCGGTATGAATTGTTGGCATTGCAAGACTGAGTTAATTTGGGGCGGGGATCATGATTTAGATGATGATGATGATCATTGCATGGTAACGAATTTAAGTTGCCCTGAGTGTAATAGTTTAGTGTATGTTTACATGGCGAGGGACAGTGATGATGGATAATTGGTGGGAAGATTTGGAATTGATGCGTCGATTACTCAGGTATCATCCTGAGTCTGGTATGATTTATTGCCGTGAGCGTTCACCGTGTGATTTTTATGATACTGGCGAGGGCAGTTCGTTTGTGAGTGCTGCTGGTGGCGCAGCTAAGTACAACTTGGAGAATTTGGGTCGTGAGGCGTTTAATTGTCGTGTTAAGACGCGGCGTTCTACGTGTTATTATTTGAATGGCGGCATGTCTTATCGCGGTCATAGTAAGAAGTTGTTTGCGCATCGCGTGGCTTTCTTTTTGTATCACGGTTATTATCCGCAGTTTCCTAATTCTGTGGATCACATTAACAGGGACGGCTGTGATAATAGGATTGTGAATTTGCGTGAGGTTACTCCGCGAGAGCAATCTATGAACACTGGTTTAAGTTCGGCTAATACGTCTGGAGTTAAGGGTGTTAGTTTTTTGAAGGACAAGGGTAAGTGGAGAGCGTCGATTAACATTGATGGTCGCAAGACTAACTTGGGTACTTTTGTTGAGTTAAGTGATGCTATAGCGGCTAGGAAGGCGGCAGAGGTTGGCGAAGTGGGGTTTGATATGATTAACCGTGATGAATATCAGCGTTTGTTGGAAGAGATTGAGCGGTTGAAGGCTGAGAATAAGGAATTGCGTGAGTTTGTGGAGAAGTTTCAACGTAAGACAGCGGGGATGTTTGAATGAGGTGGGAAATTGACGAGGTTACCAAGCACTTGAGCCTTGACGGTCATTATCACATTAGCTTTGACAGGTTAACTGAGGATGATTGGTTCAGGCATTTATCTGAGAAGAGTTGGGTGGATATGCGGGAGATTCTTCCTGCGTTTGTTGCGGCTTATGACGCTGCTGGCATACCGTTAAGTAAGCAATTTTTTGAGCGTCATAAGGTTGCATTTTTTCGTCGTGCGGAAGAGGATTATGAGATTTTGGCTCAGAATTTATGCAATGACAAGGTTCATGGCGGTAAGTTGTTGTGGAGCCTTACTTATGCTTTTCGTGCTTCGGATGCTTGCATTGATGAGATACTGGAAGATCAGTATAATTTTCACCCTCATTCCGTTATTTCGGCTATTTATGATGTTGGTGATGCGTACAGCAAGCATGTTGTTAGTCGCGCTGTTAGGGTTGTTAGTGATGAGTTGCGGCATCCAACGGACCCTAATCTGTCTATTTTTGAATACCGGGAGCATCATTGGCTTAGAACTCCGAATTGCGGTAGGAAGACGATGGATTTAATTGTGGCTTCGTTAAAAAGTTTAATTGGTAAAAGGATGGAGTTGAGTAATGGCAACGTTTAGAATTAGGTATGGCGGTGATTATGAGTTTGAGGGTCAGTCTTTATCTGAGGTTGTACCTGTAATGTATCGTCGCAAGTGGGCGAATGATTTTCCTTGTCCTGACGAGGGTGGATATATGCGGCGGACTGCGATTGAGATGTGTGAGTGGAACAAGGGGACTTATTATTATGACAGTAGGTCTAGTTTTGCTGATAGCATGGTTAGGAATGGCATGTTGGAGCGTGTTTCGTATATGGATTGATTAATTTGTTGTGATGATTTAGTCTTGGCGTGAGTTTTATTGCTTATGGGGACTATTGTTGCATGTATAATCCTAACGTTCCGTCTAGCAACATGGGCATAGCGCCGATTTCTGGTCAGCCTTCACAGCCTTTGGGACCGGCTCCGATGGCTGGTCCTGCGCCGATGGGTCCGATGGGTCCGCCGCCCCCTATGGCACCGCCTATGATGGGTGGCATGCCGCCCCCGCCTATGATGGCCCGCCGCCTATGGCTCCGCCGATTGCTCCGATTACTGAGGGTTTGGGTGGATTTGGTGGTAGCAGTGCTGGTCGTGCTGGATTTAGTGAGCGCATGCAGCGCATGACTGCGCCGCCGAAGCCAAAGCCTATGCCTATTCAGCGCATGTCGTATGGCGGCATGGTTGGTTCTGGCATAGAGGCGGCGCAAGAGGCTGCATCTACGCAGGCGCAGAGGGCGCTTCCTTACGATATTCCTTCTGCTGTTTCTTCTTTTGGTTCTTATCAGAATCCTATGTTTGGTCGGCAAGCTGGTTTAGGTCAGCAGGGTTCTGTTGATGCTTTAGATCAGTACGGTGCGTATTTGGATGATCAGTACGGTGATCCGCAGTTTGAACAGAAGCGGAATAATTTTTTACAGGGTATTGCGCGTGAAGAGCAGCAGACTTTTGGCGGCATGGGTGGTTACGGTGGTCAGCCGACTTTTGGTTCTACGCAGCGTGAGCGGTCACTTTTAGACGGCATTTATGGTTCTGGCGGTTTATCTAATTATCAGGTTGCGCGGCCTATGGCTAACGGCGGTTCTGTTTCATCTGATCCTGTAAAGATGGCGCTTGGCGGATTTATTGGCAATCCTACAACTAGGGATTACAGCGACGATGATCCATTTGGCACTGATGATTTGTTGGATAGTTTAGGCATTCCTGACTTTGATCCGAACAAAGACTTTGGTGGTGGCGGCGATGATAGTGGCGGCGATGACGATGATTATTATAATTATTTAGATGATGATTATGTTTATGTTGCGCCCCCTGCTCCTGCCCCACCTGTAGTTGTTCCAGAGCCTGAGCCTGAGTCTGGTGGTGATGATATAAAGAATATGATTTTAGCTGAAGCGGCTAAACAGGTTGCTGGTATAAATAATGACATACAGTTAGCTGACGGCACGGTTCTTAGCAGAGTGATTTAAAACCTGTTGTTGGGACTAGCGGTAATGTTGAGAATTTAGAAAACATTTCTTCTTTGGTCAGTGATTTAAACGCGCAGCTTGGCAACACTGGTTCTGTTGATGCTGTTGGTGCAGCGCCTATTGTTGGCTCTGGTGATGCGGGTCCAGAGATATTTACCGATGTTCCTAATGTTTTGGGTCAAAACCCGATTAGTTTGTTATCTCCCCTTGCGCCTTCGCCTATATCTGTGAGTGGAAGACAAACGCCGGGTGGTGGCATTGTTCCGACAGAACCTATTGATATTGGCGGCTCTTATGTTCCGCCGAGAGTTAACAAAGCTGTTTTGTCGCCTGATTTTGCTCAACCTGAATTACTTAACGAGAATCAGACTGAGGCGTTTTTCAACAGGGACACTAGGCGTCCTGATATGTTGAACATTGCTTTACCGGGCGGTTCCTCTAAGACTAGGATTGAGGACGATGGTTTAGCTAATGCTATGGCTGCGGCGCAGGGTGTTGATGCTTCGGAAGCTGCGGCTATCAACGCTTTAGGTTCTGACGCTTATACTGGTGTTTTTGAGCCTGAGTTTGTTGAGCCTACGCCTGCTGAAGTTATGGCGTCTAATCGCCGTGCTATGGCAGAGGCTAGGGCTGATGACGCTGCGCTTGCGCGTGAGGGTTCACTTGGCGGCGCTGATGCAGCTATTGATGGTGGCTATCAGCCGAACCTACGTCGAGGCCCGTTTGGTCCCATAGGCCCAGAGAGTTCCTTTCCGGGCTATGGCAAGGTAAATTCCCTAGCCTTGCCTGCGGATACAGTTTTTCCAGAGGCTGAACCCGAACAAATAGACGGTGGTCTTGCTGGCGCTTCTACTAGGCCGGGAATGGGCAGTGATGATCCTATTGTTTACAATGATACTCCCAGCGGCCCTGTATTCACAAGACCAGACGGAACGGTTTTAACGCCAGAGGATTCTGCTGCTATAAACGCACAAGCGCGGCTTGACGCTAACCCACCTACGGGTTTTGACACTATGGCCTTAGAGGAAGAGGCTTATCCTTCCGCGTTTTCGGACGATATGAGTCAGGTTATTGTGGACGATATGCAGCTTTTACCCGCGCCCCCCGCAGGAGAAGATATTCAAAACCCGCCCAAGACTTTGCGTCAAGCAACGGGTAGAGCGCCAATGACTTCTGAAGAAGCAGCCATGAATGTGTCTGGTATTGATTCCGCGGGTAACGTTGTGTCTTTGGCTGGGGCTTCTGGTTATGATTCCCCTTCGGCTGCTGCGAACAGAGCTAACGCCTTAGCCCAGCCTGCTACCGCTGATCCAGATGGCGGTGGTACAGATATTTTTGATTCATATGCGGCTTTAACCAGAAGTATGAAAGCGCCTAACAAGGGCGAGACTAATTTAATTCGCAACGCTATGGCTGGTGCGCGTCACACTGAGGATGGCCCCGGTTATAAGAAAGGCGATTTGGTTGTAGAGGATCGTTTTGCTGACAAGGTTCTTAGCGGCTTTGAAACGGCGTTAAGTTTTCTTTTGCCCGGACCTATGGACTTTAAGGCTATGTCGCAAGAAAACCGCAATAAGGCTTTGCAGGCTTATTATGACACTGGCAAGATTGTTTATGAGGAAGGCAAGCCCGTTGGCTTTGAGGATAAAGAGGGCGGTTTAGTTCGCTTGGTTCCGAAGGGTCAAGATGACACAGGCGGCGACGATGATGGTTGCCCCCCCGGTTTTCGCAAGGTTAACGGTGTGTGTATGCCTATTCAGCGCGTTGCTGCTAATCCTGCTACAGCGATTGAGGATGCTATTGCTTCAGCTACGTTGCCTAACACGTTGCGTCCTGTCGTTCGTGATGTTGTTGACGATGAGGATGAGGAAGAGGAAACATCTGACGTTGGTGGTTTGACTATTCGGCGTCCTAAATACTTTGCGGGTGGCGGCGCTGTTAGTGAGGGCATGGGTTCTGCGATTGATAGCTTTATTTCTGCTATGGGTGGCAGCGTAAAAAAAAAATCTAATGTAGCGCCTGTTGGCATGGCCCGTGGTGGTTATGTTGATGTGGTTAGTACCTATGATGGATCAACTGTTAAGGATGGTTTTGGCAATCCTGTAAGAACTCGCGCTAATCCTAATATAGACTATGAAGATTACAGGAACCAATCTGAAGACATTTTTCCTGATGATGTTTACGGCAGAGGCGGCAGGGGTGTAAATCTTGACCCCGTTGCTCCCAGCAATCCTGACCCTTCAAACTTCACGTTAAGTGGATCAGGGGCGTACTTTGCACCAGAGCCAGAACCCGATAACATAGTACAGCGTTCTTTGCGTCCACAGCTACGGCCTGCTTCGTTTCTTAATGAAAGTTTTGGTGATAGAAGGCAGCGGTTAGCTGGTGGCCCTAATGTTTTTGATGGCGCTGGTTCTTCTTATGATGTTGCAGGGTTAAAAACTGTTAATGATGCAGGTTACGATCCTTATGTAAGCAATGCGATTAGCAGCGTTCAAGACTACTACAACGATGGTTCTGTTGGGCCTACGATGCAGAACGCTGCGACTTTAAGTATACCAACCCCTTCGCCTATGCCAGTTTCAGTAATTCCAAGTTTAAGTAACCAGACACTGAAAGAGCGCGGTTACAGCCCTATCCAGCATAGCCCGTTATATGAAGAAGAGTTTGGTTACACCCCTGAAGAAAGCATTTTTAATGATTTTTCTTTAAACTTACAACAGAATCAACTCACCGAAGATGAAATAGAACAGATGCGAATACGCGCTAGTAACCGCGCTAGAAAAGGCATTTTGAGCGACCCATATACAACTCAAGGATTGGGAGCAGATTACGCTGAACCCAAGCTATCTCCCGGCCTGTACGTTGATCCTGAAACTGGCAAACGGTCTACTACCATGTCTTACCGTGACCAAGCCTCTCAAGATGAAGCTATGAACGCTTTGAGGCTTATAGGTGCTACTGATGCACAAAAGGATGGTGACGCAAACACTAATGAACTTAGAGCTATTGCTGCAAGAAAATTAGTTGATATGGGTGTACCTAATAGTTTGCTTGGTGTTGCTACTGGATATTTAGACGCTACTCCCTATGGGGCTGGCACGGCACTTTTTGATGCTTATGACAGTAGCAAAGACACGGTAGGTTCTCTTGCTGAAGGTGATTTAAAGAGTGCTGGTAAAAACGCGGCAATAACAGGATTAAATTTATTGGGCGGAGTTCCCGGCGCTTTGCAGGCAGCAAGTTTGGCAAGTTCTGGTATTCGTGCTGGAACTAACAAAGCCGACGATTTTTTTAGGCAGCAGTTTTATAATTTCCAAGCTCAGAGAGATGCTATGGCTGACGTAGTTCCCTCTACTCTTGCGCCATACAGAAGCCAAAACGTCAGTCGAGCCAATGCAAATTATGAAACTCTTAGAAACAATAAAGCAAAAGATGCTATGAATATACAAAGAGCGCAAGATGCGTATGCAAACGGTGTATCAGAGCAGGCTATACTAGATAATTACGGAGTATCAGTTTACAAACAAACTGATGTTAATGGACAAGTGGAACGTGTGCGCTTTGCTCACGCCGAACCTATAAATTCTGTAAATGATGTAGATTTGTCAAAAGTAACTGAAGCTGGCGTTCCTATTTCTCAAGCAATTAAATATCCAAATAATTCCCGTGCGTCAGTTCCACCAAACAAAATACAGGGAATGAACACACTTAAACTTACAGAATTAACTGACGATGAGCTTGCTTATGGGGTCGGTGGATCGGCATATTCTAATCCCATAACAGGGGGTGGTTACGTTACTTTTGGTAGACTAAGGGACCCACTTTCAGGAAGATTACGGCCTTTAACACCGGGATATAAGCCATTAGTGCTGCACGAAGTTGAGCATATAAAACAATATGACTCTTTCCCAAACACAAGGGATTTTGGACCTAGAGGCGGAATTTCTGGTTATTATGACTTTAAAAAACAAAAGTTAAATGAAATAAACCAACAGTTAAAAGACAAAAACCTTACGGCGAATAAGAGGGCTGACTTAATAGCCACGCGAAACGCTTTCAAAAATATGTCAGCAAGCGAAATGTATAATAATTCTGTAAAGGAATTAAAGGCTAAAGGTGCAGAACTTGGAAAGTTTGATCCAGCTTCTGGAAGCGGCCCTATGGCGGTAAAAACTTTAAGTCCTTTAGAGATTATCAACCCGTACTTCCAAACTAGGGGAATTAGAACTTTGACTGAAAGGTTGAATGCGGCATTAGGTTCTAAACTTCCTAGCCAAAACACTGCTATTTCAATAAGCAATACGTTAGAAAATACTGCAATAGCTCTTAGAAAAAAAGGTTTCAGCAATCAAAGAATTGATGAAATTATTGGTAATCTTTCAAGAAAATTAAAAGAAGAGTCTATTCAAAACTCAGTAGACAGACCCATGCAGGCAAAAATAGGCGATGAAAATACTATGGGTGATATTTTTGATGCTAGACGAACTGTTGATTTGCCTAATTATAATAGACCTCTTAATGAAAGCATAAAATGAACGACCTGACTAACTTTGCGCAATATCTAACTGAGGAAGAGTTAGCGACAGTCGCTCCTATGTTGGAGCGGCTTTCGACGTTAGAAGACCGCGATGATCGTAGCAGCAATTATATGTCGTTTGTTAAGCATGTTTGGCCTCAGTTTATTGAGGGCAGGCACCACAAGATTTACGCGGAAAAACTACAGGCTGTGGCTGACGGTAAGTTAAAGCGTTTAATTATTAACATGCCGCCTAGACATACGAAGTCTGAATTTGCCAGTTATTTGTTTCCAACGTGGCTTATGGGGCGCAGACCTGACCTGAAGATTATTCAGGCCACGCACACGGCGGAGTTGGCGGTTGGTTTTGGTCGTAAGATTAAAAACCTGATTGATTCAGATGATTTTAGGGATGTATTTCCTAAAGTCAGCTTGGCTTCTGATGCAAAGGCTAGTGGACGTTGGAGTACCAGCGGCGGTGGTGAATATTATGCGGTTGGTGTGGGCGGCGCTTTGGCTGGTCGTGGCGCTGATTTGGCAATTATTGACGATCCAGTTTCAGAACAGGATGCGCTTAGTACAACTGCGCTAGATAATGTGTATGAGTGGTACACTTCTGGCCCTAGACAGCGTTTACAGCCCGGTGGCGCGATAATTATTGTTATGACGCGGTGGAGTATTCGTGATTTAACTGCGAAAGTTCTGGCAAAACAGAGCGAAAAGGGCGCTGATAAGTGGGATATTGTTGAATTTCCTGCAATTATGCCTTCTGGCGAGTCACTTTGGCCTGAATATTGGAGTTTGGATGAACTTGAGGGCGTAAAGGCGTCTATTCCTGTAGCAAAATGGAACGCGCAGTATATGCAGAACCCTACTGCTGAAGAGGGTGCGATTATTAAGCGTGAATGGTGGAATATTTGGGAAAAAGAAGACCCGCCAGCGTGTTCATACATTATTCAGAGTTACGATACAGCCTTTAGTAAGGGTGATCGTGCTGATTACAGTGCTATTACGACTTGGGGCATATTTCTTGAGGAAGAAAGCGGCGAAGAACACATTATTTTGCTTGATGCGGTCAAGGGGCGTTGGGAGTTTCCTGAATTAAAGGAACAGGCCAATGATATGTACCAAGAGTATGATCCTGACATGGTTTTGATAGAACAAAAGGGTTCTGGCATGCCTTTAACGCAGGAATTACGGCGTATGGGCATACCTGTAACGCCATTTACACCTAGCAGGGGCGCTGATAAGTTTACGCGCATGCACTCTTGCGCACCTGTGTTTGAGAGCGGCATTGTTTGGTGTCCTGAGACTAACTTTGCTGATGAGGTTATGGAAGAATGCGCTGCATTTCCGCATGGTGAACATGATGACTTGGCGGATTCGATGACACAGGCTATACTGCGATTTAGGCAGGGCGGTTTTATCGTGACCAGAACTGACTATAACGATGAAGATGAATACAGTTACAATAGGCGCAGAGAATACTATTAGGAGCAATATAATGGCATTAAGTGGTGGTCAAAAAAAGCTGGATAAAAATAAAGACGGCAAAATATCTGGCGACGATTTTAAAATGATGGCAAAGGGCGGCGCTGTTTCTACTGAAACGGATGGTGTAATGCAGGAGCATTATCGTCAGCCTGTAACTGCGCCAATGAAGGATGAAAACTCAGGTTTTTCCCGTGGTGGTGGAGCGGCATTGCGCGGCACAAAGTTTCGTGGCGTAAGATAATGTCTAAGGGGTATTATGTTAACTGTCCTATTGTGACAGTAACTAAAGAGGTTGAGGCAGATTAAGTTGACGCTCCGTTTTCCTCCCAGCGGCTTACGTCAACGGTTCCCGATTTCTGTCCTTTCGTTGGTAGAGCTTTTCTGCCTCAACGCTAAAATAGGAATATAATATGGCTTTTATAGATCGTGATTCTGGTCCGGGTGGCATTCCTGAAATGCCTATGTTGCCTGAAGAAAACGTTTTGGCTAACATTCCTGCCCTACCGCAACAACCCGGTGTTTTTGAGTTTGATGACGGCAGTGCGATAGTGGGGGATTACGACGATGGAATGGGCGTTGCTCCAACTGTTGCTTTTGATGGCAATCTTGCTGATGTTATTGATAGTTCTGTTCTTGGGCGCATTTCTTCTGATTTGGTTGGTTCGATTGAGGACGATTTGTCTTCCAGACAGGATTGGGAAGACACGTACAAGCAGGGTTTAGAATTTCTAGGCATGAAGACTGAAGAGCGCACAGAGCCTTTTGAGGGTTCGTCAGGCGTTGTTCATCCATTGCTGGCAGAAAGTGTAACGCAGTTTCAAGCGCAAGCGTATCGTGAGCTTTTGCCTGCAAATGGTCCTGTTAGAACGCAAGTAATTGGTGCGCAGAACGAAATGCTGGTTAAGCAGGCAGAGCGCGTCAAAGATTACATGAACTACCAGATTACCTATGAAATGGAAGAATATGATCCTGAGTTGGATCAGATGTTGTTTTATCTGCCTGTTGTTGGCTCTACGTTTAAGAAGGTTTACCGTGATCCACTAAAGCAACGCGCTGTTAGTAAGTTTATTCACGCAGAAGACCTTATTGTTCCTTACGGCACACCTGATTTGGCTAGTTCGCCACGCATTACGCACCGTATTTCGATGGATTCTAACGAGGTTAGAAAGCTGCAACTTGCTGGCTTCTATAGGGATATAGATATTCCTAGTGACGGCAGTTATGGCGAACAAATGAATGAAGTGCAGGAGTCAATTGATGACATACAGGGCGTACACCCGTCTAATGCGTCATCAGACCTGACGCTTTATGAGGTTCACACTGATTTAGACATTGAGGGCTTTGAGGACATTGGTATGGACGGTGAGCCTACAGGCTTAAAGCTACCGTACATTGTTACTATCCTTGAGGATACGAACGAAATACTGTCTGTTCGTCGTAATTACCCTGAGAATGATCCTATGAAACGTGCGCAGAAATACTTTGTGCATTACAAGTTTTTGCCCGGTTTGGGTTTTTACGGCTTGGGTCTGACGCATATGATTGGCGGTTTGGCTATGGCGTCAACGTCATTGCTGCGTCAGCTTATTGATGCTGGTACTTTGGCTAACTTGCCAGCGGGTTTTAAGGCCCGTGGTGCGCGTATTCGTGATGAGGATAGCCCGATACAACCGGGAGAGTTCCGCGATATTGACGTAGTTGGTCAGACATTGCAGGCGTCTTTAATGCCATTGCCGTTTAAAGAACCATCTGGCACGTTGTATAACCTTTTAGGTACGCTGGTGGATGCTGGTCGCAGGTTTGCATCTATGGCTGACATGAAGGTTGGTGAGATGAGCGGTGAAACGCCCGTTGGCACCACTATGGCAATTATGGAGCGCGGCACTAAGGTTATGTCCGCTATTCATAAGCGGCTGCATTATTCGCAAAAGATAGAGTTCAAACTTCTGTCTAATATCTTTGCGCAAGACTTACAGCCGTATCCTTATATGGCGTCCAAAGAGTTTGGCCCTGAAGTAAAAGCGCAGGACTTTGATGAGCGCATTGATGTTTTGCCTGTTTCAGACCCGAACATCTTTTCCATGTCTCAGCGCATTGCTTTGGCACAAAGCGAATTGCAGTTGGTGCAGTCTAATCCAGAGATACACGGCGGTCCTATGGGACTTTATCAGGCGTATCGCAAGATGTACGAGGCTTTGGGCGTTACGAACATAGACGCTATTTTGCCCCACCGCCACCGCCACCGCCGCTAATGCTGCTAAAGAAAACCAGAATGCGCTTATGGGTATGCCATTACAGGCGTTTCCAGAGCAAGACCATCAGGCTCACATAGAGGCTCATATGGCGGTTATGTCTACACCTGCCATGCAGCTTAACCCTGCGTCTATCGTGGCCTTACAGGGCCACATACAGGAGCATATAGGGCTTATGGCTGAAAAGCAGGCACAGGCACAGGTTATGGAGAGAATACCGCCTGAAGTGCAGCAAAACCCAGAACAAATGCAAATGATGATGCAGCAAATTAAGCCACAGATTGACCAGATAGCTGCGGTTATGATTGCAGACATGGTTGAAAGTATGGCGCAAGCTGTAGAGCCGCCACAGCAGTCTGATCCTTTGGTAGATATACGCAATCAGGAACTTCAGTTAAAAGCGGCTGATATGCAACGTAAGTCTTCAGAGTTTGAGGCAAAGCAAGAGTTAGAGCGTGAGAAAGAAAAGAATGATGTTCTGGTAAATCAGCAGCGCATTGATGTTTCTGAAGCAGCTTTGGACGATAAGACCAGAATTGCAGAGGACAGAATACGGACGCAGCGTGAAATTGCGGTGATGAATGCAACAAAAGCCAATACAGGATAATATCGTAGATTTTCCTGAAATGACTGAAATAGACAGGCAGTTCTTGGAGTTGGAACGCCAAAAGATTTTGATTGCACAACAACGTAAGCAAATAGAAGATAGGAAATGATATGAGTTCATCTGTAAGAGAAAAAATGGCGCAAGTCATTAAAGAGGCAAAGCGTCCACCTGTAATTGTAGCAGAGGTAAAAAATGAAGCCACGCCGCCTATCGCGGAAAAACCTGCCAGCAAGCCCAAAGCGCCAGTTAAAAAGCAGGCCAAGAAAAAGACCAAGACGGTTAAAAAAACATAGCAAAATAGCCAAACCCCAAAGATTTATGGGAGTTTTGTAGATTTTTGCCTAAAATACTTGTATATCCCGAACATTTGCATACCATGTGCGCGGGGAGACAAGTATGGACGCTTTACATTTAGCAGAATATATGTTGAAGGAAATACGTGATCGTAATTCTAGGTTGAAAGACCGAATTGCGGACGGTTCGGCCTCATCTTGGGATGAGTATCGGTATCTGGTAGGCGAAATACGCGGAATGACCTACTGTGAGGATTTACTTAAAACCGCGATGAAAGGCGTAGAATTGGAAGATGAATAAAAAGTTGTATGTTCCAGACCATGTTTTAAAAGCTGCAAAGAAAGAAAAATTATCCAAACCAATAGAAAATGCGTTTAAAGACAACAACGCAAAAGAGGACAATAAAAACGTAGAAGACCCGTCTAACCTTGAGGCTTCTGCACTGGAAAGATTACCGCAGCCTACGGGTTATCGCGTTTTAATCATTCCGTATTATCCTAGCGCCAAAACAAAGGGCGGGTTGTATATTCCAGATCAAACTAGAGAGCGTGAGTCTTTTGCTACTGTATCTGCTTACGTGGTTAAGTTGGGTCCAGACGCTTACAAAGACGAACAAAAGTTCCCTAGTGGTCCCTATTGTCAGGAGAAAAGTTGGGTTCTTATAGGAAGATATGCTGGGAATAGGTTTAAAGTGGATGGTCTTGAGGTCAGAATCATAAATGACGATAATATTATATCCACAATACTTGACCCAACAGATATTTCGTATGTATAGAAGATTATGGAGTTCTAAATAATGTCTATGGTTGAAGAAAACATTAATAGCGAAGAGCTAGAAGGCACAACAGTCGAGTTTGAGGATGACAGCGAAGAGTCCTCATCTGAATCTGTTGTTGTTGCTCCTGAAGAAACAGAAAGAACCCGAACAAAAGTTCGTGATAAGTCTAGCGGCGATGATGAGTTAGAAAGCTACAGTGAAAGCGTTCAAAAGCGTATCAATCAATTAACAGCAAAACGCAAAGCTGCGTCTGAAGAGGCCGAAGCTGCTGTTCAATACGCTCAACAGGTTCATCAAGAAAACCAGCAGATGAAAGCTAGGTTGCAACAGCTAGATCAGGGATACAGGTCTGAGTATGAAGGCCGCGTTGTATCTCAAGAGCAGCAAGCCAAACGTGCTTTGACAGAAGCGCACGAAGCTGGCGATTATGAAAAGGTTGCAGAAGCGCAATCCGCGTTGTCACAAGTTGCCATCGAAAAAGAACGCATTCGTCTGCAAACAGCCAAAGCTCAAAGGGAAGAACAGCAAAGGCAGGCTCAAGCTGAACAACAACAGCAACAACAGCAGTATCAGCAGCAACAACCGCAACGGCAGGCGGCTGACCCTAAGTTGGAAAAGTGGCTTTCTAAAAACGATTGGTTTGAAAAAGACAACGTTATGAAAGCTGCGGCTACTGCCATACACAATCAGATTGTTGGTGAGGAAGGGTTCGACCCTACTACTGACGAATATTATTCTGAAATAGACAAGCGTATCCGCAAGGAAATGCCACATAAGTTTCAGGTGAAACAAAAAAACGCCCAAGTTGTTACACCTGCGTCCAGTAATGGACGGTCATTAAAATCTGGGCGGAAAAATACGGTGGAACTAACGCCGGGGCAAGTCGCATTTGCCAATAAGATGCGGATACCTTTGGAGCTTTATGCAAAAGAAGTTCTAAAAATTGAAAGCAGGAGAGAATAACATGGCAACTAGGTCAGCGCGTGATTCAGAATCACGGGAAAACGCAGAGCGTATTCAGCAATGGCGACCCGGTTCAGCCTTGGACGCACCAGAGCCGCCTATTGGCTTTAAACATAGATGGATTCGTGAATCTGTCTTGGAATACGATGATAAGACTAACGTTCATAAAAAACGGCAAGAGGGATGGGAACTTGTTCGCGCTGAAGAGTACCCAGATTATGTTGGCCCGGTAGTTGATGAAGGAAGAAACGCAGGCACCATTGGTGTTGGCGGTTTAGTTCTGGCCCGAATCCCTGAAGAACTCGTAGAGCAGCGGAACCGCCACTTTAATAATGTGGCACAAAATCAAATGGACGCTGTTGACCGCGATTGGATGCGGGAAAACAACGCTCTTATGCCAAAGATGGCACCACAACGTAAAACCTCTGTGAGCTTTGGCTCAAAAGGTAAATAAGGAGATTAACGATGGCGAATCAAGACGCTGCATTCGGTCTTCGTCCAGTAAAACGAATTGGGGCAACCCCATTCACTGGTGGGCAAAACCGTTATCGTATCGCCGCAAACTACGGTACTTCAATCTTCCAAGGTGACATGGTAGCCCAAGTCACAGGTGGCGGTGTAGAAATACACGCCGATGGCGGAACAGTACCTATTGTTGGCGTGTTCAACGGTTGCAAATACACTGACCCAACTTCGGGTGAGCAAGTATTTAGCAACTTTTATCCCGCAAGCACAAATGCTTCTGATATTATCGCGTTTATCATTGATGACCCTATGGCTGTCTTTGAAATTCAAGCTAATGCAGCATTTCCAATAGCTGACTTGCTTGGCAACTTTGATATTGTTTATACATCTGCTGGTAGCACAAAAAGTGGTATCTCAGGTGCTGAACTAGATGTTGCTACAGGTGCTACCACTGCTGGGTTGCCCTTAAAAGTAATCGACATTTCTGAAGACCCAGAAAATGACGATGTAAGCTCCGCTAATACTAACGTGTATTGCGTCATTCAAAACCATGTCTTCGGTGTCAAAGCCGCAGGTCTAGCGTAAGGAGCTAAACAATGGCAATTTCTCGTTCACAATTAGCTAAAGAGCTAGAGCCGGGGCTAAACGCACTTTTCGGAATGGAATACAACCGTTACGATGATGAGCATGCTGAAATCTTCGACACTGAAACGTCAGATCGTGCGTTTGAGGAAGAGGTGATGCTGTCAGGTTTTGGGAATGCTCCCACAAAAACCGAAGGTGCAGGAGTATCGTTTGATGATGCTAACGAAGCGTACACCGCTCGTTACACCCATGAAACGGTTGCACTGGCATTCGCTCTGACTGAAGAAGCGATTGAAGACAATCTGTATGATCGTCTTGGCGCTCGTTACACAAAAGCTCTTGCCCGTTCTATGGCGCATTCAAAGCAAGTTAAAGCCGCTGCGGTTCTTAACAACGCTTTCAACGCGGCATTCACAGGCGGTGATGGTGTAGAACTTTGTTCGGCGGTTCACCCGTTGGCTCAAGGTGGTACATTCCGTAACGAACCGTCCACTGCTGCTGACCTCAATGAAACTTCGCTAGAAAATGCTCTTATCGACATTTCAGCGTTTGTTGATGAACGGAATATGATTATTGCCCTTCGTGGCACTAAGCTGATTATTCCACCGCAGCTTCAATTCATTGCGGATCGTTTGTTGGAATCGACCTTGCGTCCCGGCACTGCTGACAATGACATTAACGCTACAAAGAACATGGGTATGGTTCCAGAGGGTTATACTGTTAACCACTTCTTGACCGATACTGATGCGTTCTTCCTGAAGACTGACGCGCCAAATGGCTTCAAGCACTTTGAGCGTTCTCCCATGCAAACAAACATGGAAGCAGACTTTGATACAGGCAACATGCGTTTTAAAGCGCGTGAGCGTTATTCATTTGGATTTTCGGACCCACGTTGCGTATTCGGTTCACCCGGAGCGTAACCCGAACAAATGTTTGGTTTTGATTGGGGGCAGCTTATCTGCCCCCTTTCTTTTTTTATATTTTTGTGTATGATTTGATTATTCCTGACAGGCGCAAATAGCGTCTGACTTAACCCACGACAGGAGATAGACATGGGGACTACAACATTTAACGGACCAGTACGGTCTGAAAACGGTTTTGAAACCGTATCTAAAAATGCGACTACTGGCGCTATTACAATTACCAGTGGATCAAAGATGGGTACTGAAGCTGCTGGCGGTGCTGGCATTGAAGGAACTGCTGCTGTTTACATCACGCAAGTAGAACGTTTGAAAAGCGATACTGCAACAAACGTCAATATTGTGAAAACAACTATTATGATTGACCTTACTGGTTTGCGTTCAACTGCGGCTGGTGACATTATTGGTAAAGATGCTTCTGGCGTTGCTTACATTGGTCGCGTTACAACAGCAAATCAGGGTACAGTATTTGGCGTAAGCATGATGTGCCTTGAAACCCCAGCAGGCGGTGATCCAGACATTAATTTGCACTCTGCTACTGAAGCTACAGGTGTTGAAGATACGCCTATTTCTGATTTAACTGAGACTTTGATTATCAACTCTGGTGATTTGGCAGCGGGTAGTTTAGTTGCTGGTGGCGATATTGCAGCAGATCAATATCTTTACTTAACGGCGGGGGCCACAACAGATGGCACTTATACAGCAGGTAGATTAGTTATTACGATCACTGGCTATGACGTTGCTTCTTAATATAACATAAGGAGTATCTAATATGGTTGATGCTGTAGCGACACAAACCATTCAGGACGGTCAGAAAATGGTCGTTCAGAAGTTTACCAATGTGTCTGATGGCACTGGCGAAGCTGCTGTAGTGAAAGTAGACGTTAGTGCATTAGCTGCAAATGCCCGTGGTGATGCCTGTACAGGTGTCACCATCGAAAAAATATGGTGGCAGTGCATTGGAATGAAAGTGCAAATTCTTTTAATGCTACTACTAATGTGTTTTGTATTGAGCTTGGCGAAAACCAAAGTGGTCATCACGACTACAACTTTTGGTGGGCTAACTAACAACGCTGGCACTGGCAAAGATGGGGACGTTTTGTTCACAACTGTAGGTCACACTAGCGCAGATACATATACTATCATTATGTCGATGCGGAAAGAGTATGGCTAAACGTTCGGATAAAATGCCGAAGCGCAATAAAAATTTCCGCTCCACTAAATCTGGAGCGGGAATGACTAAAGCTGGTGTTGCAGCTTATAGACGTAAAAATCCCGGCTCTAAATTAAAACAGCGGTTACTGGTAAAGTTAAAAAGGCAGCAAAGATGCCAAGCGGCGTAAGTCTTTTGCGCCCGTTCTGCTGGACAAATGAAGAAATTCCAAAGGCGGCTAAAGACCCTAACAGTCGTTTGCGGCAAGCTAGAAAGCGGTGGAAGTGTTAATGAAGCAATTTGTTGTTATTTTTACTGCTGTTGTTACGGGAATTGGCGCTATTTCTTACAGTTGGGCCGCGTGGACAACTGAAACTTTAATTTCTGTGGATAAGAAAACAGAAGTTATAGCAACAGAAATATCTTACATAAAAATACATGGAGCGGGACTATGGCTACATCCAGAGGTCAGATGAAACAGCAAGTGTCAAAGCCGCCGAGTAAAAACCTACAGGCGTTGTCTATCTTAAAAAGGCGGCAAAGCGTCACCTAAATCTAAAGGCAGTAAAATATGTCCTGCTGGTAAGGCTTGGGCGCAAAGAACTTTTGACACGTATCCATCT
>UEXL01000013.1_pt1 | contig 64215 bp, 91 predicted proteins | sample 1796671 | NCBI WGS metagenome assembly UEXL01 (sample SAMEA4772471, study PRJEB27181) | metagenome | reverse complement strand
CTTTGCAGGAAGGAGGAGACCATAATGGCATTTTTGGAGGAATAAACACTACGAAGGATCATCATCATCTAAATCTCTAGGATCCAGGACAACGTAATAAAAACTTCAAGTAATAAAAGATAAGTGGAGGCGGAGGAAGTAGTAAAAATCAAGTTCTTCTAAATTAAATAAAGAACAAAAATATTTTAAAAGATTTAGACAAGGCACAAAAGAATTTAGATAAAAAGAATCAAAACGAGCACTACCACAGGCACTACCACAGGCACTACACTACCTGGATCATCAACTACAAATACTAAAGATTTTCTTGATGATTTAAAAGATGCGTATAAAGCAGGATTATTTACGGGTGGTACAAAGGCCAAAGCTCTTATGTCTAAATATGGCTTAACTGGAGATCAAATTAGAGATTTAAGAGTTGGTATAGATCAAGGACTTGGAACTGTGATATCTTCCTCTGATCAAAGTAAAATTGGTAGCAATGTTTTAAAGACCTTGTAGGAGACTTACGTCAAGAGGGTATTCTTACAACAGCATCACGAAGTCCAGAATTTTTACAACAAAGAGCAGGTGAAATATACGAACCAGGCATGAAAAAGCAATATGTTTTACCTTATGAAGATCCACAAAATATTTTGAGACAGGTGCAAACTTATCCACTCAATTCAATCCATTTTTAAACATAACTTCTGAATTTTTGGTAGCAGTGCTGGCCAGCGAGGTGATTATTATGGTAGAAACGTGCTAGGCCTTGAAGGGAAGAGCTTGATAACTTTGCAGCTTCTGTGGCTAATGATCGTGATTTTTACAATCAAATGATGAAAACACCTGAAATGCAGAACTATGAATTAAACGAGTTTAGAGCCGAGGCTAATAGAAATATGAGAGCTAGCAAAGGAGATCCTGATCCGATATCAGGTAGTCAAGGCGGTGAAGGAGGAGAAGGCGGTGAAGGTGATGGAAGCGGACCCCGGATCAGGGACAGTTCCTTATACACCAGCTCCACAAAACTACTACACATTCTTTGATCCTACTTTAGGTAAATACAGGTCAGGCACATACGATGAGTATCTACAATACGTAACTGCTAAAGACGGTGGTATCATACAATTAGAGAATGGTGGAATGACACCTAACGCACCAGGTGGAGCTTTACCACAAGGACGTAAAACACAATTAGAAGATTTATTTGAAGCAAGAAGAGAAATACAAAATTTAAATACTCCTACAGATAGTGAAACAGAAGGTTCAAGAATGATTATAGAAGAGATAGATGATAAAGCTAAAGAATTATCGGATAAATCTAAAGAAGGTATTATGATGGCTATGATGGATCAACCTGCTAAAAATTTACTTGCGGCTAATAATCCTGATATGGGTCCAGCCTTACGAGAAGATCTTAGTTTAATGGGTAAGATTAAAGATTCAGGTATGTCATTGTTAATGGAAGCATTAAGAAAATCAGATATATCTACAGGATCTGCGAATCAATTTATAGAAGAAGCATTAAACAACTTTGTAGCGGCTGGTATCATACCCCCTAATACAAGCTATGATCAACTTACAGACCCTTTCAAAGATTTAGTAACCAGTGAAGCTAGGAAGATAGCTGAAGCAGAGAACATGAGAGCACAAGAAATAGGTTTTGAAGATCCTCAAGGCAGAGGAAATTTTTATTTAGAGAAACCTGTTTATAAAATGATAGAAGGTATGCCAGAAGATTTACAACAAATGAAACCATTTATGCAAGGCCCAACACAAAATTATACTGACAGACCTCTAACTGGTATCAACACACCTGATATTAGAATGTTAGAAGCAGCAAACGGTGGTATTATTGGTTTGAAAGAGGGTGGCATGAATGATATGATGCAGGCCGATAGTTTAATGTTCAATGATCCTTCTGATGAAGGACAATGGGAGTATAATGTTTAATTTTAACACAAAGGATATGTTATGGTTAGCAGGGCTAGTTCTTAGCTTTGGTGTTACTTGGGGTATGGAGTGAAAGATTAAATGCTGTAGAACAAAAGCCAATAGTGTTGCAGAAATGCAACAGGACATTGCTGTTATTAAAGTACAATTACAATCCATGGACGACAAATGGCCTGGATGGAAGAATTTTAATTAAGAATTATAAGGAGTTTTAGAGATGGAAAGACTTTTGGCGTCTGTACGTCATAATGAAGGTTACCGCAACAAGGTTTATTTGGACACACTAGGCAAGAGAACTGTGGGTATAGGCCACCTCTGTGTTGAAGATTTTTGGGAAGATGATAAAGAATACGAAGAATCATTCTTGATGGAGACACTAGAAAAAGATTTAGAAAACGCTATATCAGGTGCAGAAGAACTATTAGGTGAATATACAGTTCATGATCAATGTAAGGAATTATTAGTAGATGGTTTTCAGCTAGGAAAAACAGGTGTTAGTAAGTTTCGCAATATGTGGGCAGCTTTAAAGATAAAACACCACCAGATTACAAGACAGCGGCACTAGAAATGCTTGATTCGAAGTGGGCAAAACAGACCCGAACCGGGCAAAACGCATGTCAGATACAATGGCTAGTTTAGGATAGGAGGACGTTATGTGTGAATGTTGTGACGGCGGATGGTAGGTAGTGAAACTACTTCTAACAATTCTTTTTCTTTACATTAGTAGCCACAATAACTGATGTAAAAGCTGAGACGAACACCGTGTCGAGCACGGTTGTAACAAATTCACCCCACCTACCGCAAATGCACCTGTCATAGCAAACTCAAATAATGATATATGTAAAGTTGGCGTTGGCGGAAGTGTGCAAAATAATGTGCTGGGTGTAGCCACAGGAATTTTAGTCGATGACGAGCTGTGCCAGCTTCTCAAGCTATCCCGCAGTCAGTATGCCTACGGCATGAAAGTGTCGGCTGTTGCACTCCTTTGTCAAGACCCTCGTGTCTGGACAAGTATGATGGATGCGGGGACCCCGTGCCCTGTTAAAGGTTTGATAGGTGCTGAGGCAGCTACATATTGGGAAGAAAATCCTGGTGAGATTCCAGACGGTAGTAGATACAAACCTGAATATCTACAAGCAAAAGTAGAAGAAGAAAAACCAGAAGGAGATTTTGATGATATTAAGAATTTTGGTCTTATGGCTCTTTCTTTATTGCTCCTATTCTAAAGCAGACTGTTTACCTGACGTAGAAGGTCTTTGTACTCCCGGAGTTACAATCACAGAAGATACACAAGTTGACATTACTGAAGAAGACAAAGGCACTGAAATAATTACAACTACCACAACGACTGTTACTACTAACACTACCACAATTACCAACGAAGACTCAGGAGACATTTTAGATGGCACCAATGGTTATGTAAATTCTTCAAAAGAGGGTGATATGGATATTGATTGGGGTGGTCAAGGAGGTGCAAGTATGCCAACAGGTAATGCTTGTTATGGATTAGGTTCAGATAAATGTGCACAGATTACAGGCAGTGGTAATTCCACATCTACTATGGGAGTTGATGGTATGGGTACAACCTTTATTAATACGATTGACATATCTGATTTAAATATACAAAAAGGTGGAGAAGTCAAATATACAATTGAAGTAGATAAACAAGATGCTCAAGATAGAATATACATGCACATTACAGGACTTAATGGAACTAGCCAGGTCTTTTCAGGCACTGACATCTTGTCTGAATCTGGAGTATCAACCGGATACCAGTCTTATAATGGGTCTTTCGATTTTGCTGGTGTATTAAATAAAGTCGTAATTGAAGTAGGCGGAAGAGATATTAATCTTGCTGTAGGTCCTTTGTTTGATGACGTTAGTGTCAATGTTTTTTACAACGTAATTAATACTATTATTACACAACAAATTACTACCTTAGAAGAAATATATTATTTAGATCTATTTGATCCTACTGAACTAGATTTTGTAGAAGAGGTGTTTGAATATAATGATATTAGTTTTGATGAAGGTGATATTGATTTTACACCTATTGAACCTGAAACTGAAGAGGTAAGTTTTGAGTCTGTTGAATTAGAATTAGAACTAGAAATGAATTTTGATATGGAGTTTGCACCTCCAGCACCAATGGAGATGTTGCCTCCACCTGAAATGGAAATGGAGATACCTGTAAACGTAGAAACTGTTGAAGCTGAGATACAAATGGAACTAGAAGAGTTACCTGAGCCTGAGATGATGGCCTCTGTAGAAGATATGCCAGAACCAGAGATCACGGCTCCCGAACCAGAGCCTGAAGAAACTGCACCACAAATGGAAGATGTAAAAAGAAGAACCTGAGATGGTAGAACCAGAACCTGAAGAAGAGACTACCGAAGAATCTCAAGAAGAACCACAGGAAGCAGAACAAAAAGAACCGCAACCAGAAGAAAAAGAAAAAGATCCAGAAGAAAAGCCAAAAGAAGAGAAATCATCTAAGCCAAAGGTATCAAAGAAAGAGAAAGCTGCCACCAAAATCGTCAAGAAAATTGATGATAAAGCAAGATATGATGACGCTGCTCAAATGAAAACATTGATAGTTATGCAAATACTTGGTAATACAAAATCATTCTTTGACTCACAAGCTACAATAGTAGATACTAATGTGACCGAATATTTAAACAAGACAATAGATGATCAATATGGTATTCTATTTAATATGGCTCAACAACAAACAATAGATGATATGGTGAACGCACAGTGGCAGAAGTCTCGATAGGCGGAATCTCCTTTAAGGGGAGGAAGGATGATGGCAATTATCCTTGCACTTAGTAGTGCCGTGGGTGCTTTATATGGCGGATTTGAGATGTATAAACGCTTTCAAGATATGTCTGCAGCTATTGAGGCTTATCAGGAGCCTGACCTCAGCGGATTTGATAAGAAGATTGCACTTGTGGAAAGTGAAACTCAAGCACAAGTAGAACTTGTATCACAACAATTAGACGCTTTAAAAAGTGAATTAGAAATTATATTAGGTGAAATAGATTTAATAAGTCAAGTTAGTCGTGAACTTAAAGATGATCTAAAAACTGATTTACGCTCTGTCGAAGGGGACGTTCGTCACATTACTGAAATAGTGAATGACGTGGAAGATAGACAGAAAGAAGATTCTAGAGAACTGATAGATGAAATGAAGTTGTTAGAAGAAAGTCTTGATCTAAAAATAGATAAAGCTTTAAACAATCCTCTATCAGGTATGAGTGCCAAAAACTAAATCAAAATATTTTTGTTGATTATCATTTAGATCGGCTAGATCTTTAATATTACTATCATTTTTACAAAGTTGATTGTATATCTTTTTATCTTTACACCAATCTCTACCTGTCCAAAACTCAAAGCCATCGTATTTTGACTTGTATATACTACTATTTTCATAGCTATAAGAAAAATAATAATACTTGTAGTTCCAATCCATACAGTATTTTATTTCATATAAACTAGCATAAGTTCCCAAGCCTAGCTTTTCGTTTTCATAGTCCCAAGCAAATTGACCTGTCATAAAGTGATCATCAACTAGCATAGCTTCTGTAAAAGCTATAGGTCTTTCTTTGTAATAATATACAAAATATTTCCAATCAATAGGATCATCACGCATGAACTCTTCGCTTTCTTTCTCATTATTGACTTCGTAATAATTTTTATGCTGTATATATTTTTTGTATATATGAGCTATGTCATCTTCTAAGTGCCAGGGTAGCTTATCGTAAGTATGCACATATATGTCTTTTTTGTTAAGGGTATACTTTTGTTTTTTTGAAAATGTAAATTCTGATAGCTGCAGTCTACTAGATCTAGCATTAATCCAAGTAAGGTGATTTATTTTTGTATAATACCAAGATAAAGGTAACCAGCCGTTATTGAATGCATAGTCATATTCACTTTCCTCAAACTCTGCTAAGGGAAGACTATATAATAGATCGTAGTTTGTTAACTTACCTGTAATATGATCAAAAAATATTTTCACTCAGGACGTTCAAACTGAGTCATATAAGAATCATCAGTTTTAGTATCTTCTTCTCTTGTGTTTTCTACTGTGTAGAAATTTTGATCAATCTTATATCCAGGGTTTTTTGTTAATCTTTCTTCCATAAAAGCATCATCATACCAGATAGTTCTGTTGTTAGGGTATGCAAAAAAGTTGCCATCATCCATACGAAACATATGTGCACATTTGTGTTCAGGATCTTCACTAAAATTTGTATCTAACATACCTGCTTTATTTTCCCATGCCCAATCTATAGTAAACATATAAGTACCTTTTCTTTTTATGCCTTTATAATCAACTAACTCTGCTCTACAATTCGCTAATCTATTGCGCTTTTGTACGTCTACATAAGGTGAAAAACAATCCCAATACTGATGAATATTTAAAGGATGTTTTGGTGCATCTTTTTTCCAACAGAATGCGTGTATAGGTCTTCTAGTCCAATTAACACCATTTGGTAATAAACATTCAAACAATAATGCTCTTCGTTCTAAACTATTAACAGTGTGCACGTCAGTAAATGTATACTCACCGTGACCTTTTTCATGATCAAATAGATATTCGTTTCTAATATATGCGCTGAAAGGCGGTAAATTGTGATTTAAATATGCCATGAGATATATTAACCTATACCAACCAGCTTTTCAAATCTTCTCCTAACACTTCTGTCGCAATATCTATCTTAGATCTTAAACATTGTACTATCTTTTCGTCTACAGTTTTTTTCTGCTATAAAATCAACGTAAGTTACCTTTTGATCCTGGCCTATTCTATGTGCTCTATCTTCAGATTGTAGTCTTATTTCTAAGTCGTAACTGTTGCTATAATACACGACAGTGTGACTAGCAGTAAGAGTGAGGCCATAGCCTCCGGTCTTTGGGTTAGCGACCAAATATTTAAGAGCATTTTCTTTATCTTGAAATTTAGATATAATTTGATCCCTTTCGTCCACAGGCGTATCACCATAAAAACTAGATACAGTTTCTGTTCCATATTTTTTCTCCAATTCTTTTGTAATGTTTTTTATATCGTGTCTATAATTTGCCCAGATAATAACTTTATCATCTGTTTCTTCTAAAAAGTTTAGAAGTTCTTTGATACGATTATTTTTAATTTCTATAACCTTACCATCATCTGTTGTCATGTGACCACAAGTTATCTGATGTAACCTCATCATTTGTGTCAAGGCAGAAAAAGCTGTCATTGAGTTACCATTCAACTCTGCTACAGCAAACTCTTTCATCTCTCTGTACGCTTTAACTTGATCGGGAGTAAGTTCTATAAATCTTTTTGTATACAACTTCTCTGGTAGATCTAAACAATCTTCTTTAAGAACTCTTGTAGAAAAATTTTCTAGTTTTTTCATTTAGTTCATCTAACCTTATGTACTTGATAATATGGTTATAGCTATGTGCACCTCCAGCTGCGTTTCTCTGTGCCATCAAAGCATATCTGCTTTTAAATGCCCAGAAAGAAGTAAAACCTAACAGGTCTTCGTTTAAAAAACCACACTGAGTATATAAATCTAAAGGAGACTTAGTTACAGGAGATCCTGTTAGTATTCTTCTATACTTAGCATACTTGCCAAGTTTAATAGCACTTTTAGTTCTATTAGCTGTAGGTGATTTAATTGTTGTAGACTCATCAACAGCCATCATTACTGCATGTGACTTTAAAAATTCTAATGCCGCTGTGTATCCTTTTGTGGTGCTTAAAGCTTCTACGTTAATAAGAAATATTGTAAGTTTCTCTGAAAAAACTTTAAGAGAATCTAACATAGCTTTTTGTTCTTTGTTAGGTGTAGGAGTCCAACACACAATATTATGTTCTATTCTATCCGGTAAATGTTTAGGTAACTCTGATATCATCCAGTTTCTATAAACACCTTTGGGTGCAACAATTAGGGCACCATTAATTTTTCTTTTTTCATGTAACATTGCCATGTTATCAATCAATACTTTTGACTTACCTGTTCCCATCTCCATAAAAAATGCGTATGAGGTTGAGTTCCAGGATTTTTCTAATGTAGTTTTTTGATGTAAAAACGGCTTTGTTTTATATATATAATTATTCATTTCTGTATTCTCCTTAATTCTCCCACAAATATATACTTGCAAAAAAAATAAATCAAGTGTATAAATAATTAAGAAAATAGAATGACAGTTTACGTAATACAAGAAATGCCTTACAAAGATATCCTCAGTGCTGAGGAGTATGGCAAATTAATTTCTCTCATACCACCTGGCTTTCAATTATTATTAAGCTCTGATTCTATTGTGGACCAATTAAAAAAAGGTCTTAAAGATTTTTCAGATGAAGATTATTTATTGTTAATTGGTGATCCCTCAATTATTGGTATTGCATGTTCAATCGCATCTGATATAAATATGGGATATTATAAAGTTCTTAAATGGGACAGGAAACGTGAAAAGTATCATCCCATTGAAGTAAATATAAGGAGAAATGAGAATGACGAAAATAAACTTTGAAGACGATGTCTTTTCAGATGTCGATGACACCTCACTAAAAGCACTCGCTGATAAATGTAAACAACTTGAGTTTGCAGAACAAGAAGTTGCTGAACTTGAAGATTCATTAAAAGAAAAAAAAGAAGCTGCAAGAAAATTATCTGAAGAGGATATACCTCTGTTCTTAGCTGAAAAAGGTCTGTCTAGTATTACACTAGATAATGGTACTGAAGTAAAAATTTCAGAAGAAATACGACCTGGTGTAAAGGTTGCTGATAAGCCGTATGTATATTCTTGGCTCAGGGACAACGGATATGGTGACATAATTAAAAACAATGTCTCAGTATCTTTTGGTATGGGCGAAGACTCACAGGCACTTAAATTAAAAACAGCTATACAAGATTTAGGAATGGCAGGCACAGAAAAAGAAGATGTGCACTATCAAACTATGAAAGCATTCGTGACTGAGCAACACAAAAAGGGCGTGTCTTTGCCAGACGAATTTGGTGTGTACGTAGCCAATAAAACAAAACTCGTACAGAAACGAAAAATATAATCGAAAATAAGGAGCAACGAATGACGCAAAACGCACAAACGAAACCTCAGCAACAAGAAGTTGTTGAGAAGAAAAACACGGCTGTTGTAGATTTGGGATCTTTTGAGGCAGATGCCTCTTTAGGTCTGCAAGACTTACAACAAGACGATCTAGCAACACCAAGGATAAAAATTCTTATGAATGGTTCTGATGAATTAGAGGCAGATGAAAACCTCAAGATGGGACAGATTTATAACAATGTCACTGGTGAAGCTTTTGACGGTAAAGAAGGTATTATAGTTATACCGTGTGCTTATGAAAGACAGTACGCAGAATGGCTACCAACAAGAGGTAAAGGTAATCCTCCTGTAAATACTTACAACGCTAATAGCGATATCTTAACCAAGACAAATAGAAGTAAAGAGGACAATAAAGATTACTTAGAGAACGGTAATTATATTGAGACAAATGCAAATCATTTTGTCATTGTATATGATTCAAAGACAGGCGTTGGCACTCCTGCTTTAATCACAATGAAGTCTACACAATTAAAGAAGAGTAGAAAATGGAACAGCATGATGTTGAACATAAGAATACCAGGATCTAAAGGTCCTTTTAATCCTCCTTCTTTTAGTCATATGTATAAACTTAAAGTAAAAAAGGAAGACAATGACAAAGGTAAATGGTTTGGTTGGGATATTGAATTAGTAGGTCCTATTACAAATATGGAGATATATAATCAAGCTAAAATATTTCACTCCAGTATAAAGTCGGGTGAGGTACAAGCTAAACCAGAACAAGATCAAGAATCATCTGGTACAACACAAACACCATTCTAATTTAACTTGGGGGTGGTGCTGGGTTATAGGCCACCCCCTCTTTTTTAACAAAGGTAGGAAATGTTAGAATACGATATTGGTACGTTTAAAAATATTTTTAGAGGCTTAGATAGAGCCTATGGACAATATCGTGTGGGTGAACAAAAAGAAAATGGTAAGCAAGGTGGTAAAGCTTACATAACAAAAGGTCAGATTACTGATCAAATGTGGCATGATCATCTAGAGGGTAATGATCCTAGTTTAGGTATTATTCCTATTATGGATGACTCTAAATGCTATTGGGGTTGTATTGATGTTGATATGTATCCTCTTAATCTTAAAGAATTAGTACAAAAAATAAATAAAAAGGGATTGCCTTTGGTAGTGTGTCGATCTAAATCAGGTGGTGCACACATATTTATTTTTACAAAAGAGCCTGTCACGGCTTCTTTAATGCGTGATAAATTAGCAGACTTCGCAGCTTTCTTAGGTTTTGCTAATTGTGAAATTTTTCCTAAACAAATTGAAATTAGAGCAGACAGAGGAGATACAGGTAACTTCTTAAACTTACCTTACTTTGGTGCACATAAAGAAACCAATAATAGATATGCAATAGACAATAATGGTAAACCTTACAGTTTAACAGAATTTTTTTACTTTACACAATAAACTCGCTTTAACAGGAGTCGAGTTACAAGACTTATCTACTACAAAAAAGAAAGATAGTTTGTTTGATGGACCGCCTTGTTTAGAACATTTAATGAATGAGAAGATACCAGAAGGCGGTAGAGATAATACTTTATATCAATACGCTGTATACGCTAAGAAGAAGTGGCCAGATGAATGGCAGGACAAAATAGATGAGTTTAATCATAAGTTCATGGATCCTATATTACCTTCTAAACAAGTATTAAAGACAGTTAATCAACACGAAAAGAAAGAATATCAATTCAAATGTAAGGATCAGCCAATGTGTTCTGTGTGTAATTCACAACTATGCAGGACTCGTAAGTTCGGTATAGGCAATGACTATGATCATGATGTTACTGATCTTACAAAGTATGAGTCAGATGAGTCTGTATGGTTTTTAAATGTAGATGGTAGAAGACTATGTATCAGCACAGATGAGTTTTTTGATCAAGCTAAGTTTAGAAAAGCTTGTATGAATACTTTAAATGTATTGCCTAATAAAATGGCAGCTCGTGACTGGGACGCTAGGATACAGGCCTTACTAGCTATGGTTGAGGTTATAGAGATGCCAGAAGAAGTTACTAAGGTAGGTAGATTTGATAATTATATGGAGTCTTTCTTATCTGATCAAGGTGAGGCTATGACTATAGATGAAATTTTAATTGACAAAGCATGGTCACCTGAGGATGAAGAAGTTACTTACTTCAAACTATCTTCCCTAGAAAATTATTTAACTAAGAAAAGATTTACTAATTTTAGCTCTACACAAATGTGTGCAAGAATAAGAGAATTAAATGGTGACTCTATTAAAAAAGAAAATACGAGGTAAGGTTCATCACCTATGGTTTGTACCTAGGTTAAAAGATACAGATAGATCCGATCTACCTCTACCTAACTTAGATCCTAAGGTGCCTTTCTAATGAAAACAAAAATAATACTAGGACCACCGGGAACAGGTAAAACAGAATATTTACTTCGTAAAGTAGAAGAACAATTAGAGGCTGGCGTAAAAGCAGAGCGTATAGGGTATTTTGCTTATACAGTAAAAGCAGCTAATGAAGCACGGACCAGGGCTATGGGTAGATTTAAATTTTTAGATAAAAAAAGATTTTATATATTTTAGAACACTACATAGTTTAGCTTTTAAACAATTAGGTCTAACTAAAGATGATGTTATGAAAGACAATCATTACAAAGAGTTATCAGATTTATTAGGTATCAAACTATCTAACACTAATCGTAAAATGGACAGCACAGGATTTCAATTACAAGATGATATGTTTGCTAAAGTCATAGACATGGCAAGAGTTAGAAACGTTACACTGAAAGAACAATTTCACGAGATGTCTCATATGGAAGGTGGATGGATGAAATTAAAATACATAGCAGATGGTATAAAAGAATATAAAAAGACTCGTAAGCTATATGATTTTACAGATATGATTATAGAATTTAGTAAAGCAAACAACGATGAAATGATTCCTAAGCTTGATATACTTATCATAGATGAAGCTCAAGATCTGCTACCTATACAATGGAAAATGGTCAAAAAGATTATGAAAAAAGCAGGTGAAATATATATAGCGGGTGATGATGATCAATCCATATTTAAATGGGCGGGTGCAAATCCTGAGGACTTAATAGGTTTACAGGGTGATAGATATATATTAGATAAATCACACAGAGTTCCTGCGGCTGTTCATAAAATATCTACAAAATTAATTAACAAAGTACAAAATAGAATACCTAAGGTATGGAAACCTAAAGCCAGAGCTACACAATACGGTATTATTAAAGATGCTGAAGATCTAGCTCATGGCACTGTAACTCATCATGCTAATCGTGGTTCTGTATATAAATCAATACAAAATGATAGAAGAGAATGGTTAGTCCTAGCTAGAGATAATTATACTTTAGAGCAAATAGCAGATGAGATGAAGACAAAAGGATTTTACTTTTCTATGCATGGTCAGCCTTCTGTTAGCACAAAAAGACTAACAGCTATTATGGCCTGGACAGATATATCTAAAAATGAAAAATCAATATCTTTAGATAGGGTAAGAACAATGTATCATTATATGACAGTCAAAAGAGGTGTCGCTTATGGTCATAAAGGCTTAACGCATGCAGATCCTGATAAACTTTATAGCTATGAACAATTAGCTGTGTACCATGGTTTATTGATACCACGTCATCGAATATGGCATCATGCCTTGGATCGAATGCCGGCACATGAGATTACTTACATAGTTTCTTTATTACGTAGACAAGAGAAACTAAATCAAGAACCACGGATCAATTTATCAACTATACACGGTGCTAAAGGGGGAGAAGCAGATAATGTAGCATTACTTGCTGATTTACCTAGGAAGGCAGATGAAGCGTATTATAAAGATCCTGACAATGAGAGACGGGTGTTTTATGTAGGTATGACAAGGACCAAAAAGAATTTACACTTAGTAAGATCCGATACGGATAGGGAGTTTAAAGAGATGTTTTATGACTAGATCAAAAAGTGCGAAAGGTGTTATGGGTGAGTTAGCCGTAGCTAGTAAGTATATCAGAAAAGGTTATTGGGTTGCAATGGCTATGTGTCCGCAGTGTCCTTTTGATTTAGTAGTTGTAGATAAAAAGGGAAACTGTAGACTTATAGATGCAAAAACTGTGTCAATTCGCAAGACGGGTAGGCAAAAGGGTGTGAAGATTAATAGAATGTTAAATCAAAAACAGAAAGAAATGGAGATAGAAATAGAATATGTCGACCCAAAGACCACTATTTGAACCACCTAAAGAGTGGAACGCTCCACAATCCTTTCCTGATTTATCACAGGCAAAGGAGATAGCAATAGATTTAGAGACATACGATCCTGGAATCAAGGACACCGGACCAGGTTGGGCTACAGGTAATGGACATGTTGTAGGTATAGCAATCGCAGTAGATGGATTCAAAGGTTATTATCCTCTAAGACATGAAGGGGGCGGTAACTTTGATGAAGATATCGTCAGAGAAATATTTAAAAAAGGTTTTGAAAACAATGCAGATAAAATTTTTCACAATGCAAGTTATGACATAGGCTGGTTGAAACGCTGGGGTATCAATGTCAAAGGTAGGATAATTGATACGATGATAGCTGCGGCATTGATTGATGAGAACAGAATGCCAGGTCAGTACAATTTAAATGCAGTAGCAAGAGATTATATACAAGAAAAGAAAGACGAGCGTTTATTATACGAAGCTGCACAAGCTTGGCAAATTGATGCTAAGGCAGAAATGTATAAGTTACCTTATCAATATGTAGGTCCTTATGCAGAGCAGGACGCAGATCTTACACTAAGATTATGGCAAGCACTCAAAGTGGAGATGAATAGACAAGAGTTGCACCATATATTCTATTTAGAATCAGAATTATTACCTGTTTTAGTTGAGATGAAATGGAAGGGTGTCAGGATAGATTTAGATAAAGCCGATGCTTTGAAGAAGCAGATTATGGCTAAAGAAAAAAAATTATTACAAGAAATAAAAAAGGATGTAGGGTTTGATGTAGAGGTCTTTGCACCTTCGTCCGTGGCAAAAGCATTTGACAAAAAAGGTATTTTGTATAACAAAACACCCACAGGACTACCTAGTTTTGATAAAAATTTCTTAGGAACATTACAAGATCCTCTATCTAAAAAGATAGTCGAGTCAAGAGAATTATTTAAAGCCAGGTCTACGTTTATAGATTCTTTACTAAAACATGAGAAAAATGGCCGTATTCATGGCGAAATCAATCAATTAAAATCAGATCAAGGTGGTACAATTACAGGTAGATTAAGTATGTCTAATCCTAATTTACAGCAGATACCAGCTAGAAATCAAAACATTGGTCCTTTAATTCGATCTTTGTTTATACCAGAAGAAGGTTGTAGTTGGGGTAGCTTTGATTACTCACAGCAAGAGCCTCGATTAGTTGTACACTTTGCAGCTCTAACTCATGGTGGACTTGATGGTGCAGAGGAGTTTGTAGATTCTTACAGAGAAACTAACGATACAGACTTTCACCAGATAGCTGCAGAGATGGCAGGGATAGAGCGTAAGGTTGCTAAGACCATGAACCTCGGACTGTTCTATGGTATGGGTCAAAAGAAATTAGGTAGTGAGTTAGGAATGGGTGAAGACGATACAAAAGAATTATTTGAGAAGTATCATAGTCGTGTGCCTTTTGTAAAACAATTGATGAGTCTTGCTAGTAAGTCAGCAAATGATAATGGCCAGGTCAGAACTATACTAGGTCGTATCTGTCATTTTGATTTATGGGAACCTACTAAGTGGGGAGTGCATAAAGCGTTAGCACGTGATGAGGCAATGCGTAAGTATGGATCTAATTTAAAAAGAGCATTTATATATAAAGCTTTAAATAAACTTATCCAGGGTAGTGCAGCTGATCAAACTAAAAAAGCAATGATAGAAGTATACAAAGCTGGTATTACACCTCACATACAAGTACACGATGAATTAAATTGTTCTTGCAGAGATGAAAAAGACATTAAATTAATAAAAGAAATTATGGAAAACTGTATTGAGTTAGAAGTACCAAGTAAGGTAGATCCAAAGATAGGAACATCATGGGGAACGATAAAAAATTAAAAATTTTAGATGCTGAATGTTACAACTGCAAAGAAGTTATTGTTCCTGTGGATCAAAAAAGAAAAGAGGAGGGCAGACAAATTTACTCGTGTCCTAACTGTGGTGAGGAGTTTTTTGTTGAAAATACTATTGTTTTTGAAGCAGAAGAGGACGAAATTGTTACTTATCATTGACATGTCCCATATAATTAGGTAAATTATGGGGATACATTGGTTAAATATATTTATAGTTATTGTGTTTTTAGCAATCTTTTGGAAACAAATATTAATAGCTATAGCTGTGCTAACCTTATTATTTTAGGAGAAAGTAAATGAAAATAGATAAAAGATCAAAAGAAAGTGTTTATATAACAATCAATGGTTGGGTTTATTATATTGATGATTCAACAGGAGAACAAATAATGCAAAAATGGAAGGAATCAAAGTAAATGAATCCCGCAAAATATAAATCAGTTGCCGTGTCGTTAAACATATGGCGATTGTTAAAACTGTTAGGTGCTGATGATTTTAGATCAGTCGGTAAAGTTATTGAATGGCTTTGTATACAGGAATGTAAAAAACGAAACATTGAGGTATGAGTTTTTGTCCACAATGCATGTGTCCCGAACATCCGAACATGTCGTGCATATGGTGTGGATGTTTACACATAGAAGAAATACAGGAGAAAAAAGAAATGAAAAAAGACGAAGCAGTTAAAATTTTATTAAAATATGTCGAGACCGATCATGCAGACCACACTTTACAAGAGGCTGTACAGGTCTTAAAAGACGAAAAAAAAGAACCAAAAAAGTTTAGAGTAGCTGTTAAACAAACAACGACACTACACTATGAAGTTTTGCACGATAGTCTAGAGGAGGCCATAGACGAAGTGCAGAAAAAAGTAAACGAGAGGGACTGGGGTACTTTACTAACATTTCCTCCTGGGTCTCCTGATTACATCCCTATCCCTCCTTTTACTGAATACGAAATTAAGGATGTGTTTGTCAAAGAACATGTACTTAAACCTAATCCCCACAGCGAAGGGGGTTCATCTGACACCTAGAATGAAACATAGGGGTACCAATGCATTTTATCTTCGCAATCCTTTCGTGCTCGGTATTCCTAATCCTTACCTCTATAAGATAGGAAGTGGTGTGACAGCCCGGAGAGACGGGCACTAAGGAGAAAGTATGGAAAAACAGATTAGTTATGATTTATATACGCCTTTCGGACCACGGATCCTGAAAAGTTCGATACCTCAAAACATTGTTGATGAAGTAAATAAAAAGGCAGATGATATCTTAGATGATGAAAAAAAATCAGAACAATTAGATTACAGTGGCAATTTGGCAGGTAATGTAAAGAAAGAAATCGCTTTGTCGTTGGGTGAAATTAAATCACTAGAATTAGTGGTTAATAAATTAGTGACGGAGTATATATTAAAGACAGTAGGTAGTCAATTTAACCCTGAAACTACGAACATGACGTATACGTCATGGGTCGTTAGTCAGTACGCTGGTGATTTTAACCCTGTACATATACATGATTCGCAGCTATCGGGTGTGTTTTTTTTAAAAGTTCCGCCAGGATACGAAGAAGAATACAGAAGAGAAGATCATTATCCGAGTGTGGGTTGTTTAGAATTTTTAGGAAGTGTGCCGAATACATTTAGTAAACATTCGTATATGGCTAAACCCCAGATAGGTGACTTATATTTATTTCCTAGTTGGCTATCGCACCAGGTTTATCCGTTTCGCAGTGAAGGGGAGCGTAGATCAATGGCATTTAATATTCACTTACGAGCCAAGGCTCCCGGAACAGACGTTGGTAAAGGTATCGATAAGTAGTGGCACACACAGGGAGAGCAGGCTTTCACAAAGGTAGACGAAAGCTCGGGTCTAAGAAAAGAAAGAGACGCTCTTCTCGATATAAGAATAGGAGAAAAAAGTGAACACAGTAGTATTTATATTATTTGGAGTTGTGATTCTGCAGCTCTGCTTCGTGATCTTTTTGTTATGGATTATCGGAACACGGCAATATGAAATTAACAAAGATAAATTTAAGGATAGGTTTAGAAAATGAGTGAGATAGAAGAACTAAAAAAAGAAATAGAAATTTTACGAGAACAGCTCCGAGATCAGAAAGAGTTGAATGAGTTTCATCGCAAAATTAACGGTGATTTAAATGAAGAGTTAGATAAAGAAAAGAAAAAACATGCGGATTACGTATCACGGAGGTAAGCTCTATATTAGTTTGACGAAGGTAGAAGTCCAAGATGTCAAGGATAATGAAGGGCGCCCTTGTGAAATAGATATCGGTCATGTTCCGATGTTGATTGATGATGTCTTTAAGATTGCTAAAGAATACATAGCTGATATATCAAAAGAGCAATAGTTATTACATTATTCGTGCCTATATTAAGGGCATGTTAAAATTACTAAAGAATATATTTAAAACTCCTAGATTGCATATGGACGAAGGTGTTAAAGAATTTTGTAGGGCTGAGTACGGTAGAGAATGGAAGTACGCTTATAATTGTTATAAGCTAGATGGTCGTTTTCCTCGACTATTTCAATCTAAATAGACGTTTGATCTTCTGGTATCGGGTACGCTGATACGCAAGTCATAGTTGTTGTATACGTAGGATCTCTTTGTTGCATGGTTGTTTCAAAATTGTTTTTGGCTAATGCACAGGATTGCAATGTATCATAAGGCACGGACCCCGCAACCCGGACACAGTCTACTGCAGGTTGTGTAATACAAAAGACACCTACTAAAAAATACTTGATAATCATTAATTGAGTTTCTTTGTCATGAGGTGTATCAAATAGTCTTTGAGATTACTTCTGGTTAATAGTTCTGTTGTAAAGTTTGCGTAAGCGTTCACAATATTTTCTTCTTCTGTTATCTTTTTCTAGTTCATATTGATAGTGACACAAGTGAAACAGTTCATGGATAAGAACGTTAAGTGTTGATTCGTTTTCCATGGCCATGATATTTTCATCTAAGACAATAGTCATCGGTGGTTTAGAATGAAAAGAGCCTTGCTGTTCACTCACTTCGTATGCTAGTTCGTGGCTCACGAGCTTTAAATGGACTTTAAAAGGTCCCATTTCAACGTACTCAGGTAATTTAGGTATTTTCAATAGTCTTTCTTCTTCTTTTTTTTCTTTTTCTTTTTTTTATCTTTGTCCTTGGACTTTGATTTTTTCTTAGCCATTATTTACCTTTCGGTTTGACGCCACGTTTTTTCATGTTAATAGCAATAGCCGCCTGGCGTTTCAATTTCTTTTTACGCTTACCACCAGTCAATTGTTTAGGCATTTGTGCTCGTGAAATTGGCATATAGTTGTATAGAATATATTTTTATTTTCTTTTTACAATTTTTTATTGAATATGAGGTTACTGAGGTTACTTTTACAATAAGTAGTTGATTCTACTGTATAATAGAGGTAACTTATAGGTAACTTATAGGTTACCTGGTAACTTTTACTATACATGTCTTGCAAAATAAATAGTGATAAATAATAATAATAATGTATATATAAAACAACTATATGATTAATTGATATGGGTAACGTAAGAAAGTTAACAACAAAACAACACAAGTTTGCAATGCTGATAGTCTCAAAAAGGCGATCGCATGTCAGCAAAAGACTGTGCAATTGAAGCTGGTTTTTCAGAGAAGTCAGCACAACAAGCCGCAGCTAATCTCACTAATCCTAAAATGTTTCCTTTAGTAGTAGAAGAAATTGAAAGATTACGTAGAGAATGGCAAGAAAAGTATAAAGTAAGTTATTCAAGGCATATCAAAAGATTAGATGATTTGTCCAGAGGTGCGGAAGAAGCAGGTAATTGGGCAGCAGCTGTAGCGGCTGAAAAGTCCAGAGGCCAGGCAGCAGGACTCTATATTGATAGAAAAGAAATACTTACAGGTTCTATAGATCAACTATCTAAGGTTGAAGTAGAAGAAAAACTAAGAGAAATAGAGAAACAGTTCAGTATTAATACTGATGCCATTGAAGTTCATCCTGAAGATTAGTATTGCAATTCATAAATTTATGGGATAAGTTATTCTATATAAGGAGAATATAGAATGGCAAGAACTTATGTAAAGATTGAATTAGATAAAACAGAATTTGATATTATGTGCAATTGTTTGGACATAACTTTGTTTGGTCGTAACGATCTGAAAAACCCGTTGGTCAAAATTCTTTGGCCTAAATTTAAATACAAGTTAACAGAACAACATAAGAAAGGAGGTTTAAAAAAAATAGATCATGAGCAAAATTATCGTAGGCTTACAGCAGATAGATGAAGGTGCAATTAATCCTGGAACTGGTTTGCATGAACAACCAATATGGAAAATTGAAATGCAAGATGACGAGGAAAGATTGTTAGGTAAACATAAAATGGAAGAGTATATTTCAAAATCTTATGGCAAAGCTATTCATAGATTTAAAAGATGGAAAGTTATGACAAAGACAAGTGAGACTCAAGTTTATGTTGTAGTCTTTTCAGACAGAACACATGAAATGCTTTCTCCAAATCAAATGATGGATAAGATATATGAAGGTCATCAAGTTAGAAAAGACCCTAAGTTAGATTATATTGAATCTGAGTTAGCAGCTAAAGGTGGACATAGTCCAATTTTTATACCAGATGAAACTTAAACACTTAGACTTATTTTCAGGTATAGGTGGATTTAGTTTAGGTTTAGAATCTACAGGTGGATTTGAAACTGTAGCATTTTTGTGATTACGACCCATATTGTCAAAAGGTTTTAAGAAAGCATTGGCCGTGGGTTACAATTTATGACGATGTAAAGGAGTTAAATAGTGAAAGACTTGAAGCAAATGGACATACTAAAATCGACATCATCACAGGAGGATACCCCTGTCAACCATTCAGCATCGCTGGACGTCAAAAAAAGGTGAGCAAGATCCGAGACACGTCTGGCCAGAGTATTTTAGACTTATCAAAGAACTCAGACCGACTTGGGTTATTGGAGAAAACGTTGCTGGACACATTAAACTCGGTCTCGACACCGTACTTGAGAACCTGGAGAGTGAAGGTTACTCCGCAAGAGCGTTTAGTATTTCAGCTTCGAGCGTCGGTGCAGTCCACCAAAGAGAAAGAGTCTGGATTGTGGGCTACTCCGAACACAATGGATCATCTACCACAGAGAAGTCCCGAGTCAGTGAAGATGTGGAGAACACCCGATGCTCACAGTGGCCGTGGTCCTTCTTCGGAAACCAGGATGAAGATGAAACTAGAGAAGGGGATGCCTATCAGTTTGAACGATCAGGTAGCACATCCAAGATTGATGTGGCCAACACCAAGAGCTTCTCTAGGAATGAACATGAGACTAACAGAGAACATGGCAAAACTCCGGTACAAGAAATATCTCGAAACAGAGGTAGCATATCGAGAGGGAGCGCCTGGTGGTCAGTTGAACCCGACGTGGGTCGAGTGGCTCATGGGGTACCCAAAAGGGTGGACAGACTTAAATCATTAGGAAATAGTTTGATTCCACATATTCCTTATTACATAGGAAAATCAATATTGGAGGTAGAAAGAAATGAATAACTTAACTTTAAATATCAAACGTCAACAGAGAGCATTAAAAGCAATGAGAGAGGCACAGTCACCTGTGTTTAAGCATTTTTGGTTTAATGTTTTTGGCAAGATATGGTCAAATAGTATCACACATAATGAGGATGGTGTGCCATATGACAACAAAACCAGAAACTAGATTTTGGAAAAAACTGAAAGAGTTGACTCCGAACGTACATTGGACAAGAATAGAATCCTTTAGTTCGCCTGGGATACCTGATTTGCACGGTGTTTATCGTGGCGAAGACGGGTATCCTGTTAGTGTTTTTGTTGAATTGAAATGTACTAAGCTGAAAAAAAGTGGCATTGACGCCTAAGCAAATTTCGTGGAATTACAGCTATTATGAAGCTGGAGGGTTAAATTTTATTATGGTCGAGACCTTCCCTAATAGAGCCTTGTATATATATTCGGGAGGCATGGCCCGTGAACTCTCCATTGCGGGCATAGAAACGGAGCCATTGGCCATTATCCCTATCCGTGGTCCGGGCAGGAGCTGCTGTTGACGATGGAACGCTTTCTGCATTACCGAGAATCTTGCGACCTGGCTACCTAATCTATGCCATGAGCTGCATCCTGGTAACCAGATGGGTTGACAGCTGCATAAAGATCCTATAATATTGGGACATGATTAGTTTACTTCTCCATTGGTTATTGGGTACGAGTTTCGTTGCCATAGTGCTATTGTTGCGGTTTCCCCGACTCAGGAAGCCAGTAGCGTGGCTCGTGGTTCTGACGATTCTCCATTACGCTTAAATCAACGTTCGCCTACCAACATAGGCCAGGTCAGCTGCTGTCCCAGGCAGGAGATCCTGTGACGATTCTCCATTGCAGGTGTGTCACGAATCTTCGCCCTCTCTACTATAATAAAAACCGGCTCCAGCTCAGGAGTTGCTGGACACTACGGTAGTCCTGTGTTTTTTTCTGCATCAGGCGTGACTCACGACCCGTGTGCCCTTAGGTATATATAAAAAGTACCGGGAGCTGGTAACTGGGTAGTTGACAGCTGCAGGAAGATCCTATATAAATGGGATAAAGGAGAAAGAAGATGAATAAAACATGCAAGCAAAGAGTAGAAAAAGAATGGGAAGACCGCCAGAAGGATCTGCAGGATCCTGAGTTTGATCACTTGGGCTTTGACTATGTGGATCCGCACACGTGGGACGATCAGCCTGAAGGCTATTGGCGTTGGCAGTTTAGTTGGGGCGGACCAGGAGACGAGTTACGAGGCTACGTCAACGAGAACAAAGAGCTGCATCGTCTCGAATATTGGTTCTTGGATTGGTATGACGGGGCCTCAGTGCCTGTCCAGCCTGGCAGCATGCCTTGGAATCAGATGCAGGAAATGATTCCGCATTAAAGCTGTGATCAGTTTTTTAAAGTATAGTATATTACTTGTGCTGCTGTCCCCGGCAGCACTGGTTCTGGAAGCCGTCTTAGGTATCCTGTTTTAATTCTCCATCAGCGTTGCCTCACGACTCTGGGCCAAGCATACCATAGTATGCGGATACCCGGGCTAGTTGCTGACTACTCGTGGTGACAGAAAGGTTATGTATCGCACTGCAACTGCGACCATGCGAGTTCGAATCTCGCCCACGAGTCCAAATCTGCATCAGCTAGATCTCACGACTCCTTGCACGTAGGTATATATATAACTGAGCCAGACACGGCAGGTAGTTGCCAGAAAAAAGGTTTTCGTTGTAAAATCTTTTTTTAATCTCTTGTTGTATTAGTTTGATATTATCCTATAATAATGGGAAGAAAGGAGAATATGACATGTCAAACGATTTACAATTATCCGACATCAGAGTTATAGTAGAGAACGAACTCAACGTTCTTAAAAGACAGTTATTAGAACAGTCATCTAATGATAGAATTAATACCTCTATTAACTATAAAGCTGTATGTCAGTATCTTGATTACTCGATATTTGAGTTTGTGATGACCTCACAAAATCCTGAAGTCAAGGCGTTCGGTCAGAAGCTTATGCGTGAACTTTCACAGAAGTTCGGTATTACTGAGCGACTATAATCTCTCTAATCTATCCCCCCTACTGTGCATAGGGGGGATTTTTACTTCCTCCCATACTTATCCACAACTAATTTAATCTGAGAAAATCAAGTGTTGCACCTGTTTCCAGGGCTGGTATCCAGGTAAAGATTTCCTATTTGCCAAAAACCACTAGATATAGTATTGTCCGCCTAGGGGTACCCCCTAAATGTGGTGGCACGGACTTGCTAGCCGAAGGCTAGGCAACTTACAGTCAGTCAGCCAGCAACTGAAAAAATATGGAATCTATAGAAACCTTAACTACCGAAGAAGCCAAATTACTTGCACAAAAATTAAAAATAAAAAAATTAGAATTTTCTGTTCAAGAACAAGCTCAGAAAAAATTTTTACCATTCGTAAGAAATGTTTGGCCCGAGTTTAAGGAAGGTTCACATCATAAAATTATTGCAAAAAAATTTGAAGATATTGCATCTGGAAAATTAAAAAGATTGATCATTAACATGCCACCTAGACACACTAAGTCTGAGTTTGCGTCCTTTCTTTCCTGCGTGGTTCGTGGGCCAAAGACCTAAAGCAAAGATAATGCAAACCACTCACACTGGAGAACTTGCTATTCGCTTCGGACGTAAAGTCAGGAACTTGATGGATACGCAAGAATATAAAAAAATTTTTAAAACTGAATTACAACCCGATAGTATGGCAGCTGGTCGTTGGGAAACGGCTCAAGGAGGAGAATACTTCGCTGCTGGTACAGGAGGTGCGGTTACTGGTCGTGGTGCTGATTTATTAATTATTGACGATCCGCATTCCGAGCAAGACGCACTGAGCGACACGGCTCTCGATTCAGCATATGAGTGGTATACCTCAGGTCCTCGTCAGCGTTTACAGCCAGGAGGTGCAATTGTGATTGTTATGACCCGTTGGTCCGTGAAAGACTTAACAGGAAAGTTGATGAAGAAGCAAGGAGAACTGAAAGCAGATCAATGGGAGGTAGTAGAGTTTCCTGCAATCATGCCTAGCAACAAACCCGTTTGGCCAGGATTCTGGAAGCTGGAAGAGTTAGAATCCGTCAAAGCTTCCCTGTCCGCTACCAAGTGGAATGCACAATGGCAACAGGCTCCCGTATCACAAGAAGGTAGTATTATCAAACGAGAGTGGTGGCAAATGTGGGAAGAGAAAGATATACCTGATCTACACCATATTATTCAAAGTTATGATACAGCGTTCAGTAAACGAGAGACGGCTGACTATTCTGCTATTACCACGTGGGGTGTGTTTTATCCCAAGACAAACAATACAGCACATTTGATTCTTTTAGATGCCAAACGAGGTCGGTGGGACTTTCCTGAATTAAAAAAGATAGCCTTCAAAGAATATAAATACTGGGAACCCGAAACGGTGATCGTGGAAGCAAAAGCATCGGGTCTACCCCTAACACACGAGTTACGTCAGATGGGAGTCCCTGTCGTCAACTATACTCCTAGCAGAGGACAAGATAAACACGTCCGTGTTAATTCGGTTGCACCGTTGTTCGAAAGTGGTATGATATGGACACCCGACACAAGATGGTCGGAGGATGTAATTGAGGAATGTGCAGCATTCCCCTATGGAGATCATGATGACTTGGTGGATAGCATGACACAGGCCGTAATGCGTTTTAGACAGGGTAATTTTTTACGCTTGAATGATGACTATGTGGATGATCCCGTACCTAGGCTTCAACGAGAATATTACTAATGGCAAGAGCAGATAAAAATAGTTCAATAAAACCTTTCTTTGATGATAGTGCTGAAGGTATTAATCAACTACCTGCTTTCCTTACAGCACCAAAAAAACCTAATATATTAGAAAAAGTAGTAGAAGAAGTATCTTCGTCTTTTGCAAAATCAGGTATTACTACAGGTGCTTTAAATATTGCAGATATATCAGAAGAAGAAAGAGCACGTCTAAGGGAACAAGATAAAGCAAATCAGCAAACACTTAAAGATTATGAAAATCGTATAGATGAAATTAACAAAATATTACCACAACAAAGACAACCTGAATTAAAAAAATTATATGATGAAATTAGAGCAAATACAAATTTTGATCCTTTAACACTAGGAGATAGATTTAATCAACTTAGAGGATTCTTTTTTAACGATACCGCAGCTATTCATAACAAAGTAGCAAGGGGTGAAGTTAGAGTAAGTGACTTACGTGGAGATGACTTAGTTAATTATCTCTTTGGTATTGTCGATACAGTTGACTTAGCGACACTAGGAATATCAACCGTGGTCACCGGACCATTACGTTTGGCTGTAAAAGCATTTCGTGCGGGTAAGATAGGTGAAGCTCAAAAACTTTTAAAACAAGCTGATGAGACGGGTGAACTAGAAAAAACATCTGATACAATTATTAAAGCTAGATTAGGTAGAAATAAAGAAGGGAGATCTCCAGAAGTTTATTTTGGTCTTAGTGGAAATAAAGGTTTTCTTTCAGAAGCTAAGAGGGATGACTTATTTAAATTAGCAGAAATAATTAACAACACTCCTAAAGAAAAACTTACTAGCACTTTAACAGGTCTCGCTAGAGATAATAAGCTCGATAGTTTATTAGTTGAAAAAGGTAAAAAAATAAATCCTTTGGTCATATCTTCTTTTGATCGTTATGGTGATTTTTTAAAAATAGATCAAAATAAAATTACACAACTTAATGATAATGCAAAAACTCAGCGATACAAAGGTGGACCTGAAAAGTATGATGAAGTAAAAATATCCCTTATTAAATTTATAGAAGAGGGAGAAGATTTCACGTTTCAAAAAGATTTAGGCAAAGCATTGGGATTTAAACAAGCTAACTTTGAAAATTTTTTAGCAAGATATCCTGATCTCAAAGAATTGAAAAATAAAATAGTATCTTTTGATCCAACAACTGGAACAGGCAATGCAGCTAAAAATTTATTTATTAAGGAAAGTGCGGAAATTTTTACAAAGAAAAAAGATCTAACTAAATTGTTTTTAGAAACAGATCAAGGAACAAATTACTTTAAGCAAATGAATGCCTCGAGAGAAGCAGCAGGAATTAAAGACCCTATTAAACCTTTTAGACTTTTTCAAGACTATATGTATGACAAATTTAGAAGCATAAAAGAAACTACAGGTAATGAAAAATTAAGCACTATTGAATTTATAAATAAATACATGGGAGATGCAGATATAGATAATTTTCAAAAGTATGTAAAACTAGAATTAGATAGAAACAAAGCGAATTCTTTGGGAAGAATAAGATTTAACCAACTTTATGAAAATCCTCAATATAAACCTTATTTAGAATTAATAGATGAAAAAACTGGAGAACTCAAAAAAAACTACAATCTTTTAAAATTTGACAAAGCACATGATATACCTCTTTTTGTAACAAGAAGAGAAGGCGAAGGTACATTAGCAAAAACCGGAAGGTTTGTAGGAGCAGGAGCAGAAGTTGAATTAATATCTCCTTCTCTACAGATCTACAATAAATTACAATATAGATTAGATCCCTACTTAAATAATTTTGTAGATATAATTAAAAAGAAAACTCAAAAAACAAAGTTTGAAAAAATGCCTGTTAAGATACATAAAGGAGATAGAACTGCTGACAAACCCATTACTGAAAAGTTAATGGGAATTTTATCAGAATATGGGTACAATCCCGATATTACTAAATTTAATAATCAATATGATTTTGTAGCGGATGCAACAAAATTTATTGATACTATGTTTAAAGATAGAAATATTAAAACAATTGTTCCTTATAGAGAAGGTAAAGGGGGTGCAAAAAGTAGTTTTATATTTGGTGTGACAGATACTACTAAAGTAGATGTTATAAAAAAAGCAGAAATAGCCGCAGAAAGACTAGAAGATACTATAAAATACGCTATTGAAAATAATATATCTCCTGAAGATTATTTAAACAAAAGTAACTTACCAGAAGGATTTAACCAAGGAGGAGAAGTGGAAACAGAACAAGAAGAACAATCGTTTTTTATCAAAAGCTGCTTCAGCAGTTAGTAACTTTATAATTCCTCAAGCAGAAGCACTACCTCTACCTAAAAACTTTTTATTAGGTGACACACCAAAAATTTTAAACAAAACAGAAACCGTAAAACAATTACCCGCACCTGAAGCACCGGTCCTAGAGAAGCGGTATAATATATTTGATGAAAATGGTCAGAAGGTTTATCAAAGTAAAAGTATAGATGATGCACAACAAAAAGCACTGAAGCTAGGTGACTTAGAAGGCAAACAATTTACTGTTAAAGAAATAGAAGTGCCTATCAAAGTAAAAAAATCCAAGACAACAAAACCAGGAACATCACTTGTTTCTACGATAGTTCCAGAGAATGCTATTGGTTCTGGTAATAACAAATTATTTTACTCAGATCTAAATTCTGTAATAAACACGGAAACAGGTAACTTAACAATTAAAGGAACAAATGTTACAGCACAAAATGTTTCTATGTCAGCTAAAGACTGGCACGATTGGTTTAGGTCTAAAGGAATCAAAGAAGGTGAACTGTATGACTCTTATGTTAGATCGTATCTAAATAAAAAAAGGTGGTTTTAACAGAGAGACAGGACAGTTTACAAATGATGAGAAAATAACTTTTGCAGAAATAAAAGAATTAGTAGATACATCTCCTTCTAATTATATTCAAACAGTATCCTATGGCGATGAAGCTGGTAACTTAAAGTATGGTAACTCTGGAAGACAGGATGATTATATTGGTGGTTCAAGAACAGAAAGAGTATTGTGGGTAGACTCTAAAGACATTAGAGGAGACATAGGTTCTCTACCTTCTGAGATAAGTAGATATGAAGGTCATAGGAATATGCGTGAAGTTACAACTAGCGATGATTTTATAGCACAAGGAAATAAATTAGATGGAGAACCCTATGTCATAGGCTGGTCATTGGGTAGCAATCGAATTGGAAAATTAAATAACAGAGATATTGTTGTTAATGTAGCAGATGAGATACAATCTGATTTTTTACAAAAAGCCGCTTCTTTAAAATCAAACTTAAAGCAAGAGATTAGACAATTTTTAAATCGAACACAAAATCAACAAATAGGAAGAAACGAAGGATTAGAATTACTTTATAAAAAACTAGAAAATGTTTTTAGACCTATGCCTGCTACATATCAACAACTTAAAAAATCACTAGATCAATTATTCTTTGCTGACCAAATGTTTGAAAAAATATCTAGAATGGATATTGATGATTTAACTAAAGAAAGTTTTAAACAATTAGGAGAAGCCGCAACAAAAAGAGATCAGGCATTAGCTACAATAAATGCTTCTATTGATAATATAGACGCTAGAGAATTATTTCCTAATATTCCTTTTAAAGATCAAAAGGATTGGGTAGATGCCATTATTAAAAATGATGTGTATAATGCGGCTAAGAAAAGATTTTATTTTGATGAAAACGGAGCCTTACAGGTAAACAAAGATGCCCCTTCTCATTATGGTGTAGCACCTAATAAAGCTGTCAAAGCTTACAGAGGAGGACAAGGCGTAGAGTTACCTCCAGACAGTATTGATAGAAGCGGTAAAATGGTTGCTTATGATATGCAATATGGTGGTCCAAACTTAAATGACCATACTGGTACACACTTTACAGGTAATGTAGAAGAAAGCTTAAATAAAATAGCAAATGCAAAAAGTTCTAAAGTAGAGGTGGGAAAAGTGGAATTTGGTATGGCAGGAGAGGGCGTAGATACTTTTATGATTGAGTTGACACCTGACATGTTGTTCCCATATAAAGCGTATAAAAAAGATGGAGGTCTTGTGAAAAAAAGTATATTATACACACCGATAGTTTCTGTTAACGAGTTACTGTCGCCTATAGGAGCCAGTAGATGGTAGAAAAACGAATACAAAATACAGCAATAGATATATCTCCCAATGCTAATAATGCACTTGAAGTAGAGGGTGTAGGAGAAGAAATACAATTAACAGAGCCTGAGAACACCAGTAAAGGCTATGAAATTATTGAAGAAGAAGATGGTGGGGTCACTTTAGATTTTGATCCTAATCAAAAACAATCTGAAGGTGACTATTTTGCCAACATAGCAGAATTTATGGATGATGATTTATTAGATAAATTATCCTCTGATTTACAAAAAAACTTTGAAGACGATAAAAGTTCTAGATCCGATTGGGAAAAAACATACAAAGACGGATTAGATCTTCTTGGATTTAAATACGAAGAAAGATCAAAACCTTTTGCGGGAGCTGCAGGTGTAACACATCCACTGCTTGCAGAAGCAGTCACACAGTTTCAAGCACAAGCATACAAAGAACTTCTACCACCAGGAGGTCCTGTTAGAACAGAAATAATGGGAGCACCTAGTCTTGAGGTAGAACAACAAGCTGAAAGAATCAAACAATTTATGAACTATCAGATTACTTGTCAGATGCAAGAATTTGATCCTGAGCTAGATCAGTTATTATTTCATTTACCTCTAGCAGGTTCAGCATTTAAAAAAGTTTACTATGACGGTACATTAGAAAGAGCGGTATCTAAATTTGTACCAGCAGAAGACTTGGTCGTTCCATATTTTATCACTGATTTAGAATCTTGTAGCAGAATCACACACGTTGTTAAAATGAAACACAATGATTTAAGAAAAAATCAAGTTTCTGGTTTTTATAGAGATGTAGAGCTTTCACCAAGCACGGCAAATCCTTCAGACATCAAAGAAAAACAAGATGAGTTATCTGGAGTAGAACAAATTTCTTTTGCAGAAGAAGAGCACAATGTTTTGGAAATGCATGTTGATTTGGATTTACCTGGTTTTGAGGACATGGGTTCTGACAATAAAAAAACAGGAATCATGTTGCCTTATATTGTAACTCTTGATGAGGACTCTGGTAAAATTTTATCTATATATCGAAACTGGAATCAAGGTGATGCACTACGTAAAAAGAAAGAATATTTTACACATTTTAAATTCTTACCTGGCCTAGGATTCTATGGTTTTGGTTTAATTCATATGCTAGGTGGTTTATCAAGAACAGCTACAGCAGCTCTACGTCAATTAGTAGATGCAGGAACACTATCTAACTTACCTGCTGGTTTCAAAGCTAGAGGTCTACGAATTAGAGATGATGATGAAGCAATCAATCCTGGTGAATGGAGAGATGTAGATGCACCAGGTGGTAATTTACGTGAGTCGCTTATGCCTTTACCATACAAAGAACCTAGTGCAACTTTATTTAGTTTATTAGGTTTTGTTGTAGACGCAGGAAGAAGATTTGCAGGTGTTGCAGATATGATGATGGGTGAGAACGCTGGTAGTCAGCAACAACCTGTTGGAACAACCATGGCTATCTTAGAGCGTGGTATGAAAGTAATGTCTGCTATACACAAGAGATTACACTATGCACAAAAAACAGAATTTAAATTATTAGCAAAAGTATTTGCTGATTATCTACCTGAAAATTATCCCTACATGGTATCAGGTGGAGAACAATCGGTTAAAAAATCGGACTTTGATGAAAGAGTAGATGTTATACCTGTTTCAGATCCAAACATCTTTTCTATGGCACAAAGAGTAACTCTTGCTCAATCTCAATTACAATTAGCTCAAGCTAATCCTGAGATGCACGATTTAAGAGAAGCTTATTCAAGAATGTACGCTGCTTTAGGTGTACAAAATATAGAAAAGTTATTACCAGCTCCTCAAGAACCGCAGGCACAAGATCCTGCTATTGAGAATGCAGGAACTTTAAACGGTATGCCACCTATTCCTTTCCCTGAACAAGATCACTCTGCTCACATAAGAGCACACAGAGCCTTTATGTCATCAGAATTAGTCAAAGCAAACCCTGCAACAATGACAATTTTACAGGCACATATTACAGAACACGTTAGTTTTATGGCTAGAATGATTGTAGAACAGGAAATAGCACCTGAAATGGAACAAATTATGGCACAAACAGGAGGTCAAATGACTCCAGAACAACAACAAGAGCTTTCACAACGTACAGAAAGTGGCGTTGCAGTAAAAATAGCTGAAATTATAGAACAAATGGTTGCAGAAGAGCAAGAAATGATGGATACTTCTAGTTCTGACCCACTTGTGGACTTAAAACAACAAGAAATTGACCTTAGAAAGGACGATTTAGAGTTAAAAGCACAAGCAATGGGTGAAAAACAAGCTTTAGATGAGAAAAAACTAATGCAAACTGATAAATTAGCTAGAGAAAAAATAGAAAGTCAAGAAGACATTGCACAATTACGTGCAAATGTAGCCTTAGACAAGGCTGATAAAGACAGAGACACTAAAAAAACAGGAGATAGGTAATGGGAAAACTATGTGCAAGAGGAAAAGCTGCCGCTAAGGCCAAATTCGATGTTTACCCCAGCGCATATGCAAATATGTATGCTAGTGGTGTTTGTAGTGGTAAAATTACACCAGGGGGTAAGAAAAATAAAAAAGCTAGTGGTGGCATGATAGGTAATGGAAATAAATTATCGCAATCTAGAAAAAAAGTATCACATATGAACACAGGTGGTGTTGCTAAAGGTTGTGGTGCTGTTATGGAAAACAAAAGAAAATCAACTAGTTACGCATAATGGCTAAAAATGGTCTACGTAAATGGGTAAAAGACAAATGGGTGGACATAGGCGCACCTAAAAAGGGTGGAGGCTTTAAACCTTGTGGCAGAAGCAAAGGTGAGAAAAGAAGTGGTTATCCTAAATGTGTCCCTGCATCAAAAGCCGCAAGCATGACAGACAGTCAAAGAAAATCAGCAGTTAGAAGAAAAAGAGCTGCGGGTAATCCAGGCGGTAAACCAACTAACGTAGCAACATTTTCAAAGAAGAAAAATAAAAAGGTAGCATAATGGCAAAAACTGCGGCATGGCAACGTAAAGAAGGCAAAAATCCAAAAGGTGGATTAAATCAGAAAGGTGTTGACTCCTATAAAAAAGAAAACCCCGGATCTAAGTTAAAAACAGCAGTAACAACTAAACCTTCTAAGTTAAAGCCAGGCTCAAAAGCTGCTAGTAGAAGAAAATCTTTTTGTGCTAGAATGTCAGGTATGAAGAAAAAATTAACATCATCTAAAACAGCTAAAGATCCTAATTCAAGAATTAACAAATCATTAAGAAAATGGAATTGTTAATGGACACTGCTAAAATAACAAAATTAACGCAAAAAGTGTTGCAGGAGGCTAATAAAATAACTAAAGAGCACTCTGAGTCTGATGAAGACACAATTTTTATTGCAAATGCATTTTTAAATGCCACAAAAATACTATATACTCAGGCTCTAGGTGAAGAGATAGCAACAAGTCTTTTACTAGAAGTTATGAGACAAACTTTCGGTGATGCCGATAGAACTTTACACTAAGGAGACAAAGATGAAAAAAAATGGAAAATACCCATCTAAAGGCATGAATGCGTTAGCCTCAAAAAGACCTGACGTTGCTAAAAAGATAATGGGTTATAACAAAGGTGGCGACATCAAAGTTGATGAAGTCATTAAAATGCCTCAAGATGTTCAAGTGCCAGGCATGATGGGCGGAGGCATGATGTACAAAGATGGTGGTGATGTTGAAACTGTCACTCAAGGTCACAAAGGTATGAAGAATACCGTCAAGTATAAATAATTTCAAATTAAGGAGGACGATATGAAACTACTTAAAGACATATGGGGATGGCTTAAAGAGTGGAATGATTGGAACATGAAAGACTGGATTAAAGCTGGTGTTGTGTGTGCAATTGTTTTAGCTATTCTTTGGAAAATGGGTGGAGCCTAAATTATGTGGCAACTACTCGCTAAACCTCTACTCGGAGTTGTAACAGACTCCGTTAGAGGCTTCGTTGAAACTAAAAAAGCAAAAACAGAATTAGCTGTTACTGAAATTAAAGCTGCAAAAGCTTTGAAAGAACAACAGATAGAGGGAAAAATTTCGTGGGAAGCTTCTGCGGTTGATCAAATGAAGGGGAGCTGGAAAGACGAACTAATTTTAATATGTCTTTTGGTTCCAGCGGTGGCAGTTTTTATCCCCGGATGGACACCCCACATTAAAGCAGGCTTTGAAGCTTTACACTCACTGCCTGATTATTATAAACACTTATTATACATTGCATGCTCAGCTAGCTTTGGTATTAAAGGTGCTAAAGGAGCAATGGGATTAATTACAAAAAAGAAATGATATATGGATCCAATAGAATTAATAGAAGAACTAAATAGAATAATTAAGAATAATAGAAAAGCAGTGCAAGATGTTGTATTGACAGAAGGCGCTACAGACTATACAAATTATAAGTACATGATGGGTCAACTAAAAGGCCTTGATAACGTAGAACAAGAATTTAAAGAGTTCTTGCAAAAAAGGAGAATACAATTTGAGTAAGCCGATCCCAGACCAAGTTTTAAACTTTGGTAAAGTAGCAAAAGATCAAGTAGAAGAAATTGATCCTAATAATATTCCAAAAAAATTGACTGAGAGACTACCTAAACCGACAGGTTGGAGAATAGTAATTTTACCTTACAAAGGAACAGGTAAAACAAAAGGTGGTATTATTTTATCAGATCAAACTATTGAAATGCAATCAGTCAGCACAACATGTGGATACGTGTTAAGTGTGGGACCTGATGCGTACAATGATTTAAACAAATTCCCGGAAGGTCCGTGGTGTAAAGAGAAAGACTGGGTTATCTTTGGTAGATATGCAGGTTCTCGTCTTCAAATTGAAGGTGGAGAAATTCGTATTTTAAATGATGACGAAATTTTAGCAACAATCAAGAATCCAGAGGATATCTTGCATTTATATTAATAACATGGAGGAACCATGCCAGAACAAGCAATAAATACAGCGAAAGATGAACCTGTCGTTAGTGTCCCCTCTGAGGGAGATTCCGTAGATGTTAATCTACAGGAAGAAAAACAAGAAACACAGGACAGTACACAACCTGAAGTTGTAACTCAAGAATCTCAAGGTGAAGAACTTGAAGAGTACAGTGATAAAGTTAAAACTAGAATTAACAAACTCACAGGCAAACTACGTGAAGCAGAAAGAAGAGAACAAGCTTCTTTTCAATATGCAAAACGTGTAGCAGATGAAAATAAAAAACTAAAAGCTAAATCAAATAGCTTAGATGCTTCCTATATTCAAGAATTTGAAGCTAGGACTCAAATAGAAACTAAAAAGGCTGAACAAGACTTACAAACTGCAATTCAAGCAGGAGATGCGTCAGCACAAGTTGAAGCACAAAAAGCCTTGGCGAAGTTATCTATTGACAATGAGCGTCTTTTAGCTACAAAAGAAGCTAAGGAAAGTTTAAAAGAGGAACAAAAAGAAGATGTTACACCTGAACAACTTCAAACTGCTCCTCCTAAAAAAGTAGATCCTAAAGCCGAGGCATGGGCTGAAAAAAACCCTTGGTTCGGTAAAGACGAGGCAATGACTTATGCTAGTTTTGGAATACATAAAAAACTAGTTGAAGAAGAAGGATTTAATCCTAATTCAGATGAGTATTATGCTGAGATTGATAATAGGATCAAAAACGAGTTTCCCCATAAGTTTGGGGCAAATAGTTCGGAATCTACGAGACCCGTCCAACCCGTAGCTTCTGCTGGTCGTTCAACAACGCAATCAACATCAGGACGCAAAACAGTTAGACTATCTCCGAGCCAAGTCCATATCGCCAAGAGACTTGGAGTACCTCTGGAGGAATACGCTAAATACGTGAAGGAGTAATAGCATGGAAGATAAAACCAAAAAGACCTCACGCACCGATGCTTCTCGTGAAAAAACAAAGAGAGCACAACCTTGGCGCCCACCGTCAAGCTTAGAAGCGCCACCGGCGCCTCCAGGATTTAAACATAGGTGGATAAGAGCTGAGACTCTAGGAACTGAAGACAGAAAGAATATGGCTGGAAGACTTCGTGAAGGATTCGAGCTAGTTCGTGCTGATGAGTTTCCGGATTTTCACTCACCTACAATAGAAAATGGAACGCACGCTGGTGTTATAGGAGTTGGTGGATTATTGCTTGCTCGTATACCAGAAGAAATTGTTGAGCAGAGAGCGGAATATTTTGCAGAGCAAACTAAGACGCAAGAAGAATCTGTCGATAATAATCTTTTTAAAGAGCAGCATAGAAGTATGCCTATTTCTTCCGAGAGGAATAGTAGGGTTACTTTTGGTAGTGGTAGAGGAAACGACAAAAATTAATTTTTGTTATGGGTCCTATCACTTATAAAACAACTAACTGGTTAAGGAGGACTTATAACCATGGCAAACAAAGACGCACCATTCGGTTTTAGACCTGCAAAGATGTTGGGTGGAGCACCATTTAATGGCGGCCAAACAAGTTATGGTATTGAAAGTGGATATTCTAGTAATATCTTTACTGGAGATGCAGTTGAGTTACACACAGACGGTACTGTTACCGTAGGTGCTGCAGCGGCAACTAATTTAATTGGCGTATTCAATGGATGTTTTTACACTGACTCTACAGGTAAACCGACATACTCAAAACATTGGCCTGCAAGCACTGTCGCAAGTGATGCAGTAGCTTTTGTTATTGACGACCCAAACGTACTTTTTGAAGTACAAGAAGACAGCACTAATATCGGAGCTTCATGGCCTGATAATAGAGGATCAAATGCTGACTTAGTATCAACTCACGCAGGCAGTACAGCTATTGGAAGATCTAAACAAGAGTTAGACTCTAGTTCAATTACTGCGGCTACAGCACAATTTAGAGTAGTGGATGTTGTTTCTGATGAATACAACAACGACACAGCTAGTGCTAACGGGAACTATCTCGTTAGAATTAACGAAGGTCTTCACTACGCTAATACTGCTGGTATTTAATAGGAAGGACTAAAAAATGGCTATATCAAGAAGTCAACTCGTAAAAGAGTTAGAACCTGGTCTTAATGCCCTGTTTGGTCTTGAATATGCAAGATACGAGCAGGAGTGGTCAGAAATTTTTGACACAGAAACTTCAGACAGAGCGTTTGAAGAAGAAGTAGAACTTTCTGGCTTCGGTAGTGCACCAGTAAAAGCTGAAGGAGCAAGCGTACAATTTGACGATGCTACAGAAGCTTTCACTAGTCGTTACTCACACGAAACAATTGCTTTAGCATTTGCTATTACTGAGGAAGCAGTAGAGGACAACCTTTACGATAGCCTAAGTTCTAGATACACAAAGGCTTTAGCACGTTCAATGGCTAACGCTAAAGAAATTAAGGGTGCAAACGTTCTTAACAGAGCATTTAACTCTTCTTTCACAGGCGGAGACGGTGTTGAATTATGTTCAACTGCACACTTAACAGTAGCAGGTGGCAACTATGCCAACGAACTATCAACATCTGCTGACTTGAACGAAACATCATTAGAGCAGTCATTAATTGACATCGCAGGCTTTATTGATAATCGTGGTCTTAAAATCGCTGTAAAGGCAACAAAGATGATCATTCCAGTTAATCTTCAGTTCGTAGCTGAAAGATTAATGAAGAGTCAGTTAAGAACTGCAACTTCAGACAATGACATTAACGCTATCGGTAACATGGGTATGATCCCCTGGCGGATACGTTATCAACCATTATCTGACAGATACAGATGCATTCTTTATTAAAACTGATGCACCTAATGGTCTAAAGCACTTTAATCGTGCGCCTATCAAAACTTCTATGGAAGGCGATTTTGATACAGGTAACGTAAGATACAAAGCTAGAGAGAGATATTCATTTGGATTCTCTGATCCTAGAGGTATCTTTGGCTCACCAGGAGCGTAATAAATAACCAAAGAATGGGGGTATATCCCCCCATTCTTCTTATTGCAAATCTTCCTTAAAACTGTATACATTAACATAAGAACTACATAGACTGCCAACGCAGACGATATAGAGACTATGTGGTAAGGTCTATATAACCAAGGAGGTTTAAAATGGCTAATTCAACTTTTTCAGGTCCTTTAAGATCTGAAAGCACAGTTAAAACTGTTAGTAAGAATGCCAGCACTGGAACTATTACTGAAATCATAACTATGGGTGATGCACCTGTAGCACTAGGTGATGAAAATAAAACTCTTGATGCGGCAACTCACAGTGGAAGAACTCTTGTAGTTCCTGCACTTGCAGCTAATAGAACTATTACTTTACCAGCTCCCGTTGCTGGTCAATGTTACAAATTAATTTATGGTGGAGCTGCGGAAGAAGCAGAAAATTTAATTATTTTAACACCAGGTAATACTAATTTTTTTCATTGGTGGTGTTGTTCATTTAGATTCAAATGCTGACAACGTATCTGTTTATTCTAACGGAAGCTCTAACTCAAGCTTAACTCTTACAGACTTTGGTTTGTTTGAAATTAATATTTTAGCTAAAGATAGTACAAATTACTATATTTGGGGTTACCAAGAAGGTGCAGACGTACCTGCATTTGCAGATCAATAATATATATATTGTGGGGCTTCGGCCCCACAAGTTCTTAATTAAGGAGGGAACATGGCAGACACAGTAACAGGACCAACAATCCTACAACAAAACGATAAAAGAGTTACTATTAAAATTGTAGTTCAATCTGATGGATCAGGTGGAACCACAGTATTTGGTGACGTTTCTGCTTTAGCAGATAACAAAGAAGGTCAATCAGTATCGACACTTTCACTACAAAGACTATGGTGGACATGCTCTAACGGTGATGGGGGAAACTCTTTTGCTAGATTAGATTATGAAGATTCAGATGGAGATATTCCTATAGTAACATTAATAGATTCTGGTTATTGGGATTTTAGAGAGTTTGGTGGAATACCAGCTAACACAAGTAGCAATAGTAATCAAAACGATATTAATTTTGTTGTAGCTAGTGCAGCTGACTCTGGTAACACATATACCTGTATAGCAGAATTTCTAAAGAATTATTAGGAGTAAAACATGCCTACATACTCAGGTACTAACGCATTTACTCTCTCACAATAGAAGAGGTTATAGCAGAGTCATATGAAAGATGTGGCCTTTACGTAAGGTCTGGGTATGATCTCAAAACTGCTAGAAGATCTTTAAATTTATTGTTTGCTGAATGGGCTAACAGAGGATTAAATCTTTGGACCATTGAACAGAGAACTAAAACTCTCGTTGCAGGAACATCGTCTTATGATTTAGATGATGATGTAGTAGATGTATTATCTGCTGTCATAACAGAAGCTAGTGATTCTACGGTTGATAGACAAATAGAAAGAATAAGTAGAGCTGAGTATTTAAACATATCAAAAAAATCTACTTCTGCTTCACCTACACAGTATTACGTGGAGAGAACAATAACTCCTAAATTGTATGTCTATGCAACTCCAGATTCAGCAGATACCTTTAAATATTATGCAATGACTAGAATTGCAGATGCTGGAACTTATACACAAAATCCAGAAGTGCCTTTTAGATTTTTTCCTTGTTTAGTATCAGGACTTTCATATTACATAGCTATGAAAAAAGCACCCGACAGAATACAACTTTTAAAACAAGTATATGAAGATGAGTGGCAAAGAGCTTCTGCTGAAGATAGCACTAGATCTAGTATTAAAATAGTGCCTGATGTTGGAGTAATGTAATGGCAACAGCAAAAGGAAAATATTCAAAAGCAATATCTGATCGTAGTGGATTTGCTTTTCCCTATACAGAAATGGTTGAAGAACACGATGGAGTGCTTGTGCACAGATCTGAATTTGAACCAGAACATCCACAAGAAGACAATCCTTCTACACACAGAGCAGATGCCGAAGCTTTAAAAAATTCAAGATCAGATAGGTCAGAGCCTATTGAAGTTCTAGTGGGTAGTAAAACTTTTTTTGATCAAAACAAAACAATGGCTCCACAAAAACAAAATGAAATTATTTTTTCTGCAAAAGTTAATGCAGTGACAGTGAGTATATCATGACAACATACACAGAACTAACACAACAAATATTGGACTACACAGAAGTTGGAACAGATGTTCTTACTTCTACAATTACAAATGACTTCATAGAACATGCTGAGAATAGAATATTTAGAGATGTAGATTTAGATGTTTTTAAATCAAATCAGACTGCTAATTTATCAACTAGTAATGCTTTCGTTTCATTACCAGGTGGATCTTCTCCTACGTTAGAATCACTAGGTACAATTAGAACTATGCATATTTTTCCAGCCTCTGGAACACCAACAAGAACTATGTTGGAACAAAGAGATGTCAGTTTTATAACAGAATATGCTCCAGATAGAACTGCTACAGGAGAACCTGTGTATTGGGCATGGTGGGATCATAACTCATTAATAGTTGCACCTACACCAGATTCTGCTTATAATGTGGAATTAGGAATCACAAGATTACCATCAAGGTTATCTAGTACAAACGCAACGTCTTGGTTAGGCAACAATGCTCCAAGTGCGTTATTGTATGGAAGCCTTGCCGAGGCCTTTAAATACTTAAAGGGACCAGCAGAAATGCTGCAATTATACGAACAATCATATCAACGTGCTATTCAAGAGTTAGCTGTAGAGCAACAAGGAAGGCATCGTAGAGATGAATACATGCAAGGGGCAATTAGATTGCCTATTAAATCAACAAGTCCATAAGGAGGGTAAACTATGGCAATTACACAAGCTGTGTGTACTAGTTTTAAACAAGAGCTTTTAACTGGCACTCATAATTTTACAGCGACATCGGGCGATACTTTTAAGATTGCACTGTATACAAGCTCTGCAAGCTTAGATGCAACCACTACTGCTTTTAGCACGTCAAATGAAGTTTCAAACTCAGGTACGTATAGTTCTGGTGGAGGCACTTTAACTAGCGTAACTCCAACAACATCTGGAACTACTGCTATTTGTGATTTTGCAGATATTTCATTTACATCAGCTACAATTACTGCAAGAGGAGCTTTAATATATAATAGCTCTGATTCAAATAAAGCAGTTGCTGTTTTAGATTTTGGTGGTGACAAGACATCTACAAGTGGAACATTTACTATTCAGTTTCCAGCTGCTGATGCAAGTAACGCTATATTAAGATTAGCATAGGAGAAAATTTAAATGGCATTAGTCATTAATGATAGAGTAAAAGAAACAACTACTACTACAGGCACAGGTGCCGTATCACTTGCTGGTGCAGTTACTGGTTTTGAAACTTTTGCTGCAGGTATTGGTAACTCTAATACAGTATATTATTGTATAGCACATCAAGACCAGGCGGAGTTTGAAGTAGGCCTTGGAACTTTAGACGGAGACAGTTCTGATTTAACAAGAACTACTGTAATATCTAGTTCTAACAGTGATAGTGCTGTTAATTTTAGTTCGGGCACCAAAGATGTTTTCTGTACTCTACCTGCAAGTAAATTAATATTTGAAGACGGAAGCAATAATGTAGCTTTTGGTGGAGCTGTAACAGGCGTTACAAATCTTACAGCATCAGGTGAATTAGATGCGGCAACTTTAGATATTTCTGGTGATGCAGATATTGATGGAACATTAGAAGCCGATGCCATAACAGTTAACGGTACAACTTTAGCTGAAGTAATTTCAGATACAACAGGTGCTATGTTTAGTAGTAATACTGAAACAGGTATTACAGTTACATATCAAGATGCTGATAATACAATTGACCTGGCTCTTAGTGCAGCTCAAACTACAATCACATCTTTACTAGCCACAGATATTAAAATAGGTGAAGATGATCAAACAAAAATAGATTTTGAAACTGCTGATGAAATACATTTTTATGCGGCAAACGTAGAACAAGTTTACTTAGGTGACAATATATTTGGTCCGCAATCTGATAGTGATGTAGACCTAGGATCTACAGGTGTTAGATGGAAAGATGCTTTTGTAGACTCTTTAACAGTTACTGGTGATATAAGTGTTGGGGATGATTTAACTGTTGAGGGTGGTGTTATAGATGTTAAAAACACAGGAGCACAATCTGTAGTAAGATTTTACTGTGAATCATCAAACGCACACTATGCACAAATTCAAGCTCCTGCTCACTCAGCTTTTTCAGGTAATGTAACTCTTACTTTACCTGCGGCTACCGACACATTAGTAGGCCGTGCAACAACTGATACTTTAACAAATAAATCAATAGATTCAGATAACAACACAATTACAAACATTGTAAACGCAGATATTAAATCAAGTGCAGCAATAGCAGACTCAAAATTAGCTACAATATCAACAGCAGGTAAAGTAGCATTAACAGCATTAGAAATAGATGGAGGCTCAGACATAGGAGCAGATTTAACAACATCTGATTTAATTATAGTAGACGATGGTGCAGGTGGTACAAATAAAAAAGCCGCATTATCAAGAGTAGTAACTTTAATGACGGCACAAGGATTTTCTCAAGAAGACCCAACAGCCTTGGCAATCGCATTAGGATAATAGGAGGATAGATGGCAAATACGTTTAAAACAATAACTAAAGCAGGAGTAACCAGTGCTGATGTTATTTACACAGTAGCAAGTAGTACAACAACAGTGCTTCTTGGTATTATGATAGGTAACACAACAACTAGTCAAATTACTGTAACAGTTAGTTTGGCTTCAGATACTTCCAATAGAGCAGGAGCAAACAATGAGGCTAACCAAACAGTTGAGTTAGTAACCAATGCACCCGTTCCTGTTGGTGGTACACTTGAGTTGTTGGCAGGAAATAAAGTTGTTATGGAAACAACAGATGCTCTTTCGCTAACATCTTCAGCAGCAGCAGACATAATTTTATCAGTAATGGAGATAACCTAGAATGGCTTACGTTGGTACACCTATAGATACAACCAATCAGTTTCAGTCTTTACAAGGTAAACGATTTAGTGGTAATGGCAGTACAACTGCTTTTACATTAGACGTTGCACCGAGTTCAGTATTTGATATAGAAGTTTTTGTAGAAAATGTTAGACAGGACCCAAACTCAGCGTATGGCATAAGCGGAACTACACTTACATTTACTGGGGCACCCGCAAGTGGAACAAATAATATTTATGTAGTTCATCAAGCAAAAGCTGTAGGAACTATTGAAGTTTTAGATGGTGCTATTACTACTGCTAAGTTAGGAGCAGATGCAGTTACAGAAGCAAAGATAGCTGATGATGCAGTAGAGAGTGAACATTTAAACGATAATATTATATCAGGACAAACAGAGTTAGCTGCAGAACCCGCAGACACAGATGAGTTTTTAGTATCGGATGCAGGTACATTAAAAAGAATTGATTACTCACATATAAAAGCAACAGCCGCAACCAATACTCCTTCTTTTCATGTGTACGCATCTTCTAGTCAAACTGTAACTGGGGGTGCACAAACAAAAGTAGTGTTTAACACTGAAGTTGTTGATACTGATAATGCGTTTGCTTCAAACACATTTACAGTTCCTTCAGGAAAAGGTGGTAAATATTTAATGTATGCTTGTGTTCACAATAGTAACAAACAACCCGCAAGATATCATGTTGAAATAAGACAAGGTAATTCAGAAAAATTAACTTTAGAAAATGGAAATGGTGGAGCATATGCAGGTGTTCATGTCAGTGGCTTAGTTAATGCAAGTGCAGGTGATACCTTTGATGTCTATTTTTACAATAGTGAAGGTTCAAATATGACTATTGATGGTGGAATTAGTAAAATGTTTTTTGGAGGTTTTAAATTAACATAATGGCAAGTTTATATACAAAAACAAAATTATATATAGAGGCAAACTCTGCAACATGGGATAATACAAAAGTATCTATACAAAACGATAGTGATGGTAATGGCGATTATATTAAAACATGGACATATAGTTTTTCTAAACCAACAGATTCACAAATAGCATCTTACGAAACAGCAGGTAATACCGCAGAAACTTTATCAGGTGTTTTAAATAAAAGACAAACAGAATACTTATCATGGCAAGAACAATTAGATAAACTATACCACGATATTGATGATGGTAAATTAGATAAGACAGGTTCTTGGTACACACATATCAAGGCTGTCAAGGATGCAAATAGCAAGGGGTAAATATGGCACTTAGTACAATAGGAACAAATAGTTTAGCAGACAGTGCAGTCACTTCAGATAAAGCTAGTGGACTGGGTGTTACAATGGTAGACCAATGGAGACTAACTGCTAACAAAGATTTTAATGATGGAGAACAAATAATAACATCAAACTTAGAAAGAATTGATACAAGTCCTCAAGGTGTGCTAGGCACAGGAATGACAGAATCTAGTGGTGTTTTTACTTTTCCAAGCACAGGTATATATCAAATTATGTTTACCATGTCATATCAATCTCAAACAGGTGCTTATACAGGTGCTATTATAAGAGGTTCAACCGATGGTTTTTTCTAGTTCAGATGTAGTATTAGCAAGAGCCTATGATAGAATACAAGGTGGAGGCGATACAGATGGTGGTACTTTTAATGTTACAACTTTATATGATGTAACAAACACTTCTAATAATAAAGTTAAATTTGGTTTTCAAAGTAATGGCACTTCAGCAGACTTAGAATATTCTTCTTCTATTAATATAACAACAATGACATTTATTCGTTTCGGAGATACATAGAATGGCAAAATTATCAACTAAAATAAAATTATATATGGGCACAGATGTTGATTTTATTAATGATGTTACTATTAGATATGATAACAGTAATAATCCTTATATATTTTATTGGAGTAGTTCTCTTGCAAAAACTAAACCAACGGATGAGCAGATTGCTTCTTATGAAGCAGAGGCTACAAAATTAGATAATAATGAAACTATAAGAGCAAAAAAGAAAAACACTTTATGGGGATGTTGGCGACCAACTTGATGAAATGTACAAAGACATGGATGCATGGAAAACTAGAATAAAATCAATCAAGGATGCAAACCCAAAGGAATAGGAGGATAGATGAGTAAGACAACAATACCCACAGGTGGAATCACAGACGCTACTATTGCGACAGCAGATTTAGCAGATGATGCGGTCACTGCTGCCAAGATAGCCGATGCAGTTACGTTTGGTAAGATTGGTCAAGTAGTTTCAACACACACTAACGCAGTAAGTTTTAGCACTAGTGCTTCTACTATGACCGATGTAACAGGAATGAGTGTGGCTATTACACCAAGTGCCACAAGCTCTAAAATTTTAATACTGGCTTCTGTTACAGCAACATCAAACGAATCCACCAGATGTTTTCTTGGTCTTAAAAGAGGTAGCACTGTTATTGCTAATGGTAGTCCTTCTAGTAGTCAAATTGCAGGAGTAAATACAGGACATGAACAAGAAGGTAACAATGCACTTTTTAATTATCATATATCTTTCCTTGATAGCCCCTCTTCCAGTTCCGAACAAACCTATAAAGTAACAGGGTGTGCAGAGGGTTCTGATGTTTTTCGTTTAAATAGAAGTCCGGGGGATGGAGATTCAAATACAGTATCTAGAGGTGCATCATCAATAACTGTAATGGAGGTATTAGCATAATGACAGATTTACACAAAGCGATTAGAGCAATTCATAACAATGCTGTAACTATAAATGGAAATAATAAAGATGATACAGTAGCAGTAGATAATAGTGGAAATACTATAACTATTGATTGGACACAAGTAGAAGCATGGACTGACCCAAATGAGTATCAATATAAACGAGTAGCAGAGTACCCTAGTATCAAAGACCAATTAGATGACCTGTATCATAACGGAATAGATGGTTGGAAGACAACAATAAAAGCTGTAAAGGATAAATATCCAAAGGGGTAAAACATGGCATACATAGGACAATCAATTAAAAACGGAACCTTCACTGTCTTAGACACCAGTGGTAATACTTACAATGGTTCTAACACAACCTTTAGTTTAGGAACACAAGTAGGTTCTGCTGCACAGTTATTAGTATCTCATGATGGTGTGATACAAAACCGGGAACAGATTATACACTAGCTACAGGTGGTACACAGATTACATTTACCACAGCCCCTGCCAGTGGAGCATCAATCTTTATTGTAGAAATATCTGGTGCAGTGGGTGGACCCATGAACAGAGATTTAAATGGTGAAGAGTTAATACTAGACGTAGATGGTGACACAAGTTTTCATGCAGATACAGATGACCAAATAGATTTTAAATTAGGTGGCAGTGACCTTATGGTATTTTCTACTGCTAACACAAAGTTTGAAAGAGGGGCTTATAACCCAGAGGCTACACTAACAGATGCCTCCACAATAGCTTGGAATGTATCTACACAACCTGTAGCTAAAGTAACACTAGCAGGTAATAGAACATTAGGAGCAGGAACAAATCCACAAACAGGACAGTTTGTATCTTTATTAATTATACAAGATGGTACAGGTTCAAGGACAGTTACCTTCAATGCAGCATATGAGTTTGTAGGAGATGCAGCACCGACACTAACTGGAACTGCAAATAAAGGAGACCACTTTGTATTTAGATATAACGGAGCAAAATTTATAGAGGTAGGTAGAAGTCTTAACCTATCCTTATCATAGGAGTAAATATGTTTGCATTAGTAGAATCAGGAAGTATCACACAATTCCCTAAAGGTAATAAAGGAATTACAATTGGAGATAATCAATATCCACAAACTATTTACACTTTATGGACTGAAGCAGAAAGAAACGCTATCGGTATCTATACTGTAGAGATAGATGAGACAAACAGAAAAGATGAAAAGTTTTATATTAATACAAATATTACTTATGCATTTGGTAGTGGTAAAGTAACAGGTAGTTATGGAACAGCGACTGCTAAAGCACTAGCAGATTCTTTATATACTTCACAAGATAAAACAGACGGATTAATTCCTAGTGATAAAGATGTAGGTGATGTTAAAGTACAAGGTTTAAAATCTATATACAAAAATCAATTCAATGCACAAGCTGCAGGATTACTAGCTAAGACAGATTGGTATGTTATCAAAGCTGCAGATGTTGGTAGTTATTCTGTACCTAGTAATATTACAACATACAGAGCCGCAGTTAGAACAAAAGTCAATGCTATGGAAACATCTATAGATGGATGTTCAGATGTAGCCGCACTAACAACTTTATTAACTTATGAAACAGATAGTGATGGTAATATTACAACAAGACCTTTAGGTGAGTTTCCAGACGAGGTAGTATAATATGGGTGTTACGATACCTAGTGCTGCAGGTGAAGTTAAAGAAAGTTATGATATAAGTAACTCTTTAAGATTTAATGATGGAGATAACGCAGAACTAACAAGAACACCTGGTAGTGAAGGTAATAAACAAATCCATACAATTTCTATGTGGATTAAAAGATGTACTTCAGGAACTAATCAAGCCTTATTTTCAGCAGGACCAAACGATAGTACTGTTTACTCAATTAGATTTATTTCTGATTCTTTATATATTAGTCAAAGTAGTGGCTTTGTAAAAGATACAAGTAGATTATTCCGTGACCCAAGTGCTTGGTATCATATAGTTATTGCAATAGACACAACAGACGGAACACAAAATGATAGAATTAAAGTTTATATTAATGGTGTATTAGAAACAAGTTTTGCAGAAAATACATTTGATGGTGGTCAAAATTTAAACACACCTGTTAATGATGATGTTATACACGCAGTAGGGTATGATACTTTAAATGATGCAGTTCCTTTTGATGGTTATATTGCTGAATTTCATTTAATAGATGGTCAACAATTAGCACCTACCTCATTTGGAGAGTTTGATGATAACGGAGTATGGATACCAAAAAAGATACACAGGAACTTATGGCACTAACGGAGTTTATTTAGAATTTAAACAAACAGGTACAGGCACAAACGCAAGTGGTATGGGTGCTGATACATCAGGTAATGATAATCATTATGCACCTGTTAATCTTGCAGCTACAGATGTAACAGAAGATACCTGTACTAATAATTTTGCTACATTGAATCCTTTAACACAATCTGAAGTTGGAAACAGTCCTACTTTTGCAGAAGGTAATTTAAAAATTACAATGGCAAACTTTGATACTGAAAGTGTTATGGCTACAATGGGGGTTACACAAGGTAAATGGTACTGGGAAGTAAAAGGAGGATGGACAACAGGTAACTGGGGTTTTGGAATAGAAAAAGCATCATCATCTAATATCGGTTTTAATGTTGGTTATACATCTACGAGTTATTCCTTTTCTCAAGGTGGATATAAACAAAATAATAGTAGTGCTTCACAAATAGATAGTGGATTAGGTAACACAGATATTATTGGTTATGCTCTTGATTTAGATAATGGTTATTTTAATTTTTCGCAAAACGGGGTCTGGTATAATGGTAGTGCTTCAGAATCAACTACATTTGATACAAGTAATCACGATTTTACATCTTTAGATTTTGGTAGTGAGTTTGTAATGCCTACTATTTCTGGTTTTGCAGATACCTCAATTACCACAGAAATAAATTTTGGCAACCCTACATTTGCAATATCAAGTGGTAACGCAGATGCTAACGGATATGGAAACTTTGAATATGCACCACCATCAGGATATTATGCACTATGTACTAAAAATTTAGCGGAGTTTGGATAAGGAAATAATATGGCTTATACAACAATAGATGACCCTTCAGCACATTTTCAGACAACTCTATACACAGGTAATAGAAGCAGTTCACAAACAATAACTAATGATGGTAACTCTGATTTAAAACCAGATTGGTTATGGATAAAACCAAGAAATGATACAGTATTACATTCACATTCTTTATTTGATTCAACAAGAGGCGTAACTAAAGGTCTTGCATCAAACATTAATGAAGCTGAATACACAACTTCCAGTAAAGTTACCTCTTTTAACACAGATGGTTTTTCTATCGGTAATGGTGCATCTGTTAATCAACCTGATAGAGATGTTAATTATGTAACATGGCAATGGAAAGCTAATGGTGGAACTACAGCATCTAATAGTAATGGCAGTATAACTTCTACAGTACAAGCAAACACAACAGCAGGATTTAGTATTGTGACTTATGTAAGTAATAATACTGAGGGAGCAACATTTGGGCACGGATTAAGTTCAGCACCTGAAATAGTTATAATAAAAGGAAGAGACAGTGCTGATAATTGGGCAGTTTTTAATGGTACCTCAACTACAAATTCTAGGTCGCTTCATTTAGAGACTACTGACGCAGAAATACCTGTTAGTTCTTATAACTTTTGGAATTTATATTGGGATGAAACTCGCCCAAGTTCAACTGTTGTGACATTGGGAGTAGATGCTAAAGTTAATAAAAGTGGCAATGAAAATTTTGTAGCTTATTGTTTTCACTCTGTAAAAGGATATTCTAAAATAGGCAAGTACACAGGTAATGGTAATGCAGATGGACCATTCATTTATACAGGATTTAAACCTGCTTGGGTAATATATAAAAAATACAAGTAGTGCCTCAAATTGGATTATAAGAGATAATAAAAGAACAACAAGTGGTGGAACAAATCCAAATGGAACAGTTGTATTGCCTAATAGTACTAATGCTGAAAGCACAAATGACAGTGCTACTGTTATAGATTTATTATCTAATGGCTTTAAAATAAGAAATACTGAAAATAATGACAACACAAATGGAAATAATTATGTCTACATGGCATTTGCAGAAAAGCCATTTGTAAGTAGTAAAGGAGTGCCGACAACGGCAAGATAGAATGTTAGGACACGGAGCATTAGCAGAGTTTGCAATAGGATCTGCCAGAGGAGGCGGTGTACAAAACGTAGGATCACCATTTATTAGTGGTGTATCATTTTCTGTTAATTTAGGAGATGAAAGTGTAGCAGCTAGTGCGGCTGTATCTCCTTCTACTGCTGGAGCACCAAGTTTTACTATAGGAACAGAAACAATAGCGGCTTCAGCTAATGTTAGCACTAGCACTGCTGGACAAATTACTATAGGATTAGGAGATGAAACTGCCTTTGGTGAAAAGTTTCAAAATATTATTAATTTTAGTGTGGGTGATCCGTCATTCTTTATTTGGAATGAAGTAGATGATTCTCAGACAATTACCTGGGTGGATGTGGAACCAGGTTCAACAGATTAGGAGTAAAACATGGCATCATCATATTCAAGTTCCCTTAATCTAGAGTTACAAGCCACAGGTGAAAACTCTGGAACCTGGGGTAGTATTACAAATAACAATTTACAAAAAGTAGAGTCAGCAGTCAAAGGATACGTCTCTGTTGCAGTAGCGAGCACTACCGATACTTTAGCAACCACCGATGGATCAACTACTGACGAACAAAGTAATGCTATAATAAAATTAACAGGTACTTTGACAGGTAACACAACTATGAGTTGTGAGGCTGTAGAGACTTGGTATATAGTTGATGATGCAACAACTCGTGGTGGCAATAGTTTAACCTTTAAACCTGCTGGTGGCACAGGAACAGAATTAGTTCAGGGTGCTAAACATATTTTATACTCTGACGGATCTACTATGTTTGATGTCTTGAACGATGCAGGAAATATTAAGGCCAACGGAACACTGACTGTAACAGGTAACACATCATTAGATGGAGGTACTTTTGTATTTAACGAGTCAAGTGCTGACGTAGATTTTCGTATTGAAGGTAATGGAGATGCTAACTTATTCTTTACCGATGCAGGTAATGATCGTGTAGGTATTAAAACAAACTCACCTTCTACAGAATTACATGTCGTTGGAGGTATGAAAGTTACCAGCACTGTTGATTTAGATGGAGGTAATTTTACCTTTAACGAATCAGGAGCTTCAGTAGATTTTAGAGCAGAAACAAATACTTTAACACACGCTTTTTTTATAGATGGATCTGCTGATAAAATCGGATTTGGCACAAGTTCACCAACAAGTGCACTAGTAACAGTTAGTCAAGCAAATTCTTCTGGTGCTATAGCTTGTTTAACATTGGATCAAGATGATACAGATCAAGAGTTTATTAGATTTGATGGCACAAGTGCTTCAGATCAAACTAAAAGTATTACAACAGATACAAGTGTAGGATCTTTAACAGGACATATTCGTGTCAATATAAATGGCACTGATTACTGGATACCGTTCTACGCTACTAACTAGGAGCTTGAATGCCGTTAACAAAACTGCAAATAGCACCAGGTATAGATAAACAAAATACCGAGTATGGTGCAGAAGGTCGTTGGGTAGATTGTGATAATGTTCGTTTTAGATATGGACTACCTGAAAAAATTGGTGGTTGGGAAAAAGTAACTAGTGATGCACTTGTGGGTGCAACAAGAGCTATTTTAACTTACTCTGGTATTGATGGTGTTAAATATGCTATCTATGGCACCAATAAAAAACTCTACGCTTATTCAGAAAATAATTACGCAGACATTACTCCTATTCGTACAACTGCTACTGGTAACATTACGCAGTTTGCCACAACAAATGGATCTACAACAGTAACAATAACTGACTCTAGTCACGGTGCTTTAATAGGTGATTTTGTAAGCATAGCAAGTGTTAGTGGTGCAGTAGGCGGTATTAGTGCAGCTAATCTACAAGGTGAGTTTGAAATACTTACTGTTCCTGACTCAAATACATATACTATTGAAGCGAAAGCCGCAGCTAGTTCTGATGCTACAGGGTCCACGGCCAACGGAACATATCAAATCAATACAGGATCTGCTGTATCTTTGTTTGGTTACGGCTGGGGTGCAGGTACATGGGGAGCATCTACCTGGAACTCAACAAGATCAGGTCTAACAGGTGGACAAGGCGTGCTTTTGGAATCTTCTAAATGGGCACTTGATAATTGGGGTGAAGATGTTTTAGCATTGCAATTTAACGGTGGTTTATTCTATTGGGATACATCTGGAGGATTATCTTCTAATAGAGCTTCTACAACAAATGTTTCAAATGCACCTACAAAAACTAGATTTATGTTAGTTTCAGGTGACGACAGACATGTCATTTGTTTTGGTACAGAGACAACTATAGGAACCTCCTCTACTCAAGATAACATGTTTTTAAGGTGGTCTGGACAAGAAGCTGAGAATGTTTGGACACCTACAGCAACCAACACAGCAGGTTCAAAAAGACTTGTTGATGGTAATTTTATTCAGACTGCTGTTAGATCTAGAGGTGCTGTGTTAATATGGACAGATACTGCTTTATATCAAATGCAGTTTATAGGACCTCCTTTTACATTTGGTTTTAATCAATTAGGTTCTGCTTGTGGATGTATTGGTTTACATGCTGCAGTAGATGTAGGTGGTATATCTTTTTGGATGGGTACTGACTCCTTCTTCTTATTTGATGGTGCGGTACAAAAAATACCATGTACAGTGCAGGATTATGTTTTTGATGATTTAAATCAGAATGCAAAGCAAGATATATTCTGTGCAGCTAACACAGATTACAATGAAGTAATGTGGTTTTATCCTTCTCTTAACTCTAGTCAAATTGACAGAGTGGTAGTATTTAATTATGCAGAAAATCTTTGGTACATAGGAACTTTGGCCAGAAGTGCCTGGGCTGATAGAGGAACATATGATAATCCTTATGCTGCTGAGTTTGAGGCTTCTGATACAACTGCAACTATATCTACAATTACAGGATTAAAAGCAGGTAGAACTTTTGTTTATTTACATGAAAGTGGAGCAAACGATGACGGTAGTGCTATGAATGCACATATAGAATCAGGTGATGTAGACATCGCAGATGGTGATCAATTTATGTCTATCAGTAGAATTATACCAGATTTTAAATCACAAGCAGGAACAGTAGATGTAACAATTAAATCTAGACCTTATCCTAATGGAACACAAAAATCTCATGGAGCATTTAACATGAGTACCACTACAAAGAAACAAGATACTCGTATTAGAGGCAGACAAGTTGCAGTAAGAGTTGAAAGTGATGCTGTAGATGATGATTGGAGATACGGAACTTTAAGATTAGATATTAAACCAGATGGAATGAGAGGATCGTAATGTCTAAAATACAAATACCAAGATTACCACAAGCATCTAAAGAATATAGTCAACAACAACAAAACACCTTAATACAAACATTAGAACAATTAATATTTTTGTTGAACAATACTTATACACCAGAGGTATTAAGAGAAGAAGATGAAAGGGTAAGCTGGTTTTTATCATAGATGCCTAACGTATATACAAATTACAAAGTAGATCTTACAACCACAGATGCTACTACAATTTACACTGTGCCAACAGCTACAACAGCTTTAATAAAATCCATACGAGTTTCTAACGATGATGCCTCTAATGCATGTACTTTAACACTTACATTAACAGATAGTGCTACTGCTGTTTTTTCACTAGAAAAAGATAAGTCTATAGCAGCTAAAACATCTACTGAATTACTGTCTGAGTTATTAGTAGCAAAAGAGTCAGAAATTATTAAAGCAACAGCACAAAACGCTAATGATTTACACATAATTATAAGTGTTTTAGAGATAACATAAATATTGCAAGGAGAGTAAAAAATGGGTATAAATGAAGATACTACCGTGGTTGCTGGGAAAACAATCCCTAAGATAGATGTGGAAACACAGACAACTATCAAACACGCCAAAACAGGAGAAGTCTACGCTTCAGAAGAAGAAGCAATCAAAGACGTTCAAAATCCTGCCACCGACACAACTGAAGAAGACATACAAAAAGATGTCGCAATTAAAGTAAACAAAATACCGGATATATTCGGGGGAACAAATTAAACATGAATTATAGCATGCAACAATCAGAACCTAGAGGGTTGGAATCATTTCAACACGAGGTTTCTAAAATTGCAGATTTAGGTAGATACGAGGACGCATATATCGCACACGTTGCCGAAGGTGAAACTGTTGTGCCTATGGAAGTTCTTGATTCTAATCCTAGACTAAAAGCAATGTTGTTCAATCAAATGCTAGACATGGGTATTAACCCTGAAAGATATATTGTTGGTAATAATTTTAACTCAATCAATCCTGTTACAGGACAACCTGAGTTTTTCTTAAAAAAGATTTTTAAAGGTGCTAAGAAAGCACTAAAAAGTATTGCACCTTATGCAGGTACTATTGCTGGTATCTTTGGTGCAGGTCCCATGGCATCCGCATTGATAGGCGCTGGGGCACCATTATTACTTGGAGGAGATGCGGGAGATGTAATTTCAGGTGGTATTGGAGGATATGGTGCAGGCACAGCTTTTGGTAAAGGTGATAATTACGCACTTAGTGATATATTTAGTGGAAAAGAAGGAGCATTAAGTGATGCTTTTGGTAAAGTGCAAAGTAATTTAGGTTTTGGACAAGAGGCAGCTGGAGCTACTATATCAGCAGATCAATCTTTGGCCACTGGTATTCCAGTAGATACTCCTATAAGTCAAATAGATCCAAGTGTTGCAAAACAGTTAGGTTACACATATAGAGCAGGTGAATTAGTTAATCCTGCCTCTAAAGCTGGACTTGGTGCATATGCAAATCTTGCGGCTTTATCAGCTCCTGCTTTGTATCAAATGTCAAAAACTCCAGATGAGCCTAGTATTATGGACGATGAAAGTTTTACAAGTCTATATCCTAGTCAGACTTATTATGGTATGTTTGGTAATCGTATGCCATCTTTTGCAGCTGATGGTGGTATAATGGACTTAGAGTATATGGATAAATATGCTATGGGTGGAGAGTTTCCAAGAAGGCAAGGTCAAATCTCAGGACCTGGTGGACCTAAAGATGATTTAGTTCCTGCAATGCTGAGTGATGGAGAGTTTGTAATGACTGCAAAAGCAGTAGACAATGCTGGCGGACCACGGGCCATGTACAATTTAATGAATAGATTAGATCCAGAATCATCGACAGGAATGGGAGTAGCATAATGGCTGAAGAGATAGTAACGTATAGTAGGCTGGCACCTTATATTGAGGAAAGAGGTAAACAGTTATTAACATCAACATTTGGAGATCCTAATGCTGTTAAACAAGCGGGTGAGTCAGAAGCAGATTTTCAAGCAAGAAAATTAGGTAGAGCTGGTGTACCACAACCGATAGCAGGTTTCCAAGTAGCGGGATTAGATCCTGCTCAACAACAAGCCATGAGTATGGCGCAACAAGGTATTGGTCAATATCAACCTTTTCTAGATCAAGCAGGACAAACAATAGGCGAAGGTGTACAAGCTACAAGAGGTGCGGCTAGAATGTTTGCTCCTACTGCTGAAGGTGTACAATCTTACATGGATCCTTATCAACAAGCAGTAACACAAGATGCTTTAGCAGAATTAGATAGACAAGCAAAATTACAACAGCAAGGCGTAGATGCACAAGCTGTTGGTGCAGGAGCTTTTGGCACAGAACGTTCTGGTATACAAAATGCTGAAATGGCAAGAAACCTACAAGACATTAAATCAAGACGTATCTTTGAAGATTTATCAAGAAATTTTCAACAAGCACAACAAACAGCACAATCTTCTTTTGAAGCACAGCAAGGCAGACAGTTTAATGTCGGTCAACAATTAGCAGCTCTTGGTGGTCAACAAGCTGGACTAGGACAATTACAACAAGGATTATATGGTCAAGATGTGGCACAATTACAACAAGCAGGAGCTTTAGCACAACAGCAAAGACAAAATATGTTTGATGCACAAAGAGCAACTCAACAGCTAGCATCACAAGAGCCTTTTCAAAGATTGTCATTTGCATCTGGTATACTAACAGGCACACCAGCATCACAAATGTCAGTTCAACAACAACCATCAACTAGTCCGTTAATGCAAGTTGCAGGACTAGGGATTGCGGGCCTCGGAGCATACAAAGGATTAAACATAGGTACTTAGGATAAGCATGAGCGTACTGAATAGAAAAATGTTTCAGAAGGTAGCCAAGCTTAAACATGGCGGTAATCCTTATATAGACCACGAAACAGGTCAGATTATACCTAGCGTGACTGGTGTGCCAGGAGGTATGAATGCAGTTGATACTAGTATCTATCAAACAGGTCAAGCTGTACAACCTTCCGCACTAGGAGATACTAAGATAACAGGTATCTTAGGAGGTATGAATGAATTTTATCCTATAGCTAATGATTTTGCTGACGCACTGTATCCACAAAAAACACCTGAAGAGTATGCCGCAGAAGCCGCTCAACTATATCAAACAGATTACTCTGCAGAAAGAGAAGCCATAGAGACACAAAAAGAAGCTGACGTAGCATCTTCTTTAATTAATTTTGGTGCTAGACTATTAACAGGTAGAGGTAAAGCTTTAGACGTATTAGGTCAAGCTGTTCAACAAACATTACCAGAATTTACAGCTGCAAGAAGAGCAACAAGAAAAGAAGAAACAGCAGTAAGAACAGCAGAGAAAGCTGTCGATGCACAAAAAAGAACTTACGCTCTAACAAAGTCACAAGAAGATGCAGTCAACAGAGCAAATATTGTTAGTCAAGCAATGTTTTCTAATCTAGGATTTTTTCAAGAATTAGCTAAACAAGAAAATAAAAGTAACTTAGATCTTAACGGCACTTTTAAATTAGTTAAAGATAGAGCAACAGGACTTAACACAGAAGTTACTTTAGGTCAATATTTGAAAGATTTTGAATTACCCGAAGATCAAAGAAAATACGATGTAGCAAAAGACTACACACAGCCTTTTATTGCATACGATAGCATTGTAGGAGAGAATAAATTCTTTACAACTTACGAAGAATTTGCTGTGGCCAACAGTCAAGAGCCTGGTCGATATGGAGACAAAAAAGATTTTAGAGCTAAAGATTGGAAAAAGGTAATAAATTTAGCAACAAAAAAAGTTGAATATGTAGAATCAGAAAAGCTTAATCCTAATGTTCATGTGCCTTCTGATAGTATGGACTACATAGAGGTGATGGATACTAAAAACAAGAATAAAATTATCTACCTACCAAAAAATCAGCCTTTTGATACAGAAAGATTTGTACCTAAACAAGAACCTGTAGAAATATTTAAAGATTTTGTTATGGGTAGCTTTACTCATCCTCAGTCAGGTGAATATGGTAACTGGCAAATTAAAGAATTAAAGAACGGTGAGTATTTGATACCAAAACTTGATGCAAACGGAGATGCTATACTACAAGCTAATGGTCAACCTACATGGGTGCCAATTGGACAAGGCATTGGAGATCTTACCGTCAATCAAAAAGTAGCTATGACTGCTGATGATGTGTTACCTAAGAAAGCTTTAACAGAACAATTTTCTACTATTCAGTTATATGATCGTAATATTAATAGTATTGATGTTGTTATTAACAACTTATTATCTGATCCTACAATAGCTGGTTTACCTGGATTAATTCAAGACGTTAAGCAAAGAGGTTTTGGTATGATAGCTGACTTAATTGCAGCAGATGATCAAATATCAATTTTAACTAATACATTAGATAATGTAGCAGCAAATTTCTCAGATGGTAGAATTGAAACTTTTGAAGGATCAGGTGAGTTCGTAGATGTCAACGCTATTTTTTGATGCTAATAATCCAGCCTCACAACAATTCTGGGGTGAATTTAAACCTGAACTTGCTGAGAACAGAGTTCGTATTAATGCTATTGCTTATGCTGTAGCGAGAGCTAGAAAATCATCAGGTCGTTTGAACTTAGACGATATTAAAAGAGCTTATGAAAGTTTAAAAATAACAGGATTTGTTGACTCCAAAACGGTTATCGCTGGTTTAGTTACAGTAAGAGAAGAGCTAAGACTAGCTAACAATGATTTAAAAGTATTGTATGAATTTAACAAAGGTACTTACCCTAGTGGATACACAAGTGTAGGTCAAATAAATCCACAAAACTTACCTAAAGCAAATTATAATGAAGAGGGTCAGTTAGTGATTACACTACCAGAGGAGATGAGGTAATGGCTGATTTTCAATATAATTCAAAGTATACAGCTCCTATTAAAGACGAGTACATGCAATGGTTAAAAAAAGAATCATCCAGGAGAATACTATGATAAGTTCGGAGGTAAGAAGCCTTTTAATAGATTATCTAAAGTAGGAAAAGTGTCTCGATTAGGTAAGTATGGAGCACTAGCTGGTATTGTGTATGAGCTAGGTAAAGAAGTTTTAGATATTGCAGGTAATATACCTGATGATGTAGAAGAACGTGAAATGATAAGACAAGATAAAATATTAAACAACATACCTAAAGTAGTTATTAATAAAGATGGTACACAGTCATTACAACAATCTGATCCTGAAGATTTAAAAGATCACTTACCTTACAAAAAATATTTATCCAATGTTCCTAGTGCACCTGGTGCAAGTGATGAGGTAGAAGGTGTTGATTTTGTGTGGGTAGATCCTTATGAACAAAATTATGGACCTGTCAATACCGAAGGGTATCAATTAGGTAAATTTGGCTGGACAAAAAAAGTAGAAAAACACTTTTTACAAAATCAAGTTGAGACATATGCAAGAGACATAAAAGCAGTTTCAAGTGTTATACCACCAGAGATTAAAACAGTTGGTAAAAAGGCTTTAAATTTTGTAACAGGTAATCCAGAAAGGGTTGAATAATGGCTGAAGAAGGAGTATTTAGTTTAAAACAAAGATATCCCACCATGGATATAGAAAGAACTTTTGGTATACCTCAAGATGTTCTTGTAGAAATTTTTGGAGACAATGATATCAAAATACAAGTTCCTGATGTCAATAGTTTTTTAAATCCAGAAGATGTAGGAACACCGAAATTTGAACAAGACAAACTCTTATTACAACAGTTAATTAACAATATTAGAAGTCAACAAGGCATTACTGAAAAGCCTATTGAAACTTATACAGATGCTGAATTAGCTGAAATTAAACAACTAAAAGAATTTCAATCCGCAGTAGAACAAGAAAAGGCTTATATACAAGATCCTTTACGTGAGAAAAACAAAGCATGGAGAGAAAAATTAGAGGCAGATAAAAGAAACTGGGCAACTTTTGCTCCAAAAATTATTGGTGGTAGTGGCAGAGATGATTTTAAATTTGGTGTAGATGAAGTATTAAATTATTTTGGAGACAGCTTTATGGGTATACAAAATACTACTATGAGGCTTTATCCAGAGGTAAATAAACAAAACGTAACTATTGGAGGGGACCTTTTAAGTCTCTTGCCTTTATATTTTTTAGATAGAAAAAAATTGTTACAAGGTTTCTTAGATCCCAAGAAAAACCCTGTCGCAGCTGGAGAGGTAGCCGCTTTTGCTGGAGTAGGAGCTTATACTGCAGCTACAGCTTATGATGGCATCAATTCTATTATCAGAGAATTAGAAGGACTACCAGATCCTGAGTTGTCTAATGATCCTCGAGTAGAAAATTTAATTCATTCTAGAAACGCTATGATATTTAGTGGTGGAGCAGCAGCATTGGATCCCGTGTTTAAAATGATGAAAGGTTTAGCTCGCTGGACTTATGGTGTACAAAAAGGCTCTAATGCAGAGTATCTGGCACAATTAGCTATAGAACAAAAAGTACCTTTTGGTATACAAAATGTTACAGATAGATCTTGGGCTAAATGGTTTGGTAGAGTTGTCGGTGTATTTCCACTGATCGGTACTGATTTAAGAGCTAATAGAGCTAATATTATGTGGTACAGCGATAAAAGAGTTATGGAAACTCTCAATGAATTAGCACCTATGGCCACAGTCATGGACGCAGGAGCACTTCTAACTGATGCCGCACAACAAAAATTTAATCAGTGGTCACGTTTAAATACACAACTTTATGATGACTTTTTTACTAGAGCAAAAGCTCTAGATGATAGTATACCTCTTGGTACTAATAGATTTGGCAATCCTGTAAAACAAGGATATATACCAACATTTAGAGTAAAACAATTAGCTAAAAACTATGTTGATGATTTAGGTAGGGGTAAAATTGATTTAGAATATAACGCCAATTCAAATGTGCAACAATTAGGAGGTTTTGAAGATTTAAGTAACTTTGAAAACTTTTTGTTATCCATGAGTAACCTACCTGAGTATCTTAATGCAGTGCAATTTAGATCTCTACAAAAACAATTTAATCAGAAATGGGGAGAGTATGCTTCCAAATATGGTGTTAAACAAGTTGATGACATAGCTACACAATCAAGACATTTTAAGAAAGCATTAGAGCAAGGGTTTAATGATGTCAACGAGTGGAGAGTTATAACTGGTCAAGGAGGAGAGCCAGATCCAGTTATATTAGAACAAATGAATCAAGTAAAAAATTCTTTAATTAGAGCTAATAGAGTATTTGGTTATGGTGCTAATACATATAAATCTCCTATGGCAAAACAATTTCAAAATGTTGATCAAAATATGTTTGTTCAGGGTGGTTTACCGATGGAAGGTTGGATTTATGATGATCAATTAGCTCGATCAATATTTGATACTTTCTACAATAATCCAAGTAGAACCGCACTTGAAGATTTATCTAAGCTTGTTAAAAGAAACAAAGTTGATCCAAATAAAGATCCTATTAATGTGGCCGCAAGAGCTTATATGTCTCAAATATGGGAAAATTCAAGTGAAGCCATAGCTTATAATAGAAAAACAGGTTCTATTGAATTAGGTAAAGCGGATTTAAGTAGAAGAGTTGATATTCCTGAAGGTGGAGAATTTGGTATTAGTTTTAATATGAAAGATATTTTTACGATTAATGTGTTTAATCCTGCTAAATTTAGATCTAATTTAAAATTAGACACACAACAAGGACAAGATTTTATGAACGAATTGTGGGCGCAGACCATGGCGGCAGAGGGTAAGACGCTAGGTAAAAAAGATTCCTCGTACGCATTACAAAATCTACAATCTTTATTAAAAATAGCTGAAATTGGCTATGCAACTAAAATCGCAGAGACTTCACAGTTTGTAGCTAGAAGAGCTGGTCTTGCTGGTTTTTCTGGTATCACAGGTGCTTTTATAGCAACAAGCGCTGGTGTGAGTCCTTTAACAGGTCTAGGTATTGCTTTACTTGCCAAGCATCAAGGTAAAATTTTATCTAATCCACAGTATTTAGAGTGGATGGTAAAAGGTATAGATGATTCTTTAGAAACAAAAATAAGAAGAGCTAACATGACAAAATTAGCAAGAGTTTTATTTGATGATCCTGATAATGAAAAAGTACAAGGATTAGACTTTGACGACCCAGAGGCCGTGATGCAATATATGTTTACCAATGAATTTACAAGATCATCACAACCAGAAGCTGACGTTGATAAGACCTTTGCACCAAACTTTCCTCAAGACAACCCACCTGATATGGGACCTGTCGAAGCGGGTGGCGTAGAGAACTTTCAAAAGACATCAAGTAACAACATGTCCAATGAGCTTATAACCAAACCTAAAACAAATTTTGCAGCAAGTAATGTATCTAATCCTTTCAGACCTGTAGGTGGTAGTATGTCACCTGCTAAACGTGCAGCTCTGGCTAGTGGTGACTTATATGGAGCCATTGCAACTGCTAAAAAGGGTGGTAGTATAAACAAGCAAGGCATCATGTACTTTGCAGGAAGGAGGAGACCATAATGGCATTTTTTGGAGGAATAAACACTAATACGAAGGGATCATCATCATCTAAATCTCTAGGATCTCCAGGACAACGTAATAAAAAAACTTCAAGTAATAAAAAGATAAGTGGAGGCGGAGGAAGTAGTAAAAAATCAAGTTCTTCTAAATTAAATAAAGAACAAAAAAATATTTTAAAAGATTTAGACAAGGCACAAAAGAATTTAGATAAAAAAGAATCAAAAACGAGCACTACCACAGGCACTACCACAGGCACTACACTACCTGGATCATCAACTACAAATACTAAAGATTTTCTTGATGATTTAAAAGATGCGTATAAAGCAGGATTATTTACGGGTGGTACAAAGGCCAAAGCTCTTATGTCTAAATATGGCTTAACTGGAGATCAAATTAGAGATTTAAGAGTTGGTATAGATCAAGGACTTGGAACTGTGATATCTTCCTCTGATCAAAGTAAAATTGGTAGCAATGTTTTAAAAGACCTTGTAGGAGACTTACGTCAAGAGGGTATTCTTACAACAGCATCACGAAGTCCAGAATTTTTACAACAAAGAGCAGGTGAAATATACGAACCAGGCATGAAAAAAAGCAATATGTTTTTACCTTATGAAGATCCACAAAATATTTTTGAGACAGGTGCAAACTTATCCACTCAATTCAATCCATTTTTAAACATAACTTCTGGAATTTTTGGTAGCAGTGCTGGCCAGCGAGGTGATTATTATGGTAGAAACGTGCTAGGCCTTGAAGGGGAAGAGCTTGATAACTTTGCAGCTTCTGTGGCTAATGATCGTGATTTTTACAATCAAATGATGAAAACACCTGAAATGCAGAACTATGAATTAAACGAGTTTAGAGCCGAGGCTAATAGAAATATGAGAGCTAGCAAAGGAGATCCTGATCCGATATCAGGTAGTCAAGGCGGTGAAGGAGGAGAAGGCGGTGAAGGTGATGGAAGCACGGACCCCGGATCAGGGACAGTTCCTTATACACCAGCTCCACAAAACTACTACACATTCTTTGATCCTACTTTAGGTAAATACAGGTCAGGCACATACGATGAGTATCTACAATACGTAACTGCTAAAGACGGTGGTATCATACAATTAGAGAATGGTGGAATGACACCTAACGCACCAGGTGGAGCTTTACCACAAGGACGTAAAACACAATTAGAAGATTTATTTGAAGCAAGAAGAGAAATACAAAATTTAAATACTCTACAGATAGTGAAACAGAAGGTTCAAGAATGATTATAGAGATAGATGATAAAGCTAAAGAATTATCGGATAAATCTAAAGAAGGTATTATGATGGCTATGATGGATCAACCTGCTAAAAATTTACTTGCGGCTAATAATCCTGATATGGGTCCAGCCTTACGAGAAGATCTTAGTTTAATGGGTAAGATTAAAGATTCAGGTATGTCATTGTTAATGGAAGCATTAAGAAAATCAGATATATCTACAGGATCTGCGAATCAATTTATAGAAGAAGCATTAAACAACTTTGTAGCGGCTGGTATCATACCCCCTAATACAAGCTATGATCAACTTACAGACCCTTTCAAAGATTTAGTAACCAGTGAAGCTAGGAAGATAGCTGAAGCAGAGAACATGAGAGCACAAGAAATAGGTTTTGAAGATCTCAAGGCAGAGGAAATTTTATTTAGAGAAACCTGTTTATAAAATGATAGAAGGTATGCCAGAAGATTTACAACAAATGAAACCATTTATGCAAGGCCCAACACAAAATTATACTGACAGACCTCTAACTGGTATCAACACACCTGATATTAGAATGTTAGAAGCAGCAAACGGTGGTATTATTGGTTTGAAAGAGGGTGGCATGAATGATATGATGCAGGCCGATAGTTTAATGTTCAATGATCCTTCTGATGAAGGACAATGGGAGTATAATGTTTAATTTTAACACAAAGGATATGTTATGGTTAGCAGGGCTAGTTCTTAGCTTTGGTGTTACTTGGGGTATGTGGAGTGAAAGATTAAATGCTGTAGAACAAAAAGCCAATAGTGTTGCAGAAATGCAACAGGACATTGCTGTTATTAAAGTACAATTACAATCCATGGACGACAAAATGGCCTGGATGGAAGAATTTTTAATTAAGAATTATAAGGAGTTTTAGAGATGGATATGGAAAGACTTTTGGCGTCTGTACGTCATAATGAAGGTTACCGCAACAAGGTTTATTTGGACACACTAGGCAAGAGAACTGTGGGTATAGGCCACCTCTGTGTTGAAGATTTTTGGGAAGATGATAAAGAATACGAAGAATCATTCTTGATGGAGACACTAGAAAAAGATTTAGAAAACGCTATATCAGGTGCAGAAGAACTATTAGGTGAATATACAGTTCATGATCAATGTAAGGAATTATTAGTAGAGATGGTTTTTCAGCTAGGAAAAACAGGTGTTAGTAAGTTTCGCAATATGTGGGCAGCTTTAAAAGATAAAACACCACCAGATTACAAGACAGCGGCACTAGAAATGCTTGATTCGAAGTGGGCAAAACAGACCCCGAACCGGGCAAAACGCATGTCAGATACAATGGCTAGTTTAGGATAGGAGGACGTTATGTGTGAATGTTGTGACGGCGGATGTGGTAGGTAGTGAAACTACTTCTAACAATTCTTTTTTTCTTTACATTAGTAGCCACAATAACTGATGTAAAAGCTGAGACGAACACCGTGTCGAGCACGGTTGTAACAAATTCTACCCCACCTACCGCAAATGCACCTGTCATAGCAAACTCAAATAATGATATATGTAAAGTTGGCGTTGGCGGAAGTGTGCAAAATAATGTGCTGGGTGTAGCCACAGGAATTTTAGTCGATGACGAGCTGTGCCAGCTTCTCAAGCTATCCCGCAGTCAGTATGCCTACGGCATGAAAGTGTCGGCTGTTGCACTCCTTTGTCAAGACCCTCGTGTCTGGACAAGTATGATGGATGCGGGGACCCCGTGCCCTGTTAAAGGTTTGATAGGTGCTGAGGCAGCTACATATTGGGAAGAAAATCCTGGTGAGATTCCAGACGGTAGTAGATACAAACCTGAATATCTACAAGCAAAAGTAGAAGAAGAAAAACCAGAAGGAGATTTTGATGATATTAAGAATTTTGGTCTTATGGCTCTTTCTTTATTGCTCCTATTCTAAAGCAGACTGTTTACCTGACGTAGAAGGTCTTTGTACTCCCGGAGTTACAATCACAGAAGATACACAAGTTGACATTACTGAAGAAGACAAAGGCACTGAAATAATTACAACTACCACAACGACTGTTACTACTAACACTACCACAATTACCAACGAAGACTCAGGAGACATTTTAGATGGCACCAATGGTTATGTAAATTCTTCAAAAGAGGGTGATATGGATATTGATTGGGGTGGTCAAGGAGGTGCAAGTATGCCAACAGGTAATGCTTGTTATGGATTAGGTTCAGATAAATGTGCACAGATTACAGGCAGTGGTAATTCCACATCTACTATGGGTGTTGATGGTATGGGTACAACCTTTATTAATACTATTGACATATCTGATTTACAAATAGATAAGGTGGAGAAGTCAAATATACAATTGAAGTAGATAAACAAGATGCTCAAGATAGAATATACATGCACATTACAGGACTTAATGGAACTAGCCAGGTCTTTTCAGGCACTGACATCTTGTCTGAATCTGGAGTATCAACAGGCTACCAATCTTATAATGGCTCTTTCGATTTCGGTGGTGTATTAAATAAAGTCGTAATTGAAGTAGGCGGAAGAGATATTAATCTTGCTGTAGGTCCTTTGTTTGATGACGTTAGTGTCAATGTTTTTACAACGTATTAATACTATTATTACACAACAAATTACTACCTTAGAAGAAATATATTATTTAGATCTATTTGATCCTACTGAACTAGATTTTGTAGAAGAGGTGTTTGAATATAATGATATTAGTTTTGATGAAGGTGATATTGATTTTACACCTATTGAACCTGAAACTGAAGAGGTAAGTTTTGAGTCTGTTGAAT
>UEXL01000048.1_pt1 | contig 64929 bp, 102 predicted proteins | sample 1796671 | NCBI WGS metagenome assembly UEXL01 (sample SAMEA4772471, study PRJEB27181) | metagenome | reverse complement strand
TGAAACATAAACAGAACGTACTTGCCTGTCGCTCTATCTTCGGCGTCTGCTTGGGTGTTTAACCTAAACCACTTGGGCACCCCTACCGTCCCTAAGCCCCTAAAGACCTCTACCCCTCTACAGATCTACAGACCTAGACGTCTAAATGCCCGCAGTTCCACAAGTTCTAGAAGGCTATACCGCTAGATATCCATAGATCTAGAGGTTTACAGGGGTATATTGCTAGATATCTAGGGGTTTAGAGGTCTAAAAGGCTATTAGGGCTAACAGATCTACAGGGATTAAGGGTTTTAGGGGCATTTACTAGCCCCAAAGCTCCTACAGTCCCCTAAAGTCCCCCTAAAGCCCCTACAGAACCTAAAGAACTAACAGAGACTAACAGCTATCTACAAGCCTCTACCTTAGAGATACAGCTACTAACAGAGCTAACAGGCATAACAGGACTTACAGAGGCTAACAGAGCTACTAGGTTATAAGGTTCTTAAGTGTTTATAGATTTATTTAATATTGCTCTAAGTCATAGGCTATAAGGGCTACAGTCACATTGTAGGCGGTTATTAGTGAATTAATTACATTTAGTGGTTGACTCTACTTAGGAAGTCCGTAGAATGGGCACCAGTTGAGCAGCACTCAGGCTAACTACCAGACGGATAACTGGTTTAACAAAGCCTAAACGAATAGGTGGCTCTAGGTGTAAAGAGGCTAGTCGATATAAGCCGCGACTATAAATATTAAACTGGTGATATTTAGCTATTAAATCACCTTAAAATGTCAATAGCACTGGAGCCTTTAGGGGCTACGGGTTCCCTAATGTTCTCAAGGTTCTAAGGGGTGTTTCAAAACTTAATTGAAGTTTATTTCATTTAGGGCTTGACACCACCAACCAACCTGTTAAACTTCAGGGTACAAGGTTAGCGAATGCGATTAACCTTTTGATTCTTTAAAAGCTTGGTGATTTGTAGCAACTTAGACGGGTATATTAACCTAGACACGTTAGCACATTATGATTGTACATTACTTGTACCACTTCCAGTTTACTAGGTAAACAGTGTGGATTTATACAGTAGTATTACGTCTTATTGTGGTCTTGATAATGGGGTACACCGCTTTTACAGTTCTTACTTACACTAACTTTGTTCTTTAACAATTCTATCATTTATTGCGTGTTGTTTAATAGTGCCCATATTAGGGATTTACACTAACAATCAACGGCTATTCAAAAGCTAACTTTAGCCACTTGGATTAATTCCTAGTGTTAATTGTTAACAAGTCAGCTAGATACCTTTTGAATAACTAGCAATATAGTTGATATTTTGTTAATCGTAGCCCTTATGGGTTACGGTGAAACTATCAGCCCTTAAGACCTCTTAAGTTCCTTGTGTTCTTTAGGGGCTTAGGGGTTTGATAGGTTCACTAAGTCTATTAATCCTAGTAGGCTTACAAACCTATCAATTTAACTTATAAGAGTATAATATTATGTCAAACACAAATAACATAACTGCAACCTTAACTTTAACTGAATTAAATCAACTTATCTCAGACGTTACCGCTGCTGAGAAGATCACTAAAGCAGGTTTAAGAACCTTATCTCGTGAACTATTAGCACATGTATTTCAACATGGTGACGTTGAACCTATCAATACCTTATTGGGTACTGACGATCAAGGTAAGTTTCGTTTAACTCCAATCAACTGGCGTACAGCGGTTCAATACTTCAATAACTTTGTTGCTTTCACTAGTAACTTTGAAAAGGAAGTACAAGAATATGCTGTAAAAGGTACTGGCACTCGCACACCTTTAGTTTTTAATAAGAAGTCGAAAGCTAAATACGAACGTCTATTACCTACAGTTCAAGCGTGGTTAGCTGAGTCAGCAAATGACCTTTGGACTTGGTCGGACGACATAAAGATTGAAGCACAAGCACCTGACTTCATGAAGAATGCTATCCAAGCACTTAAAAATGCTATGGACGAAGAAAAGGGGGCATTCACGATGCAAGAAATTATGGTTGCATTAATTGAAGATGAAAATATTACTATGTCTTTAACTGATATCCGTGAATCAATGGTATTACCAGTGGCAGACGCAGCATAATAGTTGTTAACTTGATAATCTTTAGGTCTTTAGGGGCTTAAGGATTATTTATGATAGCAATTAAGACTATCTTTAATATAACAAGGTATAAGACTATGCAAACATACAAAAGACCACAAAACCACGCTCTTAAAGTGTCTCCAATTAAAGCACATGTAGGCTCTGTAGCGACGTTAGTACCAACAAAGGACGTAACTGTCCATTGGAAGGCTACAAAGGCTCGTAAGGCGTTTACAGAGACTCTTAGAGGTTAATTATGAGAGAAATATATCATAAGATAGCTAGAGAATCTAAAACTGCACCTGAATTCGTTCAGAATACTATGGATTACTTTAAGTCTTTAGGTGAGGGGTGGCAAAACCCTAAGAGACAGGATCTATATTTGTTTTATAGAATGAATGGTTATTAAAGTAACCCTAAAGCCCTTTAGTTCTAATAGACTAGAGGTCTTTGTGATTTACTTTAAAATAATAAAGGTATACAACTATGGAAAAGATACTTGGAGCATCAACTAAACCTTCGTTAACTAGTCATTGTACGGCTAATATTAACAGAATGGATATAGAGATTAGTTTAGCTAAACAGCGGTATATCAAGGCGAAAGCTAAAGATAATAATAATGTTACAACTGGCTTTTGGAATAGACTTAAAGTATTAGAGGCTGAAAAGAGAGGTTATGTTAAATGTTATAACCTAGCTTTGCAGTTTGTGGAAGGATAAAGTAACCCTAAAGCCCCTTTGGTTCTTTAAGAGCTAAGGGGGCTTTGTGATTTACTTTAAATAACAAAATGGATAACGACTATGAAACCAAAAGATTATGTAGAAGCTATGCTCCTGAATAAATGGGATTATCTTACAGCGGCTAGAGAATTAGAAGTAAATACTAATAAGATGGTATTCTGGTTTGGTAAGCACTGGATGGAAGTTTCAAGGAAGATAGAAGAAGCAGACAAAGAGAATAAACAGGAAGGTTGTACATTAACAGGTATGATTACAGATATTGTACATGGTAGAGATAACTTTCAGTTTCAAGAGCGTACAGGGTGGGTAGATGCAGAGCATATTAAGAATTACAGGCTTGATATGTTAGTTAATGCTATAGAAGGTGGGGCTATAAGACGTAGACCTAAAGCTCTAGCAGAACTAGAGAACCAGATAAAGAACATCAACAGTATTTAACTTGATAACCTTAAGGACTTAAAGTTTTTAGGGTTATTTATGATAGATATTGAACTACTGAGTTGATACAAACGAAGTGAAGTATAAACAACGAAGAACTATTCTTTAAGAACCTTTAGTTCTAAGAGAAAAGAACTAAGTTGTTGTTTCCTTCTCCTGTTAACCTAAAGTACCTATATATTATATCATACTTTTAACCAAATGTCAAGAGATTAAGGAAAGATTATGTTTATTTATTCATTATTCCTGTTATTTAGTGCTGTTAGTGCTGTACTCTTAGTTGATAAACTGAAAAGTACCTCTAATATTAAAGCTCGACAGGAAATTAGGAATGGTTTAGTAAGTATTGTTATAGTTAATGTAGTAGCAATAATCTTACTAGTCACATAGTCCCAGCAGCGCAGTGGTTAATCTGTGCCCTTGAACTCCTAAAGACCTTAGAGAAACCGTGAGGACTCTGAGGTTGTAATACCTATGAGAAGGTCTTTAGGAGTCTTTTAATTATCATAGAGTGTCTTCAATGAGGATATTCTACCATAATTAAACTAATAAATGGATACAACTATGAAACTGTTACTAACTTCAGTGTTGACAGTGTCTCTAATGGGCTGTGTAGCTCCTCAGAGCCATTTTAACCAACAAGCTAAGCAATCACCTTACCATTATAAATGTGTTAAGGAGGCTAAGCATGAGGCCTCTAAGCACTTCAGAGATCAACAACCAGCTAATGCTACTTTAGGTATCTCAATGGTACTTATGGAGCATCAGTTAGGTAAGAAACTATACAGAGAGTGTATCGCCAGTCAATAAGTAACCCTAAAGCCCCTTAGGTCTTAAAGATCTAGGGGGTTTTGTGGTTGTTTATTATAACTGGAGGAACTATGTTTGAACAATTTATCAACTTCATTCTTGAAACTAACATTTTTGCGTCAATTAGTCTGTGTATTGCTTTTGTTATATTTAGTGTCGGTAGTCTTGCTCCCATTATTAATATTATTGGTAGTTATATTTGGTCCTTCATTGACGAAACAGAAAGTGAGTATGGCGATTGGTTCATTAAGAAAGCTACTTCGTTCATTCCATCGAAATGTGAATGGAAAGTAACCAAGAAGTCTTGTGGTTATCATGTGACTAATGGTAAGAAATATCATTATAAGAGTGGTTCTAATACACAGACTATGACTGACCGTGATACTAGATTTAGTTATATGGCTCCAGCTCAGAAATGGGCGGATGAACTTAATGGTAAATCAGGTATTGGTGTTTATATCTTACACTTAATAGTGATAATAGGTATCTTTGTCTTTGCATCTATACTCTTTAATTACTTCATGTGGCCTACCATCTATATAATTAGTTGTGTTGGCTTTATGTTTGCTTTAAGACTATTACGTAGAGTTCAGAAGAAAGCTACTGAAATGGTTACTAAGTTCAAAGAGCATACAGAGCAATCTGCTGATGTAGCTCACAAGAGTGAAGATTAGAGTTAAACTTGTAGCCCTTAGGTTCTAGGGGCTATTATGATTAACTTTAAAACAAGGAAATCGACTATGTTAAAGAAATTAATAATAGATAATGGAGACAATCCTATTATCTTAAGATATCTACCATCCCCAATGATTATGTGGGATTGCTATTATAGTAAGTATCCTGTTAATGGTGACTTACATATGGTAGATCCACTGTATGCTAAGCAGTTATTTACTGGGCACTGTATGGAGAAACAGAATGAAATTAACTGATTTATCACCTCATCCTGCAAGTTCTTTAAGACTCATAAGCCTTGAAGATGGTTCATGTTGTAATCCTTTAGGTTCTGCGGAGTTTGTAGGTAACAAGAACATCCAAGCTGGTCGTTACCCTATCTTTGAGATAAGACAGGGAGGACAATCAGGTGACTTGTTCTTAGGGATTATAGCAGGTGCTGATAAGTACTACCTACCTTCTAGTAATTTCTCTAAGGGTGGAGAGTACGGTAAATGAGTTGGTACAAGTTTGAAGTATACTTTGCATTAACTATCTACTATCTCTTAGCTGCAACTACTTTGAGTTTAGTAGGTTGGATAGTACAAGATACCATTAAATTGTTTATTTACGGAGGTTAATATGAATAGCGGCGGAAGGAATGGCGGAGGAGGTAATGAAGTAGGAAGCTTTATTGTTCTCTTTATGGTTATGATTTTAATTTGTATATTTTAAGAGTAATTAGTACCTTAAGGCTCAAGGGCTTTAAGTTAGTAATTATTTAAGGAGAATAACATGTCTAAAATCATGATTTCAAGTGATTTACATCTAGGTCATGCTAATATCCTCAAGTTCCGAGAGGGTTTTACGTCAGTTGAGGAACACAACGAGGTTATATTTGATAATTTAGCCTCTTCAGTCTCCAAGAGAGACCATTTGTTGCTTCTAGGTGACGTAGCTTTCACTCCATTCTGGCAGGAGAGAGTAAATTCTATCAAATGTCTTAAGAAGACACTGATAATGGGTAATCATGAGACTGATAGACAGGTTCCTTTTCAGCAAATAGTGGACTGCTATGACTCAATTCACTCAATGTGGTCAAAGAAAGGATGTTGGTTTACCCATTGTCCTATACATCCACAGGAATTTAGAGGTAGAAGATTAAATATTCATGGTCATTTACACACTTATGACGTACCAGACAATCGGTATGTCAATTTGTGCGTTGACAAGACAGACTTTAAGCCTAGAGATCTCCAAGAGGTTCTTTCAGAGGCTTTTAGTCGATTAAATTTGCTCGGTTAACTCAGTTGGATAGAGTGTCTCCTTCCTAAGGAGAAAGTCAGTGGTTCGAATCCACTACCGAGTGCCAGTTTATCGTAGGGTAGGTTAAATAAACCGGTCGGTCGCACCTTCAATGCTGGGAACTCCAGCCCCTACGGCCACTTTAGTCCCTAAAGACCTTACAGATCCGCCTCCTTTTAAGAGATAGAGGTAATACTGTAGGGTCTTTAGGGCATTCTTTTGACTGCTAATGCAGTTAGAAAGCTCTGTAAATAGTGAAATGTAGTCCCTCAAGTACCGAAAGTAACAAAGTATCGGGTAGCTCCCGAGAAAGTAACAAAGTAGTGAAAGATACTTACAAGATTAGCTAAACTGGTAAACTTATAACCTTACACGACAGATACTGTTATAAGGTAGCCCAGTGCGGAGCAACCTTTCAGCCCTAAAGACCTTGGAGAAACCGTGAGGACTCCGAGCGTGACCTCGCTTGTTAGGGGTCTTTAGGGCATTCAATAATAGGAGAGATCAATATGGATTACATAGTAGGTGATGATGTTCATTTCTACCACGGTATCTCTTCTAGAGTAATACTTAAAGGCCTTGACGGTCTTTTGGTGTTAAGATGCAACAGTACTCAAGAATTAAGCTTAGCGGTTCCTAATGGTTCTCACGGACTTAAGTTCCTAGAGATTCCTGAGGGACTTAAAGAACTTATATTAGGGGAGTTATTATGAGTAAATCAATAATCTTAAATGATGAATCAACTATCAAATTAGGAGAACCTTTAGTCTTAGCGACCAAGAACCAAGTATGTGAACTCACTGAGTGTGACAGACAGAAAGGTACTTTGAAGGTTAAAGAATTTGGTAACATAAACTTTAACAAAGCATTCTTTAGGGGGCTAAAGTGAAATCATTATTCTATAAAGCATTAGCTATATACACCACTATTTGGTTTATTGTAGCTTTTCATTTTGTATTATTCTATACGTTTACATCGGAGAATAGTCTACTAGGTACTTCCCTTCTGATGATATTACTATTTTCAGTTATTCCTATCTGTGCTTTAAACGCCAGAGAAATTATAAAGGGCCTAGAAGATGGAAACTAAAAGCTGTAAGGACTGTAGGCACTTTAGAACACTAGTATCTGACAATGAGATATGTAATCTTAAGAGTCCCTCAACTTATAATAAATGGAAGGGACATACTGAATGGATTACAGACCGCATTACTCTGTGTTTTGATGAAAGACAGGATTCTAAGGGTATTGGATTCTTTAAACTATTCAGCGACAAAACTAGATGTGGTGTTGCTGGTAAGAACTGGGAGAAGAAAGATGACTAATGTAATATTATTCGTAGTAATGGCACTATTAAGTTTAGTAGTAGCTATGGAATGCTTTGATAAGGCAGGACGTGAACATCATCCTGTAGGCTCAAAGAACTTTTGGATCTTCATGGCTAGTGTTATTAGCTTTGGGATCTTCTTAGGTTTATCAATCATGCAAATAGGGAGACTTTAATGCATATAGTAGTAACTCTGGTGTTATTAGTGATAGCGATAGTATGGTGGTTGGCTTTTAAGCACTTCAACCGTACTAAAGGTATTGGTAAGGCACAGGAAGAAACTAAGGATCTTAAGGCTCAGAAAGAGCTTAAAGAACTTAATGAAAGTAATGACGAATTAGCGTCGAAAATTAACGGAGAAGACAATGAATAAAGGTTTAATCGCAGGTTTAGCTTTAGTAGCAGTTACGGTTGTTGGTGGTTTAGTGGGTTATGGTTCTATGATGGGACATAATGAAGCAGGTCAACGACATTTCGTACAAACATTCTTTGGTGATCAGAAGACAGTAACCAAAGGTGGTCCATTTTGGTATGGTAACGGTACAAAAGAACCTTACATGAACTCTTTACGTACAATCAAGACACCAACAGGCCGTGCTTGTGACTACGAACAAAATGATGGTTTCATCGTACAATATGGTGATGGTGGTAAAGGTTCTATCTGTGCTCAGTTAGACTCTGTTTTGCCTCACGGTGATACATTTGTTAAGTTACACAACAAGTATCGTAGTGAAACTGGAGTCCGTGCTAAGTTACTTGACCCTAATTTCCGTGCTTTGTTTACTACAACTGCTGAGTTATTCACTTCAACAGAAGCTTACCAAACTAAACGTTCACAAATTGCCGCTGCCTTACAGGATCAATTAAAGAATGGTCCTTATGTTACAATGGTTGAAGAACGTGAAATTACAGTTGGTGTTAATAAAGATGGTACACCTGATACACAAACTATGGGCTTCTCGGTTATTAAGTTAGCTAAAGATGGTTCTAAGTTATATCAAACTAACCCTTTTGCTAAATGGGATATGACTGACGTTCAAGTAACTGTTACTGGTTATGACTTTGAGCCTAAGACAATGACTCAAATTGCCGATCGTCGTGATGCTACTAACCGGGGTGAAACAGCACAAGCTAATGCTAAGGCTGCTTTCTGGGAAGGTGAACGTGAGAAAGCTACTGGTGAAACTAAACGTATTAAAGCACAGGCTGCTACTGAGATTCAGAATGCTCCTGCAATTGCAAATGCTAAGCGTGATGCTGAATTAGTAGTTATCAATGCTAAGAAACGTGCTGATGAAGCTAAAGAACTAACTATCGCTGCTGAAGAACGCTTTAAGCAGAAAGAAGCTGAAGCTCTTGCAGCCATTGAAGAAGCTAAAGTAATTACTACGTTAGCTAAAGCTGAAGCATATAAGTTAGATACAATGCAATCAGCGGGTAAGTTGTTTAAGCAGATTGAGGCTGACGTTGAAATGAATGGTCAGATTGCTGATGCAATTGGGAGGATGAATGTTCCTGCTACAATGATCGTTGGTGGTGCTGGTGATTCTAAAGATGGTAGTAATGAAATGCAGAAATTATTGCAACTTCAAGTACTTAAGTCTGTTAAAGAAATGGGTAACACAACTAAATAAAGGATAGATCAATGGATATATTCTTATACTTCCTAGCTTTCTGTTTATTAGCTTGGATGCTTGAAGGCTTTGGGGTCTTATTGTTCCTACTCTTTATCCTGTATAAAGTGTTAAGCTCAGACCCTGAAGAACCCAAAGTCCCTGAAGAACCTCCAGCCTTGATAACTCCTGAAGATGCTAAGTTGACTCCTATGGAGCAATGTGTAGCTGATGGAAACGTCTGGGTTGAAGATCTTAAAGACTGCATATAAGTAGTTAACTTGTAGGCCTTTAGAATTCTGAGGGTCTATTATGATAACTATTGGAGATAAGACATGTTAAATAAACAGTACATACAACAAGTATTATTCGCAGGTTTCATAGGATTTATAGTATTATCTTTAAATACTATGATGTTTACACCTAGAGTAATAGTAGAAGATCATTTCGTAAGGCCAATTAAATGTGTAGGTGGCCCTAAAGCTCGACCAGATATTCAGTGGCCTGTTAAGTATATTTCTGCTAACAAGGTTATGTTCAACAATGGCAATGAGTTATACAGAAATGCCGTACATCTTAATGGGTGTTAATTATGTTTAGTATCATAAGACAATCAAGAGTAATCGTAAAGCATGCTAGAAACTTAAAGAACCTTAAGAATCAAGCAGTAGATGTAGCTAAAGGTGAAACTATAATAGCACTACAAGTTCAGTGTACTTTAGGTAACACTTACTATGCTATCCAGAAGAAGACTAAGGGTTTATTAGTGTTACCTCAGTCTATGTTTAATAACTTTAATCAATTCATTACAGAGGTTTAAGATGCCAAGAGTAACATTAACTAATACACAAGGACAAACAGCTACTAATAGCGGTGGTTGCTTTGGGTTCTGTGGTCGTTCAAGAGGACGTATTGCAAGTAACTTTGGGAGCTTGGGTAACATAAGGGATACTAACAAGATTACAAACTTCCAGTTTCACTTCGGTGAGACAATGACTGGTGGTTCTAAGGTTGGTTTGAATGATCCTTTACCTATGCTTAAGTGGGTAGTTGAACAGTCTAGCTGGGCTAAGTACATGCAAGATAACAACAACTTGGAAACTTTAACAAGTGAAACTAGGATTAACATTCGTTGTGATATTCCAGGCCATTGTGTTATTGGAGCTGCAAGTGCTGTTAGAATGATTAGACACCGTAAGAATGATCTGTTACCTTTCTGGAATCAGTGTGTACAACTTGGTGCTAACCCTGCAATTGCTTTGTTGGTTTATTATGCTATGTTTAGTAACATGAACAGAGATTTTAAAGTGGATAGCCAAGGTAAGTTAACCCTACAGACTCAAGGTAATTCAAGATTACCTAAAGCTAACGGTGGTTCAGGTAAGATTGGTATGGGTGACGATGAAGTTATGCGTTTGAATAAGGTAGATCCAGGCCTTATCTATAGCTTCATTGAAGGTGAGTTTGAAATGAAACGTAAAGATCGTAATGAAGAACGCTACGAGACTTCAGGTTACTATACTCAGAACATCTTGAACTCATTCAATGGTAATACTAACCCTAACTTAGGGAAGCAACCAACTGCTTCACTACCTCTGTATTTAATGAACAGATTCCATAGTCTCCTTCCTGTTGCTGAGACTCAAAGGTTTCAAGATGAAGGTGGTATGGGTAGTGTAAATCGTAAGACATTACAGTCTCCAATCTATGAGTCAGCATTAATAGGTTGGGTGTTACAGTTGACTTCAGAATTTAAAATTTATAAGAGGTTCTTAGGATGGAAATAGGTGATCTTTGTGCGGTGTATGGCTCTCTTCGAGCTGGCTTTGGTAATCATTGGGGTAGACTCGATGATGCTGAACGTCTTGAAGATGGTATAATCCGTGATCAATTCAGAATGATATCATGCGGTGGGTTTCCTGGGCTCTTGAAGTCTGGGGAGCCTACCGACATCGTAGTAGAAATCTATAAGATTGATACTGAAAATCGTGTGCATCGTTTGGATGCGTTGGAAGGCTACCCTAGCTTCTATAATCGTGAGGTTGTTGAGTTAGTTGATGGTCGTAAATGTTGGGTGTACTTCTTAGAACACTCACGTTATGCAACTTACCCACCTGTAGCATCAGGTGATTGGAAAGAGAGAGATTAATTATGGGAATATTATTATTTCTATTAGTACTTTACAGTGCCATAGGTATTGTGTTATACTTATTGCTTAAGCATCAAGAAGATAAGCTAAAGGCTTTAGGGCTTTTGGTTCCTGACTTTTCTGCTTATGATGGAGCAGCAGGATGTGGTATATATTCAGGGTTCTGGATATTCACAGCACCTGTAACAGTAGTACATTATTACTGCATCAAACCATTAATTAAATTCATTAAGGATCTTTAACTATGTGCGGCATCGTTGGGACAGCTGGTAATCATTACCAAACAGAGAAGAACATATTCTTAGAACTACTACATGCTGATGTGGTGCGTGGTAAACATGCAACAGGTCTTATTCAGGTTAAAGGCAAGTGTCGTACGGTAAACAACTTTAAGTTAGCTTACCCTGCACCTATCTTCCTTGACCTTCCTATAGTCCAGCAGGAACTAGTAGGTTTCTTACAGAACACTGTGTCTATAGGACATAACCGCCATGCAACTAAAGGTGCAGCAACTGAACATAAGAATGCTCACCCTTTTGAACATGGTCATATCTCTATGGTTCACAATGGTTCTTTAACTTCTTGGGGTGACTTAACTCCAACAGGTGAGAACTACACAGTAGATAGTGAAGCTATCTGTAGATCTTTAGAACTTAATGATCCTGAAACTGTGATCAAGAAACTTAAAGGTGCATTTACTTTAGTGTGGGTTGATTCAAACACTGATACTTTGAACTTCGTAAGGAACTCTCAGCGTCCAATGGCGATAGCTATGAACACTAAGACCAACAAGATGTATTGGGCTAGTGAGATGGATATGTTAGTGTGGTCACTTAATCGTGATACATTTACTCGTAGTCCTATAGATTACGATGAGATCTTTGAGTTACCTGTAGGCCAATGGCTTTCAGTCCCAATTACTAATGTAGGTATTGACTTATCTAAATTAGAAATGAAAGAAGTAGAACTCTATACCGCACCTGCTACCACCTATGGGTATAACAGGAGGTCAGCTAGCTCTACTTCCAGCACCAGTACAACCACAACTGCCGCTAAGGAAAAGGTTACTGAATACAGTTTCGGCCCTACTAAGGAAGAAGAACTGAAGGCAGCCACAGCTAAAGTCATTAATGCTAAAGGTAAAGATAACGATGTGATCCGTGAGTTTATAGGTCTTATCGACATCGACCCAGGTGCTATGCTATTAGATGAAAGGGTTGGTACATTCTTGACTGAATGGAAACCTTATCAAGATGGTAGTCAGCATGGTCAGGCTCAAGGTATCTCAATGGATTACCCTTACTGTAATACTATAGTACATGGTGTTACTCAAAAGGAATTTGATGAGACTGTACGTCTTACCAATGGTATGATCTCTTCATACATCGTAGGCTTTGAAGCTCCTAAAGATCTTAAAGCAGACCAAGACTTTGATGATGATAAAATGGGTGAATTCTCTGTTATATTATCTAAGATGAACCTTAGGAAGGCGAAGCTTGATGATTATGAATGGCAGATGGATCAAGTACCTAAAGATACAGCGGCAAACCTGAAGAAAGATGAGAAGGTTGTACATCTTAAAGATGATTCAGTTGTAGCTGAAGGCGGTACGGCAGTGTTCTTAGGTAGTAAGATTGGTGTTCCAAGTAACCATCGTTACACTATCTCTTACATCAAGAAGATAAACAACATAGTTAATTTGTTTGTTACTCTTGGTACAGTGACATACAACATGCCTTGGGATGACTTTGCTCAAGGAACTATGGGTTCAAAGTAGACGGGTCTGATAATCTCACAGTTATCGGGCCCAATGACGATCAACTACCTTATAAAGTCTGGTTAGACTTAGTAGATGAGGGATGTGATCAGTGTTGTGAACCCGCGAATGATGCCTCGAAAGCCTCAGATATTTATTGGCTCAATGATACTCGGTATCTATGTGGGCCTTGTCATTTTCACCTAGCAAACATGAGTTATTGATATGAAAATTTCAGTTGACGGTAATGAATTAAATCTTCAGGTTGGTGCTGACCCTGAAGTCTTTGCATCCCGACGTGGTGTATTGTGTTCAGCATATGGCATGGTTAAGGGAGATAAAGATAACCCTTATCCTGTCAAGGATGGTGCAATCCAAGTAGATGGGATGGCATTAGAGTTTAACATTGACCCTGCTCAATCAGAGGAAGACTTCGTAGAGAAGATTACCTCAGTGATGAAGCAATTAGTGGGTCAACTTCCAAATGGTGTAACGCTGTCTGTAATTCCTACTGCTAACTTCGGTAAGGAATACATCGACAAGCAACCTGAGCAAGCCAAAGAACTTGGTTGTTCCTCAGATCTCAATGCCTATACAGGTAAAGATAACCCTAAGCCGGATGCTGAAGTACCCTTCAGGACAGCGGCAGGGCATGTGCACATTGGATGGACAGAGAATCAGGACATCGACAATCCAGACTATATCAATGTTTGTTGTGAACTGACTAAGGTACTTGACCTATACTTAGGTGTACCTTCTCTTCTTTTAGACTCTGATGCCAAGCGTCGTGAACTATATGGTAAGGCTGGTGCTTTACGTGTTAAACCTTACGGCCTTGAGTACCGAGTGCTTAGTAACTTCTGGTTAAAGTCAGAGGATACAATGCGTTGGGTGTATACTCAAACAGCTGAAGCTTTACGAGCTTTCCTTGGGGGCTTACGGATTGAGAATGATGCAGTAGCTAACACTATTGATATGTCAGATCAACAGTATGCCTTGGATCTTATGGATCAATATCAATTAGATGAGGTGCCAAATGTCTAGAGATTTCCGTCAACGCTTTAGGTCTTCAGGGGATGCTTCGATGCGTCATCGTGGTACTTACATGGGTCTTCGTGATTCATTAGGTATCATCCAGCCTATCTATATTGAAGGTGTAGGTGGTGATTCAAGTAACCCTACCTTAGAGTATAGTAATGTACTTAATGGTAACCATGAGTCTGTGAGGATGAATGATCCACGTCTAGTAATTGAACGTCCAGAATTAGGGATGGGAAATCTAGAGTGTAGAGCAACCCGAAAGACTGTGGCTTTATGGCATGAAGGCAGAGCAAGCCGTCAAGTTAAACGTTCCTTAAGTTTTGATATCATTAAACGTGATGTCATCTGTAAGGAACAGTCACGTTACTTCAGTACTTCTATTGACACAAGCTCACGTCAAGGTAAGCATAGTACTTTATCTAACATGTTTAATAATCATTACCCTACATACTCAAGGGCTTTAGGTTCTATAGTCTCAGGGGATGCTATCTCTATTGCATTCTGTAAGAAGTTTGCCTTAGCTAATCATCCTCAGTATGGTGTGGCTGTGTATTATAAGACTAAGTTAGTGGGCTTAGTACCTGAAACTTTACCTGTATTGTTTGAGCAGTACGAATACTTAACTGAAATCTTAGAGGAGTTAAGCCATGGATATGCATAGTATATTAGGTATGGCATCACCGACACATCCTAGTGCGCTGGGTGGTTCTATCTTTGTATCTGAATCCTTTGTGGGTTTAGAGATTGAGATGGAAGGGGTTAGCTCACAAGCTGTAGCCAATCTAACACATTGGAATCGTGTAAGTGAAGGGTCTATCTCTGGTTATGAGATTGTCTTAAAGAAACCTAAGTGTCAGGATGAATTGTTCTTGGCCTTATGTGAGATTGATGTTATCAAAGGGCGTCAGAGTTTAGACAATGCCTTTAGTGAAAGGACTTCGGTTCATGTTCACGTTGATATCAGAGACATGACATTCAATCAGATGATGGCATTCATTACCTTATCTGCAATGTTTGAGCCAGTGTTGTACAAGTATGTGGCTGAGCATAGATCTAACAATCATTTCTGTTGGTCTCTGTTAGATTGTCAAGACTTGATTAACAGAATCACTAAGGTCTATAAGGCTGATAGTACTACGAATAGTCGTAACAATGCTATCAGTCAGGCTTGGACTGCTAGTGCTACCAAGTATGCAGGTATTAACCTATCCTCTGTTCCACGTTATGGTTCATTGGAGTTTAGAATGCATGAAGGTACTGCTAATAAAAATAGTATCATTCGTTGGATAAATATTTTGCTGTCAATTAAAGCTTACTGTATGGAGCGTGACAACATAACACCTTTGAATGTCCTACAGACTAAAGAAGATATGGGTATTGATTCTATATTCACTGAAGTCTTAGGTGGTTACAAAGGTATCCTTAGTTATGGTGGTGTGGAAGATGATATCCTTAAAGGTATCCGTTCAGCTCAGGACTTTGTTCATTCATTGACCGAAAGATCTGTAAGTCCTCCAACAAACCATCAACCATTCAATAATCTGTTGGCTACCATAGACACAGAGAGATTGACACAACGTGGAATGGAGAGACGTAATGCCTAGAAACTTAGCGATCTTAGGTAACCGTATAAGTGATTCAAAGACTGCCTTAGGGGAAGCTTTAGGAGCTATGGGTCACTTGAACTTTAACCGTAGAGCTGACCGAGGTTATTATAATCGACCAGTATCAACAGTCATTAACTGGGGATCTTCAAGATCTAATCTACTTAGGAACTGTAATATCCAAGGGTCTCCAAGGATCTTTAATGCACCTTCAGCTGTTAGGTTAACATCTAACAAACTAAATGCCTTTAGAACTTGGAGTAATGCAGGTAACGTTGATGCCTTAGAATTCACATCCTCAAGGAATGCTGCATGTGAGTGGACACAGCAAGGCCATAGAGTCTACTGTCGTACCACTTTACAGGGTAACTCTGGTGATGGTATTGTTATTGCTACTACACCTGAAGAGGTAGTACAAGCACCTCTGTATACCAAGGGTGTTGATACCCGTCATGAGTTTAGAGTTCATGTAGTTAATGGTGTAGTCATTGATGCTGTAAGGAAAGCATTCCGTAGTGATGTACCTAGTGAGGAGCGTGATAGATCTATAATGAATCATGCCGCTGGTACTATCTTTGTCCGTTCAGGTCAGAGGCTACAGGAACTGTCGGAGAATCAACGAGTACTTGATCAGGCAGTGAGAGCTGTAAGTTCTTTAGGTCTGGACTTCGGTGCAGTAGATATCATTAGAACTCGTGAGAGTTTCTATATCGTAGAAGTAAACACAGCCTGTGGTTTAGAAGGCACAACATTGGAGCGATATGCTAGAGCATTTAATGAACTCTTAACATCCACTCCAATAACTCCTTGGGACCCTACAGAATTTGAAGGCTCCCAATCAACAGATACAGAAGAAACTTTAATCACTCAGGAGAGTACAGAAATGAATATCAATCAAGCAGCAGTAGGTCAACGAGTAACTTTTAGCCCAGCAGATAGCCGTATTACTACCTTAACACGTGGTAATGTATACACAGTTAATCGTGTATCTAATACAGTTATCTTTGTGACTAATGATCGTGGTACTTCAACACCATATCAGCCTCGACACTTTACCTTAGCAGCTCCAGCAGCTCCAGTAGCTCCAGCAGCTCCAGTAGCTCCAGCAGCTCCAGCAGCTCCAGTAGCTCCAGCAGCTCCAGTAGCTCCAGCAGTTGTATTAGAAGGCCCATCTGATGGTACATTATCATCATTAGATGTACCACCTGAGTCACCTGAGCGAGTGGTAATGTTATCTGATCACACCCATGTTAATGCAACAGGTCGTGCCACCTTCACCTCTGAGTCTCGTGTCTTATCGACAGGTACTCATGAGATCGTAGCTATCCGAGCAGGTGCAAACTCTGGTACTGTATACTTAGGTGTACAACATGAAGAAGATATCCTGTTCTATAACACTACTCACTTCAGTGATGGTGAAGTTAACAGTTCAGATGTATTACCTGCTGATCCTTCACAACCAGTGATGCGAGATGCACGTAATGGTATCCTTCAGGACGGCCAGAACTTAAAGGTTGTATCTGGTGCAGGTGGTCATGGCTTAGCTGTGAATACTGTAGGTACAATTGTACGTCTTGATCATCCTAACAATGAAGTAATCATGATGCCATTGAATGGTAGTCAGGAGATCAGGATCAACAAGGCTCGCATCCAAAAGATCGCAGCCACAGAGTTCACCAGAATTCAACAGGAGCAACAACAGCTCGCACAACAAGCAACTACTTCATTCACTATTAACGGTAACACTTTCCGTGTACCTTCAAGTGATGTTGCTGAGTTGACTACCTTGTTGCGTCGGTATACAGTCTAGAGGAGTCTGGAATGGTTAAACGTTTTGATGAGTACAATGGTAATGGAGGCATGGAACCCCAGGCTGAAGGTTTCTATGTGGAACATCAGGACTATAAGTCCTTACAGCTTGAGTTCTTTAAGGTCTTATTACACTCGGAACTTAATGATGAAACGGAGAAGATTTATAATCGATTACATAAAGAACTCTGTGACTCAGAACCCTTACATGAACTGGAATAGGAGGTAACAACAGATCTACGGATCATTAAGCAACAAACAAATCATAGGCCTACTATGGGCTGACCAAAACATGAGAGATTTTAATGGGCAGGAGCGCTTGTTAATGTCAAGTGAACGTCAGTCCTTATGGTCTATCGTAAGCCAATTCAGTAATGAGGAGGCTAACAATATGTCTCCTTATTATACCCAGTTATCTTTCCATAAAGCAAAGTTAGATAACGTAAATTTAAAATAGGAGAACATATGACTCAGAAGAAACAATTAGGTACAGTATTATTCAGCAACATCACAGAATTTCCAGAGTTCAACGGAAAGAAAGGTGACAAGTATGAGATTACAATTACTCTAACTGCCGAGCAAGCTGCTGATGCAGAAGCTAACGGGTTATCAGTAACTAAAGGTGAGTATAATGGCAATGAACAGTTCAAAGCTAAGTTCAAAACCAAGTACATGCCAAGTCCTAAAGCTTGTGTTGATCGTTATGCTAAACCATTTGTTGATTCGGACAACCAACTACGTGAGATCCCTCGTGGCTCTACAGTAGACGTTGTTTATACAACTAAACCTTACTCAATGATGGGTAAGTCTGGTATAACTAATTACTTAGTAGCCTTACAAGTCGTAGAAGAGAATGGTGCTTTCTCATTCGAAGCCTATGATGATGCTCCTACATTCCAAGCCGCTTCGGAAGAATCTGGTGAAGAAACAGAGTACTAGAGAGGAACTGGAGTACGAACTAGCAGTAGCATATGCTGGTTATCTTCAGGCAAAAGAAAGGACTGAGGAACTTGAGCTTGAGTTAGTTGAGCTTAAGAATTCAATCCATAAGTTTGCTTCAACCTTACTAGACTTAGGAGAATAAGTTATAACATGCAATGCTGAGGGCTGTGATAAGCCCTCAAAGTCTAAGGGATATTGTTCAGGACATTATTCCAGACTTAAAAGAACAGGCCATGTCTCAGCTTCAGTGCCCTTTAGGGTTATAGGTACTGTGGGTTGTAGTGTAGAAGGTTGCATGAATGAACATCACTCGAAAGGGTTATGTGATATGCACTACACAAGACAGTTTAGACATGGAGATCCTCTAATTACTTTAAGGACTATTGATGGAGAACCTAAGATAGACTGTAGAGGATATTTACAGGTATATAGAGGAGGTAAGCGGAAAGCTCATCATCGTATAGTGATGGAGCAACACTTAGGACGTTGTTTAGAGGCACACGAGAATGTACATCATAAGAATGGTAACAGGTCTGATAATAGATTAAGTAACCTAGAATTATGGAGTACCTACCAACCTGCTGGGCAATATGTTAAAGACAAGATTGACTACGCTCGTGAGATCCTCAGTCTGTATAAAGATTGGGAGGAAATAGAATGAGTTTCGTTAAGTCAGGACTGCCTTGTCCGGCATGTGGTTCAAGTGATGCGGTGAGTAGTTATACTGATGGTGGGGCATATTGCCATAAATGTAATACACCTTTCGATAACAAACAATACCATGAACAGGCTGGAATCCTCCTGCCTTCTGATGGTACTGGTACTGAAAGACCCACAACACCTACAAACCCTTCAGCTTTTAAAGTCCCCGAGGAATTTGAGTTCTCTCAGGACCAACACAGATATATCCCAGCACAGATATTAAGACACTACGGAACACGGTTAACTTCTAAGGGAGATGTATTCTTCCCGTTAAGAGATCGAGATAGTAGTGTATTGTCAGGTGGTAAGGTCTGTAAGGCTGAAAGGATTGAAGGTAAGAAACAGATCTTAGCTTTAGGAAGCAACCAGAACTCTGGGTTGTTTGGTCAACATCTATTCCCTACCAAGGGTAAGAGGTTGGTTATAACTGAAGGTGAGATTGACGCTATGTCTGTGTACCACATGCTAAACAAGAGAGACCCTGTTGTTTCTGTATGTAATGGTACTGGCTCTGCTGTTAAGGATATCAAAAGAAACTTAGATTTCATTGAAGGATTTGGTGAAGTTGTTATATGTTTCGATAACGATAAGCCTGGACAGGAGAAGGCTAAAGAAGTAGCAATGCTATTGACCCCAGGGAAGGCACACATAGTACCTCTTGTTAAGTATAATGACCCTAATGAATACCTTAAGCATGGAGACTTAAAGGAATTTGTATCCTGCTATTGGGATCGTAAGAGGATGGCACCTGATGGTATCGTTAACTTAGCAGATATCTTTGATGACCTCTTGGCTGACGATGAGTTACCAAGTATCCCATATCCTTGGGCTGGTTTGAATGAGATGCTAGATGGTATCAGGGATGCTGAACTCGTAACCATTACTTCAGGTAGTGGCATGGGTAAATCCTCAGTGATGAGGGAACTAGAGTACTGGATGTTGACAGAGACTAAAGATATGATTGGTATCTTAGCTTTGGAGGAGACACCAGTAAGGACAACCCAAGGGATCATGGGTATCCACTGTAACACTCAACTACATAGGAAGAAATATCGTGACCTTGTTTCGAAAGAAGACTATAAGGCAGCGTTTAAAGCCACTGCTGGCACTGGTAGGTTGGTTGCTTACGATCACTTCGGTTCCACATCTGGTGATAATCTTATCGCTCAAATTAGATATATGGTTAAAGCTCTTGGATGTAAGCGTGTTATTCTTGACCATCTATCTATTGTGGTTTCGTCGCAAGAAGACGGTGGTGATGAAAGAAAGAACATAGACTCCATCATGACTAAGCTAAGACAGTTAGTTCAAGAGACAGGTATATCAATGTTCTTGGTGAGCCACCTTCGTAGGGTTGGTGGGGACAAAGGTCATGAGAATGGTTCTGAAGTTTCCTTAAGTCACCTCAGGGGTTCTCAATCTATAGCTCAGTTAAGTGATGCAGTCATTGGACTTGAGCGGGATCAACAAGCACAGTGTGAGAAGGCAGCAAACCTAACGAAGGTTAGGGTCTTGAAGTCTCGTTACACTGGACAGACTGGTATAGCCACACACCTGTGGTTTGACCCAGAGACTGGTAGGCTTTTGGAGATTGGGGGCGACGAAGAAGTTTCTCATTTCCTCCACGATCCCGAGGATACTGAGTACTAATCAAGAGGCTACCATTATGGTTAGAGTCTTTAGGTACCAAAGTGGTACACAATTAACATATAGAAATTATTTCTATGAACATCCTGATACTTTCTTTATGGGAGTCCAAGGTATGTGGAGGATAGACCCTAGTGATGGGGTTTCTCTTGATGTCTGTAAGCGAAACAGGGATACGGAGGAACTCATATGAGATACTTTATATATCATAGTAGTAGCATAACACTTACAGCAAAGTATACTGCTAGTAACTTCAATGGGATGCGGAGCAAACCTGTAGCTTGTCAGGAGTTACGTCGTAATAGTACTGAGATTATGCGGGGTAGGCTTACTCAACTTAAGTCTATCGAGGGATTGAGAAGAGTAGGTGATGTGGAGGAACTAATATGAGATACTTTACATATACAGATAATCCAAATGAAGATGGAGTCCTCTCAGAAACTCTTAGGTATCAAACCTCTACTTCTATATGGACGATAGCCTTCTCTAACTGGGAGGTGGTACAAGGACAGTTAGGATGGGAGGAACTGATATGAGATACTATTTATGGGCCAATTATATAAGGACCAATGGATCTCTTATAGTTTCCTATCATAGTGACTCTAGAAGGGATCCTATCTGTAAGCAGAAATATAAAGGAGCTCAGCATACTGAGATTATAGAAAAGGAAGACTTGGAACACACTATGCCAGGTTTACGTGTAGATCGTAGAGTGGAGGAATTGATATGACTTATGACGAAGTACAAATAGGTATGTTAGTAGCAGTCCAAGAGTTCACAGAGTTCTGGTATCCATCGGAGGAAGATTACTTCATGGTTCCTTGTGGCCTAGTAACTGAATGTTCTTGGAATAATTCCAGAGAACAGATACCATGGGATTCTCAAGATCAATGGTGTGTATCTGAAGAAGCCATCTATGAGGAGTTAATATGATTGCTCAAGTTGGTAAGTACTACAGATACAAGACAGGTACTGTGTATCTTAAGGTTCCTGGAGCTGTTAGGATTGTGGGTAATAGTGACAGCTCTTGGCAGGGACCTATTGCATATCGTAGACGTGATAGTGAACCCTTGCATAGAGGATGGGAGGAGTTGATATGAGATACTTTCAATTACACCTAGAAGGTACTGACTATATATTCCATGGTGAAGATGATATAGCGAGACCTGAGAGGACTCAAGTTATGGGAACTTATGGTATTGAGCAGCTGACTCCAGGTGTCCAGACTATGACAATGTCTGATATCCATAGGTATTATACAGAAACTGAGGAGTTGATATGAGATACTATTACTTTGAATTAGGTAACTGGACATATCTTATAGAAGCTGAAGACATGGATAGCAATGCCCACCGTGGTTTACTTTATAATCCTCATGTTGATGAACGCTTCGATGATCTTACAGCCTCTTCTTTATCTTTATCTAACATCATTGATAATCATGGTGCGTCAGTGGAGGAACTGATATGAATGTATATGCTTCTATCTACGGAGATGAAGAGAATTTAGATACTTATATAGATATTGTATATGAACAATCTAACACAACTCAGTATCATTCACAGACTTCAGGTCATGAGACTATGGTGTATCGAGAAGGTTCTGTTGCGAATAACGGAGAAGACTACTTATCCGCTGAACAGTGCGAAGAACTAATATAATAAGGAGGAAATATTAAAGAGTATTGCTTCGATATAGAAGCTAACGGTCTATTAGATACCGTGTCCCTGATACACTGCATCGTCATTGAGGATGTAAGAACAGGAGAAGTATTTAGTTACAGACCAGATGAGATCCTTAAAGGTCTTGAGAAACTAAAGGAAGCTGATGTCCTTGTAGGCCACAATATTATAGGCTACGACATGCCAGCCCTGAAGAAGCTCTATGACTTTGAGTTCAGTGGTAAGCTAATGGATACTCTAGTAATGAGTAGACTTAGTAACACGAACAGGTCTCTACATCCTAAATGTCCAACGACTGTTTGGGATGAACACAACCAGAAGAAGAAGATCGTAGGTCCACATACCTTAATGAACCTAGGCTACTATGCCAAGGCAAACAAAGGGGACTTCGGTGAGGATGCTGGTTGGGAAACATTCAGTGAAGAGATGTTATTGTATTGTCAACAAGATGTAAGAGTTAATGTAGAAGTTTACAATCTTCTAAGGAAGGAGTTATCAGGTTTCACAGAATACTCCATAGAACTAGAGATGGATATAGCTGGTTACATTGCTCAACAACAATCTAATGGTTGGTACTTTAATATCCGTGGAGCCTGTGAGTTATCCGCTCAGTTAGCTGAGAAGATACAGGAGCTTGAGGATGAAGTGCATAAGACCTTTAAGCCTTTACCTAAACAGATCAAAGAGATACAACCTAGAGCCTTGAAGGCTGGAGGTGTAAGCTCGGTGGGTCTTAAGTTCCTTGAGGACTTTAAAGACTTGATACCTGAGCCTGATTATATTGAAGGTCAGTATGGTAGGGAGTACCTTAGTGGTAGCTTCACCAGGATTGACTGGCCTGAGTTTAATCTAGGTAGTAGGCAACAGATAGCTGAACAGTTGTTACATCGAGGCTGGAAGCCTAAGGTTCTTACGGACAATGGTAACATAGTAGTTAATGAACCAGTGTTAGATGCTATCAGGGATCAGTTCCCCTGAGGCTACATTACTGGCTGATTACTTCATGGTAACCAAACGTATGTCTATGATAACTTCATGGATAGAGAACTTCAATGATGATACTAATAGAATCCATGGGTATGTGAATACCTTAGGGGCAGTGACAGGCAGGATGACACATAGTGGTCCTAACTTAGCACAGGTTCCAGCATCTAAAGTAGACAAGGAAGGTAAGTTACTTTGGGGATTCGAAGGTGCATATGGTGCAGACTGTAGAGCTTTGTTCACTGTACCTGAAGGAAGGAAACAAATTGGCTGTGATGCTAGTGGTCTTGAGCTTCGCTGTTTAGCCCACTACATGAATGACCCAGAGTACACAGACTTAATCTTAACAGGTGATATCCATACTGCGAACCAACATGCAGCAGGGTTAGACTTTAGGAATCAAGCTAAGACTTTCATATATGCTTTCTTATATGGAGCAGGTGATGCTAAGATAGGATCTATAGTAGGCGGAACATCAAAGGATGGGAAGCGACTTAAGAAGAGGTTCCTTGACAACACACCAGCACTTAAGAAACTTAGAGAGGGGTGTACTAAATGCTGCTGAACGTGGTTGGCTTAAGGGTATTGATGGTCGCAGAGTTAAAGTTAGGTCAGCACATGCTGCACTTAACAGCTTACTTCAGAGTTGTGGAGCTATAATCATGAAGGTTTGGTTACGTAATGTAATGAAGGCAGTAGAAGCTGAAGGACTTGACGTTCTTGCAGTAGGTAATATCCACGATGAAGGACAATTCGATGTAGCTATTAAGGATGTTGAAAGATTCAAACAGGTCTGTGAGGCTGCAATGCTTCAGGCTGGTGAAGAACTTAAGACTCGGATAGCAATCGAAGGTGAAGCAATGGAAGGTACAACATGGGCAGACACTCACTAATTAGTAAGCTTAAAGAACTTATGGATCTAAGGGACTATACAATACCTTGTGGTATGTATGGTCCTCATTACAAAGGTCTATATGTTTATATGTATGAACGTCGTTGGCTAACCCCTATGTTCTTTGTAAGTAAAGGACACATAGAAGATGGTGAGTGGATGACTCAAGAAGAGCTTAAACAACAGGAGGAAATATAATTAATACAGGTACAGTAAACGAATTAAAAGCAATGGCAAACTACACAGAGCGTGGTTACGAAGTGTTCATCCCTATGGACTCTACACCCCGCTGTGACTTTATTGCTTTGAAGGATGGGGTTGCAACTAAGGTACAGGTAAAGACAGCATCCAAGAGAACCTATCGCCGTAGAGGCACAGTGTATACTCTTGGAGTCTTAACGACCATGAGGAATGGTGTAGTTGAACCCTACAGTCCTGTAGAGGTAGATGAATTCTTTGTCGTAGGTAAAGCTATGGCATGGGTTATCCCAAATGAATCAGTCTATCCATCTAAGACTGTAATGTTAGAGTCAACTGAAGAGGATTATGTTCCACGTCATGGCTTTGACACATCGGAATGGAGGGTTGCCCTGTGAGGGTGGCCATCCTAGATCTCGACATCCCCGTATACCACTGTGGTCAAGCATGTGAGGATGAAGAGGACTGGGAGACTGTTACCAACACTGTTGATTTGTATCTTCAAGGTTGGCTAAGTAAAGCAGGAGCTACACATTACGTAGGTTATCTTACGGATAGCCCTAAGAACTACAGGAATATATTAGGAGTTACATGGCCTTACAAGGGTCATCGTAAAGCTACCTCTAAGCCTCAGTACTATCAGAGGATTAGAGATTATATGGTAGAACACTGGGGCGCTCAAGTATTAAGCGGTATTGAAGCAGACGATGGGTTAGCAATAGCCCAAGGGTTCTTTAAGTCTAGAGGAATACAATCAGTTATAGTTACAGAGGATAAAGATTTACTTCAAGTCCCTGGCTTACATTACAATGTAAATAAATCTGATAAGGTCTTTGAGATTTCAGAGGAACAAGGTGATAGGAACTTATGGTTGCAGGTTATAACAGGAGACAAGACGGATAATATCCCAGGAGTTTCCCATGCTATATCTGAATCATTAACTGGAACCTACAATGCTTGGTTACAAACAGTACCATGGGATGGCAGAAGACCTTACAGAAAGTATCCTTTACAGGAGCTGTATGGTCCTAAGTCAGCCGAGAAATATTTAGAAGAGTATCCACTAGAACAATGGCCATCAAAAGTCTTAGAGCTTTATATTGAAAAGTATGAAGATGAAGAGGAGGATGAGGGCTATGGAGCCTTGAGATTCCAAGAGACATTTGATTTAATCTACATGTTGAGGACATCCAAGGAAGCTGAGCAGTGGTTAGATGAGGAGCTAGACTTCAAACCTAAGGAGGTTCCAGTTCCTAAGGGTGTAGCTAGTATGTTTAAAGTGTACGAGGATTAAGTTATGGAACTTAGTGATGAAGATATCGAGGATGTTTATGTCCCTGAAGATAGAAGTAGAGTTGAAGTAGAAGCAACTTGCACGGAGATACATTATAACAAGGATGATATAATTGATATGGCAAGATGGCTAGGAATGACTGTTGTAGATGAGGGTATTGTATGAGATACTTAATGTATAATGGTCTGACTCAGGCTATCTATGATGAGTATGGCACTGGAAAGGAATTCAATGACCTCTTTCTTTGTAGTGGTTTTCATCCTTTATCAGGGAATGAGACAGCCGATGAAGATATTAGAATTCATGATTACGAGGAATTAATATGATTAAATATTTTGCAACTAGTGATGCTATAATTAGTCATGATAGTTCAAGGCCTACAGTACCTAGGATAGGTTACTTCATCAGTACCACACATCTTGGATATTATGCAAGAAGATGTTATTCTTATAGGGATGAACTTCGATATGGATTTGATGATAATGAAGCAGAGGAACTCATATGATCTATGAATACTTTGAAATAGACCCCTATCTCTTGGAGGACCTCTTAGTTGAGGGCCTCTTGGAACCCCCAGTTCTTGAGGAGCCTGAAGGATATGAATTATTATTTAAGGAAACAGCACAATGATCTACACAACTAGAGTAGCCACTAGTAAGGGAGGAGACTACGTAGCCATATATACGGATGAAGGTTCATTACGTATTGAATACTTTATGTCTTATGGGGGTACCAGTAGCTCAACTCTCGCTAGGTATACTGATAATAGTAATACCTTAGCGAACGATAGAGTAAGTTGGGAACACTTGGAGGAACTCATATGAGATACTTTGCTAGGGAAGACTTCACTATAACTTATAGAGGCGGTGATGGTCAGTCCGCAATTATAGTAACTCCTGGATATGAGAACTTAAATACTCCCTTATCTAATGCGTTAGATTTCTTAATAGGCTACATGGAGGAGGAATTAATTTGAACAAGCAACAATTTAATAAGAGGGTCAATGAGATCCTAATACAGTTACATCGAGGTTTCTTAACCGAGGAAGTAGCTAAGGAGTTAACAGATAGAGAACTGTTAGCTATGGTACAGCCAGATGGTGTGACAATGACACCTGTTCCTGGGAATGACGATGAGCGAAGGGCAACCTTAACTCCATTCACTCGGAAGTGGGTAAGGAAATCATTGAAGAAATATCCTACGATAACAGCATATGATCTGTTGGTATCTACAGGGTTTAAGGATAGTGAAGATGAGACTTAAAGAATTCATAGGTAAGGCACGGTATTTAGTAGTTGCCGAATCAGAGACAGAGGACCCTTGGACTTGTAGTCCTAGAGGCTCTGAGTTCTACAAGTGTTTAAGGCAAGCCACTAAATGTGCTGATAAGCTTAAAAGAAATAAGTGTAATGGTGTGGTAATTATAATACCTATTGGTCTTAAGTTAGAAGAATCATTAGATGCCGGCTAAGAGATTCTTCCCACCTAGACCCAAAGGTTTACCCAAAGGCTATGACTCATGGCCTGAACACAGACTACATAATGGATTACTTAAGGATGAGATCTTTCATCCTGATAAGATTGAATATGTAACTGAACACAAATATGAGCCAGACTTCCTGATACCTCATGCCTCTGGGACTTATGTCCTTGAGTTCAAAGGGTACTTCAGGGAATCAGCCGAAGCTGCTAAGTATACTTGGGTTAGGAAGGCATTGCCTGAAGACCATGAGATCTTATTCATCTTCGACAACCCGATGAAAGCTATTCACTTCAGGACTAAACGAAGGGATGGTACTAAGCAAACCCACGGAGAGTGGGCAACCAAGAATGGTTTCAGATTCTTTGATGAGGAATCATTCACTCAATTCTACAATCAAATAGAGAAATAAATTATGTTTAAGAAGACTACTCAATCAGTATTTGCTACGTTTACAAGTGACCTTGAGAAGGTACAAGCAAGAGAATTAAAGGAAGCAGAAGTTCAAGAGAAGAAGGAGGCAGAGGCAAAGGCTAAGAAGTTAGCAGCCATTGAGGAGTCTTCAATTGCAGGGAAAGCAATCATTAATATTAAAGCAATGCTAACAGGTGAATAATGGAAACACCTATCTGGTTACAATTAGCAGGCTATATCTACATGTATGTATTTGTATGTGGACTTATGGCCTTTAACTCTATAGTAGTGGAGGCTGAAAGAAATGAGTCACTATGATGAACAACGTCGAGAAGATTATAGAAAACAGAAGGAGAAAGAAGATAAACAAGTACCAAAGAGTAATAAACCATCTACCCCACGAAGACCCTAAGAACCCAGGGGAAATCATAGTGGATGTATATGATGTCTTAGTAGCTTTCAATGTTACCTGTCCAGCGACAGCCCATGGACTCAAGAAGTTATTGTGTCCTGGGACCCGTGGGGTTAAAGGTAAACTCCAGGATCTTAAAGAAGCTAAGGCTTCTATAGAAAGAGCAATCGAATTAGAGGAGAAACAAACTGAAACAAAGTAAAGAATTCATTCAAGTATTCCTATCAGCCCCTCAGCTAAACCCTGGTAACAGTGGTAAAGGTAAAGGTGGTAACTATAAACGAGCTTATAACAAGACGGCTAAGAGTAAAGGAGAATAAAGAATGAGTTTAGGTAATATGATTAATCAATTCAATGAGACTTACAAACCTAATGACATTGAAAGTAAACCTGTGATGCCAACAAAAGATCAACAGTCTACCTTCGGTGAGTTAATCATGGAGGAAGTAAGTGAGTTAGCAATTGCATTTGATAAGGGTGACATTACTGAAACCTTTGATGCAATCATTGATATCATCTACGTAACAGCACAACAGGGAGCCTTGTATGGTTATCCTATTGATGAAGGGTTACGTGAAGTTCATCGTAGTAACATGTCAAAGCTAGGGACTGACGGTAAGCCTGTGATCCGTGAGGATGGTAAGGTACTTAAAGGTCCAGACTTCAGTGAACCAAATCTTAAAGCAATCCTAGGAGAGTAACATGGGTGAAGAACTGACAGAGAACCAGCAGTTAATGAAGGACTACGAACAAGATCGTCAAGATAAACTTGAGGAACTTAAGGAACGTAAGGCTAATAAGATAGCCCGTAGGAAGCAACGAAACAATCGTCATGCATGGGGGAATGAAGACTCTGAATAATGTTAAACTAGTAGGCATTACAGAGCCTAAGGTAGAAGGTATTAATAACTTAGGGGAGCTGATAGCTTTTCAAGCTAAAGTATCTAATACTGAAGGGCAGTTCGATATGGAGAAAGCCTCTAGGTTATTGAAGTACCTAGTAGCTCACCAGCATTGGAGTCCTTTCGAGATGGGGTCTATGACTCTTGAGATTACTACTACTAGAGATATTAGTAGGCAGATCTTAAGGCATAGGAGTTTCAGTTTCCAAGAGTTCTCTCAACGGTACGCTGAAGCAGATCATTTCACTGTCAAAAGGGAGGCTAGGTTACAGGATGAAACAAACAGGCAGAACTCAATCGAGACTGAGGATGAGGAAGCGCAGGATGCGTTTGGTTTCCTACAGAAGACAGTCCTATCGACTGCTCTTACAGCCTACCACGAAGCCCTCGAACGAGGAGTAGCTAAAGAGCAAGCTCGTGTTCTGCTACCTGAAGGCCTGACAGAAACTAAGATGTATATGAATGGTACTATCCGTTCATGGATTCATTACTGTCAACTACGCTGTGGTAATGGCACTCAAAAGGAACACAAGGTGATAGCTGACCAAGCGAAGGCTATCCTATTAGAACAATTACCTGTATTAAAGGAGGTATTAGGTGACTAAGACAGAAGAACTACTATTAAATGTAGGGATGTTAGAAGAGTTTGAAGGATTCGAAGGACTACCTTATGAATGTCCAGCAGGCTTTCAGACTATAGGTTTCGGGAGGAACCTAGAAGTATATCCATACACTGAAACAGAGGCTAGGGAATGGTCTCTTAAGATCCTTGAAGACTATCGTAAGTCTATGATGATCCATCACCCTTGGTTAGTTGAAGCACCTATGGAAGTACGTTTGATTGTAACTGATATGGCTTATAACCTAGGGGTTCAAGGTGTCAATGGCTTTAAGAATATGTTTAAGGCTTTGAAGCACCAAGAATACTTACTTGCAGCTGATGAACTTAAAGACTCTAAGTACTATGAGCAGACAGGACATCGAGCTGAGGTACACTTCGGGACCTTGAAGGCTCTTGGAGGTGAAAGATAGCACAGATATTTGAAGCTAAGGAGGCCTATGTATTTGATTATCCATGGGCCGTTGAGATAGCAGAGCAACAAGCTGACATCCTATGGACGGAGAAAGAGATTGCAGTAGAGAAAGACATACAAGATATTAAAGTAAACATGACTCCTAGTGAGGCACACGGTGTTGTGACTACATTGAAGTTGTTTACATTGTATGAACTCAAAGCTGGTGTGGACTACTGGGGTTCTAAGGTAATGAACATGTGCCCTAGACCTTGTATCCAACGACTCTGTTCGACCATAAGCTACACTGAGATGGGTGTACATGCACCATTCTACAACAAACTTAACGAAGCCTTGAACCTTAACACAGAAGAGTTCTACTTAGGTTATAAGACAGACCCAGTTCTATCTGCCCGAATGGATTTCGTTAAGGAACTTATTGGTAGTAAAGATCCTCTAAGATCTGTAGGTGCCTTTAGTATGATAGAAGGTGCAGTGTTATACTCAGCCTTTGCATTCCTGTTACACTTCCAGTCCGCTGGTAAGAATAAACTAATGAATGTATGTCGTGGTATTAAGTTCTCGGTTAGAGATGAGAACCTACATGCTGTTGCAGGTGCTAGGTTATTTCATCAGATAGCTGAGGAGACTAACAGAGATCCTGAGGAGCTAAGGGGTGAGCTTGAGGAAGTTGCTAGACAGATCCAAGAGCATGAGCATGAGATCATTGACATGTTGTTTGAGAAAGGTCCTATGGATGGCATAACGCCTGAACAGATGAAGATCTTTGTGAACCACAGGCTTAATGTTTGCCTTGAGAACTTAGGACTTACAGCTATCTTCAATGAAGAGAACAATGTAATCCGTGAATGGTTCTATGATGGTATCAATGCTGTTCAACTACATGACTTCTTCACAGGAACTGGTAATGAATATAACAGGGACTGGAATGAGGATGGTTTCGAATGGATTATAGAGGAGGATTAATATGAACAATAACTTTGAAGTACCTGAGGAGGATAAACCTAAGAATGATGTACTGTGTACTGTCATTGGTGTAATGGAAGGCTCAAGTAAACGTGAGGTCTTGTTTGAATCTTTAGATTACAATGAGTTCCTTAAGGCCTACAGTTATCATTACAAGTCAGGTAAATACACAGCAGTATTTAAAGAATTTAATAATCAATCAGGAGGTATATTATAATGACCGAGAAGAAACCAGCACCTAAGAAACCAGCACCTAAGAAACCAGCAGCACCTAAGAAACCTGAGCCACCTAAAGATAACTTCGGTGGTATGTACTCTGGGGTTCAGAGCCAAGAGGAGTCTTAAGATAACTACGATATATCAAAAGCTATCGGATGAACGGAAAGAACTTCAGAAGACTGGAGATGTTCCGTTCTGGTTTACAACAGGTGGCTATCAACTCTTTAAAGATAAGTATCTCCATGAGGCCCGTGGTCTTAGAGATACCTATCTAAGGATAGCATCCACCTTATCAAGACACATGGTAGGTTATGAAGATGAATGGGAGGCTAAGTTCTTTAACCTCCTCTGGAACGGCTGGTTAGCTGCATCAACACCAGTCTTAAGTAACACAGGAACTAACAAGGGATTACCTGTCTCTTGTTCAGGTCAATATATAGGGGATTCAATTGATGAATTCTATGGTAACAGGAAAGAGACTGCAATCCTTACAAAGAATGGCTTCGGAACTTCTGGATATCTTGGTGACATTAGACCCAGAGGTACTTCCATATCGGCAGGAGGCACAGCAAGTGGTGTACTACCAGTCTTTAAAGGATTTGTCCAGGATATGCGAGACGTTGCTCAGGGAACATCAAGGCGTGGTGCTTGGGCCGGGTATCTACCGATCGATCACGGAGACTTCTTTGAAGTTGCGGAGAGCTTACAGGCAGAGCCCGACGACCTTAACATCGGATGGGTTATTACCGATGCATTCATTGAGCGCCTTGACGCAGGAGATCTTGATGCACGTCAACGATTCAAGAAGGCGCTTAAAGTCAAAGCAATTACAGGCAAAGGTTACTTCTTCTTTGTGGACAAGGTTAACCGAGCTAACCCGACGAGCTATAAGGTTCATGACTTAGATGTTAAAGCAAGTAACTTATGTACTGAGATCATGTTACACAGCTCTGAAGATGAGACGTTTACTTGTGTGCTTTCATCCCTTAACCTATCTAAGTATGACGAGTGGAAAGATACTGATGCTATATTCGATAGCGTGGTGTTCTTGGATTGTGTTGCTAGTGAGTTTATTGAGTTAGCTACTAACATCCCTGGATTAGAGAAGTCTTTGAAAGGTACTGTTAACGGTAGACCGATAGGCCTTGGAGCCTTAGGGTTCCATACATACTTACAACAGAAGTCAATAGCATTCGAATCATTCGAGGCACATCAAGAGAACCATGAGATCTTCGGGAGGATTAATCGTGAAGCGGAAAGAGCTACCAAGTGGCTTGCGGAGAAACTTGGAGAACCTAAGTACTGTAAAGGACTTGGACGACGCAATACTCACTTATTGGCAGTCGCTCCCAATACTTCATCAGCATTACTTTGTGGTGGAGTTTCGCAGGGAATTGAACCTGTTGTCGCCAACGTATACAACCAACCTACCGCAGCTGGAGAAATTTATAGGGTTAACCCTGTGTTCTTGGAACTTGCTAAAGGACGAGTGGGTTGGGATGATAAACTCGTCAAGTCAATAATTGACAACAATGGATCAGTCCAGCATTTAGAGTGGCTCACAGACCACGAGAAGGATGTATTCAAGACAGCCTATGAGATACATCAAGAGACCATCTTAAGACTAGCTAGTGCACGACAGCGGTACATAGACCAAGGTCAATCAGTTAATCTATTCTTTGATGCTGATGCACCTGAAGCTTACATTGCTAAGATACACCGACTAGGATTTAAAGATGAAAACATTAAAGCCCTATATTACATGCGAACTAAAGCAGGTGTCCAAGCAGCCACAGGAGAGTGTGTAGCTTGTGAAGGGTAAACTATAGGGCCTTCGGGCCCTAAGGAACAATATGCAATACTTACTATTAATACTTACATTACTATCCTTCAGGAGCGTAGCGGAGGAACCTAGATATCTCCATGAATTTGATGTCACAGCGATAGACTTTGAGCATGCTTGGAGAGGCAAGGATAACTATGCTCAGTATGAGGCTACATTATATGGGATAGGCTACAGCATCTGGAGGAACAACTTCGGCCTACGTGTTGGTTATATTAAAGGTAAAGACTTATATACAGAAGGCCGCTTTGAGCATGTAACAGTAAAGCTAAAGTATGTAGTATCCTTTGAAGCTTTGTACAAGTATGATATCACAGAACAGTTTAGGTTAGCGGTTGGGATAGGTACACACTTAATACCTGTACCACAATACTATGAGGGGATAGACCCTGATGGACATTTCGCTAATGATGCAGACAACGATGAAGGTTACATCTTAGGGCTACAATGGGAGCCTGTTGAGGACGTGCTAGTAGGGTGGAGATTCACCCACTACTCTAGAATTACTGTAGCACCTTACGACGAATGGACTAAAGGACATTCAGTATCAATCACATATAGATTTTAAGGAACAATATGCAATACTTTGTTAGACAACTAACTATGTTCTACTTTAATGAAGAACAGGAAATCTTTACATGTCAAACAGGAGTCAGGGCTAATATCACTGGTCCTTATCCTTTGCGAAGGGGACATTGGGAAGGATTTAAAGATGGCTCTGAGGATGGGGAGGAACTAATATGATACAACACTTTGCCTATGAGTTAGATGAGATTGACCTACCGTTAACAGTTGATCAAGAAGTAGAGAGATACAATTTTGAAACTAGTTCTATAAGTTTTGAGGGAAGGACGTGGCATCTATCCCAGTTAACTTTAATGACTAGTTTTGTAGGGGATATGGAGGAGCTTATATGATATTATGTGTATACTTCCAACAAGTAAGTGAAGTACAATTAGGTATTAAGAACTTAGACACTAATCAATGGCAGGAGGATACTAGGTCTTGGGGTTTTGATCATGAACATAGAGGGTTAGACCTTACCTGTAGTGCTGGGTGTTATGTAGAAGAACTTATATGATAGAAGTTGAAGCTGAAGGAGAGTACCTTAGGATCTTTAATCTTGAAGACCTTAAGGCCTATGGGACAGATGAACATATCTTAACAATCCATCACAATGAAGTACAACAATTAATAGAGGAATTACAAACATGGCAACACCAACATACACAGTAGTAGTAGATATAGATGGTAACTTTGAAGTTAAGTTAATGAAGGATGTAAAGTTCTTGAAGTGTAAAGGTACTTCGTTATTCAAAGCAACAAAGATCAAGGAGGCTTTATGCCAATGACAGGATACTCAGAGTTGAGAGGAAGGGAATCAATAGATTATGAAGCGCTTATAGCTCAACAACGTGAAGCCCGTGTTAGAGTTAACAGGTATTATGATGAAGTCGATAGATCTGTAAGAGAATTTCACGAAGCATACGGTTCTCAAAGAAATATAAGTCTTACTGGAGAGCCTGTTAGTATAAGAAGGATGCAGATGCTTTGGAATGTAGTAAGAGCTTTACCTGAAAGACCTACAGATCAACAGGTAGAAGAATTCTATGTTAATTTAACAGAAACACTTGACATTTAACCAAAAGTATGCTATAATATATAGGTACTATAGGAACAGGAGATAACAAACAATGATTAAAGTTTATTCAGCAGAGTGGTGTCAACCATGTAAACAAGTTAAAGCTTTATTAGATAAGAACAACATCAATTATGAAGTAGTTGATATAGATTCAAACTCTGAAGAAGCAAGAGCTTTAGGGATTAGAGGTATACCAACCTTGATTAATGATGAAGGAACTAGACTAGTAGGTGCTGTTACCTTTAAACAGATTGAAGAAACATTACTTAGCTAGAAACAATAAAGCCCCTAGGATCTTTAAGACCTTAGGGGCTTTTTGCTGTCTGTTATTTAGATACTCCTTTCATCTTCTCCGCTGTACGTAGTCCTGCTAAACCTAACATACCCATAGTCAATGAACCCATAGCTTCCATAGGAAGTACAGGACCAGGAACACCTGTTACCCATTGGATTACAGGGTTTGCTAAGAATGCAAAGGCATAACCTAAGCCACATACCCACAAGAGGAATGGTCTAGCACCTGCTACAAACACACTCCGATGTTGTGCTGACACTTCATTAATCTTAGCTTGAGCCATTGAAGGCTTCTGAGCTAACCTCTGTTTAATAACTTCAATGTTTAACTCTTCCTCATCCGAGGTAAATAAATCATCAAGTATACCACCCACAGCTTCTATAGGTTCTTTAAGATCTGGACTAAACCATCCCATCTTAACCTCCTATAAATTTAACTGCTATCTTAGCTATATCTGTTATAGACCCTGAGGCCATTAAGATAACACCTAGAGCTATATAGAATCCCTTAGTTACTTTGGAATCTAAAGAACTTAATGTACTTCCTAGTTTCTCTATTACCTTATCAGTCTGGTCTTGCTTCTGAACTAACAGCGCTTGTGTTACTTTCAATTCACTTATATCTTCTCTCATTTTATTCTCCATTGTTGGAGTACCTCCTCTATCTCGAACACCATTTGGTTACCCTTGGGCTAAGGGACTATAAGACCCCAAGGGCGTGAGGTCTCGCTTACAGTTTGCTTTAACGGTGCTGGAGATTGGTGAGTACTATACTACTGTATATGGGCTATAGTTCTTACCTAGAACTTGGAGAGTGATATCATCAGTAACTAAGACTGCATCACTATCAGATAATTTAATCCTTTGCATTTGGATTGAGTCAGACTCTGGACTAGCGGCTACTAAAGTATACATAGCTTCTGTTGCTAATTGTAAGCCAGTCTCTGAATCCTCATACTCTGAATGTTTCATAGTAAATGGGATACCATCTCGGTTATCCTCTTCGACTATCACAGCAGTAACACCGAGGTTGACTACAGGTGTGGTGACTACAGGGTCTGTAGCTAAGGAAGTATAAGTTGCTGTTACTACACTACCTACGGCCACAGCTGTAACCCCTACTAAACCATCAAGTGTAGTAGCGACTAAACCAGCTACAACATCGGAGGTATCGCCTATAGTAATAGCAGTACCTTGCCCCAGGACAGTGAAAGTACCTGAAGCTGTAGCCGTACCAGTAAAGGTGATAGTCTCTACTAAGTCACCACCTAACTCTCCGTCATCACCTGTGGGTGTCCTTTCTACAATCAGTTGTAGCTTTGTGAAATTTGTGAAGTTTGCCATTGTTGTTTCTCCTTATCGTGTATTAATATTAAGTATTATACCTGCACTCTGCGGCATAGTAGTGAAGGGCTTATCGCTAATTAGGCCTATGTCCTGTGCTACATCATCACATATTTGAACTAATCTAAACTTAGTATTAGCGGCGATTGAGTTGAAAGATATAGAGAAACTTAAGTGTCTTATGTCATCTGCTATCTGTCGGTTGAAGGCAAAATATCTAGTTGAATCAGGATAAGGAATCCACGCTAAGCCATCCCATACCTCAGCCCCTGCGCCCCATAGGTAACTCCCTTGTGATTCATTCTCCCTAATGATCTGTAGATCTACAGATAAATCCATATGTATTAAATCTTCTAGTATAGTAATCTCACCTAATCCTAAATCTATGGATACTTTAGGATCTGCTAGAGTAACTTCTGTGTATGTGATCACCTGAGATACATCATTAACTAAACATAGCTGGGTCTGTGGAGGGAGAGCAGGTTCCCATATTACTCTGGTAGTTACCAAATTAACACTAGGATCTACCCAAGCTCCATCCTGCCTTGCATAAACCTTGGTGTCTACAGGGGCATCAGGTATCCCACCACCTCCGCCTCCTAAGGTGCTTAAAGGTATCTTCTTCTTAGAGAATGAGTCTTCACTATCCTCTATTACTACATAATCGTTAGCATTAGGTGCTGGTTTACTATCCATCAAGGCTATTTCATTATCTACATCGGTATGAAGTACACCCTCTGTGATTGCTGCCAATGTAGCCTCTTTTAATTTATCTGAATCTTCTGTGTCTCGGATTATAAGCCTGTCAGCTCCAATAGGAGTAGCCTTAATCCCTTGTACTTTATCACTCATTGTTGTCTCCTCTTATGGTAGCCATTCTATATATTCATTATCCTGAGTTAAGATAATGCAATAATCTTCTGAATGAATGGAACCTGGAGATGCTAAGTCTCTTATAGCCCATTCGTAATTACATAATTTATCCTTGGTACTTAAGGTTCCCAAGGGATTGAACCATTCTATATACTCACAATCCTCATTAACTATTATAGCCCCATTCTCTGAGTGGATACTATGAGGAGTAGCATCATGTCTTGCAGCATTCTCGTAGCAAAATAAAGAATCACGTGTAGCAGTTATTATTTCTCTGAAGTCAGACTTCTCTACGTTTCTAATTAAAGCCCTACCCCTAGCGAAGAAGAGTTTACCATCATGAGGACCAGGAACAAAATCATCATTCTCATCCCTTATGAAGAGTCCTCTAATATCTACAGGACTTTTAAATTGTAACTGTATCTGAGCTTGTACACCTGTAGGTAAGTGAAAAGGTGTGGCATAATTAATAAAGGTATCACCTAACTGTGTTATATTAACTCCCTCAGGTACGGAAGATGATTCCCACTCTCTATCTGTAGTTGTCTCTAAGAATACTTTACCTCCGGGGGTTAAGTATTTAAGTCTAAAAGGGACACCTTCAGTAAAGAAATTTAAACGTAAGCCATAGAACATTAAGTCAGGCTCAGGTACATCAAATGTAACACTCCAGTCAGTAGATGTAAATATATCATTACCATCGCCTAGAAGAGTTGGGCCTGGTTCTATATCACCTACAACCCTAAGGAAATTAAAGTTACTGTCTTCATCATAGATAATACTTAAGCCTGAGTCAGCATTACCTATTTCTATATCATTAGTGGATCTAGCGGTACTGATTAATGATTGTCTGAAGTTACTCAAGACCCCATCACCAGTCTCTGTTTGAGTGTATAAACCCCCTCCTATTACCTGTGTTACAAATAGATCAGTATGGATTGAATCCTCCACCAACGCTTTAGACTTAAAGATAGTATCCTGTTCCTTCCTTAGAGTATCCAACGCATGATCCCCTGGGTTTGCAGCGATAGACCATTCTAAGGTATCTACTTGGTCATGTATATTATCTAATGCCTTGATACCATAACCAGAGTTGAAATAACTATCAGTCATATCAGACTCTCTTCGGTTACCTCCTTTTAATCCACCCTTCCATCTAGTTAATTTATCCATTAGATAGTAACCCTCTTACGTAGGCTGGGCTCCTTGATGCATAGTAAACTATTGTAGGTACATCAGGGCCGTTGGTCATTAAGAATACCGCATTGAGGGGAACTATGGACGCATCGTAAGCTTCCCCTGGTGCCAGCGGTAATGTATTGGTTGCTGTAAATACATCTAATTCATTCCCTAGTCCTATGAATAGGAATTCAGTGTCAGATGTATTAAACACTGTAAGTTCAGTCCTGTTACCATCCTTCCCTAAAATCATTTGGGACTCGGAGGTGGCAATGAACTCTTTGGTATATGCTAATGAAATAATATCCTCCTTAGTAGTTGATTGAACTTATAAGGTAGACCATTTAGTTACTAAGAAGTTCAGGAATTAAAAACACAAAAGCCCCTAAGTCTATGAGACCTAAGGGCTTTCAGTTACTCTTGTAATACCTCTACTGCTTTCACATATGTAGGGGCTAATAGTTTAGGACTATTACCTTTAACAATATTATTAAGATCTGAGAATGCAGGACCTAAGGCTCTGTCTATACCTTGACCGCCATACAGTGGTGCAGCCATAGCAGCTCCAGGGATTAACATACCTGACATACCCATTACCATTCTTTGGGTTATCTCTTCCGGTGTATCATCTCCAGTTGCTCCTTCTCCCATAATCAAGGGTGTCTTATATGTAGTCCAGTAAGCCATAGAACCTACCACAGCAAACATAGTTGACATCTTCCTCATTGCCTTACCATGATTCCCTTCATTCCATAACTTCACAGTCTCATCTAATGTAGGTTTCATTACCTGATTAGAATAAGTAGAAGTAAAGGATTTGAATTGACCTGCAAGTCTTAAGGCCGAACGGTTACTAGATAATAACTTAGCCTTATTAACCTTATCAGGATTAGCAATCATAGTGTTAGCCATCCTAGCAGCTCCACGTTTAACAGATGTATAGAAAGGATCAGATACTTCAGCTCCTTCATTCAACCATTTAACCGCTAAGTCAGGATCAATGTTATTCTCAGCTAACCACCTCCTTCTGGATTTAGCAGACTTACCTTCTGGATTCTTATTAAGACCTTTAATAGATCTAATCAAATCATTCCTCGAAGCCTCATAGACCACAGCACGTGTGTGTTCAGTCCATTGATGTAAACCAAAAGCTTTCATAACACTATTATTCACTTTAGCAGGGAGACCTTCAAGTCCTTCACCTACCATAGCTTCTATCCTTTCTTTAACAGCAGCCTCATTAATAAGTCCTACCTCTCTAGCTTCACGTTGTACTTCTTTCAGTGTCATAGAACCAAAGAGTTTCCGTGCGGTAGTACCACCAAAGGAATTAGCAATCCCCTGTAAACCAGTACCTTCATTCAACCTGAATAACATAGTCATAGGTTCTAAGGCTGACGTTATGGTAACTAAAGGAAGCTTCAAGGCATTCTCTGCACCAATGATAGTATCAGTAACTCCTTTAAATTGAGCAGTACCTCCATAGGTTCCATCTAATAACTTATAGATATCTTGGATAGAAGTCCTTTCCCTTTCCTCTAAGAACCTTCCAGTCCCTTCAACTTCCTTCTCGATATCATCAATCCATTTATCTAAGTTCTTACCATTGTAACCAAACACTGCATCTAACTCAGTCCTCTTAGCATTGTTCATTAAGTACCTATCAATAGAACCAATGAAGTTATCATCCAAGAAATCATCAAGCATTGCATCAGGAACATCCTTCCACTTCCTGTGACCTACAGGTTGTGGTTTACCTCCTTTAATAAATCTACCAGACTCATCAGACTCTTTATTTATATTAAGAGCTATATCCCTTGCAGATCTTTGAGCTTGCTCTAGGTCATGCTTAGGTACACCTTCCTTATTAGTAATTGAATTAACCCGAGCGGCTAGTTCAAACTGTTGTTCAGGAGTCTTAAGTTTCTTACGATCATAATATCTTGGTAAGAAATCTTTAGCTTCATCAACCTTAAGGCCATTAGATTTAGCATAGTCCCTAGCACTATCTAATAAGTCACGATAACCTTGAGCGGCTGCAAGGACTGTAGGGTCTTCAGACTCTTCAACTCCTCGCATATGCTTCTTGAGTTGTTCCTCTTTACCTTTCACTAGGTTCGCTAGGTCGTTAGATATAACAGAGTACTCACCTTGTTTATAATGTGTTCTCTCTTGTATGGTTTCAATAGGCGCTCTACCTCGTGTACCTGACCTAGGATCTACAGTATCTATAAGTAACTTAGCACTTGGAGATCTATCAGCTACTCGTTGTAAGCTTGATGTAGCACTAATAGCATAGTCTTTAAAAGCATGCATGAACTTATTATTAGCTTCAGTAAGATTCTTAGTACCAGTTAAATCAATACTAGATATACCTTGAACCCTAACGTTACCTTCCTTTAATAACTCAGGGGTAAGTCTACGTAGTGTATGTTCAACACCATCAGCATCTTGAAACTTCATAAAGTTCTGGGTGATTACAGGATTCCTGTTCTGAGCTTCAGCCCACTTAGTTGCTATGTTTGCTTTAGTATCTAACTTAGAACCTTTATCTGTTAAGGATTCCATCTCAGATACTATCTTAGTTACATCACTACCTCGGAACTGAGCAACCTCTAGTTCATTCTGTTTGATATCAATCTCTTCTTGGATAACCTTCATAGCATCTTCGTCATCTAAGTATCTTTCTTTCATCTCTTTAAGACGTTCAACTCTTTCAGTTAAATCCATAGTACCTTGAGACTCACGGACCTCAAAGGTATAAGCATTACCATTGATGTCTACGTATGTCTCTGTAGTTTCATCCTTGACAGCTACATCTAATATGGTTCTATCTCTAGCAACATCTAAGTTCACCTCAGAGGATCTTGCAGTTTCAGCACCAAAAGCTCTTGCTTCAGCCCTAGCCGCAGCATAAGTACTAGCCCTAGAAAGACCACGAGTAGCCGCAGCACCTGTAGCAGTAGTAACAACACCAAGTAATCCATCTACCTGTGATTGCTCAAAGGCTCTGGCTGCATCTACTTCTCCAGTCTTAGTAGACTGAGTAGCTATCCTATCTAAAGTCCCTAAGGTAACACCACCTGCATAAGCACCAGTACCTGCCCCTACTACCTTGGCTACTTGAGTAACCTTAGCTCCAGCACCTACAGCTCTTGCGGCACTGACAGCAGCAGTCCCCGCCCTAGCGGCAGCAAACTGAGGGAGGAATATTAACTCAGGCTTATTGACAATCTCTTGTACCATCTGTTTACCAAAGGTCACTGGGTCTTCCTTAACCATATCAATAAACTCAGAGAATGAAGGTAGCTCAGAATCTATCATCGCTTGATCCATTTGGTTCTGTAGTTGTAGTTTATACCTTTGGTTCCATAAGGCTTTAGCTTTCCTAATGCCTTCATAGTCTGTAAGTTTAACATTACCTAATTGAGATAAGGTTAAGTTAATCTCATCAACAGCAGCCATCCTACCCTCAATAGAATTCTCAGGTACATAGTCTTCATCAAACTTCTGATGTATCCACTCGGAGGCATGTACTACGAAACTATTATCCTTAGCTCCAAGCCAATCAATCTCAAAAGGTTTCTCAGATTCCTCACGTTTGAATTGAGCAAATGATTTAGGTTCCCATACAGCATCAGGATCTAGCTCTTCATTCCTTGCATCTTGTTCTTCAACAGCGATAGCATAAGGATTGTCATCCCCTGCAATATCATACATATCTTGAACACCACCATCAACCTCTGAATCTTCAGGTAGATCATACATAGAAACTATACCATCGTCAGGGTCTTCAGGTTGGTCATACATAGACTGTATGGATTGCTCAGGTTCCCCTTCGTTTAAGTAAACATCCTCTACTATATTAAAAGGTTCATCGGATAATGGCTCATTGGAGGGCAATGAACTTAACAGTACACCTCCTACTTGTTTCTGTTTCTTTAACTCTTCCTGCTCCTTTAGTAGATCATTAGCCATTGGCCCTCCTTATAATTTAAAAACTGAATGTTGGTGTAGCTAATAGTTTATCGAATTGTTCAGGATCACTTAACTTAGTGATACCTAAGCGTTGATGTACTTGCTTAGCTTCGCGTAGTCTATTAGTATTCCTACCATAGAATAGTTCCTTATCTAAAGCACCATCCTCTATCCATCTAACAACACCTTCAACACCTAAGACTTTAAGATAAGATTGAGCTTTCCATGCTTGCTTAAGATCTGCAAGTACTGCTGGTTTCATATGCTTACCTTTAAGATATCGATGACCTTGTTGTTGTGCTTCTAACATTGCACCAGCCATAGCATTCTCAAAACCTTCAGGTGTTTCATTACCTGCGATACTAAAGAATCCTTCACCTTGATCAGCCTCCTCCCATTGTTCCCTTTCAGTCTCAGGGAAGTCAGCGTAGAATTGACCTTGTGGTTTATTATCTTTACCTTTATCTAAGTAAGTAGAGATAGTAGTAAACTTCACAGGGGTGATAGGGGCTTCAGGGTCTGAGGATTTAGTAGCATATACATTAGTATTATATACTTCATCAGTCTCAGGGTTGAATACCCTTTCAGTAATAGTTTGTGAACCATCCTGATTAGTCTTCGTAATAGGAGAGATCTCTTTAAGACCTGTAATTCCTGAAGGTACGAATGTATGGGTAGTCTCTTTAGTTACAGGATCTGTGAATGAGATCCTAGTACCACCACGTCCACCTTCCACTGATTCCTGTTTAGTGATAAGCATCTCAGCAGGTTTAGCAAAGGGGTCCTGGTCAGGGAATGCCCCAACAGGTTTAAGAGCATCGGCAGAATCTAATGATAGTTCCTCACCTTGTCCAAACTCTTCGGGACTTGGATTAACTCCAGGCTCAAACTCTGTACTTGTAGGATCTACATCACCTTCTATCTGATCCTCAGGTCTTGCAGCAGCTTCACCAGTAGGTTGAATATCAGGTTGCTCCGCAGCCCTAAAGCTCTTAGAGAAATTAGCAGCCCAATCACCAATAGGAGATCTAGCCTGCCCTTCAGCTATTGAAGGCATTAAGAACTCTGGTTCCTTTAGAGCTGTGGGACGCTTAAGGGCTGTGAGTTTACCATTACCTACAAGCATTGCAGCTCTAGAGGCTGCCTCAGTACTATAACCTTGTCCCTTAAACAAAGACATTTGCTCATGATAACCACCAGCCTCTATGCCTTCAAGGGCTTGTAGTTGACTACGGTTATCTTCATATCGTTTAATCTTACCAGCATATCTAGACTTGGCCTGTAAAGACCTCATCTGATTCTTTAAGTCATTAGTCTTATCAATCCTTTGCTGTCTACGTTGTCTCTCTTGTTCAGAGTATTCAGCTACTCCGGCAGCCCCTGCTAGGAGACCTTGTGCCCAACTGATAGCCATTATATATCTCCTTCTTTAAGTTTCTGGACTAAAGACTTTGAGACTCCTTTAGGAACTGGTAATGTATCTATGGATACTTCCCCACCTTCAGCTGCTTTCTCAAGTGCTGATATCTCATCCTCTTCATCAGTAATCATATCATCCTCAGGATACAGAACAGGATCTTCCACTTCAGCAAACGTAGCTAAACCAGTCATCATGTATACCGTAGGTTCGATAGCTGATAACATTAAGTCTGTATTAATCTTACCTGAAGCCATTGCTTGAAACAATAACATATGAGCTATGTCCTCTAAAGGTACACCCTTCCTCATTGGATCAAGTACACCATCAATATTATCTTCCTGTGTTACATTCATAAACAAGTCATCAATGAATGGTTGTAAGTTTGTATACTCAGGAGGAGTCTCCCAAGGCTGAGGGTTCTCAGGATCTTGAGTTAAAGACTCTCCAGGGATAGGCCCATCTAACATCTGAGCCCCTTGTGCATCTGTAAAATCTGACATATTAACCAAACCCCCTTGTCATACGTTGTGTTTGTGCTTGCATAGCAGCTAGCATTTGTTGTGATAAGAAGTTACCACCACCAGCACCTACACCACCTTGGCCTTGTGCGTTACCTCCGAAGCGGTTACCACCTACATCACCTATAGCTTGGATAGGTTGAATACCACCAGAGTTCTGTTTAAGCATAGCCTCAGCTAAATCCTTAGCGCCATCCTGTAACTTCTCTCCTGGAGTCTTAGTGCCTGAGACAGTACTCTTAACTATGTCAGACTTAATACCTGTAGAACCTCCAAGTCTTGTAGCATCATCTAGCTTAGTAGCAAATGTAGATTGATCTGCTGCTGCTGACGTTGGACCTGCGGCTATCTGTGGATCATTAACTGCTTCAATCTGGAAAGGCTCAGGTCCTTGAGATGCCATTGGATTACCTGCGGCATCCACAGGAGTAGCTCCTGCTTCAGATAAAGTAATTTGACTGTTGTCGAAACCTAAAGCCCCGCCAACATCCTCAGCCATCTTACCAACTGTTTGATCGAATAAGGATTGACCAGCAGCTTCCTTGATTGCAAAGTCAGTAGCCGATGCAACACCTGCTTCTACAGCAGCCTTACCAGCTTCACCAGAGAATGCACTTGCAAATCCATTAACTGCCTCACCAGCAGCTTTACTTAAAGAGCCTTCCATTATACCACTTAAGCCTCCCTCAGCAATAGTACCTATAGCCTTTGAGATACCTTGGGACATAGAGCCTAAAGTACCAGCAACCCAGTTACCTGCGGTGTATATAGCAGATCCTATAGATCCCATAACACCACCAGCTGCCGCTGAAGCAGCACCAAAGGCAGACCAAAGTGGAGCAGCATAGGGCGCGAGGACACTCAGCGCTATCATCCCTACGGGTCCTAGTTTGTTAACTACTTTCCCTACCCCCTTTAGTATTTTAGTTCCTATCTTACCTCCTAACTTCCATAACTTCTTACCGCCAGGTAGTGAGGTTACTACTTTCTTAGCTATGTTCTTAATTCTCTTAGCTGTTTTCTTTACTGCTTTCTTTATGCCCTTCCAGGCTTTGGATAACCATCCCATATATTAAGTCCCCCATGCATTGAAGATAGATACAGCGGCTCCCGCTAAGGTCTTAATGTTCTCAAGGGACTTAGCGTCAGCCATTGATTCATTACTTAAGGCGGCGATAGCCATCCTAACCCTTCTCTCTTCTTCATTCTGTACATTATCATTAGCCCACTTAGCTGCATCACGTTGCTCTTGCCATAGGAACGTCAGGGCTTGATTGCTCAAGTTGAATTGATTCATAGCATTAGCTTGGTTAACTGCATTCTCTGCGGCTGTATTCATTTGATTCATTTGTCTACGCCAGTTAACATTAGACTGTGAGATTGCCGTAGCATTCTGAGCGTTGAACTGTTCCCTCTGGAACCCTAAGTTAGCATTGAACTGAGACATTGAGTTAGCAGCGTTAGCACTAAACTGTCTAGCTGAGTTCTGTTGAGTAGCATTAAACTGACTTACAGAAGTGGCTAAGTTTGCGTTAAACTGATCAGCTTGTTGTTGACTCTGAGCATTAAACTGGAGAGCTGTGTTCTCAGCGGCAGTATTAGTTAACATTGTTTGTTGTCTAAACTGTGAATCCATCATCAATGCTTGTTGTTCATTGTTTAAGTTAGCTATATCCATCTGAAGGAAAGCTTGAGCATTAGCAATAGAAGCATTAGTTTGATTCTGTGCTGTAGCTATGTTAGCATTCGTAGCATTAGTAGCGTTAACAATAGAGGCTTGCTGTTTATTATCTAAGTTCTTCATTGTTAAGTTCTGGAAGAACGTAGAGTTAGCTAGCATTGCTTGCTGTTCATTAGATATATCCTGTTGGAATACAGCAAGTTTAGACTTAGCATCAGCCTGTGCAATCGGCATAGCAGCATTAATGATAGCATTGAACATAGCATTCTGTCCTACACTAGAGCTTGATAAACCCCTAGCTGCCATCTGAGCTTCTGCTTGTGCAATAGCAGGCTGGGCCCAATCTGGAATGTTGCCAGTCCCTAAGTCTCCAAGTAAACCATCTAGTTGTCCTTTAACTGTAGCACCGTTAGGTACTTCATGAGTTAAGGCTTTAGCCATTGTCCTAGGATCTACAGCATCTAAGTCTTGTATAGCAGCTTGAGCATTAGCAGCCGTAGCTCTACCACCTCCCGCTAGTTTACTAACAGTACCTTTAGCAGCGGCAACTACTTCAGTATATTGTGCTTGAGCAGCAGCCATATCAGCAGGAGTTACAGCCATACCTATAGCAGCTTCCGCAGCTCCAAAACCTACAGCAGCTATCTGAGCTTGAGGAGATATCTGGAATGAAGGATCGTTAGGATCTATAATCTCCCCTTCTCCTTCGCTTATAAGAGTAGCCGACTGAGTAGCACTATCAGGTAACTGAGGGTTTAAAATATTATTAGATAGTTGATTCCTTACTGCGTTGTATTGTTCAGCTATAGTACCTTCAGGTGCAGCACCAGTAGCGAATGGATTACCTGCGGGGTTACCAGATCCTGGGCCTCCGCCTCCGTCAGTTGGTCCACCTACAGTCCCGGGACCTCCAGGATCTACAACAGGAGGCTCTCCACCTCCTCCTCCACCTCCTCCGAATCTACCACCCCCACCTAACCTCGGGTCTCCTATATCTTCAAATCCTGTATGTACGTCACCATTACCAGATCTTGGGTCCTCAAAGAAACCAGTACCCCTACCATCTATAGGACCATCAGGTATCCCAGGAGTGCTTGCTCTTTGTAGGGCAGTAGGTGCTTTAGCAGCAGCTGGTGCAGGAGCTTCCCTAGTTAATGTATTCTTTGTTAAGGTATCTTGAGCGGGTTGTCTGAAGTTATCCCTAGTTGGTCGTTGTATATCCCCATTACGTAGTTCCTCCCTGACAGTACCAGATCGTTGGGTGTTAGGAGGAGTATCACCCATCCTGAGTTTATTATCTTCTAATGCCATTTAATCCTCCTATGTTTGTTTATCTTTATTAGCGCCAGCTTTTAACGTATCATCAGACTTCCCAGTCCCTTCATCCCACTCTACGGACTTAGCTGTATGGTTTGTATCTATCCAGTCTAAGATATTAGCTAACCATGTCCATCTCTTCTTGCCTTTAAGTCTTCCTTTATAGGCACGTGAGCTTATAGTCTCATCAGGGTATCCCAGTAATAAAGTATTTAGCCATTGATCATATCCAAGACAGATGTTCTTAGAAACCCTAAAGCTCTTAGAGCCCTTGGGAAGACCCAAGAACCCTATGAATGCTACTACGAAGATACCAACGAAGAGGTATCCTACTACTTCCATGCTTCCTCCTCTGTCCCTTCCTGGAATAGATTAGGAAGTCTACTTACCGCTAAGATCTCTAAGTCTACGAGAGCTTGTAAGCCCTCTCTTAACTCTTGGGATTCTAGATCAATGTAAGTAGAACTAGCTAAGTCATCCATTAATACTTTAACAATAGTAATAGGTGACTCTGTTAGAGCTACCTTCTCTAATAGGGTAAGCCTTCTGCGGAAAGATCCAACAGTTATCTTCATCCTTTTAGGTCTAAGAGCTTCTAGTTCTTCAGGGGTCTTAGGGTTCCCTGGGTGTCCGATTGTAACTTTCATTATTCTAAAGGCTCCTTACGATCTAATAGTTGAATAAATTGCTGTCCTGTACCCTCTACCCATAGATCATACATGATAGAAGTAGTACCAATACACTTAGTCCTTACAGTATGAGCTGCTAGTCCAAAGCTATTTTGATCATGAAACAACACACCATCGAAAGCTATGAAGCCATTAATAGCACAAGCTGTTGCTCCAGCTCCTGAACCATGACATACTAAGTCTCTACAGTACTCATCTTCAATGGTTATCTCAAGATCATCAGAGTTAACAACAGCAATCATACCATCTATAGTACTTCCTGAGAATGAAGAATCTTGTTCACCACCTCTACTACCTACAGTTGTCCCATATGTATAGATAACTTGTTGGTAGTAGTTAGTAGCTAATACTCTTTCATCTAGCTTAAAGATAAACTCAGGGGTTAAAGCAAACGTCCAGTCCTTAACTAACTCTGTACCAGCATCATGGGTATTATCTACCTCGATAAGTGAACCATAACCTGAAGTATCTATAGTCACATCCAACCCATCAATCTCTACTACTGTACCAATCCTAAAGAACGGTTCAGCACCTGGGACTCCTAATAGATTAAACCTAGCATCCATAGTACCACAAGTTGCAAGACCTGAGCTAGTATTAGACGGAGGCTCTACATCTACTGATGTAAATAAATCCTTAGTAAAGTTGTAGGTGTTAGAGGCTTCAGGATTCTTTCTAGATTCATCTATAACCTGTGTATCTAAGAAGTATTCCGAGTCCTGATTGAGCGCTAAGTCTCCAGTAGCTGGATCAATAGCTACCTTACTAAAGGAGGACTGAATAGTACCTGTATTAGTGAAGTATAATTCCTTCTCCGGAGATACAAAGATATAAGAAGACTGAGCATTAACGCCAGAGAATGAACCGTAAGATGTATGTGATATTGTGGCATCACTAGCTCCTAAGGTAATCTCTTCAATGAATATACTAGTTGAATACTTACCAGCCATTAGGATCTTACCAGTTGCCGATGTAAAGATAGCATGACTAACAGCCGCTGCATTAATTCTTTGTGAGACATCTACAGCTCCTAAGATCACAGCGTCCCCTGTAATATTATAGATAAATAGAATCTCAGTTGTATCCATACCTATTACATTGCCATCTGGAGTTTCATATAGAGACTCAGGGCTTCCAGGCGTTACATCAGTTCGTCTAGCTATTGAAGACTGAGCGCTAGCTACAGAACCATTAACTGTGTAGAACTTAGTCCTTGTATTAGAAGTATCATATGCTGCTTTCACAAATAACCTACCATCAGTCATCCATAATAATTCTGTATTAGTAGCAGATAAAGTAGTATCAAAACCATAAGTAGAATTAAGTACAGCATAAGAACCTGAAATAGCTACATTATTCAATGTTATATTATCTACGTCACCGTCTGGAGCATAGAATACTATAGGTGCTGTGTATAGATTAGTATCAGTACCTACAGCTACAGCAGCAGTTTGACTATCCCTGTAAGCTACAAAGTTAGAGAATACAACACTACTGAAAGTAGATGAAGCAACTAATGAAAAGTTCTTAGTAGTCGTAGTACCTGTAAACCTATCAGTAATTTCACAATTAATAACATGAGTAGCTGTAGCAGAACTTAGGTAATAACTAACTAATGATACTAGAAACTGATCACCCTTACCTATAACAAAGGAAATAGAAAGAGCACCGTTAACGACGGTACCTATCTTCTCTCCAGTCTTGTGGGTACTATTGTTTAAATGTCGTTGAGGGATAAGAGTATTAGTTCTTGTTTGATAGGACATCTCATCACCAATCTGTAAGTCCCCAGAGACTGTGATATCCTTAACGGGGATTGTAACCTTAGTATTTGTGGAGCCACTCCCAGCTACCTTACTGAATTTCTCAGCCATTATATTACCTCCATTGTTGTTGAATCAGTAGCTACGAGTCTGATGGTATCACCAGGGGCTAAGATTATATTAGTTCCAGGGGCTACTTCAATAGCTCCTTTGATTGTTTGTGTTGGGTTCAATACTTGTACTACATTCGTTGAGAACCTAGAGTTAGTAATGAGAAACTCTTGACCTGCTGCTGGTACAGGTAATGTACAATCTACTGTATTACTAGTACCATCAATGAGATAATCGTAACCATATACAGCTTCAAAGTCTACCGTTGAGAGAGCCGTTAAGCCTACTTGGTTTAACTGTGATAAGTTAATGTGTCCATGGTTAGAGTTCTCAAACACATCTATCTGTGATTGTAAACCAATATCAACTGCCTCTAGGGTAGCAGCATTAGTATCTACATATAACTTAATAGACTTCTGAGTTGCTAAATGCTTATCTGAGTTTGTTACTAAACCAATCTCATCAAGGATTACAGAACCTGTAACTCCTGTGGAACTCAAGGTAAAGTCTTGAGCTAAAGTTAAATCCTTAAGCAAGGGAACAGCAGCTCCACCACCTACCGTACCGTCATGATTATGTCCAGTCACATCATTAAAGACATTAACCAACCAATCAAATTCTAAGTTACCATGTTCTGCTAAGATTACATCACCATCTATGAACACGGATTGTCGAGTATAGCCATTAGCGATAGATCACCTCCTTATCTGTATGAATTCTCCATCCTTTAGTTGAAGGACGGCCGCCTTTAATTAATCTATGTACATCAGGAGCATTAAGCTCCCACTTCCTTGCAAACCCTTGTAGGGTAGAAGGAGTATGAACTCCATGTTCTTCGTGTATTAGAGTAGGATAACCATTAGGATTTAAAGTATTCGATATTCTCAGTCTAGTCTCTTCATCTGTTTCATGTCCTTTCTTAGATTCACTAATCTTATCTCTAATAAGTTGATTCATGAAAGGAGAGAAGCGACCTCCTAGTTTCTGATTATAAGTGTTGCGTGAATCTACAAAGGGTTGATCCACTATCTCAGCCTCATAATCATAAGCTTCTGCTTCATTCTCAAATTCTTTATAATCTCTCTTGACATTATCCCAGCCATACTTAGTAATAGCTTTACCTACGACTTTAGATTTGTCAGAACGATGCTTCGAGAATCTTGTATCTAAATCTGTAGTCACTCCTATATACTCTTTGTTGTTAGGAAATAGTAACTGGTACACATATGCTTTCATTATAATCCTCCTGTTAAATTCTACCTGATGGAACGAAGGATAGATCAAAGCCCTGAAGACTAAAAGGATCACATCGTTCACCTGAAGGGAATATCCTGATTGCGATAGTCTTACCTGATCCCTCGGTCAAGGTGTTAACTACTGGTGCTTTCTCAGTACCATATGTTACGTTGCCAGTCTTATAGACTGTAGTTCCATAAAGCGCTGGGGCTTTAAGAGGACCAACAGCATAAGGTGCAGGTTGATAAGCTTCCTTAGCATCATGATCATACTTAACTGCTATGTTGAAACTTGTATCTCCTTCAACCTTTAAGTATGTTAAGAGCTTGTGTACATTCTTCCTAAGCCCTGGGTCATCAATAGCAAAGAAAGGTGTCTCATATAGGAAGTATATGTAGGCTCCATTAAAGTCTACCCCTTCATCATGGAACCAAAGGTTACCTACTAGATCACCAGTAACAGTCTTCTCCTTGCCTCCATAGAAACCATTATGAATAGAAGCTACTTCAAACCCTGTAATCTCAGAGAATGCAGGACGTGAGTTACCATTCTCATCTAACTCCATATGCATTATAAGACTATAAGAACCTACAGGTTCTCCAGGTTTAGCTTTAAAGAATATTCTATACTGTACTTTGTTCTTAAGTGTTTCACTCCTCACGTCATATAAGTCTATGTCTTTATTGATAACCCTAAGTCTATTAGCTACTGACTCAGATAAGGTAGATATATTTACATCGCCTATCCTAGCGGTTGCTGAAAGAGTTCGGATACCATCGGGACTTAGGAACACTAAGTCACCTGCTAGTTCCTGAATGGAATCCCCATTAACACAACCAATCCTTGTAGTTACTTGGACTCGTTGAGGGGAACCACTAGATAACCCGTCAACCTTATGGATTGAGTTACGACAGAATACATATAAAGATTCCCTGAACATCTGTAAACCTACTACTGTATCATTGAATCCTATAGAACCTGCGTTACCTCCTTCGAAGTCATCAGGTTTAAGGATGTCAGAGTAGTAGATCTCAGCTGGTGCTGAATCCATTCCCGATATAACATACTGATCTTTAAACTTCTCAGAGTGTGTAGCTCCCGATAGAGATCCTGCTGTTAAGGATAACTCCTTGTAAGTATATGTACTATCTTCTAATGTAGTGCCATCGATCTTAAAGAAGAAAGGACTGGAGCCTTCCGAAGCTCCCATTATAATTACCTCTGTTCCTTGCCTAAAGACTTGGAAGTTATAATGATAACTAGTACTTCTAGGTAAAGCAACGGCAGCTTGTAGAGCTGTGTAATCAATACCATTTGGGTTTGCCACTAAATCCATAGTCTTATTGATCTGAGTCCAGTTAGTTAAATCATAAGTTAAATAAACTGCTGAGTCATGACAAGCAATAAGTAATCTATCATCAACCCAGTGTACCCCTTTAATCCTATTCTCCTCAGTACCTGGAGTTCTACCAGAACCTAGGGGTGTATACCCTGAGATCCTTCGGTAACCACCATCATTAGATGGCTCAAAGTTTACTAAGCGTGTAGCCCATCCAGGTTTATTGAGTAATTCTTGCGTGTTAGTTGTCAGGTCTAATCCTCCCCTACACGCGATAGGGAAGGTCTGCTCTGTTGCAGCCACTAGACCCACCAAGCCCTATTGGTTTGGTTAGTATACTTCTGCTTCATCTTCTTCATACCTTTCTCAAACCTAGAGTAGGCTATCTGTGCTTGCTCTATGTTACCTCTAAAGCTCCATAGTTGATGCAAGGCTCCATCTACTAATACATTATAATGGATGTCAGGCATAGGGATCTCATCGGTTGCAAACTCAAACCGAGAAGGCCTAGCCCATATCCTATAATATAATTTACCTATGTTGGAGATATCCGTAGGGAACGGGAGTAAACCCATAGACCTACCGTCAGCTGACTGGACTATATACTTAGGTTCAGAGAGTGAATCAATAATGGTTTGACCATCTTGATATTGTTCCCAGTTTAAATAAGTTAAGTCCTTCTTATCATCATCAGCATTAGTGTAGTAGATCGTAGACCAATCTACAGCATCCTTGTAGGGATTAGCAACAGGGATCGTAGTCCATTCAGTAGTAGGCACTAAGGACTTCTCACCTGAAAGTTCTGGAGTACCTAATGAAGTATCTGTTAAGTCATGCATCCAAGGCCATTTATATTCACCTACGATATCAAAGTAAGTTCTATTGATAGCTTCCTTAGCAAACTGTTGTAACCCACGGGCCGATTGGAACTGTTGAGAAGTCAAAGGTACTTCATTGATTCCCTGTAGTATAATGTTAGTGTATTCTAAATATGTCATTGTTTCTCCTTATAAGCGATTCATGCTGTCCCATTGTATTCCATCACGGACTGATGAGTCAGGAAGTGCTGCGGGTGGTGCCCCTCCTGTCACGGTAGGAACAAACACAATAGCACTTGAGTATATAAATCCAGGTTCAATAAACTTCTCACCTTTAAAGATAGGAGCAAAGACTTGGCTAGTAGATTCTATTCTCTCTAACTCTATCAGCTGATCCATCTTAACGATAGGACTAAAGACTTGACTTGTAGACCCTATAGTCTCTAAGGTAATCTTCTTATGCTGCCTAACGGTGGGACTATATAACGTAGTACCTTCTATCCTAGTATTGATTGTAATCCTCTTAGCCTTCTTGACTTCCGGCTGGAAGACTTGGCTAGTTGAATCAATAAATCCAGGGATAATCTTAGTGGACCCAAGGACTGTGGGATCGTATAGTACAGCAGTAGAGCTAATGAATCCAGGCTGTATAATCTTATCCCCTGGAGGTGATACTTCATTCGCCCACTCTAATATGTTAGAATTATTCCACCCAGTACTAGTACCTATCCCTGTTCTACCTGTTGAGGTTACTTGTTCGTCAGAAGTAAACCACCCAGTCATATCGGATTGAATACCTACACCTAAGGTAGTAGCTGAAGCATCATTAGTTATATTATTAAGACCTTTAATATTCCCCGTATCATCACGTATTCCTTTAGTGCTTAAGGTCTCAATGACGTTATTAACTAAATAAGAATCCCCCGTACCTCGTATACGTAAAGAGCCGAATTCTGAATTACCAATTATGTGGTTATCAAGTAATGTTAAAGAACCAGAGCCACCAGCTATCTGAATACAATAATCGTTAGGTGCTTTTAATTGACTTTCTTTAATAGTAATGTACACAGTATTAGTAGGGAAGATACACATCTGATCAGATTCAAACCCACAAGAGGTAGCAATTAAAGTACTAGAAGTATCATGAGCCACTGCACGGGTAGTATTAGTTAAGAAATCAATATCCCTAAACTCAAGAATCTGAGCATGTTGGAACAGATTACCTGTGTATCCTATAGACTGTCGGATACTTATGTTACCAGCATCACCTAACTTACCGTTGAAAGGGGTAGCCCCTCGTATGCATAGCTGTTCAAATTCCCCATTAAAATACCGAACCTCAGCGGGTAGCTCCTGACTTTCTGTTACTATTACTTCACTAAGTACATTACCTTTACCTTTCTCACCAGTGCGGTGTGCAGCAAAGCTAGTATAATCCTGACCGGTTCCTATAGAAGTTGATATTAGAGGAAGAATCCTCTCCCATCCTGAATCCCCAGTAAAGTTAGTTAAAGTCAACAACTGCCCATTGATCTCATCAGTTACAGTAGTGCCGCTGGTCTTATTAAACAACCAGTACCGAGAGTCCCCAGGGAAATCATAGCTTATATATTTAAAATGCTTAATCTTAATACCTGATGAGGTATTAGTACATAGTTCATCATCCTCAAGTAAGAAACCCTGAGTCACACTTGTAAAGGAGCCAGTCATTGCTACTCCGTCTAGGAAAGCTGTAAGTGTACCACCCACCAAACGAACCTTAAAGTTGTAAGGGCCCCCTGATGTTACAGGTAATGTAACAGGTAATGTGAAAGTAAAGGTTGCCCATTGCATACCCATCCTCAGTGTAGTTCCATTGAAGAATATATGATGTTGTCCCGACGTTGCAGTACCTTGTACTAATACAGAAGGATTAGCTAGAGCTGTTGTCTCATAAGATAGCTCAAAATCTAAAGCAAAGTCCTTAGATAGATTAGTCGTAGGGGTCATCGCTATCTTCTCAGTCCCTTGAGGGAAGGTAACTTTTAATTGATAGTTATCCTTTGAGTCCTCGAAGGTCTCGAATAAACTATAAGGGTCACTATCAATACCTGCTGGTTTAGATATCCATGTAGCGGACACCTGCTCACCCTTAGCACCTGTAGTACCTAAGGAATTAGCATTATCAAAGGCTACACCTGAAGCCCCTGATAATGCATCGTAAGTTGTAGTACCATCAAAGTACTGTAAGGTTAAGATACCATCCAAGTCAGGGTTATCCCATGCAGGTTGTACTGGTAAGTTAATCTCACTTGGATATGTTATCATTATCTACCTCCTACATCTAAGCTAAAGCTAGCCCCTTTAATATCAACTTCGCCTGTGATTTGTATATGCCTACCTTTAAGTTTCCTAGGGATAGTTACCTTCCTCTTTAAAGTACCTTTAGGTATCTTGAATTCAGGAGAGTAGTCCAAAGGATAAAAGTCTAATTCACCTTGTTCTTTCTCAGCTAAGCTAAGCTTAAGGGTTAAGTCTTTAATAGTCGTAGTCTCAAAGTCTACTTTAACTTCGATAGCTTCTAATCCTACATTAACGATGAAATCTGCCTCAATGCCTGTATACTTAGTTCTACTAGAACTTGAAAGACCTATAAGCTTTGAAGCCTCGAAGTCCTCAGGTGTACTATCCTTAAATGGTCTTGATATAGGGTTAGCATAGTCTTTAAGGGACTTAACGAACTCTGGAGTAGCCGCTGCTAATCCGCCTAATAAAGATTCAACACTTAAAGGATGGTCCTCAATTAAGTTAAACTCAGACCCAAACTGTAAGGCTGCCCTAAGAGCCGCAGCTGCTTCGGAGTCTTCAGATTGAATAGCTCTGAAGATACCTGCCCTCGCTAAGAAAGCAGTCATCATGTCAGGACTAATCATCCTCTGACCTTTAACCTCATAGGCCTGAGCTACTATTAAAGAATTAAAGTCTTGAAGCATCATAAGGCAAACCAGCCTGAGGCGTTCACCTCCACAGTGATGTTAGTTCCATCAGGTGTTACAGGTAATCCTGTTGCTGTGTCTATATGTGCTATAAGTCTTGAAGTTCCTGCCGCTCCAGTATCTTGATACATAACTAGATAGTTAGTAATAGCAGCTGCCCCTACTGTGGGGTATGTAATGTCTGCGGAATCAAAGACTCCTAGAGCTACAGTCTTAGAGGTTAAGTTAACTGAGGTAGCTACTACATCTGAGATATCAGAGAGAAACTGATCAGCTGCGTTGTAAGCATCCCTGGTTAAGATTGCTTTGATATTATCAGCAGACATATCGATCTGTTTAGTAATGAATCCTTCTTTACCTAAAGGATATAATTGGTTAGCCATTAGCCCTCCTTAACATGTGCATTAACTGTACCTGAAGATACATATGAATAGATTATATTAGTTGGAGCAACGAAAGGTTCTAGGTATTGACCTGGACCTACTCTCTCTCCATAGTTTGATATTGTATTAATAGCTTGGTTAGTTTGTGTACCATCCCAGCCTGTAGGGTCTAACGGTAATAGAGCTGACTCTGAGTCTAGAGGATCTATAGGTATCAAACCGTGCCAGAATTGTACAGCTGTTGAAGCATCTAGATTCTGGATAGCAGTAGAGGATAAACCTGTACGACCTATAGTCACTAAGTTAACTCCTGTTTGATACTGCCTCCCGTAGGATTTAAAGTTAGCCGATAGGATACTACCCTTAACTACCTTAGCATTGTTTCTTGCTGTCATTAATTAAACTCCTTATATACAAAAGGGACCTCCGAAGAGATCCCCTTTAGGTCGATAGTTCTACCCTCAGTAGCCTTAAGGACTTAAGGGACCTTGGGGAATCTATCTAATTACGACTAAGCGTAAGTTACGTAAGCACCTACAACTGCTTCTTCACGAACTAAAGCACGACCAAATACATGTAGACCACGTACAACGTCAGCAAAAGTAGTTTGTGAACGGAACTTCTCAGTATTGATAATAGAGTTTGCCGTAGCAATTGCACTCATATGACCAGCAATGATAAGACCAGATTCAGCGTTGTTAGTACTATGGATTGCGAAACCACGTACCTTAGCCATTGATACTAGACCATTTGATAGCTCTAAAGAACCACCACGATAATCTTGGTTGATAAGTTTAGAATCAACTTGTGCAAGTAAATCCATGAACTCTGGACCAACTACAACATAACGACCTTCTTGAGGAACATCACGTTTATCTAAGATCAAGCCAAGCTTACTTAAGAGAGTAAGAACTTCAATACCGTTAGTACCAGTACCAGTGTTGTTCACTAGCCATGGAGTGGTAGTCTGTAACTCAGTCTTGATATCCGCAGTAGTTGTATCAGCAGCAACAGCTGTAGCAGCAGTGGCAACTTTGTAGAACACGTTGTTTAAAGTAGCTAAGTCTGCATCGACAGCTTTATTAGCTAACTGGATTGATAACATCTGGTCTTCGAAGTACTTAAGGACGTTCAAGTCATAAGCCATCTTCATGTTGTAAGTAGCTGCACCTGATGCCAACTGTTCCCAGTTAACGTGAGCTAGCTTGTCTTCTAAGTCATCAACTTCGAATTGGAACTGATGTGCTTGGTCAAGTACTAAGGTGTGCTCAGTATCTTGGAAGCTAGTAGAAGTTAATGTATCACCACGAGAGTAGTTACCAATCGTGATAGTAGGTTCTTTGATAATCTTAACAGTGTCGCCAAACGCTGAGATCTCACCAAAGTAATCGTTGTTTGTGACGCCTTCAACTACCGAGTCACGTCTGAAACGCATCAAGACATTCTTTGAGAATATCTCTGGTACCCATACCTGATCCGTACCGTCACCTGCTGGACCTCGTAGGTTTGAGGTATTAGTGCCGTAGTAATGAGCTTGAGTTGAATTATCGCCTGACGGATTTCCGCCTGCTGGTGTGTAACCTGCCATGTGTTATATCTCCTTTAGTAGTGCTTTAATTGAATCCACCAGATTGAGCAAAGGCTTTGATAGCCTCGAAGTTTGCTTCATATTCATCTGGATGCATCCGGTTAATTTGCTCTCGGGTAAACCTTCGAGGTAACTCTTGGGTTTGCGGGGTCACAACACTACCATGGGTACTTACAGCCTGAGCGGCTGAAGGTTCATTGTATTGCGTAGGCACACTTGAAGCGTGAGAGCTCATTGCCTTGTAGTAATTGATAGATCTAATAACCTTAGAAGAATCAAACTCATCCTTCAACCATGCTTGAATCTCAGGACCTTGGTCGTTTGCCCATTGATCAAACTCAGGAGAACTTAAAATAGCCATTGCATCTGGATGCGCTGCTACTATCTCTGAAGCTGCCGCAGTTTGTTTAGCCTTGTTAACGTCTTGTTGTAAGGTTTGAATAGAGTTTGAAGCAATATCATGTGCTACTGTCTCTATTACGCCCATCCAATCAGGGTTCTCAGTTCTAAAGCTTGCGAGTTCTTCAGGTGTCTTAGGAGGGGTGAACACTGTGGTTGCCTTCCGTAAACGTTGGTTCTCTGCTTCTAATCCGACTCGGTTCTTATCAGCATAAGATTGTAAGTCTTTGTATCGTTTCTCCCAGTCTACTACTGGCTCTGTTTGTTGATGTGCTTCTGGGTTAATTACTTCCTGTGAAGGGTCAACGTTTTCAAATGTACTCATATTATAGGTTCTCCTTTTGCAGTCTCATTAGTATGAGGTTGCTGCTTTCTTTACTGTGTTTGGTAAGTTCAAAATCTTGTCTAAGAATAAGATCTCACCTTGTAATCTATTTGTATTTCTAATATCGGATGACTTTAGAAGTGTCTCTATTAGTGTATTTCTTTCATAATTGAGGTAGTCTTCTAAGTGATCCCACTTTAAATCTGTAACTAAAGGCATAAGCCTTACCATTAATTTGTTCTTGTCCATTGTTCCTCCGCTTTAAAATAATTGGATGGTTAATGTTTATACTATGTCTTACTGAAATCAGTCTCAGTAATTTGTGTCTTGTTAACTTCCATAAGTGGAACTGACATATCCACTGCATTCATTGGTTCATGTACTTGATTTAGTGCTACCTGATACTCATATTTAAGTCTTTCAATTTCCATGCCTCGTTCCCCTGGGGGTAAGGTATGTAACTTCTTCATAATATCTGGGGTAAGTGTAAACATATAATCTCCTAAGTAGATGGACCCCGAAGGGTCCTTAAGTCTTATTGTACAGGTGGTGCTTGAACTCCTTGTTCATTTCCTGCTCCTGCTTGATTCCCTGTAAAGCCATCCTGGCCTGGGGCTGGTGAGTCAGCGGAAGGTACACTTCCTGATACTCCACCTTGTCCACCTTGTCCACCTTCTTGAGCTGCTTGGTTCATAGCCATTAACTGTGCATAGACCATAGCTTCCTCAGGACTATTTAATATTTCCTCTGGATTCATATCCATTTGGATTGCTAAATCCTTGATGATTGTTGGCAACCTGATCAACGGGGCGAGTTGTGGATTAGTACTTAACTGAAGGAAAGTTTGTAAACTTTGTGATTTACGTTCTTTCGATATCAGATTGAAACTACCTAATGCCCTTATCTCTAAGTCACCTTTAATCTCTGGATGATCCTCAGTATTGAACTGCATATTCCATTGGAAGTAACTAGACGCAAGAGGCTTTAACAAGTGGTCATCTATATTCCTGATCACATTCTTGATACTCATTGATGCTGAATCCATTAGCATTGACAACCCGCTAGCTGTCCGTCCAGTCCCAGATACACCTGTTTGTCCATGCAGGATACTCTGGATACCTGTAGCCTCATCCGCCATTTGTCTGAACTGAGTGAACATCTGCATGTTCTGATGAGCTACAAAAGGAATTTCAATCGCATTGATTGCATTACCAGTAGCACCCATCTGTCTCTCCCATACTTTACCTGGGTAGATCTTCATATCAGATTCATTAGCTAAGGCTTGTTTATCTACATCTAACATAACAGATCCTGCTAACATAGCATTCTCTACGGCTAGACGTGTCATACCATTCATTAGGAACTGTAAGTCTTCCATTAACTCTGGGATACCAGTACCATATATTGAATAAGGGTCTTCTTCATAAGGGAATAGGAAGTAAGGAATCCTTGAAGGTAAGAAAGGATTAATGTTTAACCTAAGAATTTCACCACCTGAGATCCAAGCGTTTATCTGAACTGTATCTCCAGAACCTTCAGGTAACTTTAACTTAAATTCTTTAATAGCATCTTCTTTCGTTATGTATCCCCAGAACTCTAGGACTTCAAATAGATCTCCTTCAGCCTCTGTCTCATTGTTATATTCATTTAAGATATGTTCATGAGATTCCTGACGGTAGTTACCACCCATCGATACTACTTTGTTTATCATATTCTTATCGAATAAAGGTTGATTACCTAACTCAAACATCTGATTGAAGTTCATACGGTGACGTTCTACAATCCATTCAATGTCTTCAGAGTTATAGGCGTTAGGATCTACATATATATCCCATAAAGAAACAAAGGATACCGCAGGGAATTCCTTGATCTCTGGTTTATATTGACCATCCTCCCAGCTATTCATCTTCTTAGTTTCAGTAAAGGGTCCTTTCATTGCGCCTGTGCCTAACATACATAGTTCATACAAGGCCCTACGAAGCCCCATACGGGCTTTAGATTCTGCAAGCTGGTCATGTATTACCTTCTCCATCTTACGGGCTGCTTGCTTCGCTGGGGAGATCTGAGCGCCACCTCCTATAGCATCATTACCTTCCTCGAACATTTCCTCTTCTAATCCCTTAGAATAAGAAGATCCTATGATCTTACCTAAAGACTCTTGGGTTGCCCCAGGAGGTACTTCAATACCATCCCCTTCGAAGCCTACATCTAAACCAGAGGTAGCTTCAGGAGCTTGAGGTTCCTGAGGACCTTCTTCAGTCTTAAGATGTGCAAACTCTGCAATACCATCAGGCATTGGGGTAGGCATTACTGAAATAGGGAACTTGTCCCCACTTAATAGAGCTTCATTGATCTGAGCATATGCAGCTTTAGTCTTAGTAGTGGTTGTCCTTACATAGATATCAGCTACTTCAGACTCTGGTCTTATAGATCTTTGAGAATCTTCCCCTCTGATAGCACTGAGGTTCTTAAGCCATTGGTCTGCCTTAGGACGTCGAGCCCTATCAGCTTGTTGAAACTTCTCTTTAATCATAGCTACTAGTGGATGTTCCATCTGGACTAGTTCTTTCTCTAATTCTGTTGGTTCTTTCTTCTTGGCCAAGTTAATTCTCCTTTAACTAAAATAATTGTTATACTTATCCCAAGCAGCATTAGACTTAGATGCTTGTAATAGGTTGTCATGTGTAACTGATTTAGGTCTTGCCATGCATAGATATCTTAAACAGTCCAATAGATCCCAGTGATGCTTCCGACCTACGGAGAACATACGGGTATCATCAATATCATTCGGGTTTATAAGCTTAGATTGTGCGGATACTAACTGATCTATCAGTTTCCTACAGGATTCATGCACATATAGCTGTGGTTCTCCAAGAACTCCAGGTAATAAGCGTTGATTCACCTGTTCCCACCCTGGTTCCCTCTGTCTATCCGCTGGTCTCGTCTGGAATCCCCAACGATTTAGGGTTTCTAGGTGTGAGGGGCCTGTATGTCCAGTCATTTTAAACAATGTGTGGTCAATTACCCTATCTTGTACCCTTACGTACTGTTCTTCTTGTTCCATTTCCCTCATCTTCTTGGCCCAATCCTCAACAGTAGCATGTACCATCTCTAATTCCCTGTATACAAACAAGGAACCATCCATAGGATTTACCTTTGCCCATAAACAGGAGGCTGGATCTACCCAGCCATAGTCCATTGCTGAGATAATTGGCCAGTGCATTGGTGGTTCATCCTCTCTAATGTGTATACTTCTATCAAATCCAAAGAATCCATCCTCTACAGTGTCCCAATCTCCATACAATAGTTGTTGTACTTTAGCTTTAGGCATCTGTTTAAGTGTCTTCTCGTACTCACCGTCCTCTGTTAAGTAAGGATTATCGAATAAGGTTGCTGGTATGAACTTGTAAGTTACGGCAGAATCTTCCTCGCCCGGCGAATAGCGGCTAAAGGTAGTATTGTATGGCGCTGGGTCGATGAATCGTTGTTTGACCCACGGGGCACCCCCAGGGTTTCCAGTGCACCTGACGTAACATGTGATATGTGGGTCTGTAGTTCTAAGTCTAGAGAAGAGGAAGTCAAATCCTTCTGGTGACTTTTGTAGTTGTATTTCATCCCACGCAATATAGCTATAAGGTAATCCAATATATCTCTCCTTATCTTGTTCTTTCTCAAAGTAACCAAACTCTAACGTGGCTCCCGAAGGGAATGCCCATATCATCTTGGATGAATTGAACTTAGCTCCTGGAAATAGTTTAGGGTAGAACTGTTGACTTACAGATATAAGTTCTTTCAGCTCACTGTTACGTCGTCGTAGTATCAAGGCTCTCATCGCAGGACGGTGAGCATATCTAATAGCATCAAAGATTAATGCAAAGGACTTACCACCACCAGCAGCACCACCATAGAATACTACTTTCTCTGGAGCCGCTAGGAACTCCGCTTGTTTAGGTGTAGGTTTGAAGAGGACTACGGAGTCTTTAGGTTTACTATCAGTCTCAAATCTACTAGACTCAGAGTCTCCCTTAAGCCTTTTAACCTTATCTTCAATAGACTCTGAGATATCATTCATTGTCATCTTAGCAGTCTTAGCATCATTGTGCCTACGTCTAGATTCCTTACCTATCTGTTTATCTAATTCATTACGTTGTTCTATTAACTTAGCCTTCTTGGCTTTATCTCTCTTAGCTACTCTACGTTTCCGTCTCCACTCAAGTCTTTGCCTGTTATCTTTGGCTTTAAGATCTATAGTCTTTGGAAGTGGTAATAAGATACCAATGGCTTCCTCTGTTCTATCCATCATGTTATGGACAGCCTGTGTAGACTTTAACTTAATCCCTTTACTCTTCAAGACCGCTAAGGAATCTGAAATACTAAGGGTCTCTTGGAATCTAAGTCTATCAAGGACAGACAAGATAACAGATAAAGTCTCAGGTTCAGGTATCCCATATAAGGGGTCTGATGGACATCGTTGATATCCAATTGGTATCTGATGGCTAAAGTATCGCTTAGCTTCAAAGAACTCTGTTATCCGTTGAGATAAAGGTTCTTTAGGGCTAAGGGATTCCCACTCAGATAAAGTAAAGGGACTGATATCTAAATCAATCCCTAGTATATTAATAAGGTTACTCCTCTTCTGTTGATATTGCAATAGCTGGAATGGCTACAGGGTCTTTGGCTGGCATTAGGATTATAGGGGTTGCTACTGTTTGTAACTCTTCCTGTGCATTCCTTTTGCTTGCACCAATTCTATCAAGTACTTCTGTTGCTGCCTTTAAGCGAACCTCAGCTTTAGGGATCTCACCGTCCTCAGACAATGAACCTCTAAGAGTATTGATAGCTTCATAGGACATTGCTGCTAATTCAGCATCAGTCATTTCTAACAGGTAGTCTTGGTTTCTCTTCTGGATCTTACGGCCTGTTCTTACTGGGATACCTAGTTCTTTAGAGGCCTGGATAACAGAGCCTGTCTCGAACAGGAGTTCACAGAATAACAGGTCTCTTTCTTTAACTTCTTCTTTAGTCATTTGCTCTCCTTACTTTAAGTATCTTTAAGTTCTAGTTTACTAGGTTCTTTAATACTCTTTAAGTTGTTACTTACTTGTTCCTTCCTAGTAGTTTTCAGTAGTTAGTTACAAGTAATGTATGTGAGTTGTTAGTTCTTACAGGGAACACTAACGAAATAATTTAGGCTCTAGTACCGATTTAAAGTAATTAATTTACAAGTTACTGGTTATTAAAGGAATTTAGTAGGGTTCCTAAGGCCTGTTCTGACTCAGAGATCTCAAGATCCATAGCCTCAATGTATTTCCTTCTTAACCTTTTAAGCAATGTGTAGTAAGTCATCTTAGGGATATTGAGTTCCTTACGGACCTCAGGGTTCCTCTTGCCTTCTATCAGTAACATAACTACTTCAAGTTCCTTAGCTTCAAACATCTTTAGGTTCATTAGTCTTTCAGTTAACTCAAACTCATAGGCCTGTGGGGTCTCAAGGTTCTCCTGGAAGTTTACATCAAATTCTTCACTACCTAGTCCCTGTTTAGTTGTAGGCATGTCATTAAGTCTATACCTACGGTATTCATCAATACACACAAAGACTACTGCTTGTCTCACATAGGACTTATTGAGCTCTCTACTATTGACAGACCTTAGGATCTTAAGGAATACTTCCTGGGCTAACTCTTCCACTGTTAATCTATTATAACTATAGAGTACCTTATGCTCATAATAGCATCCTGTATACTTCTTTACTTCACTTAGGATAAACCCTAAGAGCTCCTGGTCATCTTTAAACTTATAGCTAGTCTTCATGTCACCTCCTATTCTATTAATACTAGTAGTATTATAACACATCTTAAGGGATATGTCAAGGACTTTCTGATCTTGAGGGCCTAAAGAACTTTAGGAACCTTAGGATACCTTAGGATACCTTAGGATACCTTAGGATACCTTAGGATACCTTAGGGGCTGTGGGGTCCTTTGAATTCCTACAAAATTTATAGGTCACTGCTAAACCACTTGGGCACCCCTACCGTCCCTAAGCCCCTAAAGACCTCTACCCCTCTACAGATCTACAGACCTAGACGTCTAAATGCCCGCAGTTCCA